>Ga0265338_10005601_pt1 | contig 16323 bp, 9 predicted proteins | sample 42126metaG_FD_193579 | JGI IMG/M metagenome (GOLD analysis project Ga0265338, IMG submission 193579) | Rhizosphere microbial communities from Carex aquatilis grown in University of Washington, Seatle, WA, United States - 4-21-26 metaG | ecosystem: Host-associated > Plants > Roots > Rhizosphere >... | reverse complement strand
GCTTCGTTCAACCGGCCGAGGCGGGAAACTTCGGGCAATGCTTTCGGTTGGGGAGCCACAACGGCCGGCGGCGTGCACCCGTTGCCGACCATGACTTCGACGTTGGCAGTGGGTGCGGGCAATTCGGGGCGGAAAACAGGCTTGCCGGCCATGATGCAATCTCGATAACGCTGGCGGGAGAGGGCCACTTCCTTGGCGCCGACGCCGCGGTTGGCGTGCTCGACGCTCGTGGGCGACTTGAGATACAAGCCGAGCGTTTCGCGAACGTGCAGGAACTTGCGGTTCTGGGCAAGGCGCAGCCAGAACTCGTAGTCGCCGGCGGAAATCATCTGGGCATCGAAGTAGCCGTGCGCGTCATGAACGTTGCGACGCCACATGGGTTGGGGGCCGCAGAAGCAGCCCTGGGTCCAGAGATCCTTGGCGCTGAATTCGAGCCAGTGATAGCAACCGATGGGGTTGGCGGTAGCGTAGGTTTCGTTCTCGTTACAGGTGATCATACAATCACCGTAGACGAGCGAGACGTCGGGATGCTGGTCGAGCGTGCGGGCGAGCACTTCCAGGCCGTCGACGCGATGGCGGTCGTCGGTGTTGGCGTTGGTAAGATAGCGGCCGCGCGCGGCGCGGGCGCCGCGATTCCAGGCGCCGTAGACGGTTTCGCGTTCCTCCGTGCGGATGTACACGATGTTGGCATAGCGCTTTTGAAATTCTTCAACGATGGCCCGTTCGTTTTGGGGCGAGTGGCTGTCAACGACGATTATTTCGAGGCGGTCGGCGATGGTCTGGGCTTCGAGGTCTTCGAGGCAGCCGCGCAGGAAGCGCTCGGATTTAAACGTGGAGACAATGGCCGTGACGAGCGGCTGGGCGGATGGATTGGCGGCGCGGGGCGCAATCTGAGCGGCGGGCTCTTTGGCGATCTTTTCAACGACGGCGGGCCAGTTGAGCATGTGCTTTTCCTCCGTCTCAGGCTTCAAGGTCGGCGCCATGGTTGCGCGCAACTTGGTGAGGGCATCGTTTCTAACGGTCTCGGCGAGGCCGTTTTCGCCCGCGCAGGTGGCGGCGCGAATCATGCGGAGAGCTATGCGGTAGCCCAGGACGCCGCTGGCAGACCGGGTGAGGGCATGGTAATAAAACTGCAACGCATTGCGCCAATCCTGGAGGATTTCGGCGGCGAAGCCCAGCGCCATGGCGGTGAGGCAATCGAGCTCGGCCAGCGGCGGCAGGAGCGCGAGCAACCGCGGGCCCATTTGATTGGCGAGCAAGCCGGCCCGGGCTTCGGCTTCATTGGCACGGTTGGGATCGTAGTATTCGAAGCCTTCGTACTGCCACGAAACCAGGCGGAGCTGGGTGCCAAGCTGGCGAGCGATCTCATCACCCTGATCGAGGGCGAAAATCAGGCGGCGGACGGTGTTAAGCGGATCGGGCGATTGCGGCGGCAAGGCGGCGGCGATTTGACGAAATTCACCAAGACCGCCGGCGACTTTTTTGCCGGTGGCTTCCCAGGAGTAACGCAGGATGTTTTTGGCCCCGGCAGCAACGAGATTCTGGCGCACTTCGGGGAGTTGAACCTGGGCGAGGGCCTGTTGCATGCCCGATTCATCGGCATCGCCGACGTAAATCACGGATTCGCCACCGACTTCAGTGAGCGAGGAGTTGGCGCAGGTGATCACGGGACAGCCGCATTTCTGGGCTTCGAGGATGGGCAGGCCGAAACCTTCGTAACGCGAGGGATAGGCGAGCGCGACCGCACCCGAATAGGCGGCGCAGAGCTCGGCGTCGCTGACCCGGATCACGTGACAATTGGTGCCGGTCACGTAGGCCTTGAATTCATCTTCCAAATTCGGCGCACCCCCGGTACACACGATTTCGAATCCGTCGTGGCCGGGCATCTTGGCGAAGGCGCGGAAGAACAATTGGGCGTTCTTGTAAAGCGTGCGATTGCCGACGATGAGGAAGTAGGGCTTGCGAAGGTTATATTTTTGCCGGAAGGCGAGCATGTCTCCTTCGGACGCAGGCTGCAACTCGTTGCCGACGGCGTTGGGCGTGAGAATCATCTTCCGCTGCGTCAACGCGGGATTCAGCTTTTGAAAGTCGTTGATGGTGGATTGCGAGACGGAGAAATAGCCGGTGGCTTTGCGGATGGCCTTGGACTTGGCGCGCCATTCGGGATGATTGAGATCCTGGCCGGTGAGCTCGGGGATCATATCATGGACCATGATGACCGTCGGCGTGGTTTCGGCCCAGGTATGGTAAGTGGAAATGAGCAGGCCGGCCTTCTCTTCATCGCACCAACGCTGGAGCCACTGGGGATCCGACTCAAAACGCCGGTAGTCGTAGCCGGAGATACTGCGGCGGCGAATGCCGGGAATGACGGGCGCGGTGCCGTCGCGATCAAACAGAACGATGTCCTGAGCGAGCGGCGTGGTGGCGAGGTGTTCGAGCAGGCGCTGCCAAACGCGGCTGATGCCGTGGCCTGTGCCGCGCTGCAGGTCGAAGATGACGCCGTCAATGGCGATGGTCGGGCCGCGGGGAATGGAGGCAGGCATTGGCGCGGATGGCGCCTCAATAATTTCAGCTTGAGCCTCCTCACGTCGGCTGCTACGGGAAGCTTCAGGAAGCCAGGCGAGGACTTCGTCAATGCGGTGCTGGATGGTGTGCTTGGCGAGGACTTCACGTTGACCGTTCGTGGCGATTTGTTTGGCCAGAGCGGGGTTGGCGATGAACTCGTTAATCTTGCGAACGAGTTCCTCGGGCCTGGCAGCATCGTAGAAGCACAGATGTTCACCGTCTTTGAACAATTGGTTGCTGCGTTCGCCTGCGATGCGATTTTGGAAGAAGAGGCAGCCGCTGAGCATCGCTTCGAACGGACGCACCACCATGGTGGGCGAGAGGGATGGGAGACCGACGACGATCTGGTACTCGCCCATTTCACGAATGAACTGCTGGTTGCGCTCGAGCACGCCACCCCCGGCAAAGCTGTATTGGTCCACCACGTCCACTCCGGGCGCGTGCTGGCGGAGGTAGGCGATCAATTCGCGGCGCTCGCGATAGCAATTGTCATCGTTGTAAAAGCGCTCGGCCTTGCCCTTGAAGAAGCCGCGGACTTTGCGGTTTTCAAACGGGGGCAGCGGCGGAAAAATGGCGGGGTCCACGGCAAAGGGCTGGAACAGGCCCGCGAGGCCGTAGCGGCGAAACAGCTCGGCGTCCAGCTCGTGCGCGAAGACGACGGCATCGATGCATTTGGCGGCGGCTTCAACGGCTTTAAGATTGTCCGCCCACCATTTGGGATTGGCGCGTACGGTGGGATTGTCCATGCACTCGAAGGAGAACATGACTTTCTTCGCAGGGCACGCGGCCCAGCGCTGGCGCCAGGCATCCGTGGCGTGGATGGATTGGGCGTGCCAGAGGGTATCCATGAGGAAGATGGCATCGGCCTTGCAATCCTTGAGATAGTCGAAGAGTTCGCGGCTGCGCTGATCATCGGGCGCCCAGGAGGGAACGTAGAAAACGCGGCCGAGCGTGCCCGCTGTTTTCAGGGCCTGCACATAGCCTTCGCGAACGAACCAGGAATGACCGGCGGGCAAAACGACATCGATGACGGGTTTGCGCGGAGCGGAGGCAGGCTTTTCAACCGGGGCCGGAGTTGGCGCGGCTTTGGCGGCCGCAAGGGCAGTGGCCGGAACGGTGAAACATGCCTTGGCGCCGGCCTTGGTGTGGTGGCCGCCCTTTTTAGGCACAAAGGGAATACCCTTGTTGACGATCGGGATGCAATCGGCAGTACCAAGCAGGTTCTGGATCTGATTGTAGAAGCTCCAGTAGTTCTGCTGGGCAAATTGCGCGAAGCCCTTGAAACCGGCCGCGGATTGGACCTTCGGGTCCTGCAGCTTTTTGAAAAATTCGAGCACCAGGCCGGGCGTGATGGGGTCGTTGCAATAGCGCCGGGTCATTTCATACATGGCGATCCATTCCTTGAAACCGCCCGCGACACTTTTTACTTCCTCGTACCACCGGAAGGCGGCCAGTTCCTCGTCGATGGTCACGACGGGATATTTGTTGCCGACGCGGAGCCAGAGTTCGAGATCCATGCCGTAAACAATTTTTTCATCGATGCCGCCCTGTTCCTGAAAGACGCGCCGGGCAAGGAATGTGGAGGGCTGGAGAATATAATTGGCGCCGCGCAAAAGGATATCGTAGTCCCAGGCGAGCGTTTTGGAATAACGACGGACGCGCCGGCCCTGGCGGTCGGCGAGCGTGCCATTGCCAATGAACAGGCCGGCGTCCGGATGCGCCTGCCAGGCTTGGGAAACATAATCGAGCGCGCCGGGATAGAAAAAGTCATCCGAGTTCAGCCAGATGACGAGGTCGCCGGTGGCGCGTTCCAGGCCCTTGTTAATGGCGTGAGACTGGCCGCGATCCTTTTCGCTGACCCACCAGTCGAAATGATTGGCGTAGCGCTTGATGATATCGACGGAATTGTCCTTGGAACCGCCATCCACCACGAAATATTCGAGGTTGGGATACTTCTGGTCGAGCACGCTGCGAAACGTGTCCTCCAAGAATTCACCCTGGTTGTAGGACGGGGTGATAATGGTAATTTTGGGTAGTGACATGGTTCGCCTTTTTTTGGAAATCAAGACATGCAATGCTCGCCGGGCCGGTGCGGTGAAACGGCACCCGCGCGGGAGGCCATGCTGGCCAGCCTTCGCGCGGGAGCCATGTTCGAAGCTGTCAACGAGGCAGTCATTATTTGGTGGCGGGGGCCTGCGCTAATTGTTCCCACTTGGCTTGCAACGGTGCGATCAGCTCGGGCAGGCGCGTTTGGATCAGTTGAATATCTTCAGGGCGCTTGGCAGCGATGGCGTACCATGGTATTCCGTCCTGCGACCAGGCTTGCCGGTTGAACGGCCGGCCGAAGAGATCGAACACTTGATAGTTGGCGCGCGCAAAGAGCGCGAACCAGTCAGCCGGGGAATACTGGTAGAGGTCGGCTGAACTTTGCCGCCCGTTTTCAAAGACGATCACCGGCGGTTGGGCGCTGTTCATCAATTGGGTGGCGCCCTGCAAGGCGTGGTATTCGCCGCCTTCGATATCCATTTTAATGAACCGCACGGATGGAACCTTCAAATCGGCGACGATGCGATCCAGGGTGACCATGGGTACCTGGATGGTTTTCACCGTGCCACGGGCCCATTCCGGAAGATCCTGGCGCTGGGCGATACCGCTCCAGCCATCGAGGCCGGTGACATGGTTGAAGTTGGTCTCGCCGACTTCCTTGCCGAGGGCCATGTTGATAATAATGACGTCCGCAAAATTTTCGGACTCCAGCTTTTTATCCAAACTGTGGGCAAGGTCCGGAATGGCTTCCACGGCGATCATAAGACCGTTTTCGCCGATGATCCGGCGCATGGGAAAGGTGTGGCGTCCGGCATTGGCGCCGCAATCCATGGTGATATCGCCAGGACGCAGAATCAGCGAGTAAAGGCCTTCGGTAATATCTTCGAAAAAGCCGCCACAGCTGACCGCCTCGCTTAGGCCGGTCTGAAACCAGAGATCATAGGGCCAGGAACGGACCACTGCCGGAGCGACCGGCGGAACGGCGAGGGCTTGGTTTTGGGCCAGATCGCGGGGAGCAGAAGCCGACCTCGGAAGCGCCGCTGGCAGGCGTCCGGTTTCGGCCACGGGTTTTTGGAACCAAATGTCCAAACGCTTGTTGATGGGATGCTCGTCATAGCACCGCTGGTCAGTGCGGCAGACAATACATTCAAAAGCGCTGGCCCATTCGGTGACGATTTCTTCACTGATAGCGTGAGGATGCACGAGCTGGGTTTCCTCCGGCTTGCGGGTGTCGACACTCAACCAGAAGATGCCGCCGGGCTTTAGCAGGCGATGGATTTCGTTGAGAATGGCCACGGGGTCGTTGGTGTGATCGAGCACGTTGACGCACGTGACGAAATCAAAAGTATGGTCCAGGAGCGGGATAGCCTCGGCGCGGGCCGGCAGGAGCACTACGTCGTTATGGACGTTGTAAAGAATGTCGTGACGCTGGTAGAGTTCGTTGTTGGGATCCACGCCCACCTTGATGCGGGCGGGAACGAAATTGATCAGGCCGCAGGGACCGTTGCCGACATCCAGCACGGCGCCTTCGGAGCAGCAATTAATGTCCAGGTTAAGGCCGTCGCAAATGTATTTCCAGCGGGTGCCGCATTCGCTGCGGAAACGGTCGAGAAACTTCTTCTCGGAGACCTCGGGGTTCTTGTCAAAGAACTGAAAGATGAATTTTTTCCACCAGTTGACTTCCTCCTGGTTGCGCTGCGATTCCTCTTCGAGCGCGGGGCGGACACAGGAAGAACGGACGGATCCATTCACGGCCTGGCGGCTGAGCAAGGCTGGCCCGTTGGCGGATTGGTTGCGGTTTTCAGCGGGCGCACGACGCGCGTGGGCGGCCGGCTGGGCAACGCCATTGGTTTTGGCGCCGAGGATTTGCAGGGCTTCAGCGGCGATAGCGTTAGCGGGATCAAGCACGACGACGCATTCGTAGGCACATCGCGAACCGGCATGGTCGCCGGTGCGATAGAGACATTTCCCGAGCGCCAGCAGGCATTCGACGTTGTTTGGCTGCGCCGTCAGCAAGCGGCTGTATAACGCGGCGGCATCCTCAAAGCGGTTTTGTTGTAGATGGAGATTCGCCAGCAAATGGAGCGCGTCGAGACAATTGGCGTCGAGGTGGAGCGCCTGCTCGAGGGAAGCGCGGGCGCCGGCGAGATCGTTGGTCTTGAGGCAGGCGGCGGCGAGTTGCGCGTGCAGGCTGGCGTTATCGGGGTCGAACTCGACCGCTTGATGGAACGCGCGGCAGGCGGATTGATAGTTGCCGTCGCAGAAATGGACATTGGCGAGCAGGGCCAGAATCTTGGGGTCCTGCGGTTTGGCTTCGAGCGCCCATTGCAGGGACGTGAGGCAGGACTTATAATCGCCGCGGGCGAAATGGGCGTCGGCCACAGTCATGAAACTTTCGGCGAGGGTGGCGGTGGGTCCGGCGTGGCCGTTTGAGGCGGCGTGGCCATTATGGCCATTGTGGCCGTTCTTTCCATTGTGTCCGTTGGCTGAGGCATGGCCATTGGTGGCAACAACCGCCGGCGCGGGAGTCTTGATTTGGCTGAAGAGTGCCGACTGCCTGCCGGAGTTGGCATTTGGTTGTTTCATCATAGTTTTGACTGGTTTTGACGGGACCACGATGAGGTGGGCCGCGGTTGAGGGAATAAATTGGGTGATGTCGGCCGCCGCCGGAGCGTGGCCTTGGGGCTGCCACGCATCACTCGAAGGCACGAAGATGCGGGGCTTATCGGATGCACTCGCGAGCGTCTGGCGGATGGCCGCGACCAGAGGTTCAACGGGGAGGTCCTTGATGCAATGCGGGTGGGTATAGGTGCATTGCCAGCCGCAACCAAGACAAGCCAGGGGCAGGCTGACGATGGAGGTCAAAGGCGAGTATGGGAAAAAGCGTACGAAGCCGCCGCCGCCGAGCACAACGACATTGGGCACGCCCAAGGCGCAGGCGAAATGCGCCGCGCCGGTATCGGCACCCACGTACAGACGACAGCGCCCAATGATGGCAGCGAGCTCGCGCAAGGAGGTGTGGCCAACTGCGTTGACGGGGTGGTTCGGCAATTTTGCCGCCATGGTTTCACAGAGCCGGGCATCTTTCTCTCCGCCTAAAACAAGAAAACGATAATCCGTGAGACCTTGCATGGCCTCGAGGTAGCGCGGATAGACTTTGACGTCGTGTTGCGCGCCCGGGACCAGGGCAATGGTCCGGGAGGGGTCGAGTTCATGGGCGGCAAAGAAGGCATCGGCGGCCGCCGTGTCATTTTCCGTGAGCCACATGACGGGCTTGAGGTCGGGGGCGGAAATACCCAGCGCAGCGAGGAAATCGCGATGATGGTTGAGCTCCAGATCGCCGGCCGGGCGGCTGGCGGGAATGAGGCGCGTATAGAGTGGATTGGTGCGCTGGCGCTCTTCCTCGGTGATGTTGGCGAGGTCCCCTTCCATGGCGATGGCGGGAACGCCTTTTAATTCGAATAAGAGATCTTCGATGGCACCTTCGCGGGAATAGATGCCGTTCAGGATCAGATCGGGAGCGACCTGGCGAAGGTCGTTGAGAATTTCCTGGCGATGGACGGGGTCGTTAAGCTTTTGTTTTTGGAAACAAACGATGCAACTGATGTGCGGACACGCTTCGTACAATTCGGCAATGTGTTCCTGGCACAATACGGTGATGGTCGCGCCGGGATAACGCTGGCGGATGAGCGGCAGCATGGAGGCGGCAAGCGCGGCGTCGCCAATGGAATCGGTGCGCACCCAAAGAATTCGGATGGCTTGGTCCCATTGGTTATTACCCACGCAACCTGCCGCGCGGGTTTCGCTCAGGTCCAAGGACGAGGCCGGAGGGGTTTCCGCGGCGGGCCTTTTAGTATAGTAACCGGCCGAGGCAATTCTGGCGACGGGACGCGCCCCGGCAATTTCCTGAAAAAAATCGCCGCAGGCAGCCAGAGCAATTCCGGCAGCCTCATGCAGTGCCGGTCGCGCGATCGGTTTGGCGTTTGCCAATGCGTCCGCCATTTTGCCGGCGGAAACCAGGCTTTCACAAGTAGCGCACCCGAATTGTTTCACGAACCCGTCCAGCTTCTGGCTTCGGGCATAAACGCTGAGCGCAATGCCGCTCCAGGCTCCGGCAAGCGCGCTGTGGTACCTCGTTGAAAGCAAGGTTGACAGTCCGGCGTACTGAGCCAGGAATGATTTGAGCGTGCCACCCTGATAGTCTGGGGTCGCGGCCGTCAGCTGCCGTTTCAAGCCGGGTGAAAACATTTCCCACAGGCAAACTTCCGATATTTGCAAGTTACGAACCTCCTGCGCGATCCATCGAATCGGCGAACCAGCCTGCTGGGAGATAAACTTGCACAGTTCGGCCACGTTCAATTGTTCTGGACGCTCCACGTGGATGACGAGGCCGGTGTTTCTGGTCGGGGGGGCTGTTGCCGGAGCAGGCAGCGAATTAAAATGGATGTGCGCCAGATCCGCTGCGGTCGTGATTTTGGAGGGATCGCCAGCGGCGGCGCCGAGCAGTTCGGCTGAGAGTGCATCGCGTGTCCAGACCTGCCGCGCCTGCTCCAATATGCGGCCGGTCTGCGGCAGGCGGCAGGCTTCAGGCCCTTCGGCACCCACGCACAGAAAATAAGCCGGGGTTCCAAAACGGCGGCAAATGGCGAGGTCCGATTCGATGTGATCAAGCAGCCAGCTCCCGACATGTGATTGGAACGGAGTGTCGCCCAGGCCGACCCAGGCATCGGCCTGGGAAATTAATGCCTCACGTGTCGCGGCGTGCATGGCATGCCATTCGACCTGTGGAAAACGCAGGCGCATTGGTTCCAGATCCTGCTCAATACAACAGGTGATCCGGAGTTCTTGGCCATGCAATTGGACCGCGCTGAGAAAACCCGCCAGCATCCAATCGTCTCCGATATTGCCAGCGCCCCAGAAATGATGGCCAATGTACAAGTGCCGGAGCCCCGGCTGCGGATTTATTTGCGTATGATTCATGGTCGCTAACAGTCAATCTCCCCTCGTTCATGGCTGGGGATTCGAAGGTCACGAATTAGTGCATCAACATATTTAATCTTCCACTTTGCCCGGCATTCGCCTGGTCCGCCAGCCAGCCAACCAATAATGGCGAGATTAATGTCCGGGCGGGCCAAGAGGGCCCGCCCGGGGAAGGAGCCAGTGGTCTCGCCCACCGTGGTTAGGGGCTGACGAATAGCACTGGACATCGATGCATCCGCCCCGTTTGGTGCGGATGCGAAATTGTCAAAGCCGGCATCTTACGACGCGCCGGCGGGTTTCAAGGCGGCCAGCTTTCCGGCCAGCTTGGGCAGAGGCGTGCTCTGCTTGGTCAGCGCCTGCTGGTTGCTGCGCTGAATTTCCTCGTAAACTTCCTTGCGATGGACCGGCACCTCGGATGGCGCGGCGATACCGAGCTTGACGACCTCGCCCTCGACGCGCATCACGGTCACATGAATGCGACCGTCGATCACGATGCTCTCACCCAATTTTCGTGATAAAATGAGCATAACCCGGATTAGCCAGCGTTCTCCGCCAACGGCAAAGGGTGGGTCACCGAATACGCCGCGGCGTTGGCGATGATGACTTGTTTGGCCACGTGCGTGTGGCGGTTGACCACGATGGGCCCCTTCAAATTGACCGTGGCCTTGGTCTCGTTATGAATGGTTACAATGCCGAGCAAGATCGCGTCGTCGGGCTGTTTCAAATTCAGAAACTCCACATCGGCCTGGGGGATGTCCGGCTGATAATCCGGATGGGCCACGAAGGGGTCGATGACGACGAAGGCAAGCGCTGCGTTGTCCTGCACCTTCAACCAAGCGAAGGGGTGCTCCTCCGGAATGGAAGTCAGCACGTAGTCCTTGATCTCCTCGAAGCCGAGCAGGCCGGTGGGCATGCGTACGGTGTCACGGCGGGTGACTACCCGTGGTTCGGTATCGATCATTTCAGCGCATTTCATCGCAAATCCTCCTTTAGCAACGGTTGTGCCACCGTCAGATTTTTCCGGTTAAAGTTAAAAACGGGCAAAAAACGAGCCAAATGCTGCATTTCTGAAGAGTATACTTTCTTGGGCTCTTCGGGCGCGGAAGGCTCAACCGGCAAAAAGTTCGCAGGCTGGGCTAAAATTTCCCCCCCAAAGGCAAGCCGGGGTCGAAATTGAAACGGGCTGTTCATGGCTGATAATTATGGGTTATAAAATGCTTGTTTTCAGGTGATTACAGCAAAAACATCACGCTTATTGTTTATTTTAGGTAATCCAAGAGCGAGAGGCTCATGATTTTGGATCCGCTTTGCAGGGCGGCCTGATAAGCGGTCTGGGCCTGATTGAGCTGGACCATGGTCTGAACCAAGTCAGTGCTGGAAGCATTCGAAATAGCGGTGTTCAGCGTCGTGGACCGGCTGGACGCCAGATTGGACGCGGCCGTGAGCTGGTTCTGCAGGACACCGTTGTTGGCAACCTGATAGGCGATGTTGTTCTCGTCTTTCTGGATATTGCCGGCGTCGGTCTGGGTGATGGCGGAGACGTTGCCGGACTGGAGGTTGTCGCGCAACGAGATCAGGTGATTAAAGAGATCCGCGCCGGACTGGGCATCAAGGAACAAGCCGCGGGCGCCGCTCGGGCTGGAGTTGAACGCAGGGACATCGACGGAGGTGGTCTGATTTTCACCGATTTGAACCTGGTTTACTTCATAATTGCCCTTGTATTGAACGCCGGTGACGTCACCGCTGCTATCCGTCATGGTGACGACTCCGGGATTGTTTGACGCGGTGCCGCTGAACAAGTATTGCCCGGTCGCCGGATCCTTGGTGTTGGCGGCCGACACGAGCTGGGTAATCATCTTGTTAACCTCATCCGCATAGCTGTTGAGGTCAGTCTGGCTGTTCGTGGCACCTCCGGCCAGGGTGGCGATTTCGCCGGCGCGGCTGGTAATGGTGTTGAGGGATTGGAGCACTCCATCAATGACGTTCGAGCGGGACTGCAGGGTGCTGATGTTGGAGGCGTACTGGGTGTTGGCGGACTGTTGAGCCGATAAATCCAGCGTTTCCTGCATGGCGGTGGGGTTGTCCGACGGCGCCTGCACACTGAGGCCGCTGGAAACCTCGCTTTGCAAGGTAAATTGTTTTGATGCCAGGTTATTGAACTGATTCAACATTGAATCAGTGTAGGCATTAGTCGCCACGCGCATAAAATCACTCAGTCTTCATGGCCAGGGTGTCGCCCAGCAGGGTGTTTACCGTGGTCACCAGCTGGGCCGAGGCTTCATAGGCCCGCTGGAAGGTCATCATGTTGGTCATTTCCTCGTCCACGTTCACGCCGCTGATGGAGCCGCGCTGGGTGGAAAGCATGCTGTTGACGGCCGTTTGGTTGGTCACCTCCGAGTTGGCGTTGTTCAGGGCGCTACCCAGGCTGGCGACGGTGCCGTTATAGGTGCCGGTAAAAGTCTGGTTGTTCAGCGCCGACTGGGAGGCAGTGGCCAACTGCGATATTTGCAGGGCCAGCGACGTGTCGCCGCCGTTATTGACGCTCGCCGAAATTTGCAGCAATTGCGGATCATTGACCAACACCGAATTCACCCCGATGTCGCTGGCGTTGGAACCGGTGAAAAAGGTGTTCCCGGTGCCGCCAAAGGGATTGCGGCCATTGTCCTGAATATTGTTCACCTGGGTGATGAGGGTGCCGGCCAGGTTGTTGATGTTACTTTGCATGCCAGCCAGCGTGCCATCCCGCGCATCGATGGTACCTTGCATGGATCCGCCCGTAAGAGTGAGGTTCGCGCCGCCGGAGGCCGTGCGCACCAGGAGCTGGCCGCTGCCGGCATCATACGTCTGCAGGGAGTCCACCAAAGAATCGCCGGAGACAAGCGCTTGACCGCCGACGGTCACATTCACCGAGCCGCCGGTGCCGGTGCTGGTGGTGATGCTGGTCATCTGCGAGAGATTTTCGAGATCCTGCTCGCGTTCGTCACGAAGTTCGTTCGCATTGCCGCCGCCGGATTCGGCGTTGTAGATCTGCTGGTTCAGGCCGGCGATATCCGTCAGGATCTGGTTGGCTGAAGAAACATCACTGTTCAAAGAAGAGTTCAGGGAAGAACGCACATTGTCGAACTGGCCATTAATGTTGTTGAACGTCGTGGCAAGGCTCTGCGCGGCCGTCACCGCGGCCTGCCGGTTGGCATCCGAATCGGACGCCGAGAGGGCGCTGAAGGCGGAAAAGAACTTGTTCAACTGGGTGGATAGACCGGAACTGGTGGTATCTGTCGTGGTGCTGCTGGTGCTGCTGGTGGCGCCGGAACCGCTCAGAAATTCGTTCAAGGCGTCCTGGGCACTCTGCAGCGCCGTCTGCTGGGAGCTCCAGTAGCCGCTGGTGCTGTTTTGCGATTGGATCTGGCTGTTGAGAATGTTGCTGACCACCTGCTCGATGCTGTCAGCGGTGGCGCCGGTGCCCTCGGGCCCGATCGTGGTCGAAATGTCCGGGGAGGCGGAAATATGCACGCGCTGGCGCGAGTATCCCGTCGTGTTGACATTGGCCAGGTTTTGACCGGTGACTTCCACGCCGGTCATCTGCGCTTGCAGCGACCGCGAGGCCAGATTCAGGGTACTGAATAGTCCGAGCATAAAAAAAGTATCAACCAACGGCTTGGTAGAGGGGCTGCGGAAGCACGGCGGCGGCGGGAACATGGCCGCTGCCATCATAGGTGGTGGGGCTGACGGAGGGCACGATGGAATTAATCAGCTGCTGCATCAATTCCACGCAATGGCTGAGCATCAAATGGTTCTGCCGCGCCCGCTGCTGCACGCGCACGAGCAATTCGTTGTTCTCGCGCACCAGCGCATCCACCAACGGACGGTAATCGGCCGGAAGCAAAGGCATAAGGACGGCGAACGTGGCCGATTCCGGCAGGGAAAGGAGCCGGAACAGGTGGCGCTGGCGCTGTTCGCGTTCCTGGCGCGCGACGGCGATGACGGCGGCCTGGGCATTCACGAGACAGACGTTATCCGGCAGCTCCGCCACCTGCCGGTGCATCACCAGATGCTGTTGTTGATCCAGCAAGGCCAGCATTTCGCCGTATTGCTTCAACTCTTCGCGTAGTGCTTCAATGAGGTTGGATAAAAGTTCTTTCATGGATGGGAAATTTTGGCCGCGTCAGCCGGAGGTTTGGTGTGCGGGGTCAACTGGCGTTCAAAAGTTTTGGCGAGTCCGATGCCGCCGCCGCGCGAGAGGCTGTCCGCGAGCTGGTTGGTGATCATATCCTGGTAAATGCCGGCGCTGGTCGAATCATCGGTGAACTCGGAAGTGATGACCGGTTTCTGTGATTCAGAAAGGAACTGCCGCAGCAACACGGCTTCAAACTGGCGGCTGGCTTCGGCGACCTTCTGGTCCTGCGACAGGGCCTTGCTGCCCGCCAGCGATTCCAGCGGCACGTGGCTCGCGTCGGGTTTGGATTGGAGCGCGGAAATTTGCATCAGCGGGTAATGAGTTCGGCCTGCAAGGCGCCGGCCTGTTTCATGGCTTCGAAAATGGACATCATGTCGCGCGGCGTGGCGCCCAGCGCATTCAAGGCGGCCGCCACTTTTTCAACCGTGGGCAGCTCCTGCAATGGCACCAAGCTGGTTTTGCCTTCGGTAACCCCGGTGTTGGTCCGCGGGGTAACGGCCGTGGAGCCGCCGCCGAGCGGGTTGGGCTGCGAGACATCGAGGGACTGCGTCACGCTGATGGTGATGCTGCCGCTGGCCACCGCGCAACTGGAGATATGGATGGATGCAGTGGCCACGATGGTGCCCGTGCGTTCATTGATGATAATGCGAGCCGGGGTATCCGGCGTGACTTCAATCATGTCCAGGCGCGCTATGAAATCCACGGGTGAAGCTTCTGTTCCCTCCGGCATTTGGACCTGGACGGTGGTAGAGTCGACGGCCCGGGCTGAATTGGTGAAGACGTCGTTGATGGCGGCGGCCATCGCCGAGGCCGAATTGAAACTGGGGTCGCGGAGCAACAATTCCACGCTGTGATCATGCACGATCTGGGTGGGAATTTCGCGTTCCACCAGCGCTCCGTTGACGATCTGGGCAGTGGTGGGATGATTTTTGGTGACGGTCGCGCCGCCCGCGCCCCCTTCGCCGGCGGAGAATCCTCCAAGCACCAACGGTCCCTGGGCCACGGCGTATACTTTGCCATCGGCGCCGGTCAAAGGCGTCTGGAGCAGCACGCCGCCGGAGAGCGACTTGGCATCGCCCATCGAAGCCACGGTAACATCGATCCGGCTGCCGTTTTTAACGAACGGCGGGATGTCCGCGGTCACCATCACGGCCGCAACATTTTTTGCCGAGAGGGTGGAGGCGGGAACATTGATGCCATACCGCATAAGTATGTTGGCAATGGTTTGCTTGTCATACTGCTGGTCTTTGTCGCCATCGCCAGCGAGGCCTACCACGAGGCCGTAGCCGACGAGCTGGTTGTCACGCGCGCCGGCAATCATGACCAGGTCGCGCAGTTTCACACCCGCGGCGAAGCTATTCACCGGCAGCGCCAGCACGGCCAGCAACGCCAGGATAAAAGTGGCTGAAATGATCTTTTTGCACTCGACCCGGAATTTCTTTTCCGGGGCGACCGCAGTGTTCTTCTCCATGGGCAGCGCGCGGGCGATGGCTGACTCGCGCGAGCGTGTGCGGAGATGTCGGGGTACCAGGGGCATGATCAGAACGGGTTGACTTTATCCAAAATAATGGTGAACCAGCCTTTGCGCGTGCTCTCGGAAACCGTGCCTTTGCCAGTGATGGCGATGGTGGCGTCAGCCACGTTGTAGCTCAACACCGTATTATCGGAGCCGACATCCTCGGGACGCACCACGCCGTGCAGCACAATCGTCTGATGCTCGCCGCCGAACGAAGTCTCCCGTTTGCCTTCCACCACCAGATTGTGATTGGGCAATACGTCCATGACTTTCACTGCCACATGGGCAACGATGGTTTCGGAATTATTGATGGCGCCGCTGCCGTCGTGCTTCAGGTCGGAGTTGTACTGGACCGCGGGCGTGGAGCCCTTGTATTGGACGAAGCCGGGGAACAAAAATGACGCCACTTGCGCCGTCCAGCTGGAGTTCTTTTCGGTCTTGGTCTCGTTGTTCTTGCTGGCGGTGGTATTTTCCTGCACCACGATGGTCAGGATGTCGCCCACATTGGCGCCGCGCTTGTCGGAAAACATGGGGCGCGCCGCATCGTCGTGCCAGATCGATTGGGCCTGGACGATGTGCTGGAAATAAAAGGGGAGCGCCAGCAGGGCAAGCCACGTCTTTAGGTTGGAACAGGTCTTCATAGTGAAATCAAAATGGTTCGTTCGTTAAGCACGGTGCCAATCAGGTCGCGGTGCGTTGCGGCATTGCGGGCGTGGACGAGCTGGCCGGGGGCGCCGTCCTCCATGATATCCACCTTGGCGCGCACGCTCATGCCGCCGTCCTGCACCAGGGCATCCGCCCGCTGGCCGCGGTGAACCACCGCCCGGGGACGAACCATGCTGGCCAGCAACGGCTGGCCCACGGGCACGGCCTGGGCAATTTCGAGCGCGGACTCGTTGCCGGCGAAATCAGCCAGGGCTTCATGCAAATTCAAGATGTCGCGGCGTTCACGCATCAAAACATCCAGGGAGATGGGATCGCCACGCTTGAGCTGGATGCTGGACACCCAGACCTCGCGCCAGACCGAGGCCCGCACGTTGGA
>Ga0265338_10005600_pt1 | contig 16326 bp, 12 predicted proteins | sample 42126metaG_FD_193579 | JGI IMG/M metagenome (GOLD analysis project Ga0265338, IMG submission 193579) | Rhizosphere microbial communities from Carex aquatilis grown in University of Washington, Seatle, WA, United States - 4-21-26 metaG | ecosystem: Host-associated > Plants > Roots > Rhizosphere... | reverse complement strand
CGAGGGCGAATACGCCATGATCGAGGTGGCCGACACCGGACCCGGCATCCCGCCGGAGCTGCTGGCCAAGATCTTCGAGCCCTTCTTCACCACCAAGCCGGTGGGCGAGGGCACGGGCCTGGGCCTGGCCACCGTCTACGGCATCGTCAAACAGGCCGACGGCTGGATCGCGGTGGAGTCCAAGGTCGGCCAGGGCACCGCCTTCCGCATCTTCCTGCCGGTCTACGTCCCGCCCGCCGGCGCCGCCCAGCCCGCGCCCGAGGCGCCCAAGGCCAGACCCGCCGCCCGCGACCTGTCCGGCGTCGGCCGCATCCTGTTCGTGGAGGACGAGGACGCGGTGCGCGGCGTCGCCGCCCGCCTGCTGCGCGCCCGCGGCTACGAGGTGATCGAGGCGCGCGACGGCGAGGAGGCCCTGGAGCTGGCCGAGCTGCACGCCGGCCAGATCGACCTCTTGATCTCCGACGTGATCATGCCGGGGCTCGACGGCCCCACCATGCTCAAGAAGGCGCGCAAGTTCTTAGGCGACGCCCCGGTGATGTTCATCTCCGGCTATGCCGAGGCCGAGTTCTCCGACCTTTTGGAAGGCGAGACCGGCGTGACCTTCCTGCCCAAGCCGCTCGACATCAAGATCCTGGCCGAGAAGGTCAAGCAGCAGCTGGCGGGTGGCTGATCGGGGCCGCGGCGTTGGGCGGGGGGCAGGTTGAGTCTGATTTGGGTGGCGGGCCGACCTTAGGTCGCCCGCGCATCCCAGACCCTGGCGCGGGACTATTCGTACCGTAAGGCGTTCACCGGTTTGGACCTGGAGACTGCAAACGACTGATAGGACACAGTCAGCCAAGCGATCAGCACCGCCGCGCCGCCTGCGGCGACAAAGTACCAAGGCGACAGGGCGATATGCGCGGTGAACCCCTGAAGCCAGCGGCTCATTGCCCACCACCCGACCGGCCACGCGATCAGGTTGGCCCAAAGCACCGGCTGGGCGAAGGACCAAAGCATGAGGCGCAATATGTCGGCGGCCGAAGCTCCCATCGCCTTGCGCACGCCAATTTCCTTGGTGCGCTGCTCGGACACAAAAGCGGCCACGCCGAACAGGCCAAGCGTCGATATCGCGCCGGCTACCGACGCGAGGGCGCCGATTAGCCAAGCCTGCCGCAACACGTCGGCATAGACCCCGTTCAAGAACTCCGAAAGGAAGCGTTCTCGCAAGGGATGCGGCTCGCCGTCCTGCCGCCAGACGGCGTTAATGGCGGCCATCGTCTCGGGGATGCGGCCGGCCCACAGTCGCACGCTGATGATCGCTGAATCTCCCTGTATCACCGGATAGAAGGCCGGCAACGGCGAGCCGCGGGTCGGGTCATAGCTGAAGTCTGGGATCACGCCGATGATGCGCACCGGCGCAAGGCCTCGCCCCTTCTCGTTCACATGGAAGGTCGCGCCGATGGCATGTTGCGGGGAGCCTAGCCCCATGGCCCGCACCGCCGCCTGGTTCACCACTGCGGCCGTCGGCAGCGTGCCCGCGTAATTGCCATCGGCCCATGTATTCGGCGTGCCGAAGGCCAGCCCCTCTTCGCCATGTTGTGGCGTTGGCAACGCGCCTGCGAGCGGCTTCAGGCCATAGAACCGGAAGAAGTCGTAATCGACCGGCGCGACCACCATGGAGAACTTTCGGCCATCCGGCATGAAGCTGAGCTGGGATAGTTCACCGAATCCGCTTGCATGGGTGCTCGAACAGGCGAGGTCCTCCACGCCCGGGATGCGGCGCAATCGTTCGACGAAAGCCCCTTTGCATCCGGCTGCGATGCGCAGCACTTGGCTAGTGTTTAAACCTGTCGCCTGGTTCACGGCGAACCGGGTCTGCCGACTGATGACCAGAACCGCGAGGGTGAGGCCGATCAGGATAGCGAATTGGATCGCCACCATGCCCTGCCGGGCGGCGGCGGAGCCCGTAACCTTGATCGTTCCAGGCTTGAACGCGACGGCGGGGCGGAATCTGGAAAGGACCAGCGCCGGATAGCAGCCTGCGGCCAGGCCGGTGAGCAGGGCCAAGCCGAGGATGGCGACAATCAGTTCGGGGTCGCGCCAGTAGGCGAACGGGATGCGCCGCTGGAAGAGTCCCGTCATCGCCGGATCAACCACCTCGACCAGGGTCACCGCCAGGGCCATACCTATCGCGGCGTAGACGAGGGCTTCGCCGAGGAATTGCAGCACCAACTGCCGCTGGCTCGCCCCCGCCACCTTGCGGACGCCGACCTCCACGCTGCGGCGCGCCGCTCTCGCCGTGGACAGATTCACGAAATTCACGCCCGCCGCCACGAGGATCAGGGTGGCGAGAGCGCTCAGGGCCCAGATCATGATCAAGGCGCCGGACGTATTGCCTTGGGTCGGCATCAGATGGGCTTTGCCGATCGGGTCCAGAGACAAGACAAGACTCTTGGCGAACGGCGTATCCCTATTGATCCCGGGGGGATAGATGCGCTCGTGCACGATCTGGGGCAGGCGAGTTTCCACCGCGGGGGCCTCGGCCGGGTTGGCAAGGCGAACGTAGGTCGTGACGTTCGACGGATAGTCACCGACCACATAGGGCTTGTGGTCCTCGATGTAGAGACGTGAATGGGGTGAAAGCCCGGAGCCGAACAGCTCCACGCCGAGGCTGCTGTTGCCGGGGAGGTCTTCGATCACTGCCGCCACCCGCATGGTCACGGTGCGGTCGATCTGCACAGTCTGGCCGATCGGCGTCTCGTTGCCGAAATAGCGGCGCGCAGCGCTGCGGGTCACTACAAGTCCATCCGGACGCTTGAGGGCTTGTTGCAAATCGCCGGCGACTACAGGCAGCGGGAACACAGCGAAGAAGTCCGGGTCAGCCCAGAGCAGTTGGTCCGACACCTCCACTCGGTTCCGCCGAACGGCCACAGGCATGGCCCATGTGCGGGCGGCCAGATGCACCTGCGGCGCCGCCTGCTTTATCCAGCCCGCGAGTTGCGGCGTGGTGTTGAGATGGACGGCGCCCAACCCGGGGAACACCGCATTAGAGCGCACTACGAACACACTCCGGTAACCCGGCACGAAGTGGTCGAAAGTCAGCTCGTCACGGACGTAGACGAACGTCAGGAGAGCCGCGGCCATGCCGATAGCGAGGCTCAGAACGGTGATAGCTGCGTAAAGCTTGTTGCGCGCCAGGTTGCGTAGGGCCGTCACCACGTAGTTGCAGAACATAAAGCCTCCGGAAGACGGGTCCGTCGCCTTGCTCCACAAGTATGGCAGTGATGCGAGCGTTCTAGAAATGCTTTAGGATCAATAGGTTGGGTGGGTTTTGGCAGCAAGCTGCCGAGGGAGGCGTCCGAAATCGGACGCTGTCGCCCATAAACCGACATCACCAACGTCTGCAACGGGGTCGCGAATGGAAGTTGACCCGGAGCCGCCTCGCACTCTCCACGCCAATGGACTAGGATCGGTGGCTTAGGTTCGGCGCCCATGACGATTGTCAGCATCACCCAAGCGAAGGCTCAATTGTCCCGGCTGGTCGAGGAGGTCGCCAAGGGCGAACTCGTCATCATCACCATATCGGGCAAGCCACTGGTCAAGGTCACACCGATTGATGCGCCGGAGCCCAAGGCGGGGCGGGGCCTCGGCTTTCTGAAGGGGCAGATCGCCGTTCCCGACGATTTCGACACGATGTTCGCCGACGAAATCGAAGAGATGTTCAACGGCGAGGCGCGGGCCTAACCCTGGCTCCGGGCGATGATCCCCGTGCGCGGGGCGAAGGCGAAGCGGTCTACGAAGTCGCAGAAGCGGCCCATCTCCAGGGCGGCGGTCGGCTCGTGGGCCAGCTCCTCGGCCGAGCGGCCGCTTTCCACCACCGTCTGATAGGCCTGGCGCGAGCGGATCACGATCGGCGCCACGGGCAGGCGCAGCAGGCGCAGGGCCTCGACGGCGCGGGACACCGCCGGCGCCTCCGCCGCGCCCCGGGCCACGGGCGCCTGGTTCAACACCACCAGGCCGGGCTTGCGCAGCCGGCGGATGATGTCGCTGGTGCGCACCGCGGCGGCCAGGTCGAGGAAGGTGGGGCGCACGATCAGCAGCGCCACGTCGGCCAGCACCACGGCCTGGGCCACCTCCTCCTCCAGCACGGCCGGCGTATCGATGATCAGGGCGTCCGCGCCTGTTCGCGTCAGGTCGACCTGCAGGGCGAACAGCTTGCCCGCCGCCGAGGCGATGGCGGTCGGGCCGGGGTCCTTGCGCCCGCGCAGCACCTCCAGGGACGAATGCTGGGGATCGGTGTCGGCGAGCAGCGTGGTCCGTCCGCGCAGGTGCAGGCCGATGGCCAGGTGCACGGCGACCGTGGTCTTGCCGCTGCCGCCCTTGCGGCCGATCACCGCGATCGTCCTCATGCCCCGCCCCAGTTCCGCCACAACAAGCTTAGCCAATGCACGCGGGAGTCGAGCGGCCTTCTTTGTGAAGTTTATTCGACTGTCATGGCCGTGCATCGGTTGGGACCGACGTAAGAAGTCTCCGCCTGGATCGACTACCTTCCTTGAACGAGGGCGTCGGAGGGGGCATGGCCAGGCGTTTCACACCATTTCGGGGATGGCGCGCGCGCGCGCTCGCCACGGCCGGCGCCGCAGCGCTTGGCCTCGGCGCGTTCTGGCCGGCGGTCGGCTCGGCCCAGGCGCCCGCACCGCAAGGCCAGGCCCCCGCAACGCCGCCCCCCGCGCCCAAGAAAGACTCCACGGCCTTCCCTGGCGTCACCGTCCAGGCGGCGCCGCAGACGGCGGTGCGCACCTCCATCGACCGCCGCAGCTACAGCGTCGCCACCGACTTGCGCACCGCCAGCGGCTCGGTCGCCGACGCCCTGCGCAATATCCCCGGCGCCGAGGTCGACGTGAACGGCAACCTCAGTTTCCGCGGCGGCCCGGTGCAGATCATGGTCGACGGCCAGCCGTCGCAGCTGTTCAACGGCCCGCAGGGCGCCCAGGTGCTGCAGGGCATGCCCGCCGACCGCATCGACCGCGTCGAGGTGATCACCAATCCCACCGCCGCCTTCTCGCCGGAGGGCGGGGCGGGGATCATCAACCTGGTGACCAAGAAGACGGCGCCGGCCGGCCAGTCGGGCGGGGTGCGCGCCAACTACGGCTCCAGCGGCCACGCCAACGCCGCGGGCAACCTCGCCTATACCAGCGGCAAGCTGACGGCCATCGCCGATGGCGGCTGGCGGCAGGACCCGCAGAAGCTTCAGATCGACACCACCGGGACCCTGGTCGATCCGCTCAGCGGCCAGACCGACACCCGCGCCCAGCACGAGGTCTCGACCGTGCCGCTGGAGCAGGAGAACGGCCACCTCGGCTTGCAGTACCAGATCGACGCCAAGACCCAGCTGACCGCAGATGCGCGCTACAATGGCATCTCGCTCAGCCGTAACGACGACTACACCTTCCAGACGGCGGGCCCGGGCGGCGCGCCGCTGAACGCCTACACGCGCATCGGCTCAAACAGCCAGGCGCAGGCCGTGGCGATCGGCCAGCTGATGCTGCGCCATCAGTTCCCCGGCCAGGGGCAGAACGACTTCGTGGCCTTCTTCAACCACACCCAGACCGACGCCCAGGTTCAATCCCCGTCGACCGATTTCATCACCGCGCCGACGCTGGGCGCCGCCTATCAGGACCAGTTCACCGACGTCCGCGTCGATGTGAACCAGTTCAAGGCCGACTACACACGCACCGCGAAGGACATGGCCCAACTGAAGGTCGGTTACGATCTGCGCGCCACCGACTCGGTGTTCGACAACTACGGCTTGCAGGGAACGGGCACGGCCAGCGCCACGCCCGATCCGCTGTTCTCCAACCTGTTCCACTACCGTCAGCTGGTGAACGCGGCCTACGCCACCTATGAGCAGCCGATCGGGCACTTCACCGTGCTGGGCGGCCTGCGGCTGGAGGACGAGCATCTGGACCTGGACCAGATCACCCAGGCGCTGACGGCGCGGCACGACCGGTTCAACGCCTTCCCGACCCTGCACCTGGCCTATCGTCAGTCGCCCACCACCCAGTGGACCCTGAGCTATTCCGAGCGCATCCAGCGTCCCGGGCCGGGTCAGCTCAACCCGTTCCGCTACGTAGCCGATCCCTTCAACATCTCCCAGGGCAATCCGGACCTGGTGAACCAGGTGACCCATTCGTTCGAGGGCGCCTGGAACTTCCGCCAGGGGGCCAAGTCCTACACCGCCACCCTGTTCTACCGCCAGATGGACAAGGGCGTGACCAACATCATCACCGACCTCGGCGGCGGGGTGTTGCAGACCCAGCAGGAAAACGAGGCCAGCGGCAAGACCGCTGGGCTGGAGCTGATCGCCGCCGCGCCCCTGACCAAGACCGTCAACTACAACGTCTCGACCGACCTCTACTGGAACCAGATCACCGGGCCGGCGCCGGGCCTGACGCAGACCCTGGCCTTCGACCAGACCAAGCAGGGCTTCAACATCAGCGGGCGCGGCAACATCAACTGGGACGTGACCAAGAACGACCTGTTCCAGGCCAGCGCCCAGATCAACGCCGGCCGCATCACGCCCCAGGGCCACGTCGATCCGCTGTACGTCATGTACTTCGGCTACCGGCACAAGTTCACCAACCAGCTCTCCATGGTGGTGCAGGCGCAGGACCCCTTCGACCTGGTGCGCCAGTACACCTATGTGGACAGCCCCGGCCTGAGCCAGCGCACGGTAATCAGGGCCCATATCCAGTCGTTCATGCTGGGCTTCACCTATGCCTTCGGCGGCAACGGCCGGCCGCAGCGTGATCCCGGCTTCGACTTCAACGCCGCGCCGGCCGCGCTGCCGTGAGGGTGACGGAACAAGCGCCACCTTAAGGCCATATTCGCCGGATGGACTGCCTGCGCGTCAGGGTTGTCTTGGGGGCCGGGCCGTGGATTGGGGATTACCGTTCAGGTTGCGCTTTCGGCTGCTCGCCGCGTCCGCCGTGGGTCTTGCTCTTGTCTTGCCGAAACCGGTCCTGGCCCAGGCGAGCGACTCCGACGCGAAGAAGGACTCGACCGCGGTCGAGGGCGTGACCATCCAGGCCGCGCCGCAATCGGCGGTGCGGACCTCGATCGACCGGCGCAGCTACAGCGTCTCCACCGACCTGCAGGGATCGGGCGGCTCGATCAGCGACGCCCTGCGCAACATCCCCGGGGCCGAGGTCGACCCCCAGGGCAACCTGAGCCTGCGCGGGGTCAACGTGCAGATCATGATCGACGGCCAGCCCAGCCAGTTGTTCAGCGGCAAGAATGGCTCGCAGGCGCTGGAAGCCATGTCGGCCGACCGCATCGAGCGGGTCGAGGTGATCACCAATCCCACCGCCGCCATGTCGCCCGATGGCCAGGGCGGGGTGATCAACCTGATCACCAAGAAGAACGCGGGCGCCGGCGTGACCGGCAACATCAGGGCCAACGCGGGCTCGACCGGCCACGACAACGCCGGAGCCGACATCACCTACATGAACGGCAAACTCACCCTTTCGGCCGACGGCGCCCTGCGCAAGGACAATGAGAAGCTGCAGATCGACACCACGGGCGGGGTCGCCGACCCCTCGACCGGCATGACCGACACGCGCGCCCAGCACGAGGTCGTCGGCGAACCCTACCAGTCAGCCAACAGCCACCTGGGCTTCGATTATCAGCTCGATCCCAAGACCAAGCTGTCTGGCGAGGCGCGCTACAACGCCTTCTGGGGCCAGCAGTCCGACGACTACACCTTCCTGACCGCTGCGCCCGGCGGGGCGCCGATCGGGGCCTATACCCGGCTCAGCACGGTCGGCTGGGCCCAGGCCACGGCCTCGGGACAGATGACCCTGCACCACCAGCTGCCCGGCGACGGCCACACGCTGGACCTGTTCTACAACCACACCCGCATCGACTATCACTACGACTACCCGGCCACCGATCTGACCACGGTCCCGCCGCCGGCGAGCTCGTCGTTCCTGAACCAGGCGGCGCGCTATCCCTCGGACACCGACGAGTTCAAGGCCGACTACGTGCGTCCCATGACGGGCATGGGCCAACTCAAGGCCGGCTACGATCTGAAGAACACGGTCCAGTCGATCGACGGTTCGGCGCTTTCAGGCGCGAGCGCCGCGACGGCGACCGCCAATCCGCTGTTCGTCAACCAATTCAGCTATGGCTAGGTGCTGCACGCGGCCTACGCCACCTACGAGCAGCCCGTCGGCGACTTCACCCTGCTGGGCGGCGTCAGGCTGGAGGACGAGCATCTGAGCCTGCGCCAGGCCAATCCCAACACCGATGTCGAACGCGACGACCTGCAGGTCTTCCCCAGCGTGCACATGACCTACAAGGCGACGGGCGAGACCCAGTGGGTGCTGGGCTATTCCTCGCGCATCCAGCGGCCGACGCCGAACGATCTCGATCCCTGGCTCAACATGGGCGACCCCTACAACTACTACACCGGCAACGCCCTGCTGAAACCCGAGGTCACCCAATCGATCGAGGGGGGCTGGCAATACCGCAAGGGGGCCAAATCCTATCTGGCCACCCTGTTCTACCGGCAGAGCGAGAACGGCGTGTCCAACGCGATCGATGACCTCGGCGGCGGGATTCTGCTCTATCAGCGCGAGAACCTGTCCAGCAGCCGCACCGCCGGGCTGGAGCTGGTCGCGGCCGCCCCGCTGAGCAAGACCCTGAGCTTCAACCTGTCGACCGACCTGTACTGGAACGAGATCCGGGCGCCGGCGCCGATCCTGTTGCAGACCCGCGACTTCACCACCGCTTCGGGCCGGCTCAGCCTCAACTGGAATCCGACCAAGAAGGACCTGTTCCAAGCCAACTTCCAGCTCAACGCCGGACGGCTCAACCCGCAGGGCCACGTCGACCCGTTGTACTTCATGTACTTCGGCTACCGGCACAAGTTCACCAACAAGTTCGCCCTGACGGCCCAGGCCCAGGACCCGTTCGATCTCGTGCGGCAGGACACCTATCTGGAGGGCGCGGGCCTGGACCAGCACACGGCGATCAAGATCCACATCCGCACCTTCATGCTGGGCTTCACCTACAGCTTCGGCGGCTCGGGGAAGGCGGGGCCCGACAAGGGCATCGACTTCGCGCCCTCCTCGAACATCCCGGGCGGTTAGCGCCAGATCAGCCTGTCGAGCGCCTCGGCGATGGCGGTGTGGGCTTGCAGACGTGGGTGGAAGGCGGCGCCCTTGGCGGGCGGATAGCCGTTGGCCCAGAGCTCGGCGGCGCAGGCGTTGTGCGCGGCGGTGATGGCCGAGGCGGCCACGAGGTCGCTGCCCGTGTCCCTGGCGACCTTGGCGGTGAGGGCGACCACCCGGGCGTTGATCGCGCGGCTGCTCTCGGCCTGATCGGCGGTCAGCGACAGGGCGGGGCAGGTTCCTTCCGGCGGCAGCACGGTGGTGTAGTCCACGAACACCAGGCGGGCGTTCGGGGCGCGGTTATGCACCGCCCGGGCGATGCGGGTGAGGCGCTGCTCCAGCCCCGCCCACTCCGCTTCGGTGGGCGGCGCCGGGATGTCGGCGCAACGCTCGGCCTTGGCCGTGCGGCAGGCGCCGGCGCCGAGCCCTGCGGTCAGGCGCACGTCATTGCCGCCGATGGTGACGGTGACCAGGCGAGTGTCGGCGTCCACCGCGTCGAGCTGGGGCTTCAGCTCGTTCCAGGGGCCGAGCAGGTGCTGGGTGGTCGCTCCGCTGCAACTGACGTCGATCAGGTTCAGGTTGTGACGGCGGGCGAGCTGGTGGGCGTAGTTGTCCCTGGAGCGGGCGCAGCGCGTGGCCGGCTCGTCGGCGGAGGTGGTGACGCCCGGCCCGGCGGCGAACGACGACCCCATGGCCACATATCTGGAGCCGGCGGGCGGCTGGGCGCGGGCCGAAACAGAGGTCAGCGCGACCAGCGCCCCGATCAGGATGGCTATCGTCTTCATGGGCGGGGCTCGTCTCTTTCAGCGAAGCCTAGCACCAGACAGACGCCAATGCGCGTCCTCCTCCGTCACGGGGAGGGCGCGCTCAGTTGGGCGCGTCAGCCGCAGCCTCCGGCGCCTTGCCGCCGTCTTCGATCTTGGCTCCCGCCGGGCATTCGCCGCTGAGGCGGTGGGCGTCGATGGAGGTGTTGACCGGGATCTGCAGGCCCAGCAGCGAGATCATCAACCGGCCGTTGAGCTTGAACGCCTCGGGCGCATAGTCGCCGTCGATCACCACCTTGCCGCGGATTCCGCTGGAATCGGTGCACTCGCCGGTCATGTGGGCGTGGCCGCCCTGCAGGTCGCGGGAGTCGTAGCGGCAGCTGTAGTGGTTGTTCACCGGCCCGGTCAGGTAGGTATTGATCGCCCGTCCGGTGATGCACTTGCGCTCGGTCTTGCTGGTGGTGCTCGGGAAGCTCGAGGTGGAGGTGCTCTCCCAATAGCCGGGCAGGATCGGCCCGTCCTCGGCCGCGCCGGCATGGCGGCTGGAGGCGCCGGCGGCGAGGAAGCCCAGGGTCAGGGCGGCGGCGAGGGAGAGGGCGGTACGCATCGTCGATCTACTCTCTGCGGGGCGCGGACCTTGCCGACGCCATGCGGCTTCAAAGTGGCGGCGCGCCCCTGATTGGGCTAGATTGGCCGGCGCACAAGCAAAAACACACATAGGGAAGGGGAGGGGCCATGATCACCCTGACCGTGAACGGCAAGACCCGACAGGTGGACGCCGAGCCCGACACCCCGCTGTTGTGGGTGGTGCGCGATGAACTGGAGCTGACCGGCACCAAGTTCGGTTGCGGCATCGCCCAGTGCGGGGCCTGCACCGTGCATTTGGACGGGACGCCGACGCGCTCCTGCTCCTTCCCGGTCAGCGCCGCGGTCGGCAAGAAGATCACCACCATCGAGGGCCTGTCCAAGGACGCCAGCCATCCGGTGCAGCTGGCCTGGCTGGAGATCGACGTGCCCCAGTGCGGCTACTGCCAGTCGGGCCAGATCATGGCGGCGGTCGCTCTCCTGCAGAAGAACCCCAAGCCCACCGACGCCGATATCGACAAGGGCATGACCAACATCTGCCGCTGCGGCACCTATCCGCGCATCAAGAAAGCCATCCATCGCGCCGCCGCGCTGATGGCCGGCGAGAAGGCGTAAGGCCATGAACGCGCATCTCGATCCCAAGGCCCTGAAGGCGGCCCGTCACACGTCCGCCGGGGGCGACCCCACCCGCCGCCAGGCCGTCACCACCATGCTCAGCGCCGCCGGCGGCCTCGCCGTGGGCGTGACCCTGCCGGCTTCGGCCTTCGCCGCCGGGGCCAAGGGCCCGCGACCCATGGGCCTGCTGCAGAGCCCTGAGGTCGTGCCGGCGCACGAACTTTCGGCCTTCGTGGTGATCGATCCGGACAATACCGTCACCGTCCGCCTGCCGCACAACGAGCTGGGCCAGGGCACCACCACCGCGCTCGCCATGTTGATCGCCGAAGAGTTGAACTGCAACTGGTCGACCGTGAAGTGCGAATACGGCTCGGCCAACCGCAACCTCAGGGAGAAGGCCGCCAGCGGTCGGGGAGGCGTCTACGGCTCCATGCAGACCGTCGGCAGCCAGGGCGTGCGCACCTCCGTCGGCATGATGCAGCAGGCCGGCGCCAGCGCCCGGGTGCGTCTGATCGAGGCCGCCGCCCGTCGCTGGCAGTGCGACGCTTCCGAATGCAAGACCGCTGACAGCGTCATCCAGCACATGCCCTCGGGCCGCAAGCTGACCTATGGCGCGGTGTGCGCCGACGCGGTCGCGGTCAAGCTCGACAAGGAACCCAAGATCAAGTCGCCGGAGGAGTACCGGATCGTCGGCAAGTCCATGCCGCGCCTCGACACCCCGCCCAAGCTCGACGGTTCGGCCATCTACGGCATCGACGCCCGCGTTCCGGGCATGGTCTACGCCTCGATCCGTCAGTGCCCGGTTCCCGGCGGCAAGCTCATGAGCGTGGACGACAGCGCCATCCGGGGGCGGGCGGGCATTATCCAGGTGGTGAAGCTTGAGGACGCCGTCGCGGTCGTCGCCGACAAGTACTGGCGCGCCAAGAAGGCTGTCGACGACGTCAAGATCGAGTGGGACACCAGCGTCTCGGGCAAGGTGCAGCAAGCCGATCTCGACAAGATCTACGTCGATGGACTCGACGGCAAGATGGCCTCCGCCCGCAAGGATGGGGATGTCGCGTCGGGCCTGGCCAAGCCTGGCGGCAAGCTGGTCGAAGCCCTCTACGAGGCGCCCTACCAGGCCCACGCGGCCATGGAGCCGCTGAACGCCACGGTGTGGCTGCAGAAGGACCGGTTGGACGTCTGGGTCTCGACCCAATCGCCCGGCGGGGTGCTGGCCGCGGCGGCCCGCGTGGCCGGAATCGCTCCCGAGAAGACGTTCGTCCACGTCAACTTCGTCGGCGGCGGCTTTGGCCGGCGCGGAAGTACGGACGAGACGGTGCAGGCCGTGGCCGTGGCCAAGGCCGTGGGCAAGCCGGTCAAGCTGATCTGGACGCGCGAGCAGGACGTCACCCACGACCGCTACCGGCCCCAGGCCGCCACCAAGTGGCGGGCGCGGGTGGACGAGACCGGCAGGATCGACGCGCTGGACGTGAAGGTCGCCGTGCCGTCCCTGCTCAAGGGCCTCGGCGCGGGCGGCCCCAACTTTGGCTCGGGCGTGGAGCCCATGGCGGTCGAGTGCATCGGGGAGACGGCCTATAAGATCCCCAACCTCAGCGTCGGCGCCAACCTGATCAACACCCACGTGCCGGTGTCGTTCTGCCGCGGCGTGGGCTCGTCGCAGAACGGCTTCATGATCGAGAGCTTCATCGACGAACTGGCCCACGCGGCCGGCCAGGACCCCTACAAGTTCCGCCGGGCGCACCTGGACCGCGCCGATTGGCTCGGCGTGCTGGACATGCTGGCCGAGAAGTCGAACTGGGGAACGCCCATGGCGCCCGGCCGCGGCCGGGGCATCGCCATCATGGAGTGCTACGGCTCGATCACCGGCCAGGTGGCCGAGGTGACGGTCGACGCCAAGGGCAAGGTGAAGGTCGACCGGATGATCGCGGTGGTCGACTGCTATCACGCGGCCAACCCCAACACGATCCACCAGCAGATGGAGGGCGGGGCCATCTTCGGCCTCGGCCAGACCATGGAAGGCCACGTCACCTTCAAGGACGGGGCGGCCGAGCAGACCAACTTCCACAACTACAAGGTCGCGCGCATGGCCGACACGCCGGTGATCGAGACCTACCTGCACCTGACCGGCGGGCCGCGCTGGGGCGGCATCGGCGAGCCGGGCGTGGGGCCGACCCCGCCGGCGATCTGCAACGCGGTGTTCGCCGCGACGGGCAAACGCGTTCGACGCCTGCCGTTGTCGACCGTGGATTTGACGAAAATCTAGAGGGCCGAGAGGGCTTCCGCGGCCCTCTCCAACGCCGCCGGCCAGCCGTCCGGGGCGGTGAAGACGCGCGCCTGGGGATACCAGGGGTAGCGGTCGGTCCCCAGCAGGGTCCAGGCGCGGTCGACGGCCACCAGCCAGGCGGGCGCGCCGACGGCGCCGGCCAGGTTGAAGCTGGCGTTGGAGAAGCCGATCGTCAGGTCCAGCGCGGCGCAGAGGGCGGCGACGTCGTCGAGGTCGTCCTTCAAGTCGATCCCCGGCGGCTGCAGGATGTCGACGCCAAGCTGATCGCGGGCCCAGGCCAGCTCCTGCGCGCAGTCGCCATACTGCAGGTTGACGAAGCTCAGGCCCGGCGTGTGCAGCACCGGGCGCCAGGCGTCAAAGGGCGCGAACAGGCGCTGGCGCTCGCCCGCGAGCTTGGCGCTCTTCCACAGAAGGCCGACCTTGCGGCCGGGCCGCTCGGCCAGCACGCGCCGCCAATGTTCGACCCGCGCCGGATCAGGCGCAAGGAAGCCCGGCGTCTCGGGAAACCGGCTCGCCTCGGGGCGAAGGGCCTCGGCGGGCGAGGCGAACGGCGCCCAGACGTCCACGGCCGTCCTCAGGCCGGGCACGGTGCGCACGGGCGCGCCGTCGATGCTCTGGGTCCTGTGCGCCAGCACCTCGGCCTTGGGAAAGGAGCGGGCGAACAGCGAAACCAGGCGCGGTTCGACGGCCAGGGCCAGGCGTCCGTCCGGCCCCAGGGCGCGGGCCAGATCGGGGATCATGCCGGCGAACATCACCTCGTCGCCCAGCCCCTGCTCGGCCACCAGCAGCAGCGACCGGCCTTGCAGCGCCGCCGTCCCCGCCGCGAAATCGTAGGCGTGGCCCGGAACCTCGAACCGTTCGCGCCGGCCTGACAGCGGCGACAGGCGCGTGCGGTAGAGCCGCCAGCCGGTCTGAAGTTCGCCGAGGCCCAGGCGCGAAAAGGCCTCCGCCAGGCGGATGCGCACGCCGTCGGCCTCGTCCAGCGCCGGCGCGGCCAGGGCCCTCTCGTAGTCCGCGCAGGCGCCGGCGTGATCGCCGAGGTCGGCGCGGGCGTGGGCGCGGTAGTAGAGGGCGCGGCCGAAACCGGGCTGCAGCCTCAAGGCCTCGTCGAAGAACACCAGGGCGCTGGCGGGCTCGCCCTGCTGCACCCGCACCTGGCCCAGATCGGTCCATAGCGAAGGGGTCGCCGGCTCGGCCGCCAAGGCCTCGCGCAGCAGTTCGATCGCCTCGTCATAGCGATGCAGTTCGCGCAGGGCGTGGGCCAGATCGGCGCGCGCCTGCGCCGATCCCGGCGCGGTCGCCAGATACAGGCGCAGAAGCTGCTCGGCGGCGTCGTGCAGGCCCAGCCGCAGGGCGGCCCGCCCGAGGTCGCCGGTCAGGGCCGGATCGCGGCCCGAAGCCTCGAAGGCGGCCTGGTAGGCGTCCAGCGCCTCGGCCGCGCGGCCCTGCGCCTCCGCGCGCCGGGCGGTCTGCAGCAACGCCTGCACGTTCTTGGGGCCGGTGCTCAAGCCGATGCATCCTCCGAGGCGCGACGCGGATGAATCGCGGAGCCGCCTCGAACCTTGGCCCAGTCCAGACGGCGGGCAAACGGCAAACGCCGCGCACGTGTTCACGGCGCGGGCGAAATCCCCAGGCTTCATGCGTCGAACGCCCGGGCCCCGGCAGGCCCGTGGCGACGCTAGACCTTGGTGTCCAATACCTGGCCGGCCTCGTAGTCAGGCCGGGCGGCGAGCTTAGCCACGTCCTCGCGCGGGATCTGCGCCATCACCTGGCCGCTGGCGCGGTCGAGGATGGTGTAGACGAACAGGCCGTTCTCCGTGCCTTCCCGGATCACCAGGCGCTGGTCGGCGTCTGTGGCGGGCTTGCCGATCGCCTTGGCCCGCTTGGGGTTGCGTTCGATCGGTTTGGGCGGCGTAAGGGCCTGGGCGCCGATCAGGTCGGCGGGGACCGTGGTCAACTGTGTGATCGTGCTCATCTGAGGCTCCGCTGGCGTTCAAAGTCCGGCGGCTCCGTCAGCGTGGGTTGGACGGCGACCCCCCGACCATTTTCCGTGGAAGATGGTCAACCCTGCGAAGAGTCGAGCGAGTCCGAAGACTCGCTCGGGGGGCCGCCGTCCGGTCCACGCTTAACGGAACAGAGACAGCATGATCGAGGTCGACTGGTTGGCGATCGACAGCGCCTGCACGCCCAGCTGCTGCTTGGTTTGCAGGGCTTGCAGGGTGGCGCTTTCGGAAGCCATGTCGGCGTCCACCAGGTTCGAGATGCCGGTCTGCAGCGAGGACTGCAGCGACTGCACGAACTTCAAGTGGCTGGACAGGGCGTTGGAGCCCGTGCCGAGCTTGGTCAGGGCCGTGTTGACGTTGGCCAGGTCGGTGTTCAGCGTGGCGATGTAGGCGCTGGCCGCGCCCGCCGTGGCGAACGAAGCGGTGGCCGACAGGGACACGTTCGCGCCGCCCAGCGACAGGTCTTCAGCCGCGACGGTCAGCTTGGCGGAGCCGGTGTCGTTGGCCAGGGCGTAGATGGTGGTGCCGGCCGACTTGACCATGTTGATGCCGTTGAAGTCGGCGTTGGACACGACGCTGGTGATCTGGTCGCGCAGCGAGGTGAAGTCCGCGTTCAGGGCCGAGCGGCTGGTGGTGTCCAGCGAAGTGTCCGAGGCGGCCAGCGCCTTGGCCTTCATCTGGGTCAGCAGGTCGGAGACCTGCTCGCCGGCGGACATGGCGACGTCGATGGTGGACTGGGCCCGGTTGAGGCTGTCCGACACCGAATCATAAGACGTCACCTTGCCTTGCATGGTGTTGGCGATCGACCAAATCGCGCCGTTGTCATTGGCGGAGTTGATCTTCTTGCCGGTCGAAATGATGTTTTGGGTTTTTTGAAGCGAAGCCTGCGTGTTGGCCAGGTTGGCCAAGGCCGTCATAGC
>Ga0265338_10005599_pt1 | contig 16326 bp, 30 predicted proteins | sample 42126metaG_FD_193579 | JGI IMG/M metagenome (GOLD analysis project Ga0265338, IMG submission 193579) | Rhizosphere microbial communities from Carex aquatilis grown in University of Washington, Seatle, WA, United States - 4-21-26 metaG | ecosystem: Host-associated > Plants > Roots > Rhizosphere... | reverse complement strand
GCAACCACAATGCCCGTTCACACCCACCCGCTTAGCCGATCTGCCGGCACCGTGTTCGAGGATGCCGTCGCGCGCCTTGGACCAGGTGTGGCATCGCGCTGGATGTTTCGCGGCAACGCCGAGCTCGACGGCCTGTCGCCGCTGCAGGCGATCAAGGCGGGCAAGATCGACGCCGTGAAAAGCGTTTTGTTTTAACTGGGGAAACGCCAATGACGAACCGTTACGCGATCATGACGACGCACTTTTCCGATTGCGCCGTCGTCGAAGAGTTCGATCCGCAAGAGCACTCTGGCGACGAATTCGCCTGCTTGGAAGAGCACGACTGCATCCACCCGGGCGGTCATCTGTTTCTCACGTCGTGCGGCGAGACCAAATGCGTTTATTGCAGCAAGATCAGTTGGACGTGAGTGCTTGTGTCACGCGAGGATAACGCGAACTGATAGGCCGGATGCCGGTCACCCACGAATTGGAGCAAACCGCAATGAACAACAAAGCAACCCGCACGCTTAGAAAAATACGTCGCCATTATAAGCGTCATAAGGTGATCGACGGACTAAACGAAGCCACCGAAAGCGTACCATCGCTGCGCGAATCCATCGGTCTTGCTGCTGCGGATGAAGGAAAGCCGTTAGGCCTCGCGGCGTTTTTAGATTTTGTTGAACGAAATCTCCGACTAACTCTTATCAATTGTTCTCAGCCGCCAGCAGTTCAGCAGCGACTTGCAACTATTCTGGACGAAATAAAAGGGCACGCTCAATACGTGCATGGCTATGCCGCCGCAGAACACGATCACGCGCAAGCCGCGGACCGCGATCAAAACAACACCTCTATGGCCGTAAGAATATCTCGGTGACGTGAGGGCCAAGGTAGCCAGATTAACCAAATAAAACACCATGACACTCCACAAACCCCAACGCCTCTCACAACCCGCCGCCCCTGGTGCGCTCCTGAAACGCGCCGTCAACCTGCACAATATCATGCGCATGCGGCTGATCGAGCCGGAGCGCGACGAAGCCTATCTGGAACTGATCCGGCAGTTTCCATGCCTCAAATGCATGATGGAGCCGTGCGGGGAGGCGTCGCACACCCGGATCAGCAGCGCCGCCTTCAACAAACGCGGCGGCATGGGCAAGAAACCGGCGGACCGATTTGCCGTCCCGCTCGACCACGGCTGCCACGTCCGTGATCCTGACGCGCTGCATCGGATCGGCGAGTACATCTTCTGGGCCAATCTCGGGATCAACCCGCTGCTCGTTGCCGAGCGGCTTTATGGCGTGCGCGGCGATCTGGTGGCGATGCGGGCCGTTGTGCTGCAGGCGATTAGCGAGAGGGGAACGAAATGAGGGACCACGCTGAACTGATCAATCTACTGCAACAGGGCGATGGTGCATCGGGGATTCTGCAGCGGGCGATCTTCGAGCGATACCATTTTCCGACAATGTTTTTTGGTTCAGAGGTAGAGAGTTGGTCGTATGGAGATGGGTCTTATACGATCAACACGAAGGACGGACTTCGGCATCTCTTCGCGTGCAGAGCGCCCCATTACACCACGTCTTTTGATGCCGCGCTCACTCTCGTCCCGCAAGGATATTACTGGCACGCCGGCGAAGGTAAAACGAGGGACGAAGAACCGTTAGGGGCCGCAAGCATCATTGCTCCGGGCACCTTGCGAACCATTTCAGAGGCGGAGCATCCGAGCGTCATTGTAGCGCTCTGCATCGCGGCGCTTAAGGCGCGTGCCGTTCTTGAAGCCGCGGGCCACCCACATCAGGTGAACGAATCCGGCGCCGATCAAACGAAGGTGCCATCGTGACCCACCCTGATCAAACAACCCACCACCAGCCTCCGCCAATTGGCGGACCCAACGACCGCGACATCGACGACCGTCTCGGCGAAGCCTTGCGGCGCTGGCGTCACGGTCTCATCCGCCCGCTGTGGCGAGACATGACCGACGCCGACAAGGAAGGCTGGCGCAATGCCGCGGCGTCCTGGCGGGTGAGCATCCTGGCGGATGTCGGGTTGACGGTAGCGATAAAGGATCGGGCATGAGACTGCGGGAGATCGTTCGCAAAATAACTCTTCGGCGTACTCACCAACGTGAGTGGCTAAAGGAAACCTGTCCCTACGTCTTTGCCGATCAAAAACATTTGGATGCCAGCACACCAGAACGGGCCTACTGGCACTACGGCTATCAGGCCGCACTGGGCGATGTTCTTAGATGGGCTCGACAGAAATGAAGCCCCACCGCATCCAGCGCAAGCGAACCAAGGGCTGGCGCATGCCGCCGAACACGGTCTATGTCGGCCGGCCGACTGGTTGGGGTAACCCCTTTGTGCCGGCATCGGCATTCGAATCCGAAGGCGTCAAGATACCCGAAATCACAGCCACCAGCGCTGTGCATCTGTATCGCGAGCGCTTGGAAGGAATGATCGAGACCTACCCGCACGTCCGCAAAGCCGTCAACGATTTGCGGGGAAAGAACCTTGCCTGCTGGTGCCCGCTCGATCAGCCCTGCCACGCCGACGTACTCTTGGAGTTGGCGAACAGATGACCCGCGCCAATCCATCGCCCGTATTCACCGTGGATCAAGCCGCCGATCGGCTTCACGTCGGCCGGCGCTGGCTGCTAGATTGGCTGCGGGCTCACCCGGTCGACGGCTTCGGGGTACCGTTCTTTTCGCCGCTCGGCCGGACCAAGACATTCGATGACGGCGATCTTGCCCGCATCCGTGCCGCCGCACGCGAGGAAGCGCCATGCTTAAGATCACGCCGCCGCGGAACAAAAAGACGAAAAGCCTCTACATCCGGGGCAGCTACCTCGGCGTCAAAGTGGACGAGAGCTGCCGAACTGAGCGGCGATCGCTCGCTCGCAAAGTTCTCGCCCGCATCCAAGACGAAATCGAGTGCGGCGAATATCGCAAAGCCGCAGTTGATCGTGAACAACGGCTGACGTTTCTCGATGCCGCGATCGGCTACATGGAAGCCGGCAAGAGCCGCCGCTACGTGCCGGCACTGGTCAAGTATTTCGGCGAGACACCCGTCGACGAGATCGACCAGGCCGCCATCGATCACGCCGCGACAGCGCTGCATCCGCATGTCACCAACGCCACCCGCAACACCTACGTCTACACGCCCGTATCGGCCATTCTCCGCCATGCCGGCCGCAGGATCCCGCTTGCTCGGCCACCCGGCGCCAAGGGCCGCATCATCACCGACTGGATCGCACCCGATGACGCCTTCGGAATCATCGGTGCCGCCGATACGTTCGACCCGGAGTTTGCCACGCTACTCGCGTTCCTACTTTACACCGGACCGCGGATCACGGCTGCGCTCGATCTGCAGCGCGATGACCTCGACGTTGCGAACAAGACGGCGTGGGCCCGGCCGCAGAAAGGCCAGCAGAACCACGCCATCGTGCTGCACGAAGACCTTTGCGCGCGCTTGGCGGCGCTGCTGGCCAGCCATGAGCGACGCCGCGTGTTCCGGCTACGCTACGGCGGACACCTGCAGCATCTGCTGCGCCGTTCCCTGCTCGTTTATTTGGGTCTGCCGTGCCCTGTCCGACCGACCCCAGGCTGGCGACCGCCGCGGCATCGCCTATCTTACGTCACGTTCCACATCTGGCGGCACACCTGGGCGACCTGGATGCGGCGCTTTGGCGGCGCCACCAGGGACGACCTCGCCGACAGCGGCAACTGGAAAGACCCGCGATCGGCAAATCGGTACGTTCATGCGGCGCCGGCCGGGATCTGGAAAATCGCCGCGGCACTCCCGGCGATGAAAGCAAGAGGCATCCGATGACTGATCAAAAGGACTTCACCGCACTGGTTCGTCGACTATTCGAAGATGAGTTCGACCGGACATTGAACGGCAAGAGCTTTGCCGAGCGAGTGATCGAGACCGCGCAGAAGGAGGGATTCACGATCGAACGTCGCAACGTCGCGGCGGACGCTTGTCGTCAGCAGCGCGCACCCGCGCGAGGGGTAGAATGAAAACCACAATTGCTTTGCTGCTGATCGGCTTCAGCATGGCGGTGGCGTTGATACTAGGCGCCTTCGTTTTATTTGCGAGAGGTCATTTCACTCTCGGTTGGCTATTCTTGTTGGCCGGAACGGCGATGAGCGTCTGGTGTATTCGCGGCGTCCCTGACTTGCCGACAGGTCTTACCGGCGCAAGGGGCCTGCCGGCCAAATGGCCGACCGCCGCGAGAGGACTTACCGGCACGAGAGGCACGTCGCTGGGGAATGCGCGGGGAGTTCGGCGGCCATCACGGCTAAACCGCTGATATCGTTGATAGCGGTCGATGCTCCCCCAAGAGCCGCCCGCACCTTTTTGAAACGGCGAAAAGCGCTTATTTGCTGGGCTTTTAGCGGGGCGACGTTGCAGCTTCGATGCGGAACGAAGCAGGAAACGCGCGCAAAAAAGTGGGGAATATCCGGGGACTTTGTTCGCGGAGCGTTCCGGGTTACATCGGCGTCCATGCCCGACGACTTCGCCGAAGAAACCACCGATCCGCACGCGGCTGATGATCCGGCAGCGCGGGCGGGTGCTGGCGCGACGGCCCTAGAACGTCGCCTCGATGCCGTATTCCGGCGGCAGCGGCACGTTGTGCGCCGTGACGATCGAGCGCCGCGCCGCCATGTTCTCCGCCGGCGTCAACCAACGCAGCTGCGCACGACCGCGATCATTGATCCGGCGGTTATCGAGCGCATCGCCATTGGCGTGATCGGTAAAATGACGCTCAGACGGCCGCGCAATCCCCATGCGTTCGACCAGGATCACACGATGCATCAGGATCGTTGTCTTGACGCCGTCGACCACAGCGCAGCGCCTGGCGTAAACCAGGCCGCCGTGGCGCGGATGTGAGACCGCATAGGTCCAGGGCCACTGCATCAGGAAATCGTAATCCCGCACGTCGACCTTGACGACGTATTGCGTGCGGGCGCCGATCGTCATGGTGCGCCAGGGTGGAGTGCGTCGCATGTTTTTTCAGATTTTGGTCATGAGAGATTGCGCCATCTGAGAGACCGGATGCCGGTCACCGTCGCGCTTCTCTTTCTCAATCCGCAAATTGGTGCTCGCCACATTCGTCATCGGGTGACGTGCGTGGCCAATAACCTTGAAGGCTGTCTCCAGGCTCGAACCTCTCCCCGACGCAAGCAACAGGATGCGGCGGATAACGGCGGCACACCACAATCGCGCCCCCTCTGTGCTGTTCGATGTACACGCCAAAGCGGCAGTTGGCGCAGCTTGGGTCAGGCATAGCCACCTCTTCTGTTATCCAACAGCCATTTTCGGGCCCAGCGTGAAGCGCATGGGTGACCGCACCGAGTTTCAGATCGCAGGGCAGCGAATGACACAAACAAAACGAAAAAGCCCGGCACAGCTCGCGCCGGCCGGGCCAGTCAGGGAGGAAACGCCCAAGGAGGGCAGTCACCACACGGCAGGCTCTCCACAGAGTTTGCCGGATGGCTTCTCGTTGGCGGGCTTGGCCGCCGAATTTCACTTTGCCGATCGCTCGTCGAGCTTGTCTTCCAGCCGGTCAAACCGTTCGTCGACGCGATCGACAAGTTTTTCCAAGGCACGGCGCAGATCGCCGACGACGGCATTGAAGGTCTGTTTGCTCACGAAATTGTCGCGGTTCCACAATTCGACCTGCGTGGTTTTCGCTTCGGTCTCGCTGATCTTCTGGCGAAGCGCCTGTCCCATTTCTCCGCAGTCGCGCTCTACGGCCGCCACGCGGTCTTGCATGCGCCGTTCCAGCTCGCCCAAATCGCCGGCGAACGCCTTGTCCTTATCGGCGATCTTTTGATCGGTCGCACTCTTGCTGCGGATCAGCACCCACACGAAGGTGCCGATGTTCATGACAAGCTGCAGCAGGAAGCTTCCGGCGGCTATGACAGCGGGCCAGATGCCTATGTCAGGCCCACTCGCTGGATTTGGGGCAGCGGCCATCGATCATGATATTCCCGGTCGGAGAACTGCTCTAACCCTGTGCGGGCGTCCCTGCCGTCACGGCCTGCGTTGCGGTGGGAGAATTCGCCGTCAACGTCGTCAGCGTGGTGCCCGCTTGCGCAACGAGGCCGGAAAGCTGCTTCGCAGCATTGATGGCGGTGACGGCCGTGGTGACGACGGCGGGGTCGCCCGCGGTAGAGCCGGAACTCAGCGCATTGGACAGCGCCGCAACGTCCTGTGCCCCGGTATTCAGATCGGAAATGACCTTCGCTACCGATACGTTGTTTGGTGCAACGGTAGAGGCGAGCGTCGAGAGTGCCGAAATGCCGCTGGTGATGATGCCAAGATGTGCGGCAACGTACTGTCCGACCGCTTCGATATCGGCAATGACGACCTCGGCGCCGGCGGCAACTTTTGTCAGGAAAGCGCCGATCTCGGTTTCGCCCTGCTGAAACCAGCTTACGGCAAGCTGTGCGTCGGATTCGAGGGTGGCGGCGATCTGCTCGAAGATGTTGGGCGTGGTTGTGCTGGTCACTGTGAAGTCTCCGTTGGGTTAAGTGTCAGAACTGATTCCGGGCTGTAGTTGCATGGCCTTGTCGGCATTGGCCGCAAGCCACTTGCCGAGTTCTTGTTTCGTCACGTCGTCGGTGGCCGCCTTGACCACTGCGTCGATCAGCGCGCCAAGCGATGAATAGGCCGGCTTAAGGCCGAACAGCTTGGCGATTTCAGGTTCCAGCTCCGCGCCGATGCCGGCAATGAGCGTGCCCCACTGGCCTGCCGTGAGTGCGCCAAACACAGTGGCGGCCGACGCGCCTTCAACGAGGCTGGATATGATCGTTGCGAGGATGGCGGCCATTGTTTCAGTCCTTTACTGTAGCGAGCAACAAAATGCCCGCTGTCACCATGCAGAACGGCGCTGCCGCAAAGAGTGCAGGCGCAGCCGTGACCGCGATCAGCAGGGCAACGGCTTGCGATCCCATCAGCAATGTCGCTGCCGCGCCGATCATGGTGCGAATTCCTTATTTCGTTGCAGTCGGCTGCAGCAATTCCCAATCGTCCGCTATCCGGTCATCGTTACTCGGCTGATAGCTGACGCCGTCGCGGATCGGCTCGTCAGGGCCGAGATTAGCCCCGACCTGGCCGCCCCAGCCCTGGACGATGTTTCCGGTATCAAACAACCAAATGCGCCAGAGACGCTCGCGATTGAGCGGCGGCGTGGTCTGCGTGTACTCGGTTACGCGCGCCCAGCAGGCGCGCCGCGCGCGCCCGCCGTTCATCACCCATTGGATGGCGTCTTCGAACCGCCCCATCATTTCGCGGTGATCTTGTCGCCGGGAATCGTCGCCGTAAGAGCCGCCGTCGCCGTTCCCGGCACAGCGACGACCTGCTTGATCTCAGGGTTCTTCTGCATCTGCAGAAGGCGAGAAAGCGGACTTGCGCTCAGTGCCGCATAGATGCCGCTCACGACCGGAATGAGCGCACTGACGCCGGCAATGATCGAGGCGACGCCCGATCCGATCTGACGCACGGCGTTGCCGATCGTGGTCGCGTCGCCCTGCGACAGGCCGACAAGCACCAGGGTCGCTGTGGCGACGCCGACGCCGGTATAGACATGCCGCAGCGCGGCGTTGGTTTCATCAGCGGTGGGCCATCTCATGGTGTTTGCTCCGATCAGGATTTCTTGCCGAAGATCGCGTCTTCGGCACGTTGCATGAGGGATTCGGATTGAGCGGGCGCGACTACCGCCGGCGCGAACGGCACGCGCGCCCCAATATCGGCTCCTGCGACACGCAACGAATCCGGGTCGACGTCGAGGCCGCAGACCTTCGCCGGAAGCCGCTGCGCGATTTCAAAGCGTCCGGCCGCGAGACTTTCCTTTGAGCCCGCAAAGCCCATGCTCTGCGTGATCCAGCGATATTTGATGATGCCCGCTTCGAACGCCGCGTCATTGCCGATGCCGTTGGCGTAGAAACCGAGATCGTAGCCAGGACACGCCGCCGCGAAGGCGCGCAGATAGGACAGCGCCGTCATGAGCTGCGATCGCTGCAGATCGAAATCCGCAGTCGGATAGATCGCGGCGCCGATGCCGGGGGGAAGACCCACAGTCGGCGCAAATGCCACCGCGTGCTGGCCGGCCTTGGTTCCTTCGGCTGCGCCAAGCAGGATGTCCTTGGCGCTGACCTCGTAGATCAGCGTGAGTTTCAGGCCGTGCGCCTGCATCGATTTGGCTTCCGCAACCTTGATGCATTTCCACGGCGCTGCCGCGCCATAGCGCTTGATCGTATCGAAGCCGAGCGCTTTGAGTTGGCCGTGCGCGGGCGTCATGTCCACGCAGGCGTCAAGCGCGGTCGTGTTCGGCGGGAGCGCGGTCATCGATCAATCTCTCTGGTTTTCAGGAACGTAGACGAGCGGTCCGACCAGCACCTCGATCGGCGGCTCACGGTGCGGAAAGCGCACGATCGGGCACGCGATCACGTCGGCTTCGCATGGATCACGCGGCTGCTCGGCATCGGGCTGTTTGCTGCGCTTGTCGAAATCGCAGAAGCGCACGACGTTGTCAGACATTCAGCGCCTCTTGCGGGGCGGCTTCTGCAGACTCGCGATCACGCTGGCCGCGATGGCATCGATCTCGCGCAAGGCCGAGCGGATGCGGCCGAGCGCGGAGAGACGTTGCAGCGGCTTGCGGGGCAGAAGGCGCTTGCGGCGTTTGGTCATTTGTTTGCTTCCGGATCACGGGCGCCCTGCGAGGGCATCAAACTCCGCCGTATTCGCCTTCAGCGTAGGGCCACTCGGGAAGATCAATCGTCTTGCCGGCAAGCGCATGCGTGCAGTCGGACAAAAATTCGATCTTCCCTGCGCGGACGAACGAGTGGCAGCGCGCTGGCGGCGCGTCACCTTTTCCCACGTCGGCGCCGGTATACGTGACTAGGATCGAAGGCGAGAATGTCGGTGCGTCGGCATTGCCGTCGAATATCCAGCCGCCGGATGACGTCTTGATCGTGTGGCACCCGTCACAGCCGGGGCACCAGAAGGCGATGCCGCGCCAGTCGGCGGCGCCTTCGCCGCCGGCCAGGGTGCGCAGCTTTTTTCCGAGGGCGGCCATTTTACGCGTGCAGCTCGCCGTGATGCAGAAAGCCATGCCAGTGCGGCGTCTGGATCGAGCCGGCGCCAGCGCTGCAGGTGTTGCCGTTCTTATCGACGTGCAGCGTGCCGTCTTCCGGCTTGCCGTGGCGCACCCAGCAGCGATGCACTTTGTCGTCCTTCATCGTGCAATTGCTGGCGCGGCCATCGATGAACCAATGATGGCCGTCAGGGCAGACGCAGATCAAACCGCGACCATCCGACCCCTCGCGATAACCGCCTTCAAATACGGCGCCGGCGGGCAGATGCCGCGCGCCGCCCAGCTCCTCGCCGGTGTCGGCGCGACGAAAGATGCGGCCAAAGCCGCCGGACTGTTTTTTCGCCGGCGCGCCGCATTGAGCGCAGGCGATCGTTTTCTCGCGATCGAAAGGCTTGGCATCCCAGGCAGCCGATGTCATGCGCCCGAGCTCGATGTCCGTACGGTGACCTTTCTCGCACTCGAACGTCTCCGTCGCGAGACCGTCGCCGGTCGGCTCGCAGAAGAAAATCTTGATGCGGTCGCTCACGCCCCCGCTCCCGGCAGAAAGCACCTGATCTGCGTCACGCCGTTCATGTCCTGATACGGCCACACGACGGCAGGCCCGAACCTGTTTGGTTCGGTCACCAGAGCGGCATCCGGAACGACGATCCATTGCTTGTTGAGACGGACGCGGTAATGGCCGTCCTTGGTCGTATCCCAGTCGACGTCTTCGATGCTGACGCCATCGGCGAACGAACAACAAAGTCCCTTGCCGCTTTTCAGCTGGTCGAACCACGCTTTGAGCTTCGAATTGGCGAAGCGGCCGTCGTCGTGGGCACGCGCCGGCGCGCAAGCGTGAACGAGGATGCAGGCGCCGAAGCCCATCGAGAAAATAAACATCGTTCGCGCAACGGATGATTTGAAGATTGGCATGTCACTTCCCATGCGCTTTGCGGATGGCGTCAACGCAGCCGCGGCTTAGTTCACGACGGTGCGCCTTGAAGCACGCGACGATGCCGCCGTAATGGCCAAGCGTCGCTTCCGCGATCTGGCCGTAGCTGCACAGCCGCATGACCTCAGGCCAGCAATATTGACGTTCTGCGGCCGTGTAGGCGTGCGCCTCAGCGCCGCATAGAAGCGACAAGCAGATCGCGAGCAAACAAATGCGCTTCATCTGGAATCCCTGCACGACGTTGACCGAATCCGGCGTCGTTCCCGCGAAGGCCCTATCGTGACCCAATCGGCTCAACCGTCACCCGCGCCAGCCCGGAGAGGCCGAGCGCACGCGCCCCGGTCGGCGTCAGATCGATAATCCGCCCGCGCACATACGGCCCGCGATCGTTGATCCGCACCACGATGCAGTTGCCGTGCACGCGGCAGACTCGCGCCAGCGTGCCGAACGGCAGCGTCTTATGGGCGGCCGTGAGGCCCCGCGGATTGAAGCGTTCGCCATTCGCCGTGCGCGTGCCGTAGCTGTAGACAGACGCGATGCCGGTCTCGGCATGGGCCGGCATGGCGATGAAGGCGCACAGCAGGGCGGCTGCGACAATCGCTCGCATGACGGTCTCGTGGGCTGTGGAAAAAAATAGCTTGACTTGCGCGAGCGCAACCGCTTCGACTCAACCGATGGTCAGGATTGCTTTCGCCGCCGCTCTACTGTGCCTTGCATCTTATCCCGCGCATGCGGAACAGTGTCGCAACAACGGCATCGCGCTAAGATCGCCGGCGATCTGCACAATCACCTTCGATTTCAACGGCTCTTGCGGAAACGTGCTCTACAAGTACCCTGACTGGGCCGATGTCGTATTCATCGCTGGCGCGTGGGAGAAGGTGCCGGTGCGCATTCTATCGGCATCCGTCGACGCCATGATCCAAACCAAATATCAAACCGTCATTGCCACGATATTCGCCGGCAACAGTTACAACGCCGATGCTCTGACACCAAAGCGGAGCGTGGCAGCCAATCCGTCGGTTCGTGACGGCACTGCGATCGCGATTTTACACGAAGAAACAAAATTCCCATCGGACAGCGGAATGCAGTTTCCTGCCGGATTGGACGCGCCTACGACGCACATTGATGTGCATCTGGTGTGTCTGCCCAAAGGCGCCGGATATGCCGGCAGCCTGACGCTGACCTACAAACTCGATCCTGCGCCAGCCGCCGTTACGGCCCGGTAACGGATTACTTATCGACGATGGGGCTGATCGCGCCAAGCACCGCCGGCGGAATAGCGTTCTCATCTGCCTTATCGCCAAGATGAAGATCGGACAGTTTGAGATGACTCAATTCCGCCGTGCAGCGACCGGCAAGGATGCCGTTCCAATTCGCCTGCAGCCGCGTTGTCTGGTTCGTATCGTCCGGTTGACCAGACGCCGACTTTGGCGCAGCGGGCAATTCCGCCATGAATTGTTGCTGCGCTTTCCTGGCAGCATCGAACACCGGGCCCAGGGCAGCGATGTCGAGGGCGATCGTATAACGCGCGGTCCCGAGCTTGTATTGCCCCGCCCCGGCAGGACATTGCCCGCCGATCTGTTGACCGACGCAATTGAGCGCGTTCAAACCGCTGAGGATCGTGATGCACCGATCAACCGAGAGGCCGCCATCGGGCTGTGCTGCCGCCTCGGCCGCAAATACCGGAGACACGCACATGACGGACAGCACGACCGCTGTAGTGAAGGTCTTCATTGGAGCCGATCCTTTTCTCAATTGACGCGCACCGCGGAGAGCGTGCTGCTATTAGCTTGCCCCCCCACATTGTAGAGCATGGCTCCGCTCACACTGGTGAGGTCAATACATGAAATCCTAATTCCATTAGCTGGGCTGGCTAAATACCCAGATAAGGAAATTGACACTTCTTCATTTATTGCGCCCGCATACTGTGTGGCGAATGCGATGATTGTCGTTCCGTCCCACAGCTTGCAGACGAACTGCGCCGCGCCTGCTGTATCTTGAAGCGTGACAGTGCCGCTGGCGTACCATGCCCCAGAATTAGAATTACTGACCGAAGGACCGTCAAAATAAGTTCCGGTATTAGTCAGGCCGACGTTGTTGGCTAGAGAGTTTTTGACAACGGAGAGACCGCATGTCCCGTTCGCCACACTTATGCAGGGATTCGCCAAGTCGGCGTTTGTAACCAGACCCGTGGCTGTGAACGCCGTAGTGACCGTGAATGACGGAGCAGACAGACCACTCGGCAGCGTCGTGGACTCCGATGGAACGCCACCACTACTCGTCACTAAAACCGCACTGTTGACGACGCCAATTTTTCCGACGTTGCCGGCGCTGTCGAACAAAAGCGCGTTGCTTACGCCATTCGTGATTCCGGTCGCGCCGGCAGCATCGATCGATGTCGCAACGCCGGGGCAGGCGACCGTGATGAAGACGCCGCCGGAGGCCACCCCGAGACCATTCACGCATGTTCCGCTGGACAGGGCCGCCTCGGTGATCCCGCCGAGGAACTTGACCGTCGTCGTTCCCGTCAGTACTCCCGCCGCGACCGCTCCGGCCTTGTCCTCCAGAACAGCGTCGTAGGTTGAGCCCGCCCCCTGGAGAACGGCCCCGTTGACTGTCGTGTTGTAGAAGAAGGCCTGCCCGTTATTGGCGAGCGACGGGGCGGCGATGGTCCCCATCACCACGGTGTTGCCCGCGGCTGATCCTGGGGGAGATGTGCCCGTCGCAACTATCTGTCCGCTGAAAATATCCTGCCCGCTGAATGTCTGATTGCCGTTCAGCAGCCCGCAATGAGCACCGGAGGTACCGACATCGCAGACACCGCCCGCGGCATCGAGATTGTTGGCAAGCGCCGTGGCGACGCCAGTGCCCGGCGTAACCGTGGCCAGCGCACCGAGGCCCAGGTTGGTTCGCGCCGTCGAGGCGCTGCCGAGATCGGAAAGATTGTTGGCGCTCAGCAGTGCGGCCTCGGTATTGTAGGCCGGCCGCCACGATGCACCTGTGATCGTAGTCGACGCTGCGGTTTGCGACGTATTGACCGTGTATGTGCCGGTCCCGCCGGTGCCGCTTCCGAACGCCGTGATGTACGTCGGCGTGACGCCGGTACCGGAAATCTCCTGTCCGATCGACAGCGCCCCGCTGGCAACCGCCGTGACGGTCAACGTCGTGGAGCTGGGCCCGATCGATCCGGTGAAGACGGACTTGTCGAGCTCGTAGGCGACGTCGCGTCCGGCCGTGACGGTGTCCGTCGATGAACCAGCGCTTTTGAATGCCGTGCCGGTCCCGGCCGTGATCGTGTCGCTCGCCGTGGCATCGTAGTTGGCCAGCACGATCCTTGAACCATTCACCAGCCCGGTCGCCGTGATCGCCGGGAAGGTGTCGGTCATGGCAGAGCCGCCATTGGCCCGACGTGTCTTGTAGAACAGATCAGCGGTGGCGAACGCCTTGCTGGCGCCGAGGAAGGTTTGAGCCGGAAGGAGCGTTTCCAGCGCGCCTGTGCCAGGATTGGCGACGCTTATACCGTTGACGACGGAATAGTTGACGACGCCGCCGCCGGGAAAATTCACTGCGATCGGCGCTGTTGCGGTAAAACTGGCGCTGCTCGCGCCGGTCAGCGAGATCGTGACGCCGTTGACCTGAACAAATAGTCCAGAAGATGTCGCCCACATATCCCCGTTGTTCGGAGAACCTGGCGCTGTTCCTGGCGGAATATTGAAACCGGCGATGACCGACGTGGACGGCGCAGTAACGACGGCCCCGGTGAACGTGCAGCCTCCCACCGGACAATAGGGCGAACCGAGATAATCCGCTTTCGCGGCGAAATAGTCGTTCCACTGGCCGGGAGTCGGAACCTGACCGAAGATCAGGCCGGGCGACGATTGCGCCAGCACACTTCCGCAGACCAACGCGGAAAATCCAATGCCGAGACTAATGCGCTTCAGCATCGCAAGCATCATTCGGGATCCTTGTCGAAGGCCGCGATTGCCATCTGTCGCGTGATCGCGATGCTGTACTGGCCGCCGCTGCGGGCGGCCCATTTGAACAGATTGCGGCCGATGCCGCGCGCCGTCAGAAACGCCACAAGCTCATCATAAGGAGCAACTTCGAGCGCCGCCCCGACGTCGAGGTTTGCAAGACCAGGCATCGGCGAGAGCGGAGTGAAGCCCTGAGACAGCAGCGCCTTGGCTTCGAAGTCCGGGACCGTCACGACGTCGCTCGTCGGACGTACCGTAGCGAAATGATATTTCACGCCGATCTCATCAACCGCGCGGCGTGCCGCCCTCACTTTCTCGGCATCGAGCGGCTGCGCCTTGGAAGCGGCATCAAGAGCGGCCTGCCGCGTCTTCAGCGCGGCCTGCTCCGCTGCCAGCAAAGCTGCTGGCCATTTCATAATCACCATGGCGGCCTGTGCCGTTCCCGACGCCGACAACACGACAGCCGCCGCCACAAACGCGCGCATTATCATTGGTAAATGCCCCCGTTGCTGGTCGAGCCCGCGATGGTTCCTGGAAAATAATTCGCGCCGCCGCCGTTGGTCGTTATCACGGCGTTGTTGGTGCCAACGTATCGGGTCCCGGAGACTCCGGTGCATCCGGAGAAGGTCAATCCGGGCGCATTAATCTGGGACAAGAACGACGCATTCGCGAAGAAGCTGATGGTAAGAGACCCCGAACAATTTATCTGCTGGCTTTCGGCTTCGACCTGCGCGCCCGTTCCCTGTGCGATGAAGAACGACGCCGAGTTACCGGTGATGCTGTCGCCGCCGTCGAGATCGATGTGACCGCCATCGGTCGGGTTGATGACGTTGTGACCGTCACACGAACCAAACGTGACGTTCGTTGCGTCCTGCACGGCGTTTTGGCTGGATTGAAGTCCAGAGGCGCCGCTGTTGGCGCAGCCAATCTCCAGGTTCGACCAGAAGATCAGACCAAGGTCGCGCGTGAACCCGGCCGCCTCGTTCGCTGGAGCGTTGACCAAAACATTGGTGGGTGTGCCGGCATCGCCATTGATGTTGATTCCGTCGGCCGAATAAGGCCCGATGCCAGTGACAGTGAACTGCTGATTGTACGTTCCATCTTCGAGTTGGATCGTCGGGTTGTTGAATCGGGTGTCAAAGTTCTTCTGTAGGAGAGCGACTGCAGCCGTCGACGTGCAAATCGCCGACAGGCTGGTCAAGCCATCGTTGTTGTCGTTGCATGACGGACTCGGCGCCATGTAGATGACGGCCGATGTCGTCTGATAGCGCCCGGGCGAAGTAATGGCGATCCAGGCGTTGTTCAATGCCATGACCTGGATGGCCTGTCCGGGCCACAAGCAGGCTGCACCGCACCCGACTTGCGGGACGGGCCATGCGCCGGACAAGACCTGCGCGCGGCCGTTGTTGGCGTTGATTGCCCAGACGAAGCAACCGTTGGAAAATCCGCTCGCCGAGGGCAGCGTCAGCGTTTGCTGCGCGCCGGTTTCGGCTATGGCTGTGCCACAGTCCAAGGTCGAAATAGACCGGCCGCCCGAGATGGACGTAACCGGAATGGCGGTCGGCGTCGTCGTACCGCAGACAAAACCGCTGCCCGACACATAATTGAGATGCTTACCCGCCGTGTCCGGGCAACTCGGCAAGGTATTGGCAGTGGCCGGCCCTGTCGATCCGGTCGGGTTTCCGATCCAGGTATTGGCGCCGACGGAACTGAAAATGATGCTGCACGTATTGACCCAGTTGGCGCCGCCGATGTCGGGGTTGTTTTGATTGTTGTCGACGGATGAGACCCAGAAACAGCCGGGCACGCTTCCGCTCGCCAGTGTAGCGCCTTTCGGATAGCCGCCGACAGAACTTGAAAAACTCGCATCGTAATAGAGCGGACCGCCGGCATTCTGCCATTGCGTCCATTGCGAGAGTTGACAGAGCACGCCGTTGAAGTCGGCGCCGAACGGCGGCACGCCGCCGGAATTGACCGGCTGAAACGTTGTCGGCGGGAAGCCGTCCGTCCACGACGCACGGCCCTTGGTGATCGACTGCTGCGACGAAATCGGAATTGGACAGGTGACATTTCCGCCCGGAGCCGACGATGCCCAGATCGTCGGAACCTTTGTCGGCACGGATGAATCGCTGAGCGCCCACGACGGCGAGCACGAAACGGCCAAACCGAAAACGACAACGATAAGCCTTCGCAGCATCTGCGTTTGCTCTTTTCTTGGGGAGAGTTTGGGGACGCGCAGCCCGGCGCTAAGCTTGAATCACGGTCGCCGACACGCCTGCGGGCCGCGGCAGCACGCCTGAATTCACGATGCCGAGATCAACGGGCTGCAAGGCGAATTTGAACGTG
>Ga0265338_10005598_pt1 | contig 16329 bp, 13 predicted proteins | sample 42126metaG_FD_193579 | JGI IMG/M metagenome (GOLD analysis project Ga0265338, IMG submission 193579) | Rhizosphere microbial communities from Carex aquatilis grown in University of Washington, Seatle, WA, United States - 4-21-26 metaG | ecosystem: Host-associated > Plants > Roots > Rhizosphere... | reverse complement strand
GAGACCTGGATGATGGCGGGGAAAAGCTGGCAATGTTCGTACAGGAAGCGGATTTTTCTGTTCACATACCGGCCGTCCAACATCTTGAAAATCGTCGTATGCCCGTCCGCGCAGGAAACGACGGTCGAGGCGGGGACAACGGTTCCGTCGTCGCAGCGCACGCCGATGGCGCGATTGTTTTCGACGATGATTGAGGCCGCCCGGGCTTTATACCGGATGTTACCGCCCAGGCGGTGGTACCGGTCGGCAATCGCCATTGCAAAGTCCCACGAGCCGCCGGCGACGAAGCCGGTGTTGTTCCGGGTCCGGAACGCCAGCAGCATCACGAGCACCAGGGTCGACATGTCTTTGCTGCCGACGATGAGTTGGAGGACTTCGCGGAGCCAGTCGTTTTTGTAGCGGGCCAGGTAGGTGGTGATGGGCACGTTCTTCAATCCCAGGATGATGGGCAGCATGGGAAGCATACGCAGGCCCAGCCTCATTTTCTGACGATGCGTCATCAATTCCAAAGGATCCAGGGGCGGTTCCAGCGGAGCACAGCGGCGCGCCGACCGCACCAGTTTGTCAATCAGGGCGCTGTCCTCGGGCGCAATGCGTTTGAACTCGCGCGCGATGGCGTCCAGGTCCGCGGGCACCGAGACGGCTTTGCCATCGGCGCCTTCGATCCGGATGATATCGTCGTGGAGAAGAACCTTTCGCCCGGTGATGGCGCCCAGTTCCTGCCAGACCTGGTAGAAGGCCGACGGCGGCCGGGTACCGATCAGCCAGCGCAGACAACCGTCAAAGACATACGGTCCCCGATGCCAGGCCGTGCACAATCCGCCCGGGAGCAGACTCGCCTCCAGAATCTCGGTCGGGATGCCGTTCATTTGCAGGTAACAGCCGCAGGAAAGACCGGCAATGCCGGCGCCGATGATGATGACTTTTTCCTTTCCCGGAGCCGGAACGGCGGCAGGTTCGGGCGCCGCCGGTGTGTCACGCGGCCGCGCTTCGACTTGCAGCAATTCAGCAGTCATGGGAATTGCCTTTCGGGACCTCTGCAAAACCCGTCTTCAGGGTGTTCGGAGCGCCGGGCACCGTCCCGGCGCGTTGGGAAAATTCATCGTCTCGTGCCGAGACGGTGCTCGGCGCTCCAGTCTTGCAAAGGTTGCTTTTCATAAAATCCCGCCGTCAACCTTCAGGGCGGACCCGGTTATGTAGCCGGCTTCGGCACTGGCCAGAAAACGGACCGTGGCCGCCACTTCTTCGGGCCGGCCAAACCGGCGCATGGGAATCCGCATCTGCGCGGCCTTCCGCTCCTCTCCAGCCAGATGCCCCAGCGCCTCGGTTTCCATGTAGCCGGGACAGACGGCATTCACGGTAATGCCGATGCGCGCCACTTCCTTGGCCAGCGACTGGGTCAACGCAACCACGCCCGCCTTGGCGGCGGCGTAATTGGCCTGCCCGGCCGGGGCCAGGAGCGCGCTCAAGGATGACAGATTCACAATCCGGCCGGCGCGCTGGCTGATCATGGTTGGCAACACGGCCTGGCAGCCGTGAAAAACACCATCGAGGTTCGTCGCCAAAACGCGTGTCCATGAATCCGGCGGCATGGTGGCCAGCAGGGAATCTTCGTGGCTGCCCGCATTGTTGACCAGCACGTCCAAGCGGCTGTGGCGCGCCAGAATTTGTTTAACCGCCTGCTTCCATGATTCCGGCGCGGTGACATCCAACGCGACGCAGAAACAACGGTCGGGATTTTCCTGCGCCAGCTTGTCGGCGTGTTCGCGCCGGGAACGGACTCCGAGCCAGACGACGTTGGCGGGTGATTCATCGAGGAAAGTGCGGGCGATGGCCTGGCCCAAACCGCCGTTGGCGCCGGTTATTAGAATGACCCGCAAGCTCATGACCGGATGTTGCCCGGTGACTTGCCAGCGGACAAATGAGAAATGCCGGAATCCACGCGCACAAACCGGGCTCCGATTGCCTGCTGATTGGAACCGACCAGACTGACGTTGGCTGCCGTGAATTGTCCGCCGGCGGTTGCAGCACACGCCACCACGCATTGCCAGGCGGCGGCGGCCATCAGTCCTTCGCCCAGGATGCGCTTGGGGCTGACGCGCGGACCGGTCCAATCGCGCCACGCAGCGAGTTCCGGCGCGTCCGCGCGCGGGCTGTTTTCAAGACCGTCACAGAGCAATTCTCTGGAAGAACTTTTGCCCAGTTGATTGCGCATGGAGCGGGCGGCTTGTGTCCGGCTGTTTCGTGTGGAGTAGGTATGCGCGTCTGTGATGGCGGCCAGTTCGACCCCGGCCGACAGTTCCGGTTCCCGGCACAAACACACGGCCCCGGCGCCGGCGGTGAGGACAGCTGACCGTTCGAGATGCCAGAGTGCGTCCGCCAGAATCCAGTTGGTTTCTTCAGCGCCGATGACGAGGCAAGCGTCCACGCGATTTTCCTCCAGCCACTGAGCGCCCAGGGATATTCCTTGAAGGAAGGTGGCCGGATCGCCCACCAAGGAGCTGGCCAGTGAAATATTTCCCAGCACCGCCGCGAGATGGCTGGCGGGTGCGGCATAAACCGTCTCGGGAAACAGGAGCGGACTGGCAGTCGCCGGATCCTTCAACGTCTCCTCATAAAAACGGCAGGAATAATTCACGCAACCGGATTGCAGGCAGACGACCAGGCCCAGGCGAAACTTGGGATCACGATTCGCCCGTAATCTGGCCGTGGCCTCCAGCGCGGAGGCCACGACATAGTGCGTGATCGGACTCGTGCGGCGCAGGCGCGGATGCGTCAGAAATTCCGGACGCACTGATGGGTTTGGCACCAGGCGCACCGGGAGTGGTTTCGCCCAGCCGGGCCGCTCCAGCGATTGAACGGGCAGGGGTTCGCCCTTGTCCAGCGCCCCGCGCAGGGCGGCGACATTCCAACCGGCGGGTGATACCGCGCCCAATCCTGCAATGAAAATCCGGCTCACGTCCACCTCCGCAAAATCAAGCTCGCATTGACGCCACCGAAACCAAACGAGTTGGATAACACGACATTCACACGCGCGTCCCGGGGTTTATGCACGATGGGGAAGTTGCAGGCCGGGTCAGGAGTTTCAAACAACATCTCCGGTGGCAGCCATTGTTCACACAGGGTCATCAGGCAAATCACCGCCTCGATGGCGCCCGCGGCGCCGAGAAGGTGTCCGATGCTGGCCTTGGTCGAACTGACTGGAAGAGTCGCGGCGCGGCGGCCGGCCCAGTGGCTGATGGCGAGCGCTTCCGAACTGTCATTGAGCACCGTGCCCGTGCCGTGAGCGTTGAGGTAATCAATGTCATCGGCTGTGACACCGGCGGTCGCACAGGCCTGTTTCATGACCGTCAATGTCGTGTCGCCTTGCGGATGCGGCTGGGTGAGATGGTGATGGTCAATCGAGGTGCCATAGCCGATGAGTTCTCCCAAAATGGGCGCGTCTCGTCGCCGCGCACTTTCAAAGGTTTCAAGGGCCACCACGGCCGCGCCTTCGCCCAGCGCCAGGCCATCGCGTCGGGCGTCGAACGGACGGCAGGTGGTGGTCGAGAGCGCCTGCAAGGCGTCGAAACCTGAAAACACAAGTTCCGTGAGCGCGTCATAACCGCCGGCCAGAGCACGTTCGGCCTGGCCGTAACGAATCAATTCCCAGGCATGGCCGATGGCATTGCTGCCGGAGGCGCAGGCATTCGAGACGATGGTAATTGGTCCATTGGAACCAAGGGCCTCGAGCACCGTGCGTGCCTGAACCTGAGGTTGATAATGAACGGCCCGGGTTGGTTGGTGGCGATAGTCACGCGGGGTGCGCACCGCCTGGCGAAAATAGGCTTCGCCGAACGACATGCCGCCCGCGGTCGTGCCCAAAACCAGTGGCAGGTTTTCCATGGGTTCCCAGCCGGATTGTTGCCACGCCTCGTGAGTTGCCAGCAACAGCAGGGAAGCGGCGCGGTCGAATCTGGCAATTTGTTTCGCACTGAGCCGGGTCGGTGGCAAGGCCGCCGGCAAATCAACTTCTGCCGCATTCTTCGCTCGCTGACGGCTGACATCGAACAGCGTCGCGGGACGGAACGCCGTGCGCCCCGCGCGAAAACCTTCTGCGTTGGGTTTCCAGCCCAGGCCCAGTGCCGTAATGATTCCCGCGCCGGTAATGACCACCCGGGGCGGTGCTTGGGGCGAAGACGTGGTCGGAAAGAGCATGGCGGTTGAATGACAGTGGGATTTGGCTTTACCAGGTTACAGGCAAGTGATGACACACCACTCGCCAGTCGGGTCTTGCGCTTACAGCATAACGTGCATCGTTCAATTCGGTCCCAAAATATAATCCCGCACCATCATCAGGCAACGGAAAATCCGCCTGCCATTAGTCCCGGCAGCATCCTCGCACTGCGTTGACTCCCTCTCCCCGCCAGAGCGGGGAGAGGGACGGGGGTGAGGGAATTTGAGCCGAACACTTCGTGACTCCTCACCCCGGCTCTCTCGAGCCCCAATAATTTAGGGAAATTGGGGACTCGTGTAACTCGTCCCTCCGAACGAAGGTATTGCTGAATTTTGCCTCGATTCCCGTACACTTCCCGCCCAAGCTCCGCTGATGTTTGCAGCAAAGACATGCGCCGCAGTGATTCCCTGTTTAAACGAGGCGAGGACGATAACGCCGCTCGTCGCAGCCGTGAGGCAATATCTTCCCTCGGTGATAGTCGTGGACGATGATTCGACCGACGGCACGCCGGCCTTGGCCAGGGATGCCGGCGCAGTGGTGGTTGGTCACCGCCGAAATCTTGGCAAAGGCGCGGCGCTCCGGACCGGCTTGTCACTGGCACTGAAGCAAGGCTTTGAATGGGCCATGACGCTCGACGGTGACGGTCAGCACGCACCCGAGGATTTGCCGTTGCTGCTTCAGTGCGCCGGGCAGACCGGGGCGTCGTTGGTAATCGGAAGCCGTATGCATCATGCGCGGGCCATTCCCTGGCTGCGCCGCCAGGTGAATTGGTGGATGAGCTGGAAACTGTCACGGTTGGCCGGCAGATCCCTCCCGGACACGCAATGCGGTTTGCGGTTCATCCATCTGGCAACCTGGGCGGCCTTGCCGCTCCAGACCGAGCGCTTCGAGGTCGAATCCGAAACCTTGATGGCCTTTCTTGCGGCGGGGCAGCGAGTCGAGTTCGTCCCGATCCGGGTTATTCGCAGCGGTCGACGGAGCCGCATCCGACCAGTGGCCGACACGTTGCGCTGGTGGAAATGGTGGCGGAATTTCCGCCGACTCAGTATCACGGGCGATCCGGCGGGTTCACGCATCCGGACATCCCCGCCAGCCGCCGTTCCGGTGGAAATGCTCCATTAAGAAAACAGGTCGGACCTTGCCGCCAGCTTACTTGGTGGGATTATAGACGTACTTGCCGCTCGCGTTGATGTAGCCGGATTTTCCGCCCGCTTTGACCAGTGCCAGACCGTTAACAAAGGATTCAGCGTCGTCGAATTGCGGGTCGATCACAAATTTTCCGGTCGAGTCAATGAATCCCCAGTGTTTTCCCTGCCGGACCGGCGCCAGGCTTTCTGAAAACGCACCGGCTTCATCAAATTGCGGATTGATCCCAAATTTTCCGGTCGGGTCAATGTAACCCCAGTGTTTCCCCTGTCGGACCGGCGCCAGGCCTTTGACAAAGCATCCGACGTCATCGAACTGCGGATTGATGGTCAGCTTCCCGCTCTTGTCAACGAATCCCCATTTGCCACCCGCTCGGATCCCGGCGAGCCCTTCGGAAAATTGCTGCGCCCTTTCAAACTGGGGGTTGATGACAACGATCCCGGTTTTATCAACGAACCCCCAATGGCCGCCCATCCGGACGGGTGCGAGCCCCCCGGAAAAGGCCCCGGCATCTTCAAACTGCGGATTGATGGCGAATTTGCCATCCGGACTGATATAGCCGAAGCGACCGCCACCGCCCGCCCAGTGGTGGAAGGGCCGGGGATCGTAGGCGTAGGGAGCAAAAGGTTCGGGGCTGCTGCCGCCGACCTTGACCGCCGCCAGCCCTTCGCTGAAAACATCGGCCCTGTCGAATTGGGGAATGACCGCGATTTTTCCCGAAGCGTCCACGTAGCCCCAACGGCCCATGCGCATCGGGGCCAGACCGTCCGCAAAACCCTCCGCGCGGTCGAATTGCGGATTGATTACGGTTTCGCCGGATTTGTTCACAAACCCCCAGCGGCCGTTGACGGCAACGGGATAAAGAATCGTTGCGGCCGTACAAACGGACGCTGTACTCAACGTTGCCAGGGTGAACAACATGTAGAACCAGTTTTTTTTCATAATGTTTTAGAGGTCGCTTTTTAACACCGCACAGCCTTCAGCCACGCCGTCCCGCATCAAGCCCGGCATAGGTGCTGAGTTTATTTTGCAATGATGGCGAGTCAAGCGGCGATTCAGACGCGCGCCCCGCTTGACCCGGTTGACCGATTGTCCGGTTGAATATAATAACTTGCATAAGCGACCTCAATAACGAATCTTTTTTCCGACGGAGTCAATTTTTGACCAATGAGAAAATCAATTCAAACGGTTGGCATCATCGGCAGCGGCCCATCGGGTGCGACCCTCGCTTCGCTGCTCGCGATGAAGGGCGTGGACGTGACCCTTTTCGACGATGGCCGCCGGCCCGACCTGATCGTCGGCGAGTCGCTTATTCCGGCGATTGTGCCCGTGCTGCGGAAATTGGGCCTGGAGGAGCGCGCCGCAGCGATTTGCCAGCACAAGCCGGGCGTCAGTTTCACCTTCAATGCGGAAGAACAGGTTGACTTTACTTTTCAATCACTCGCCGGATCGCCCACGCCGACCTATGCCTACAACGCCCCCCGCCCGGCGTTTGATCGTTTGTTCGATGAACGCGCCGATGAGTTGGGTGTGAAGCGCGTGCGGGCGCGGGCAAAGGTCGAGCGGGTGGACGGAAAGGGATTACAACTGGCGGCGGAGACGCTCTCGCAAGCGCCGTGGCTTCACGGCCGGCAGCCGGATTTGCTCGTGGATTCCACGGGGCGCAGCCGCCTCTTTGCGCGCACGCTGGAAATTCCCGCGGAAGTCGGCCCGCGCAAAGACGTGGCCTACTTTGCCCACTACGAAGGTTTCGTCGAAGCGCCGCCGCGCGGACAGGTCATCATCGGCCGGCTGGCCGCCGGTTGGTGCTGGCGTATTCCCTTGCGCGACCGGCTTTCCGTCGGCGTCGTGATGAACAAAGACGACGCCGCTCAACTCGGTACGACGCCCGAGGAACGGCTGGAAGGGGTCATCAACCGCGACCCCGTGCTCGCGGCCGCCGGCCGGAACCGCCGCCGCCTCACGGAGATCGCCACCTACACCAACTACCAATTGATCTCCCGGCGTGGCCACGGGCCGGGTTGGGTGATGACGGGCGACGCCCTGGGTTTCGTGGATCCGATGCTGTCGCCGGGCATGTGGCTGGCGCTGCATTCCTCGGAATTGCTCGCCGAACGGCTGGACAACCTGCCGGCGTACTCGCGCGAGATGCGCAAGCTCATCAAGGCCTGGATGGGATTCGTTCAATATTTTTACGATGGCCGCATCTTCGCGATGTACAAAACGGGCATGGCCATCGAGCAGAAATTTCCCGGCAAAATCGCCCAGACGATGCATACTTTCTTCAACCGTAAAATCGCCTGCATGGCTGCGGGGGCGACCACGACCTCGCGGTTTGGGCACGGCATGTTGCAAATCATGTCGCACCCCGCGGGTTGGAAGACCGACCCGGCAACGTTGGCGATTCGCTGAAGCTTGAAGACCGTGGCAACTCCCAAACCTTTCGAACACAGGAAGTCCCGGCAGCGTGACGATGACCGTCAACACGTTGGAAAGGGTCGGGCGGGACGCAATGGGCCGGTCGGCCCGGCAGGAATTGGCAAGATGGAGCTTGCAACCAAAACGACGGTTCGCTTAAAAAAGGGGCAGATGCTTTTCGAACGCTGGCAGAAGGTAGCTCAGGACAGGTGTAACGAGGTCGCTTTGCGCGATCTGGCTTCCGGACGGTGCTGGACATTTGCGCAATTGGACCGCGAATCCGAAACGCCTTTGCCGGACAACCCGGTGATGGTTTTCCCGCAGGGTCATTCCCCCGAGTTCATCTTTACCGTGTTGCGGGCCTGGCGTTGGCGCAGGGTGGTTTGTCCTCTCGAAGCGCATCATCAACCGCCGGCGGTTTCCCCTCCACCCGTGCCGTGTTGTCATCTCAAAACCACGCCGGCCACCACGGGCGTGCCGCGCGCCGTCGCCTTCACGGCGGAACAACTGGCCGCCGATGCCGAAAACATTATGGCCACCATGGGACTGCGTCCGGACTGGCCCAACCTCGGCGTGATTTCCATGGCCTATTCCTACGGGTTTTCCAATCTGGTCCTGCCGCTCCTGCTCCACGGCATCCCGCTTTTCCTGGCGCCCGCGCCGTTGCCGGAAATCCTGCGGGGCGCGGCCAAGGCCCATTGGAACCTGACCGTGGCCGGTGTGCCGGCGCTCTGGCACGCCTGGCACAAAGCCGGCGTGATCCTCAGCAACGTGCGTCTGGCCATCTCGGCGGGCGCGCCGCTGCCGCTGACACTGGAACGCGCCGTCTTCGAGGAACACGGTGTCAAAATCCACAACTTTTACGGCTCCACCGAATGCGGTGGCATTGCCTACGACGCAACGGAAACCCCGCGCGCGAACGAAACCGTCGTTGGCCGGCCGATGAAACATGTCAAGGTGACGGTCAATCGACGCGAAGCGCTGGTGGTGCGAGGCCGGGCGGTGGGCGAAACCTATTGGCCGACACCGGAGGCCACGCTGAGCCGGGGCGTCTTTCAAACCTGCGATCTCGCCGAAATCAAGGACGGTGCGGTTTGTCTGCGCGGCCACACGAGCGAACACATCAACGTGGCCGGGCGGAAAGTGTCTCCGGCCGCCATCGAACAGGCGTTGGGGGAACATGAAGCCGTGGATGAATGTCTCGTCTTTGGCGTTCCGAGCGGGAACGCGGACCGGATTGATCACATCGTGGCGTGTGTCACGTCGGACCGGAATGGCATCAAGGAGGAGTTGAAACAATTCCTGCTCCAGAAACTTCCGAGCTGGCAGGTGCCGCGCGAGTGGTGGTTTGTGGACTCGCTCGGAATCAACGGGCACGGGAAGAAAATGGCGCGCGTCCAATGGCGGAAGGATTTCCTCAAAAATCGCGAGAAACCGGTCGGCAAAGTCTAGCCGCCAGTTCCAAAACTCACTCTCTGGTGGCAGCCGAGGTCACGAGGCTCTGATTCAATTTACGATATGCGATTTACGATTTGCGAGTCCACTTCCAGCCCAACGCGCGTCAATCGTATATCGTAAATCGAAAATAATGAGTCTCCTTACGTCAGCTCCTGCGACTTTCCGGTACGTGGTCAAACTCGATTGGTGACTGATTGGGATAATCCTGACCCGTGGCGGACTTTGCCGCTGGAGGTCATGCTGATTTCGGGAACGAGTTCGAGCGAGGTCGGGACCTTGTGACTCGAAAGCTGGCGGCGGCAGAAGGCAAGAATGTCTTCGCTTGTGGTCGGAGAACTGCCGTTGCGCAATTGTACTTCAGCATAAATCGCCTCGCCAAATTGCGGATGCGGGCGGGAGAAAACCCGCGAGCGCAGCACCGCCGGATGCTGGTCCAGTACGCCGGCAATTTCCTCCGGAAAAACCTTATGCCCGGCTATTTGGATCACGGAGGAGGTCCGTCCGTCCAGCACGATTCGCCCGCCGCCGTCGCGATGCGCCAGGTCGCCGGTCAGGAACCAGCCGTCATGTAACACTTCCTCCCGCGACCGCGGCGGATTCAGATAGCCGGAAAACATGCCGGGACCGCGCAGGGCGAGCTGGCCCGTTTCACCTTCAGGCAACGGCTTCATTACTTCATTCACAATGGTCGCTTCAAAACCGGGGACCGGCCGGCCGACGGCTTCGGGATATTCCGCGGCCTCGTTGACATTCATGACGGGCAATCCCACTTCGATGATGCCGAAACCCTGTGACACCGGGACGTGATACCGCGCGTGAAAATCCCGCGCCGTCTGTGGATCGAGGCGGCTGGAAACGGACATCACCCGCTGCAGTGAAGGCGGCAACGTGCGTCCCGAACTTTCACTGGTCAACATGCGTATGTGCATCGGAGTGACATACAGGAACGTGGCCTGATGCCTGGCGGCCGCGTCCAGAATGCGCTCGGCCAGATAATCGGCGTTGACCACGACCGTGGCCCCGACCTCGAGGTAAAGGATGATGGACACGTAAAAGTGATAGGCCATCGGCAGCACCCAGAGGATTTTGTCCTCACAGGTCAGACCCAGCCCGGCATTGGCGGCCTGGGTTCGTTCCAGCACGTCACGATGCGTCAGCACCACGCCCTTGGACTGGCCGGTGGTTCCCGAAGTGAACCGCACAAACGCGGCGTCCTTGATTCCCGGCGCGAGCGGTGGTTGCGGGCCGTCGAGCCGGGTGAAACGCAAACCGTTACCGCCCGGATTTTCCAGCGTAACGGTCTTGCCGGCCTGGGCCGGACCGGAACCATCGTCAAGAATCACACACAAGGGCGCGCGCGCCAGCATGTCCGCCAATTCAGCCGGCTTCATCTGGTGATGGATGGGCATGATGACCGCACCGCAACCCAAGGCCGCCAGCGCGCCGATGACGAAAGCGCGTCCGTTGCGTGCCCGCACGCCCACACCTTGTCCTTCGCGTACCCCCAGCCGGTCCAGCTGGACCCGCAGGGCTTCAACTTCCTGCCAAAGTGACCGGTAATCCAGCGAACCGCCGGCATCAATGATGGCGATGCGGTCCGGCCATTGCCGGGCGGAACGGGAAAGCGTTTCAAAAACATTCATCGGTTAAATCTTAATCGTAATCTTTCTCTTACTCTTAATCCTGCCGTTCTTCACCCACCCGATACTCAATCGGCTCTTCATGGATTTTCACAGGCCGAACAGGATTAAGATTATGATTAAGCTTAAGAACAAACCTCTTCAAACCCAAACGTTTTTGTAAATCCTGCTCGTAATCTTGCTTTTAATCTTAATCACAGTTCCATCTGTTGCCGAATGGTTGTTACCGCTTCCTCAATTGTTCGGCCCAATGCTTGAAAGGCGGCAGCGGTTCCGGCCGCCCAACCGGTTGCCAGTGCGGTGCCGATAACGCGGGCCGAGGTCATCGCTCCCGTGGTTGTGGAGAGGCAACGTCCAGCCACCCAAACGTTTTCCAGTTCCGCCGGCCGCAGACAATCGAGGGGAATGTCATAATAATCGCGCTCAGCGAAGTAGGTCATTTCCGGTCGCGGACTGTTCGTCCAACGTTCCATCGGCCAGCAACCACGCGCGATCCCCGTTGGAAATTTCCGCGTACCCAACACGTCCTGGTCCGAGAGCCGGGCGCGCCCCACAATCCGGCGACCCGAACGGACGCCGAGTTGCGGAGCGACAGAGTCGAGGCGCGCGTTCCGGCAGGAAGCAACATTTTTGACCAGGAACTTTTGTAGCGGATCAAGCAGCGCGCGGGCCTCGCGTTCCCAATCCGTCACCTGTTGCCAGAGGGCGCGGTCGGGGTTGGCGGGCAGTAGAGTTAATTTGAAGGCGAGACGGCCATGAGCGCCGGTGCCGGGAACCAATGACAGTCGCTCACAGATCGCGGGCAAAGTTCCGTCTTGAACAGCCCGGTGCAGTTCGCGTCGCACTTCGAGCAGGCCGCGTTGGGCCAGGCCCGGATCCACATTCTCCAAAACAAAAACCAGGGCGGGCGCCTGGTCCGCGCCGCCGTTCTCCGCGTTGGCCCCCGCCAGCGCGGCGGCGGTCGCTTCGCCGGTACAATCCACCACGGCGTTGGGACGGAAAAACAACGGCTCATTCCATGCCAGGGCGCGAACCTGGCTCAGTCGGAAACCTTCACTCTGCGCATCCGCCACTGTGGCGTGCAGGATCACAGTGACGTTTTTAGATTCGGTCACCATGGCGTCGGCGACGCGGGCGAAGGCGGGCGGGGGATAGGGCAACACCCAAAGACCGGTCTCCATCACCCGCACGGGTTTCAGGTCGGTCGCGTGTTGCAGCCGCAGAGCGAACTCCTGCGCAAAGCCGCCGCCCACCGGCGTCGCTTCCCCGCCCGCTGTGTCCCGCAGATAGAGTCCGCAGATGGTGCCGACCTGCGCGGTGGTGGCCAGTCCGCCTAGAAATCCATATCGCTCCAATAACACCACCCGCGCACCGGCACGGCCGGCTGCTGCCGCCGCCGCCACGCCTGCCGCACCACCGCCAATGACCAGCACGTCGCAGGAAATGGGCTGGGAGCCAATGCGAAGCGCGTTGCTCACGGCGTTTTTCGTCTCATGTGCTCGCCGTAGCCGCGTATGTATTTCCACTGGGGACGCACGTTCAACAGGACCGACACTTTTTGTCCGCAGCGGACTATGGTTTTGCGCCAGTCCATCGGCGAGGTCCACTCCGCACGCCGCCGCGTGATACGGTCAAGGTTTCTCTCCGTGTCCTCGGCCAGGCCGGGCGAAAGATAATAGGCCGGTTCAAAAAGATCCTGGTCCGGCTTCACCTGGCCTTCCCGTACCGCAATCTCGGCCATGGGTGTGCCTTCGTACACCCGGATGCCGATGGTGGCAAACACAGCATTGGCTTCCGCACAACCATTCAAAAAGTTCTGGGTGTCCTCGACATCCGCCCAGGTTTCGCCGGGACCGCCAAACAGCAGGTAGACCGCTATCGGCAGGCCGGCATCATGCGCTGCTTGCATGGCGATCCGGGTTTCCTTCTGCCCGAATGGTTTGTCCAGGGCGGCCAGCATCTTGTCCGAGGCCACATCGAGTCCGAACTCCACCCCCTCGCAACCGCCTTCCTTCATGGCGTGCGCCAGTTCCGCGTCAAAACCGGTCGGGTTGCAGAAGGCCGACCATCGGACCGGCACCCGCCGCCGCCCGAGTTCGCGGCAAATGGCCAGCGCGTGGCTCCGCGGATCGTTGAAGACGCTGTCCACGAAAAAGAAATGCCGCATCCCCGACCGGACGGCCACGGTTTCGATTTCCTGGACCACGGCCTCCGGCGGACGGAGCCGGTAGCGGCGTCCTTCCAATTTGGGATATATGCAGTAAGCGCATTTAAACGGACATCCCCGTTTGGTTTGGACGCCGACAAATCCGCCGCGCCGGACGTACCCCTGGTAACGACAAAATTCGTGAGCCGGCATCGGCAACCGGGCGAGTGACTCGATTGCTCTTGCAGGCGTAATGTTCAGGCCGTCGCCTCTGGTGCCGGTGACGACGCCTTCAATTCCTTCCAGGGAACGCCCGGTTTCCAATCGCGCCAACACTTCTGGAAACGCACGTTCGCCCTCGCCAATTACTCCACAGTGGGGTTGCAACCGTTTCATCCAGCCCTGCGGCGCGACCGAGAAACCGCTGCCGCCCAGAATCAACGGTCCGCCGAAGTGTTGCCGCACCGTTTCCACCAGTTCCCGGACCTCGTCGAAATACGAACGCGGCGCGAAGGACCAGCAGTTGTCCAGATTGCGGATGCCGAAGGCCACGGCCTCAAACTTCTCCGTCTCCAGCGCCTTTCCCAGTGCCTTTTGCGGTTTACGCTCCATTCCCAAATCCAAAAACTTGACCTCATGGCCGGCGGCCCGGGCGGCGGCAGCAACCCACAGCGCTCCCAGTGGCGCGACCGGGTAGGGAGAGCGTTCGCGGTTGGTCGCCACCAGGAGCACCTTCATGACAATTCCTCCTCCAGCAAAGCGCTGCGCACGTCCCGTTCCAGCCCGTCCACTTCGGCCGGACTCAGACAGTCATCCACCCACGACAGCAGGGTGGAAAGCTGGTTGCCGAACCTTAAAAATAACATCGTCAGGCCGGGCCACCGCCAGGACGGGATCAGGTGGGTGGCATCCAAAATCCGGCCGCCGAACAATTCCGTCATCCCGGGACAGATTTCGCCCGAATCTGAAAAGCTCAGGGACGCGATCTTGCCGCGGGTCGGCTTGCCCAGATGATGGGCGTAATATCCCAGCGGCAGCGGTTTGAACATTTCCAGCGCCGCCATGCAGCATTCCGGGAAGCGGTCACGAATCTGGTCCATCATCTGCCGGCTGAGTTCGCTGACGATATCACTGATCCGCCCGGCGTGTTGCGGCTCGATGCGGTAGAACAGAATGGAGAGATGATTGGAAAAGATGGGGCCTTTCGCACCGTGCCGGCGGGTGTCGTGGGGCACGGGAATCAAATAAGCCCCGTCCCGGTTGCCGCGTTGGAGCGCGATGGCGTGCAGGGCCCGGATGGAAGCGGCCAGGAAAAAATGACTGCGCCGGAAACCGGCGGTGAGCTGCTGGCTGCGCGCGTCAATGCGGGCGGTTTCCTCTTCGGTGAAGCGAATGAGGCGACGATGATTGCGGCACGGGCCGGAACGGGGTCCGGACGGCACCAGGGTGAAGAGCGGTTCCTTGCCGGATTCGTGCAGCCACTTTACCGAACCGTGCGCCAGTTTGGCATTTGACCACCAGCTGGTTTCCCGGCGACGCATTTGCCTGGGACTGATGAAATCCTGGAGGGTGGGCGCTCCATTCGTTGCGCCGTCTGCGTTCAGATGACTCAATAAAAAATCCAGCCCCCGCGCATCCAAAAGGGTGTGGTTCCACGAAAGGTATAGATGGCTGGTACCGTCCGCGTGGCGCATCACGTCAAACGCCACTCCCGGCCCGCGTTCGGCGCGCAATTCGCGCTCGGCGACCACCTTGGGCAGCGACCACGGCGTCTCCCCGCTGCCATTTTGATCATGGTGTTCGAAAAAAATGGCTTTTGGTTGTGTCGCCGTCCGCCAGACCGGAGGCAGCAGCGGCAGCCAGCGAACGAAACGGGCGCGCGCCAGCCAGTCCATGATGGGCGATTCGGCAATGCGCCGGCGCAGGCGGTCCACCTCAAATCCCCGGTCCAGTTGGATGATGGCGCAGCAGACGTTGCCCGGCAGTCCGAACCGCCGCATCCGGTGGTCCTGACCGTGCATGAAGTAATCTCCGGCAGCCGATCGAATCTGACGAGGCAGTTCAGGCATAAGCACGGCCACTCCGGCGCTCAGGCGGTGGAGTGATGGTTGCGGGCCAGCTCGACAATGCAATTGGCGAGCGTGGCCATCGAGGTCAAATTATTGCCCGTCAGGTGCGAATCCGGCACCCGGACGCCGATAACGCGCTCGCAATAGAGCAGCAGTTCGACCAGCGCAAAGGAATCAATACCGGCCTGGGCCAGGGGGCTGTTTTCGTCAAAAGCCGTTCCTTCGGCGACAAAATTGGTCCGGGCAAACTGACAGAGTTGCGCGGCGATGGTCTTGGGGTCCTTCTCTGGGGTCATTGCTGGGTTTGGTCGGTGACGGTGTGGCGGTCGTTTGCGACGGCAACCACAAGTGCTGCCGGCGAAGAAGCCGATCGGTGTTCGAATCCGGCCTTTACGCAAACGAGGAAGCAGTGATTAGGGTCAATGCTCATTTCCCTGAGTATGACCCCGCTCAAAACGGCGTCAAGCTTGGAACTCAAAAGCAGTTGTGGCATTATGTGCTTGCCCGGTGTCACGGCGTCCGAACATGCTGTGACCGATGGCAGAATCCGTTCCCGAGCCGATGGCGATTCCAGAAATTAGCACACCTGCTCGCCTGTCCAGGGTGAAGGTGATTGTAATTAAATTCATCGCCCTGACGGCGCTGACGATGGTGCTGGGTTTTGCCCAGGGCTGGGCGTCGTCACGTTGCTATAAACCCGATCACGTCGCCGGTTTTCACATGGGCCTGCTGCACGGAATGCTGATGCCCGCCGCGTTGCCGGGCCTGGTGATGGGACAGGAACTTCCCATTTATGCGCCGAACAATTCGGGACGTCCTTACAACATCGGCTACATTTTTGGCATCAACACCTGCGGCACCGTGTTCTTCGGCATCGCCTTCTGGCATCCGCGCCGACGACGCTGAGCATTTATGATTTATGATTGCGGGCGGTGGTGCGAGTGGCGTTGAAAATCTTCGTCAATTCTTCCGCTTCGACAAGGAGTTTCGCCAATCGTCTTGGCGGCAACAAACCCGCCAACGTGGTCAGCTCAATCCAAAACGAAGTTTCGTCGGCTTCTTCCAGCACCGTCGTAATTTTGTTGATGAAGTCGGCACGCGATTTCCCGCGCAATGCGACGCGATCGAGCAGGCGCTCCTGGCAACTTGGTTGGCTATCGTTCTTCCGGACGGTTTGGTCGGCAATGCGTCCGCAAGTTTAAGCACGCGAACGGCGAATTGCATGGTTCTCGCTTT
>Ga0265338_10005597_pt1 | contig 16335 bp, 17 predicted proteins | sample 42126metaG_FD_193579 | JGI IMG/M metagenome (GOLD analysis project Ga0265338, IMG submission 193579) | Rhizosphere microbial communities from Carex aquatilis grown in University of Washington, Seatle, WA, United States - 4-21-26 metaG | ecosystem: Host-associated > Plants > Roots > Rhizosphere... | reverse complement strand
AACGTTTACCGGGCCCGCCCGGTAACGGTTGTCGGCGACAATGGCGCCAAGACCGTTACGGTCACTGCCCAGCGTAGCGCTCGGGTTGTAGCGCAGAACGCTGGCTTAAACGTTTACCCGGAGGACAATGTCAACTTCGAGCCTGGCAGTGTGGGTAGTAATGTTATAGGCGAACAGGTTGTTGTAGACCCAGCCACGCCAGTCAACCTGACACTTTACGGCACAGACTTGACTGTCCGGACGCACACCAAGACGGTTGCCGATTTACTTAAAGAGAAAAACGTTCACCTGACGTCCAAAGATACAGTCAAGCCGGCGCTGGGTACGCCGATTAGTGCCGACCTGGCGGTGTCAGTCGTCCGTAACGGCGTATCAACGGTTACGGTCGAACAGCCCATCACCCCGCCGGTCCAGTACGTCAACGATTCATCGCTGAGCTTCGGCGCTACGGCGGTCCGCCAGTCCGGCGTGCCTGGCAAAATTGCCATCACTTATCAAATCGATGTAGAGGGCGGGGTCGAGGTCAGCCGGACGGTTATCCAGCAAACGACCGTCACCCCGGCCACGCCACAAATTATCGCTATCGGTACCGTTGTTGATCTATCCGGAGACAAGACATCAGTCATGGGCGCCGCAGGCATCGCCAGCAGCGACTACGGCTATGTCGATTACATCGTTAGCCACGAGTCGGGCTGGTGCTACACCAAGGCCCAAGGCGAACACTATTGCCCGGCCCAACCGGATAATGCCTACACGCCTTACGGCTACGGTCTTTGTCAGGCCACGCCGGGCTACAAGATGGCCTCGGCCGGCAGTGACTGGGCGACCAACCCAATCACTCAGCTACACTGGTGCAGTGGTTACGCCTATGGACGCTATGGCAGTTGGTACGCCGCTTATGTTCATTGGCTTAACAACTTTAGCTGGTAAACCACCGGTGTTTCGGACTACAATTGACTTATGGCGGAGATATTGCCAAAAAAGTCCCTTGGTCAGCATTGGCTAGAGGATGAGCCCACCCTAGAATATATTGCGGGCCTAGCCGACATTGGTGTCGGCGACACGGTCCTCGAAATTGGGCCGGGCCAAGGATCGTTGACAGAGTACTTAACCGCTGACGCTCGTAAAGTCATCGCCATTGAGCTCGACCGAAATTTAGCCAACCAGCTGGCGGCTGGCGCGCCCAAAAACTTGGAAGTGGTGCAGGGCGATATTCTGAAATACGACCTCAGCAAACTTCCAAAAAATTATAAAGTCGTCGCCAACATCCCATACTACCTGACCGGTCACTTGTTGCGTCTTTTCGGTTCGTCCGCCAATCAGCCGTCGCTGGTGGTACTACTAGTCCAGAAAGAGGTCGCCGAGCGGATTGCCGCGCGTCCGGGTCGGATGAGTATTTTGTCCGTCAGTCTGCAGTTGTTTTATGAACCGCAGCTCGGTAGGGTAGTGCCGGCCGAGATGTTCACACCGCCTCCTAAAGTCAACTCGCAGGTTGTAATTCTACGTCGCCGTCGGGAGCCTCTGTTCAATAATCTCGATACGCCAAAATTCATTCGGGTGGTCAAGGCCGGCTTTAGCTCCCCACGCAAAAAATTGCGTAGCAGTTTAGCGGCAGGCCTTCGCGTAGGGGTTGGACAGGCCGATGAGCTTTTAGCCGCCGCTGAAATTAACGGCGACCTACGGGCTGAAAAACTCAGCTTAGCGCAGTGGCACAAACTCTATACGCAGTACAGTCTCAAAACCGACCTTCGTTCCCTGCTCTAGTTAATATTACTTGACTAGTTAAGTATATGCGGCGTATGCTGGGATCATGAAAGACATAAACGTTTTACCCAAAAGCAATTTTCCTCCCCTGCTCTCTCTGACGTATGTTTTACAACATTCCTCAGATGAGCTTCTAAACAAGGAGGCAGGGATTAGCCTCAGCCAGGCGAGGATTATGAGCGCTCTTGGTGCTATGCCCGTTTCCCAACGTGCCGTCGCGGTCAGCCTACACCAGACTGAAGCTAACGTCAGCCGGCAGTTACAGCTGATGAAAAAGCACGGTCTGGTCAGTATCACCAAAAACAAAAAGGACGGCCGCCAACGCGACGTAATTTTGACTGCTAAAGGTCGGCGCAAGCACCAGAAAGCCAAAGAAGTTCTTAGACACTTTGAACGTTCGATTGCCAGCAAAGAGGCTAGCGCCATCCGTTTAGCCGCTCAGACTTTGACGGACAACCTATAAGCGTGCAGTTGGTTTTTATTGACACTTTGTGGTATAATACTTATGTTAGTTGAGGAAGGTCATTCGCTCTTTGTAACTTGTGCGCAAGTTGCGACGAGGGGCTGATTTAAGCTCGACGTTTGGACCTTAACAAATTTGCATGGCAGGCCGGATTGATCTGCACGTTAGCCGGATCAACCAAGTAAATGCAAACGCATTTTCTCGCGTAAAGAATTTTGTTGCCAGTGCTTTTGCACCAGCTCAGTTTTCTTTCGCACCAGCTGTAGTTTAATTCTGCAGCCGCGCTTTGAAGTGATGCCAGATAACTTCTAAGTGCGCCATATTTTCTGGACGCTCTGAATTTTAGTGGCCCGCTGGAATTCAGCTAAGATTGCCGGGCTTTAGCCAGTTTGCTTTGGACTGTTTCTATAAACTGGTTTAAGAAATTTCAAGCAGTCTAAGCCTGTAGTCAGCAAATTCGTTACCAAGCGGACGAGGGTGTAATTCCCTCCAGCTCCACCAAAAATGCATCAGTGAAATCTGGTGCTTTTTTGTTAGGGCTTAGCGACGTGGAAATCGGAGACGCCGTCGCCGGTAACGTTACCGACCGCGTCACTGGTGAAGGTATAGAGCGGCATGCCCTTATAAGCATATTGTTTGCCTCCATCGGAGCGGGTTATGACCGTCACGTTTGCGGGCAGAGTAGATGGAGCGTTTGAGGCGTCATAAATCGGCCAAGTGTAAAGACACGAGCCGGTACAGTTACTGACGCCGGCGGTATCGGCGCCGTATGTGTAAAGTGCGTTGCCGCTCGAATCGGCTAGATATGATCCGACGCTAGAGACGGATTTAGTTTGGACAATCGGACCAGTACTGGCTGTATTGCTCGAACCTGGAGCGGCTGGAGTGGTTGTGGGCGATTTATGAAAAATCGCGTAACCACCCCCGACAATGATTGCCAAGGCCACGATTCCGATTACGATTTTCTTTAACATTTTGTAGCCTCCTTGATTAAATATGTAGCCCATATTATACACTGCGGCTAAAACGTTTATACTAAAAGTATGAAAGGTCTTAACGGGGGTCAAAGAAGCGCTAGTCTCCTCTTACGAATTGGTCTCGCGGCCGTCTTTCTGTATGCAGCAGTTTCTATGTATAGGCTGCCTAACGATTGGACGGCATACTTCCCGAGCTTTCTAGGCAATACCATCTCGCTAGTGACTCTGGTGAAGGTTGTTGCGGTATATGAACTGATTCTTGCGGGATGGTTAGCGAGCGGGAAGTATCTGAAATTCGTTGGGCTTCTGTCTGCTTTGACCTTTGGCGGCATAATAATTTTTAATCTGCATCAACTTATAGTTACCTTTAGAGATATAGGTTTGCTATTTATGTCACTAGCTCTAATTATGCTTGCCGATTAGCAAGTGTACTGCCCTCAAGGCGTATAGTCTTTAGCCATTATTTTAGTGTTTTAGTGCTGGTATCTAGCTAAGAACTGATTAACGAAACCTTGTAGCTTAGCCAATCCTTGCATGGATTGATGCTATGAGGACCACTATTCCTAAGATCCGTCTGAAATAACTGGCACCTTGAGTTAATTCTAGCCACGCCCATGTAAATATAAAACCAAAACTTATATACCCCACAGCAATCTGCCATTTGTTAACTGGTAAAACATGAGTCAAAACTGAGAATAGTGCCCAGCCAATAAGGGGGATATTTGGTGTTTGCCAAACAATTATTTTGCCTTTCCTATCTTTAAATAATTTTGTAAATGAATTTATGTAATCAAGCATCTTTAACAGTGTAGTGTATGAAAGTGATAGGTGCCTAACTCTCAAGGCACATAGTTACTCTTAGCTCTTAACCACAGAACAGCTAAAATAGCTTGTCACCGCCCCAGTTCTTCTTAGACTCGGTGCCAATTTTTTTTGGACAAGCTCCTCAAGTGAGTACTGGTGAAAACTGGTACTCACTTGATATCGAGTGTCTGAAGTTTATTTTTTAGTGGAACGCTTTGGTATCATTATCTTTAGATGGGGCATTTGGGACTTATTCTGGAGTTTTTGATTTTCGTACTGGTTACCTGGGTTGCTGGAATTTGGCTGGTCAGGTCTACGGATGCGATCGACGCTAAGTATAGACTAGGCAGTGCCTTCGGCGGGTTGTTGATTTTAGGCGTGGCCACCAGTTTGCCGGAAATTGCTATCGTCGTTTCGGCCGCGGCCCACCATCACTACGATATTGTTATAGGCACACTGGTCGGTGGTATCGCCATCCAGACCATGCTAATTAGCCTGATGGACGCCCGGATGAAACTGGCTGCGCCGTTAACTTTCGCCGCGGCCTCTTTAACTTTGGTTCTAGAAGCTACAGTTGTAATCTTGGTGGCTGTAGCATCAATCGTGGCTACCCACACTCCGGTCGTAATCCCGCACACGCCGATAAGTCTAGCTTCAGCGCTAATCTTTGCTCTCTGGGCCGGCGGTTTGTGGCTGGCCTATAAAGCCCGCAGGGGTTTACCGTGGCGTAGTGAAGCCACGGGCGCCGCCCCCGGGCGTGAGCACCAGGAAAGGCGGGCGACTATCAATCATCCGTCTTTGCGCCAAGCTTCTAATTTCAAAATCTGGGGAATCTTACTGCTGTGCGCTATCGCCATTTTAGTTTCGGGCGTCGGTCTGCAGGCGACTGGCAGCGACCTGGCCGTTGCTTACGGCATCAGCAGTGGTCTGTTCGCGGCTACGTTTATAGCCTTCGCCGCGGCCATGCCGGACTTATCAACCGGCTTCAGTTCGGTAAAAATCGGCGACTACAAGCTGGCCATGAGCGATATCTTTGGCGGCAACTCTTTTATGCCAGCGCTGTTTTTGGTCGCTGATATTATTGCAGGCCACTCGGTGCTCCAGCACGCTACGCCAACCGATGTCTGGTTCGCTTCACTCGGTGTTCTGCTAACAGGCATTTACATAATCGGCTTGATTTTCAGACCTAAGAAAATGTACTTCCGAATGGGCGTGGATTCACTCCTCGTTCTGGCGCTGTACGTTGGCGGAGTTATAGCGCTGGCTTTTGTCGGCGGCTAGAGCGGACGCCGGGTCTTAGGCAGTCGGGCGATTTCCTTTTGGGTCAGTTCGATAGATTTTTTATAATAGTCCACCAAGAATCTTAGCTCGGCATCAGAGTAGCTGCGGACCACTTTATCAAAAGTCTCGGCCATTGATTCGTAAATATTACGGCTGTCAGCGATGGCTTTGACGTTGGCGGCGACGATAACTTTGCGCCGGTCCTTGGGATCAACTAAGCGTTGAACGACACCGCGTTCCTCCAGCCGGTCAATCAAATTGGTCACGGCGCCAGTGGTCAGGCTTAAGCGGTCGGCCAGTTGGCCGGCGGTCATGTGGCCTTCCTGCATCAGGGTAGAGACAGCCTTCATGTCGGTGATGCCCAGGCCATAATACTCAGCGGCTTTCTGGTGGAACAGGGCAGTCTCGGTGCTGGCCGTTTGGCCTAAATATTGCAACTCCGTCCGTAGATTTTTGCGGTGCTTAGGCTGATCTTTAGGTTTTTTTGAAAAATCCCTTGACATACTTTATCTTAATCATTAAGATACTCAATAGTTAAGTAATTGTCAAGGAGAAATAATGGCAAAACATCAAGCATCAATCGAAGAGCGAATCCGCGGCGACATGTACGGTTTGGAGTCAATGAAATGGTACGGCTGGGGCTCAGCCATTGGTCTAAGTTTCGTCATCGCCAGCGTCGGTTTCTTTATCTGGATGCTGCACCTAGCTGACGTTATACATTAGTTTAAAAATACATAAGATAGATAGAAAGGCTCGTGCTTTAAATAGTAGAATGGTTGAAGATGTTTGAAAAAATCGCTCGGTTTTCGGTACGATGGCGCTGGCTGATAATTGTTTTCTGGATTGCGGCTGTGCCGCTGGCTATCCACAACTTCCCAAGCCTTAGTTCAGTCGAAAAAAACACACAGTCAGAATTCCTGCCAACCAACAGTCCGAGCAGTCATGGCTCGCAATTAGAAACGGCCTTTCAACAAAAAAATACGGCCACTAACTCGATTATTATTGTTAGCAGGCCTGGCGGCAAACTAACCCCCAGCGATCAGCCGGCAATTGACCGTGTTATCAGCGGCGTCGAAAAGGTGCCGAGCGTGACGCAGGTCAAGGACATCGGCATGAGCGCCGACGGCCAAGCCGATCAGCTGTTGGTTGGCATCAACGGTGATGCCTTTGGCATGAAAGCCACCGACATTATAAAAAACATTCGCACAGCTGTAACACAGTCTGGCGTACCGCCTGGTTTGCGCGCCAACCTAACCGGCGACCTAGCCGCTCAAGTCGACCAAGAAAACGCCAACAGTACAAGCGAACGCAAAGTTGAAGGCTACACTGTGCTGATGATTTTGGTGGTATTGCTGCTGGTTTTCCGCTCCATCCTGGCGCCAATTGTCACGCTGATGCCGGCCGTTCTGGCGCTACTGATCGCCCAACCAGTAATTGCCGAAGCCACTAAGCTTGGCGTGCAAGTCGGCTTTATCACCCAAATTATGCTGATTGTACTGATCTTGGGGGCTGGCACGGACTATGGCTTATTTTTGGTATTCCGTGTTCGTGAAGAACTGCGCCGCGGCCTAAAGACAAAAGACGCTGTTGTTAAAGCACTGTCCAAAGTTGGCGAATCGATAACCTTTAGCGCGGCGACGGTCATTACTGCATTGCTAGTGCTGATGCTGGCCAGCTTTGGTCTTTATAGCGGCTTGGGTCCGGCGCTGGCTATAGGCCTGGCCATAATGCTAATAATGGCGCTGACATTTTTGCCGGCGCTCATAACAGTCATGGGCCGAGCAGTTTTTTGGCCCAGCAAAACAGCTAAGCGTGATCCAAAAATCGGACTCTGGGGTAGGTTAGCCGACAAAGCGATTAAAAAACCTGTACTTGTCCTCGCGCTTGGCGTGATTATTTTCGGCGGTTTAACTGCCGGGCTAATTGGCTACAAAGCGGCCGGCTTTGGTTCGACCAACGCACCAAGCGGCACCGATTCGGCGGCCGGGCAGACGGTGCTAGCCAAGCATTTCCCGGCGGCTAATAACAATCCGGAACTGCTGATCCTACGCTTTCCAGATTCGGCTTGGAACAACCTGGCAAACATTAAGCAAGCCCAAGCTAGCTTGAGCCGCTCAAGTATTTTTTCGGCCGTCAGCGGGCCATTTAACCCGAACGGTATTAATTTGACGCCGACTCAACTGGGCCAACTCCACCAGGAGGGCACCAGCCCGGTGCTTACAGCCGAAAGTCAATTTATCAGCCAGGATGGCAAAACAGTCCAACTTTATGCCACCTTCAGCGATGGAGCGTCAGGCAGTGCGTCGGCGATGCGGCAAGTCCCCGCCGCTCGAGCTGAACTTAGCCAGGTCGCTACTCAAACGGGCGCCGACACCAGCAGTGTTTATGGCTCTAACTCGGTCGCCTACGATATTAACCAGACCACTAACCACGATTTATTGAGAATCATCCCCGTAGTACTTCTGGTCATTGGCGCGCTACTGGCGCTGATGCTGCGTAGCCTAGTGGCGCCGTGGTATTTGATAATCACCGTTGCTCTAAGCTACCTGGCTTCCCTCGGTTTCGCAATGTTCGTCTTTGTGCATATATTTCATCAGGAGGGCATCAACTTCGTCCTGCCGTTCTTGCTATTCGTGTTTGCTATGGCGTTGGGCGAAGACTATAACATTTTGGTGATGAACCGTATTCGCGAGGAAGCCCACCACGAGCACTCGTTGTTCGATGCCATTACTAAAGCTATCGGCATTACTGGCACAACTGTGACCTCAGCTGGGCTGATTCTGGCCGGCACCTTCAGTATTTTTGGGATCGTCGGTGGCAACGCCCAAGGCCAGCAAATTGGCTTTGGCGTAGCCTTTGCTATTCTGCTTGATACGTTCTTTGTCCGCACACTGTTAGTGCCTTCGATTGTCGCCCTGCTTGGCCGCTGGAACTGGTGGCCTTCAAAACTGCACTTGAAATAACTAGACTATTTAGGGGTCTCGTCTCTGTGTAAAGTTGTAAATATTTCAACAAACGTGCTATACTGGTAGTAATCCAGTCGACACTAGTACGTGCGCTTTTTGGAGGAGAGTGTTACTAAACTGCCGGGCTTTTACCGCATAAGTTTAGAAAGGCTCGCCCCATGGCCCGTAGCATACAATTATTCGCTTCGATCAACCCGGTGGAGGCAATTCGCACAGCTCTCGCGAATCGCCCAATGAGCATAAGAATACCCAGGCCGGCGGTACTAGCGCGAAAAGAATCTCAAATAACCAACGAAGAAAAGCTCGTGGATGTTACCGTTGGAGCCCACGACATACTCTTTAATGCCAAAACGGTTTTTCCGTTTACGCTGTTTCCGGACAGCATCAGTATGGACAGGCAACAACTAACGATTGTCCACCGCGAATTTTTTAGCATGGCCAACACAATCAGCGTTCGGATTGAAGATATTTTGAATGTGGAGTCCAACGTTGGGCCGTTTTTCGGCTCTATCCACATATTCTCTAAGTTTTTTACAAACGATATTAAATCAATCAGTTTCTTAACGAGAGAGAATGCGCTAAGAATCCAAAGGCTGATTCAGGGTTATATGATAGCCCGGAATAGAAAAATAGACTGTTCGACCGTTGAAAAAAGACAGTTGATCATTTTGCTGAACGACCTCGGCCAGGGCGCGACAAAATAGCTACATTTTGGGTTGGAGCATGCTGACGCGGTTGCCTTCAGTATCCTCAAACGAGATCCACAAACCGACGCCGGGAATCATTGTTGGCTCCATGGTGTGTTTGCCGTCAGGCGTCATGCCGCCCTTAATCTTGCCGCCAGCCGCCTTAACTGCCTTAACTGCCGCTTTAATGTCGTCCACGGATATCACTATGGATGGCGCATGCGAGTCAGGGCTGTCCGTCTTGGCGTAAAATCCGCCGTTGATGTTGCCCGGTGTTTTGACCATGCCTTTGTCGTCCGTGTCGGTCGTCTGGGCAACTACGTAGTTGCCCATATCCTGGCCGAACTGCTGCATCTTCCAGCCAAAAGCTTTGGTGTAGAACGTTTTTATGCGATCGCGGTCAAAATAGCCCATCTCGAAATGTACAACTGGATTCATTTTTAGCCCCTCCTAGTTTATCGTTCAATTATAAACGGACAGTGAAGAAAAACTGTAAAAATATCTTTAAACTTAACCATTTTTTCTTAGCACCAAAACCTTTTATAATTTGCCATAACGCGACGGGTAACTGGCGCGAGGTGTTCTTTGACAAATTTCCAGGCCGGGTTAGTGCTTGTTCACGAGCAAGTAGTAACTCGGTCTGGACAAACTAGACCAGAAACCAAAGGAGGATGGCCGGATGAAAGCGTCGGAACGCATCATTTGGAGCGCCGATGTCCCCACCATGAGGGCGCTGGGGCACGGGATCAAGCAGTTGCCGAAGCTCATGATCGTCAAGATCGACCGCGCCTTCATGGAGAACCGCAACCCCTCGATCGTCGCGCGGATACAGGAGGACTACGGCGTCAATGTCTTCGACGACGCCAAGATCATCGAGATCCCGACGAAGATGGAGCAGATCGCTCTGAAGCACCTGAAGTACCGGCCCTGGATGATGAACTGCATGGCTGGTGGCGTGAGCAGTAGGGAGCTCGAAGACCCGAAAACACGCGACGGCCTCAAGCGGTTCGCCTGCGCCTGCCATAGCTACGGCACGAAACCATGCGCTGTGACGGTCCTCACGAGCAAGACCGAGGACGTCGTCAGGCAGGAGTTCGGCCGCACGGCGATCGAGCAGGTCCTTTACTACGTCGGCGTCCTCGTCGAGTGCGGCTTCACGGACATCGTCTGCTCGCCGCTCGAGGTTCCGGCCATCCGGAGCGAATCGGCCTTCGCGAAGCTTGGGTTCAACACGCCCGGCATCGTGATGCCCGGCGGCGACACACGCGACCAGGCTCGCACGAACACGCCTGGTGCGGCGGTCGAGGCCGGCTCTACACGCCTCGTCATCGGCGGGGCTTTGACCGAGGGCGATCGTTTGGCCAACTTCCAGGCCATCGTCGCCGACATCGAGCTGGCAAACACGGCCTGACGAAAGGAGGACGATGGACATCGTTCTGAACGGGCTCAAACGTCTCGGGGCGTTTTACGCGGACAAGCACTTCGTGTTGAAGTCCGGGAAGCACTCCGAGGCGTACATCAACCCCGATGTCGCGCTCATGTATCCGTCCGTCGTTCACGAGGCGGCGCAATTGATGGCCTGGCCGTTCAAGGACGAGCGGCGCGACATCGTTTGCGTCGGGCCGGCGTTCGGGGGCAACTTCATGGCCTGGAGCGTGGCCGAGGTTCTCGGTCGATTCTCCGGCTATGACATCAGGTGGGTCGCAACGGCGAAGTCCCCGGGAGGGGGCTTCATCATCGAGCCGGACCGCGGCTTCGAGGACTTGCTCCTCGGCGGTGCGGAGCCGGCCAGCGTCCTGGTGGCCGAGGACCTTCTGACCACCGGCGGCTCGGTGAAGGAGCTGATCAGCTCTCTCAGCGATTACTTCGTCAAGTTCATCGGCGTCACGGTCATGGTCAATCGCGGCGGCGTCACGGCCGAAGACCTCGGCGTGCCGGTGCTTCACTCCGCCGCAAACATCACTGTCGAGACTGACGAACCACGATTCTGCCGGTGGTGTGCGATGGAGAGGCCCATCGTCGAAGACGTCGGGCATGGACTCGAGTACAAGCTCGCTCATCCCGACTACGTGGGGGGCTACATCAAGCTCCTCTCGTGAAGAACACCAACGGAGGTCCGCTGTTAACGGACCAAAGACCTGGGAACAGGCAGGCGGACGCGCTTTTGCGTCCGCCATTTTCATAACTACACAATTTTTTGCTACCTTGGGCGGCAAGGTAGCACCCACCGCCGGGCGACGTTTTCTCTTGATGAACTTTCCAGTCAAGCCAAACAACAGCCTGCGGAACTCGTCCGCTTACAGCGGTCTCAAACAGTCCTCGGCCTTAGAAGTTGTTTGTTTGACGAAACTTCTCAGGAAAAAGCCGATGCCCGGACCCATCAAGGTCAGGCGACGCATAATTAATCAACCTTTATTAGGCCTATCGGGGATTAACTTTATTAATTCCTGTATGCCCGCTAAGACTTCTTCGTCTTTTGGCGGTATTTCTTCTGGATGGCCCAAGCGATTTCGAACGTCGGATATTGGCGGGACTTTTCCCTTTGGGTACCTAGTCTCCAGCCACTCGTCTATCAAGTGCTGAGGCCTCCCTGTGTTGCTAGCACCACACTCCTCGTTCTCACATTTCAGGCCGCTGCGACACACTCTGCACCTGTATGGCACAGCCTCAAAGGTAGAATGCAATTTTTGGTACAGCTCGAGAAAGTAAGTGGAGCTTGCAACATGGAATATCAAGTAGTTCGCCTCAGCACTTGAAGGGTAGTCAAGAAGCGGGCTTGTTTTTATTTGATTTATTTCTGTGGCGCCAGTTTTTAGATTTCTCGAAACTTCATAAATCTCATTTTGGTTCCCAAATTTAACAAAAAACGGGTCGTGCGTAGTGACAAGTACCTTTGAACCTGCCTCCGTTATCTTGCCTAGTGCTTTGTAAAGGCTCTCCTTCCAACGAGGGTGCAAACACATCTCAGGTTCCTCGAAGATCAGAACAACCTTCTCCTTTTTGCCCAACTCTGCTTCGGAGTAGTACCTAACAAGCGCGGCCATTATCAATCTGGCAGCACCTGTGCCAATCTCATCGAGGCTAACAATATCTGCCTCAGTGGGATACGCATCTTTTGCAATAGCGACTGCTAATTTGTGTATTGTTTCTTCATTGATATCGTCAAGGTTCACGTCAAATTCAGTGTCTTCAACACCGTACTCCTTTAGGATCTTATTGACACCCTTGACCATTTCAGTCTTAGAATCCCTAAACTCTTTTTTTAAGTCATCCATCATTTTTGTGTTAAAAATTGGTGAAAGAAGCTTAGACATTGCGGAGCGAAAAGGATCAGACTTAGCTGAATTCTTGATCTCTAGGTCTGGCCTCACCCTATCCGCCGTTATGTAGATCGGCTCAAAGCCCTCAAACCCCTTCGGCTTTGTTTTGCCGCCTAACTTTTTATTGATGTATTTGACTATTTTTGTTTTGCCACTGTTATTCTCTCCCGCCAGAACCGTGTAGTCACCTAGCTCAATTTCTAGAGGAGCTAAGATGCTGCTGTTGTCAGGATCGGCGGGAATGGTTAACTTCATGGCTACATTTTACTATGAAGAGCCCCTCCTTGGGTGGGCTGGTATAATTTGGGGACAATATTGAAAGAGAGCTATTGTTCGACGGGGGTGCGGTGGGCTTGCCAGGCGTCTCTGCCGAATTTGCCTACGGCCGCTAAAATTATGGTGCTGCCAAAGGCTACTAAGCCTGCGTTTGACTGAACATTGTGGCCGTTGAGTATATCGTGAGACGCCTCAACATCTACCGCCGCGCCGGTTCCGCCCACAGCCAGACCCACCAGGGTGTTATAAAGGACAAATCTGCCTCGGCTCATCGGCCTAGCCAGCTCTGCCATGACTGGAACTGAATCTCTGTGGTCCTCACTGTGCTCAAACATTATGAAGGAAATCATACTACTAGATAATCAATTTGCAAATAGGAAAAGCAGGGAATACTTAACTAGTCAAGCTAACTTTCGGCCAGTTTGGCGGGCAGAGATTTGTCTCAGCTTCCTTTAAAGAAAAGACGGCACACTCCTATAGTGTGAAGAAGCTATTATTCTGCGTATGCCTCCTGGCCGTTGTTTTGTTTGGCGGCGACAAGCTATTGGCCTCAGACAAAGTTAAGGCGGTGGCTCACGTCTCGACACAGTCAGTAACCCAGGCTGAATCAAGTTTTAAATCTAACAAGTCGGCAACAGCGACACAAAATTTTGCTAGCGACATGCAGGCGGCTATTAATAACTATCCTGCGCTGGACGCCTCTGCCGCATTAATCGATCTTGATACCGGCCAAACATACAACGCTGGGAAAACCGGTACGCTTTTTAAGGCCGCTAGCACCGCGAAAGTGTTGGCGGCTGTCGACTATATGCACGAAGTCGAACAAGGAAACGCTACGCTCGACGAAGAAATTGATGGCACTAGCGCCCAGCAGCTTATTGAGAAAATGCTTGAGGTAAGCGACAACGATGCTTGGGCAGACATTAATGATTTTCTGGGTGCTCAGCAGCAGAAGTACGCCCAAAGTATCGGCCTGGCTAGCTTTACTGGCGGCGACTACAATACCATAACCGCTAGCGACCAAGCAAAATTATTAGCACAACTAGCCGAAGGCAAACTAATCAACAGCGCTGAGCGCACTACACTCTACACCTATATGGAGAATGCTGATGGCACTAATTTGATTACAGCCGCCGCTCCGTCGGGCGCCACGGTCTATCACAAATACGGTGAGCTGTGGGGCTATCTAAACGATACAGCCATCATCAATTTCAATGTCCATCATTTTGCGTTAGTCATCTTCACCAACAACGAGGACGGTACAGCCGACGACTATAATGACCAAGTGGCTCTGATTCAATCAGTCAGCGCGGCTGTCTTTGCTGATTACGACTAACGTTTTACGAGTTTAGAAATTAAGATCTAATACCCTGGCGGGGCGTTCGATGCCTGGGTTTAGCCACTGACGTTGGTGCCGGTGCCGGCGAAGGCGGCTTTAAGAGCCGCGGCCTCGGCCTTGGCTGTCGCGGCGAAAGCCGTGTCATTAGCTTTGATGGCCGCGTCGCGGGTAGCGGCCAGAGCTTTGACTTGTGTGCCGATGCCGCTGTCGCCTTTACGGTCAGAATTGTAGGCTGAGCGAGCGGTTCTCATAGCCGAAATGAAAGTAGTGCGAATGGACGTGTCGGTTGGCGTTGCGGCACAGCTGGACTGAGCATCCGCCTCCGCCGCGTTGACGACGCCAGTGAAGGTAGCGACCTGGCTGTTGATGGTTGATTGCTGGCTAGCAAGCAGGCTGGCCAGACCATCGCGGAAAGTTGCCCGGGCTTGGTCGTTGGCGGACTCGCGGCTGTTGATGGCATCGCTCAGAGCCGTGGTGTAAGTCTGGACGGCCGCCTTTTGCGCGTCAGTCGTCGCCTTGGCTTGAAGTTCGGTGAATTCGTTTTGGCGTTGGGCGACCCATTTGGCGCGGTCGGCCGCCAAAGCTTGGTCCCACTTGGTGTCGTTGGTGGCAATCTGGGCGTTGCGGTTATTCCAGGCAGTCGTTAATTTGCTTTGCAGGTTAGACAAGCTGGAATTGACTTTGCTGATGGTCGAAGGCAGGTTGGTACAAAACGCGGTAGTCCGAGTGGTAGTAGCCGGCGCGGCGAAAATCGTCGCCGTCGACAGCGACACCGGCACGACGATCGCTACGATTGCAAAGCCGATTTTTCTAGAAAGACGATTCATTGTATGAGCCTCCTAAATTACTAGCTGCGCCATTGGAACTTAAGGCGGCCGACTGGTCGCTATTGGTGTACTGGCTATCGATGGTGGATGAGCTATTCGTGGACTCGGTCGTAATATTATCTACCGCTTGGATGGTGCCGGGCAGTGCCGGCGGCAGTGAGGCGGCCTGCGAAGCACTCGTCGAGTTGCTAGTCGAAGCCAGGCCGGCCTTGTGGTGATTTTTGTAAACCATCCAGCCAGTCGCGCCGACAAAGGCGACGACGATAAGGACTATTAAGGTATCTATGACCGAAAAGCCCTTCTCCGACTTTTTCATTAGTGTGTGCTCCTTAGTTACGGTTGTGGATTATGGGATTGATTATAGCAACAAAAATTCCGCGCTGTATGTTTGATTTGACACCGTTTAACTCTTGCAAAAAAGTCAAGAATTTGGCATAATATGCTCTATGAACAGGTTCGAAGGCGATACGTCAGAGGAAAATGGAAACGGCCTAGCGAGTGATGGCGAGGCAGAGCTTGATCTGTTTGACTTTGAATATGTTGGGGGTGATGATGATCCCGACGGCCCCACCGAAGAGGATGTGCTTGAAGCAACTCTAAGGCCAATTTATTCGCGCGAGCCTGAGGTTTCTCACTCCGAGAATTTTGCCTGGAAAATGGAAAGGGCTTCCAAGAAAGTTCTGGAGGGTATGGGTGTTGAAGACTGGAATTTGGCAGACAGAAAATGGCTGGCTTATTTTTGTCGCGTGGTGAATATTCATCCAGATCATGAAACCGTGCCGATAGCCCTAGCGGATCTGGCCTGTTTAGTAGTTGCCGAGGACTATGCGGCGAGATCCATGTCAGAGCCGATGGAAAGAGATGACATCCTGCAAAAAGGCTCAGTAATTGGGGAACTAGACAAGTATCAAAAGGCGGCGACCCGACGGGGAGCGTCTTACTTGGTCAAACACGGAATTAAGGATCCGATTTTGGAGGGCATCCAACTACGCGCTCGCTTGGAGCGCTTAAGAAAGGAAGAAGTCCCCCAGGAGGAAGAAACCTATCGGGAATGGCGTGACCAAGTAGAGGAAGTTGAAGGTTATATCGCGACATTAATTTCACATGAGTCGCTGGTCGAAGACGTCCAAGAACGGCGCGAAGCTGGCGTCAGGTTTATGACATGGTTGCTGCACCAGGATTTTATGCGCCTAAAAGTTCCCGCGGCAGACAGAGCGCACGAGGAGGAGATTATTTTTGGAAATACCTCGTTCGCGGCCAAGCTTAAGCAAACTGCCGCAGAGGAGTCTCCCTTAAATCTGGGTCAGGCTGTTGAGAAAGCCGTCGAGTATGTTTCGGCCCTGCTTTCATATCACGAAAGAAGCGGTGTTGACAGAACTAATTGGACAGCCCGGGATTATCTGCACTATGACGTAGCTGAAAAAAGACTTACTCAGGTGGGCGCTGTTTCTAAGCTTTTCTTAGACCGTGATATCAAAGATAGAATCTACGAGCCGTTTCCTGTGAGCGAGGATGAGCTTGAATGCCTAGACAAACTCTATCGCCAGATATATGACGAGGGTAGGTCGGCAGGCATTGCGCCGATGCTAGATTATTTGCCGGGTGGTGCTATAAGAGAGCAGTCAGAACTGG
>Ga0265338_10005596_pt1 | contig 16336 bp, 11 predicted proteins | sample 42126metaG_FD_193579 | JGI IMG/M metagenome (GOLD analysis project Ga0265338, IMG submission 193579) | Rhizosphere microbial communities from Carex aquatilis grown in University of Washington, Seatle, WA, United States - 4-21-26 metaG | ecosystem: Host-associated > Plants > Roots > Rhizosphere... | reverse complement strand
GCGCAGGAAAGGATCTTCCAGCAGTCGACTATAGGAATTGGCGCCGTTGTGCGCGGCATCGTGCAGTTGTTCGCTGACCTGGGCGAACATGTTCTGGACGATCGCGGCGGCTTGCTCGATGCGCGCGCCATTCTCGTAAGTGCGCGACATAGCGTTGGTCCACTCGGTCAGTGTGCCCTTGTTCAGGTCGATTCCCAGATCGTGAAGACCTGACCGGGCGTCGCTGAAGATGTCGTCGTAGAGCAGTTCCGGAGCATATTTGTTGACCCGGCGCATCAGGCCAGCGCCTTGCGACATCAGCGACTCGGCCGGATTGACCGCCTTATCGGAGAAGTAGTTCTGAAGAGCGAAACCGGCGACGTTACTGTCAAAGCGCTGGGCCGAACCGCCGGCCTCGTGCACCGCGTTGAGGACCTCGGCAGCGTTGGCCACCTCATCCTGAGTGATATTGGCATTGGTCCATTTCGTGTCACCCTGAAACTTGGCCGCATCCCATCCGTACTTCTCGGTAACATCAATCACCGAACGACCGTCGCCCAGGTCGTGCACGTTCTCGACAAAGTTGACGTCGCCTTCCGCGGTGACCGGATCGTAGAGATGCATCCCCAGCACTTGGCTGGAGCTGATCGGATTGCCAGTCACGCTACGATCGATGTGCAGACTGTCGACGATGTACTTGCGGTGACGGGTTGCCGCGGTGCCGGCGATGTCGCCGGCGATGGCCACACCACCTTCACCCATATAACCCAGGCGCCGGAAGGAGTTCAGGTTCTTCTTCTGCATCAGTCGCTCGGACAGAGCGCGCCACGCGGCCTGTGCTTGATCCGGACTGAATCCGCTGTTCTTAAGGGCTTCCAGCGACCGCTGCTCAATGCCCAACTCCTTAAAGGCGTGGCCGTAGACCATTCGGCGTGCGGACTGCACGTCGCGCACAGAACGCAACTCCGCTTTATTCATCGACTGGCGAACCTGTCGCATGCGAGAGGCAATCAGATCGGACAGTTCCTGATGGGACGGCAAATCGCTGGCCAGGGCGAACTCCTGCGGAGTCAACTGGGCGATGTTCAGGCCAAACATACCGTCCGACATACCCTTCTCTTCGAGATAGGAGGTCTTATAGAACGGTTCCATGCCGGCGGGAACCTCAGCCCGCCAATCCTGCTTGAAGCTCTTGCCGTGCATACCTTCTTTGCCGGTATTCGGCTGGTTGAAGGGTTCCATCTGCGCCAACTCGGCCGCTTCCAGCACTGAGGCGTCGCCACCGCTCAGTTTCACCAGGTTGTGGGTCTGAGATGCATCGGTAATTCCCTTGACCTGGCCTTCGGCATCGAGGGTCGAGAATCCTACACTGTCGTTCCCTTTGCGGAAACCTCCCAGCTCAGACGGAACCGCCTGATTGCCATACCAGTGCATTTGCTCGGCAGTCATGCCTTCGCCGACATAGCTGGGCGCGTCGTACCACTTCGTGCGGCTGTCGAGCGCGTCCTTTCCCTTTTGGGCAAACTGCGCCCGGGCAAGTTCCCGTTCGATATCCTTGGGCGAACGCGTGACCAGACTCTTGAAAGCGTGCACATCGGCCATACGTAGTTCGTCGGCGGTGTAGAACATGCGGGAGACACCGGGCAGGTCGAATCCACTACCCAGCATGGCGCGCCGAGTCTGTTTGTCGACCAAAGAGATGTTCAGCAGTTGTTTGTCCTTGCGGACGGTAAAGCCCAAGATCTGATTGAAGGCGTTGTTCGATACCAGGCCCTTGAGCTTGATGTCGCCGTGGCCAATGGTATTGCCGCTGATCAGACTATCGATCAAGCCGACCAGCTCAGGACGATCGGCGCCGATCAGCAGGTTACGTGCTTGTGTTCCCCAGTCGAGGGATTCAATTAAGGCTCCGGATCCGGCATTGATGACGTCGGCCGCGCCGGCATCGATCAACCGCGGAATGCGGTCGAAACGGGCATTCATCCGCCGGACCCAATCCAAGTCGTGGCGATGCGCGCGGTACTCGGCAGCGATCGTCTGACGGACCGGGTTGACTTGGTTGGGCAACTTAGCCAGCGACACGTTGGCGTCAAGCGTTGTGCCGAGCGCACCCTGCGCCAGCTCGAGAGCGGAGGCCGTGTTGCGCCGACTGGAATAGAAAGCATTGATGGCCAGCGAGCGCTGGGAAGCATTGCCGAGTGTTTTGTCTACCTTCCCGATCAAGGCTCCACGTTCGGCGCGCAGTTGCGCAAAGGAAGAGGTCACTTCCGGGGTCTGGCTGATATGGTCCAGCAGGGAAGCGTTATAGCGGCCGACACTCAGATTGCCGGCATCGTACATTGACTGGGCCTGGCTGATCGGAATAATCGGTTTGTTGGCCGCGATCCCGACGTTGTACAGCGTGGGGATATCGTTCTTGGCAATGTTCTTCAGCCGCGAGATCTCCTGTTTGGCGGTGGACCAGGAGTGCGGCCCAATCATCGTGGCCGCGGCAATCAGCGGGGTGGTGATCAACGATGTCTGGAGGTAACCGCGCTCGTCGTCACTGAAGATCGCCGGTGCAATCAGCGCCGCGGCGATCGCTGCTGGACCCAATGCGGGTCGCGCAGCTAGACGATCCAGGCCAATGTGCATCGCCGTCTTCAGATCGGAGATCTGAGAACGGAGATAAGCTGTACGGATTGGAGAAATGGGTGGCACTGCGAGGGATTATTCAGAGGCGAGAACGATTTGAGGTTCTTCAGACAGATGAACCACGATGGCACTGGGAATCTTGTCGTAAACAAGCTTGTTTCGCTTGTAATCGATGATCACCATATCGCCCAGATCCAGCTGGCTGGTCATCAGCAGGTTGGCCAGCGGGTTGACGACTACGGATTCGACTAGGCGCTTCAGCGGCCGCGCGTTGTACTTCTTGTCGTAGCCATGCTGCAGTAGGTATTCCTTGGCGCTCTTACTGACGCGGAAGGTGAACTTGCGGTGATCCTTGGAGGTAATGATGCGCCGGCGTACGGCCAGCAGTTGCAGTTCCAGGATCTGTTGCATGTCCTTGGTCGACAGGGTGTTGAAGGTAACGATCTTGTCGAAGCGGTTGACGAACTCGGGCGTGAACTTCTTCTCGACAGCACGCTTGATGGATTGGCTCAGTTCGCGATCGATACGCTCGATCGAATCCTCGGACTGGCTGAAGCCAAGACTGTTGTGATCCAGCTTCTTGGCGCCCAGGTTCGAGGTCACGAAGATGAAGGTCTTGGTGAAGTCGATCTTCTGGCCGTTGGACTGCTCGAGCTCAGCCTTGTCGAAGATGCCCAACAGGGCTTGGAAGAGAGCATCGTCCGCCTTCTCGATCTCGTCGATCAGCATGACGTTGACCTTCATCTTCGCAGTCTGGTACTTGTCAAGGATTTCCTGGGTCAGCAGCGGCGTAGCCTTGTCCTTGTCGTAACCGAGGTAGCCGGGAGGCGGACCCAGCAGACGGTTCGTCTGGTAGGAGTCTTGATAGTCGGCGCAGTTGAGCTTGAAGAGGGCCTTGCGTGACCCCAACAGGACCTCGGCCACACTCTCGGCCGTGTGCGTCTTGCCGGTACCAGTCGGGCCCAACATCAGCATGACGCCGGCTGGATGCTCCGGGTCGTTGAGTCCAGCCATCCAGGTCTGGATCAACTCAACGGTCTTGAGGACCACCTGAGGTTGGCCAACAACACGCTGACTTAACTGTTCTTCGAATTCAACCGCATCATCGCACCTTGCGGTTATATCCAGACGTACCCGCTGCGATTCCATTCTTGAGCTCCTACTACTCCTGATACTTATCCGGGTTGCGGCGAATGTCTTTCAACAACTCGTCCCGACCATCCACATCAACATCGACGCGAACATTGCCGCCCTCGCGATGGCCGGCATGCACGGTTGTCATGACGTTGGCATTGCGATTGTGCGACGCCAGCATCAGTTGTTCGACCTGCATGCGCAATTGCTCAGCAGAGCGGCCGTTGCCGCTTGTCAATTCCCGGACCGCGCCATCGACGTACGGTTTGCGCCACAACAGGGAAGTGCGATCGTCAAACAACGAGAAATCGTGCGCATCGTAACCTTCCTGCTGCACGATCTTCAGTTTGACGTCTTGATAGTCCAGATTCTCGTCCATGACGGGCGAACCTGAATCCGGCATCGTCCAACCGGTACGGCTGAAGAAGTCGGCGATCTCCTTAGATCGGGTGAAGTCGCCATAGTCCAGACGGGTGTTGGCGTGCTTGAACTCCTCAACTCCTGCCTGGGTGTATAGCCGGCCGCCCTCGCCAATCTCACCCACCGGGTGACCATCGGCCGCGGCGATCCGCGCCTGCTGTTGCGCCCATTGCGCGCTCAAGGCGCGCTGCAACTCCGGAGAGGCAACTTCCAAGATCTCGGCCCGCTTCTCGGGGTCAGTCTCGGCCAGGAACGCGCGGAAGTAATGACTTTCGTTGTCGGAGAGAGTGGAGGCAACAAAGGTAGGACTGGAGAACAGGTTCGCGCCTGCAGATGTCCTCTGTGCCTGATTAGTATAGACCCCAGTCAGGCCACGCATGTAGGCCAGTACATCAACCAGTGTATTCAGGTCACGACGGTGCTGGGTATCGGAGGAAATGATCGTCATACCGGTGACTCGCTGCGTCATGCCGCGCGCGTAAGGCGCCAGGAAATCGTGGATCGGCCGCTCCCATCTCCGCAACCGGGTCCCGCTGACTTCCTGCTGCTTATATTGTGCAAGCGGAGTACGTTCCTGCCAAAGCTTGGTATGCGCCGGGGAAGGCAGGTAGTGCATCGGATTGAGGATGCTGGTGTCTCCGGTGAAGGTCAGGCCCTCCGCCAGGCTACCCACGACGCGCCCGACCGTTCCATACATGGCGCCAGCCTCGGCGCCTCCCAGGTCCTCCCGCAGTTGACCGTAACCTTCGTCGATCAGCATGCGATTGATGTTGGTCCCGCCTGAGTTGACGACTGCCCGGATGGTCTCGGCGTTGTCAACCGCGCCCTTAGGGATTGTCAACTTTACGGTCGAGCCCGGACCCATATTGTCAACCAGACTGTCAACCAGGCGTTGGCGGCGCGCGGGAATCTCGGCTGCCACCTGGCTGCGGGTCCAGTCGTTGTGTTCGCGCAACACGGTCGCCGACATATCCGCCGCCGACGTGCCGACGGAGGAGAACTGGAAGTGGCGGCCGGGGTATTCCTTCAAACTGAAGCCACCCATGCCGATGGCGTCGACGGTTCCTTCAACCTCATCGACCTCGGCGGTGAAGCGGCGCTGGTCCATGCGCACGATCGAGTTCTTGGTCTGCTGTACCCGCTGCTGGATCTTCTGATACTCGATATCAAGTTCGGGATCGCGCGAGGCCGCGCCGGCGACGCGCCGGCTAACCACGTTGTATTCGCGACTGTAAGGCGCTACATCAGAAAGGATCTGTAACTTATAGATATCGGGGTACTTGTCAGGCGCAGTTCCTTTCAACTCTGGATGCAATGCTTCGTAGCCGGCGCCAGGCAGGCGCGCCCAGCCGGTGGACACCTTGGCATAAGGATCGCCGCGGTGGAAATCGACGAAGTAGTCATCTCCGGGCAACCAACCTGGCATCCGGTTAGGAATATCGTTGGCCTGGGGACCAGGTGTCTCGCGCTGAACGAAGCGGCGGAACGGTTCCGAATAACCGAAGTGCTCCATGGCCCGGCTGGGCGATGGACCGATGCCGGCGCCCATTTCCATCTCGTAGTAATTGCGAGAGAAGTTGTCGATCTGGCGCGAACCCTGGTAAGCGACATCGGGAGATCCATAGTCCGGGAACGCCGCGCCGTAGGCGCTGTAGGCGACGAATCCAGGCAGACCGGTGAATTCGGTCATGATCCTGGCTTCCTGCTTGATCACGTTCCAGATGGAATACTCATCCTTGGGCTTGGGTGGCGGCAGGGCCTGCGGGCCGCGCGGCTCAAGGCGGGTTGAATACAGCGCGTAATGGTCGCCGTTCCACTCCTCTGCATGCATGGAACGTTCGGGTTTGACCAGGCGGCCCACTGTTGCAGCCAGCATCGGACCGACCAGAGGCACACCGGTAAACGCCGGACTGGTTACCGGGTACGGACGATCTTCGTAGTTGTGTTCCTCAAGAGCGTAGGGGTTGCGCAGCCAGCGGAAAGGATGAATGAGTGGATTGTGAGCCCAGTATTCCTTCTCCGACCCCCACAGTGAGGCCTCGTGCGCGTGTGACTTCATCAGCACGGAACGGTGCTGGCGCCACTCTTTGATTCGGCCGCCTTCAAACGCCGAAGATCCAAGTTCCCACCAACGACCGGCACGGATCGGAATCGGCTCGACACCGCTGTAGATGTCGCGCAACTCGTCGCCAGTCTTGCGCGGAAAGAGCATGCCAGGTACGAAGGGCAGCATGGCGGCCAGGCCGATGGCAAAACCCTTGCCAGGATGACCGAGTTCCTTCCACAAACTCTTCAGTCCGGCAGCAGTATGGGCCGCTTTCAGGGTCTTCAGTTCCGGCAGAACGCGCGCGCCGGCATTGCGCAGGTCAATCGCTTCCTTGGCAGTCTTGGCCAACTTGTCGTAACTGCCGCGCAGGACCTTGGAGTAGTGGTAGAGGCCTCCAGCGAAGGCACCGGCCAGAGGCAGGGCCACGGGACCGTACTGCGGCCCGGGCACCGTCTGGTCGTAGAACCTGGTCATCGACCGCACGCCTGGCACAGAGTCGGCCAAGTCGGCGCGCATTACATTGGCCTTCAAGGCCGTATTGATCAGGGTATTGCTGGGGATGTGGCCAAACTGATAGTCCAGGTAGCGTAGGGCGGTCACGCCGGCGGCGATCGGCAGGACTCTCTTCAGCAGGATCTCGTTGAGATACCCGCCTTTGCCGACAAACGGAACGTGGAAGGCTTTGTTGTAGGTTCCGCGTTTAACACCGACACCGAGGTCGGCGAACATGACTTGCGGTCGCTGGGTTACTTCGAGGAATTCCAGGCCAGCGCGACTGCCCAGATTGCGGGCGGACTGCGCCATACGCTCGAGCGGCTCCAGAACCTCGTCAGTGACCTTGGCAGCTAGGCGGGAATGGTATGGCAGGAACTCGGTCTTCAGGACATCGTCAACCGCGCCCTGGGCGTAGGTTGCGTGCAGTCTCTGCGACTTCCGCCAAACATCGGCGTTGCCTTTAGTCTTCTCCCAAAGACCCTTGGCTTTGGACCACTCAATCGACTGGTCGGTCAGATCCGCGCCATAAACCTCGGCGACGGATGCCAACCTGCGGCCGGGAACGTTGGTGCCCTTCGGACGCGACGGAACGAACATCGTACTGATGTCCGAACGTCCGGCCAGGTTCATATAAGAACTGGCCTTGTCGCCGCGCTCGAAGACTAGAGACCCGCCACCTCGCTCGAAGTGCTGCAGGATGTCCAGGCGGTCGCCAAACTGACGTTGCAGGGTAATGCCGGCGCCAGCCAGTTGACCATCGTGGACCAACAGTCCGCGATCAAAGGTCAACCTCTGCGGTACGTACGCGCCCAGGCGTTCGCTCAGACCAAAGGTCCGGCCCCACTGGAAAGGAGACTTCTCCTCGAACTTCGTCGCCCAACCATGCAAACGTCCAATGTAGCGCGGATCAGTGCGCAACATGTGACGGTGTGCCGCCCAGGCGGCTCCGCCGACACCGAGGATTCCAGTCCCGCGAAGCCAGGGGTTGTAGGCCTGTTCCGTCTCAAGCTGGACGTCGATGCCTTGCCAGGATTGGGTATTGTCGGGCATTACCTGCGTCCTTTGACGCGATCGAGAACCATCTGTTGCGCGCCGGTCAGTGGCTTCTTCTGCCGCTCTTCGGTCGGCGCATCGCCGCGCTTACGAGCTTCTACTCTCTCCAGAACCATCTGCTGCGCGTCAGTCATCTGCCGGGTCAGTCGCGGTGGTTTCTGTTCGCCGGGTTTCCTCTTCTTGGCGTTGGGGTCGATCGGCTGCAACTTGCGCCCGGTGATGTACTCAGCCTGCACCAGACGTTCAAAGAACGTCTCCGGATCCCACTTGTCGATCTCTTCGAACGAGTAGTGGAAGATCGAGGCGATCACTGCCCGGGCGGCCTGCAGATAATCGGATTTGAACTCGGCGCGTTTCATGTCGAGGGCGCGCGCGACGTCGTCAAAACGGCCGTTGAATGGGTTCTGTTCGGTCAGCACGCTGCCGACGTAATCGACCATGCCGGCGGTGGCGCGCGCAGGCTGCTCACCAGCAAGAAAGACCTTGCGGTAGATGTCCATGTAGACACCTGCGGCAAGGTCTCGATTGCGTAACCGGGGTTCGAACTGTCGGTATTCAGCCCACGTCAGCGACCGAAACTTGACCCAGCGACCGCTGGGCCACTGGGCCAGGAATGCGGTCATGCAATTACCCCTTGGGTTGGATGTTGATGGAATCAACCCACACGTATTCGATCGTTTCCCCATCGTTCCCGTCATCTGTGGGAACGAACTTGGGATCGAAGATCACCAGGGAACCTGAGATGGGATGTACCAAACTGAAAGCTAGGCAAATACTATCGACATCCAGGATCTCGGTCTCGGTAGCAATATCGATCACGCGAACATGTTGGCCAACCTGCTCGGATCCCTTGGGAAAGCTTCCTTCTAAACGAACGTGACGTCTCTCTTCCACTTGCGTATCTCCCTTAGTCGAGCTCGATGCACAGCCGCTCGATGGTATCGGGCGAGCAGTAATCGGACAGAACGTTGATCACCTGGTTGAGGGTTTCCGGCAGCCCGGCGCCCGCGGCGCGCAGCATCAGATCGGTCAACTTGCCATCCGTGGACACGTTGGTCCACAGGCAACAGCGAACGGCGATCTGAATCATCAATTCGCCCTGGATGCGCTCCGGAGGAATCGTCGGCGAAAGCTTCGCCTGGATCTCGGTCAGTTCCGTGCCGCCCATGCCGCGCAACACGAAGATGCGTTTCAGATCGGTGGTCTGGAAGACGCGGATACGGTTGCCTGGAGCCTGAGACTGCCAGGACTTCAACTGGTCTTGGCTGGGTGCGCTGGAACTGAACTGCTGAAGGAATTCGGCTGGAGTAAGCTGCTTCTGCTCACTGGATTCGGGCATGAGTCTCTCCTAAACGGGAATGTAATGAAGGAAAGGAGCGGCCGAAAGCCGCTCCACGTGTGGGCTAGTTACCGAACTTGGTAAGATTGGCCAGAGCCGACTTCAACAAGGCCATCAGCGGACTGGTGCGATCTACAATCTGCATCTCACGCACAATGAGACTCTGGATCAGACTGTTCTCGGCATCGGCCAGGTGAACGCGGTGCGCGTCGGAAACGATATCAGCGACAGTGATGGTGACATCGACGTACTGCGTATTGTCTTCGTTCGAAGTCACACGTACAACGTCCGTGCCTTCCAGACCGGCCTCGTATACGCCGGAAGAAGCAACTGATCCGTGTCCGGAATGAAGGGCGAAACTCAGGGTAGCATCTGCCAGGAAACCGGCTGCAGTAGCCGCGACGAGTGTCTTCTCTTGCGGCAGAGCGGAGAATGCGATAACCGGAACAACAACCTTGAGGGTCGCAGTCACAGCACAAGTCGCAGTCTTAGTGTTATCGTCCACCGAAGTAGCCGTGATTGTTGCCGTTCCAGACTTGATAGCAGTAATCAGACCACTGGCGTTGACCGTAGCCACGGCCGCATTCGAAGAAGAGTAGGTGACGCCGGAAGTACCACCTGTTACAGTTGGAGTCAACTGTTGAGTGTCGCCAGCCTTGAGGGCTGCGGTTGTAGGGTTAAGTGAAACAGTTACAGCCATGGAAATCTCCTAACGTGTCTTGAACTCTGAGGTTCTATGGTGGATAAGAACTACAGCATTTGCCGGGCAACGAAGCCGTAAACGTCTCGCAGCGCGTCGCCGCTCTGGTCATAGACTTGTTCGTTGGAAATCAACATGCAGTTAACCAGGCGACGGGTCACCGTGCGGCCAGCGCCGGTCATCTGCAGTTCAAGAGTGAAGGGAATGTCGCTGTAGAGTGCGTTGGTGATGTCGGAGGTGGCCGTCATGCTGGAGGCGGTCACAGCTCGCCGGACCTGGTCCAACTTGTCCGGACCGATGGTCATGGCGAGTCCCACCAACTTACTGTTGATGGCGTTGAGTTGATCCGGAGTCAGACTCGGATCAGCCTTCTGCCGCAGGAGCGCGGCCGCGTCGTCTACACTGCTGTCTGTCTCCGCCGGAGTGTTGTTGGCATACTCCTGCAGGACTGTGAACAGATACCCCTCTGATATAAAGTTTATCGACAACTGGCCCTGTACCAAAGCCCTGCCGTTGCCAAAGGCATCGGGATCCGAAGAGCAATAGCCGTAGACCGGGACCTTGTTGCGTTGCAGGGCGAACTGCACATCGTGGAATTCGTCGATGAAGACGTTGCCGATGTACATCCGGGCCTGGGTGGTGGTGAAGTACATCCCGAACTCGGAGTTCGGGTATTGCCACTCGTAGGAGGGAACGGGAGGAGCAGGGTTGGAGACGGGATCGGGCGTCGCAGGTGTCTGCGCCGCCGCCTTCGGATCGGTGGCCGACAGGTCTTTCTGGTCCTGACCGGTCTTCTGCATGGGCAGCAAAGACGCCGTCGACGGCGCCGACGTTGCTGCGGATCCGGAGGTAGGAGCGGTAAACGACGGAGTGTCGGTGGTGTAGCCGGTGGCACTGCGTTCAACGGTGTACTTTCCTCCGGAAGTTAGCCCGGAGATGAGCGCGGTGCCGGCGGTTGGATCAAACGATCCGCTTGTGACCAGGGTTCCGCTTTCATCCTTGATGGCATACGACGTGGAAGGCGCGTTGGAATCTCCGGTAACGCCTCCGGTCAACATGACATCGGTCTTGGCCGATCCGCTTGCCGTCATCGAAATCGTGTCGGGTAGCGTCGACATACCGGAAACGACGTGAAACACCTGTTGATTGTCAGCGTAGCCATCGGCCTTGCAGGTTAGGTCGTAGTCTCCAGGATGCAATACCAGCCTGATCGCCTGGCTACTGCTGCCATCCGAATCGACATTCATGGCGCTACCGTCCTGCTGACACGTCGCAAACGCGCTTCCGGCGATAGGCTGGTTTGTGGCCGAGTCGACCAACTGGAATTGCGAATAGACTTGCTGGGTGGTGTCGATCGATCCTACGAGGGCGGAGGGCATGATTATCCGGTGGTCGAGGGCGGAAGCTGAGCGCTGTTAGAAGGTGGCATGGGGGACGGCGCGGTAGAATTCGATGGTTGAGTCGGCGGTTGGGGCACCGTCTTGGCATTCAGGATATCGGCCACTGTCTTCTGCGCTTTGGAGCGTGGATCCTTGCTAGTATCCGGCTTGTAAAGGTTGGAAAGGGTCAGAGGGATCAACGGAGTCAGGTCCGTGGCCAGATAGCTGACGGTCTCCTCGGTGATCATGTCCTGGATCGAATAGACAGACCCATCGGTCACCAGTTCGACACCAGTCAGGCGCTGATACGACGCATAGCCATACTCATTGCTGAACAACAGGGTAAGGTTGAACGGCGGCAACTGGTCAATCATCGTCCAGTTTGTGTCCTTGGAAAGATCATCTGGCAGAATCGAACCAGCCAGTAGACTCAGCAGCACGTCGGCCGTGAACTTGGTCATGATCATGGTGCCGGCAATCGTGCGCGTGCCGCGCGCGACGCCCTTGGGATTGATGAAGCCGCCGGCGCGCACCTGGGACTTAGCGCGGTGAATCGAGACCGTGAGGGTAGTCAACTCCAACAGTTGTTTGGACAGCAGAGGCAGGGCGTTGTCAGAAGTTCCCGGCTTAGAAGCCACCTCCAGCAATACCCGGCATTCGGAACCGGAGTACGACATCATGCCGCCATCGCGCATGGTCGCCAACTTCGAAACCGCTGACTGTGCCAGAGCTGGAGTAATGATCCCCTGCATGGTTTTGGGATCAAAGGTCAGTTGTTGTCCCTGGCCAAGATTGATCGGCTGCGGCGGCTGCTGGGTCAGCTGCTTGACCGTCTGATACGACGGCAGGTTCTGGGTCGCCAAACCTCCTGTCGGAAGAGGAACCACGACAGGCATCGCGGGCATGGGAATGGGCCCGCCGATGAGCGACAGCGCCGGTAGAGGCAGCGGAAGCACACCTGTGGCCATACCCCAACTCAACGCCGAGGTAGTGCCGAGGGTCACAACAGGTGCCCCAACGACCGGGATGGTCATCGAGGTTGCTGCCAGGCCCAGCGTGACTGCACCGAGAGCAGAGCTAAAAGCAGACATCTATTTGTCAGGGAAAGATAAAGACGGCAGCCTCGGTTGGACGAGGGAAGGGTGCCAAGCCGACGGCTGCCGGAAGTAGGGACAATCTGGTTAGTTTGGTGCTTAGGATCCGACTACGGGACCGACAGCCTGAATCGGTTCGACCGCGCGCGCGACGAACGTCGCCTGCATCTCCGACACCGCGTCATCGATCGACGTGCCCCAACCTTCGTTGAGAACTTCCACGCCGAATATCTTCGCCGCGGCCATGGCGCCATATTCATTGGCGGCGGCCAGGGTGACATCGAAGGGCAGGATCTGATCGGAGTACCAGGGAGCTACGACTTCCTTGTTCTGGCCGACCTGGCTGATCGTAACCGTATCGAGCTGGCTGGTGGTCGTGCCCGCGCCGAATTGGGGACCGAGGTCGCGAATCAGCGAGGAACTGAATACAGCCGCGCCGGCAGTCGGAGACTGGAACTGGGGACGGATCTCGTCTTTGTCAGCCACGAAGGTCCCGCCTGCCAGGTAGAACAGATTCAGCAGGGCATGACGATCGAAGTTGATCCAGATGAGGGAACCGGCGATACCGCGCTTGTTGCGCGAGTACGCGCGAGGATCGGCAGACCCCATGGTATATACAGGAGCCTTCTCCCTCGTGATGGAATAGCTGATCGCCTGCAACTCGGCGAACTGGAACTGGCCAATCATGGCCCGGATGTCGGCGCCGGCGAAGGAATTGTAAGAGCGGGTAATCTCGCTGGTGAGCGCCCCGCCGAGAGCAGGAAAACTGGACATGGAAGTTGACTCCTTGGAGTTTGGGGCTCAGGAAAGATGACGGAAAGGAATCGCTCCGGGACCGGGCGGCCCCGGAGGATTGGTGGCTTAGCGGCCGAGTCCGACGAAGGCCAACAGTTGGACCAGCTGATCAGCCGGCGAGTAGGTGCAGTACAGGTTCGTCTTGCCCGTGTTCTGCTGCACTTGCGTGGTGGAAATGGTGATGTTGCTCTTGCTGATGTAGCCGCGCTTGGTCAAGGCCACCATGTCCTCGTCCATGGCCGACTTCATCGAGGTCATCTGCAGGCCGTCGAGGGTGGACTGACCTTCGTACTGATCGGCGCGGGCGCAGATGGTATCGATCACCAGGCTGTGGATGTTCATGCGCTGCACGAACGTGAAGTCGCTGTCGATGATGGCAGCAGTGCGGTCGTGCAGCAGGACGGGAGCGGTGTTGGCGCCCTTGTAGCGCAGCACGTTGACCTTGGCCTTGGTCAGGGCATCCAGCTGGGTCGGGGTGTAGCGCAGACCCGGGATCTGGGTCAGGTTGAGGCCCTTGTTCCAGATGGCGCTCTTGGGATCGATGGCCGAGTAGAAGCCGGCTACCGTGCAGACGATGTTCTGCACGTAGTTGCTGGCATAGGCGTTGGACATGATCGCCAGATCGGCGGTGACATGCAGGAAGCGGCCAATGTCGTTCGGAAGCTGCTTGATCGGATCGAGAATGTATCCGCCATCGTAGAAGCCGGTGGAGGTCTCGAAGAATCCGGGCAGACGGTGACCATTCGCATAATCGGAGCAGAGCGGGTTCAACTTGGCGGCGACCGTTCCTACCAGGTAAGGATTGCCCAACAGTCCGCGGCCGGGACCGGAAGGAGTCACACCGTCGGGTCCGTAGACCGTGGGTGCACCAATCCAGCTGCGAACATCAGCGAGCTTGAAGCTGGCCGGCGTGGTCGTTCCGAGGAATGCCATGCAGACTGTGTTCAGCTTCTCCAACTGCGTGCAGAAGTTGCCGAGCAGGAAGCCCCAGCTGACTTCGTGGTAACCTGCAGCGATACGAGCGGCTGCGTTGGCAAGAACCGTCGAACCTGCCCAGGTGTAGGTCGTGGTGCCGTCGGCATTGGCCGTGACTTGCAACCAATCGAGTGCGTCGGCGTTGGTGGCCGGGTTGTTGACAGCCGTGGTCGGATCCGCGGCCACGTAGAAAGCTACGTTCGGGCAATCGAACTTGGCGGACGGAACCAGAATCACCTTAGCCTGATAGCCCTGCAGGCCATCGAGTGCCTGAGCCACGGCGGTGTACAGAGCTCGCTGGCTGAGTGGAGTGCTGATGCCGTCGACTGCGTCGGTCATCGTCGGTGGCGGGGTATTGGTGGCACCGGCCAACTGGGAAGCAGCCAGAACGGTAATGGCATTGGCAGCCGAAGCCGTGGCTCCGGTTCCCAACTTCAGACCGGTATTGCCGGCGATGAGACCGGTGATCGTTACGTCGCCACTATCGACAGCGCCCGCCGGATCGTTCGAATAGACGATCAGACCCTGGTAGTAAACGTAGACGATGCCTAAGTTGTACCAGATCGTGTAATCGGTCTTGGAAGTGGCAGTGCGATTGAGGAAACTCAGCGAGAATCCCGGGGTGGTAGAACCAGCCAGGGTATCCACGCCGATGCCGGCCAGAATCAGAGGCGAAGTCCCCACGCGATACAGTACGATATTGTCGCTGTATCCTGCGGCTTCCGCCGCGGCGCGAGCCAAGTCGCCGCGCAGACCAAAGGTCGACAACGCCAACGTTTGATCCGTCATCTGGTAAGGCTGATCGGCGATGCCCTGGGCAGCCGTTCCGAAGACGATGATGGCCTTGTCCTGAGGTGCCTGCAAAGTGAGCAAGCCGCCCTGAACCGTGGTGATCTGCGTCCCCGGCAGATAGTTATAAGTCATTGCGATCTCCCTCTTGGTTGAATCCCTACCTAGAGCTGTTGTTGAACCACCGGAGTGATGGCAGGCACGCGAACGGTGGCATTCACGTTGACCTCGCGGATCTGCGGCGCCTCGTATGAATCGAGGTATTGCAGGCGGAAGCTGTACACCAAACGCCGGCGGTATAATTCCTGTCCCTGCCGGGTATCAGTGTCATCCTCCAAGCGTTTCTCAAACTTGAAGTGTTCTACGCCGCGCGTCAGGAAATACTGGAAAGCGAAGGCGTACTTCATCAGGAACTTGTGAAACCAGTTGGCCAGGGCGTCGGCGGTCTCGTTGGACTTGGACCAAATCGTGAAGACGGCCGCGGTCGACTCCCACCATCCGTAAGTGACCAGGTTGTAACCTGCCTTCTGCGGATGAGGCTCAGTGTTGAGGACACTGGGCTTAAACGGAACGCGATTGCCATCGTTGCTGGTGGCTGCCATGCCGGACTCACCGACATGGTGAGTGATCACGTCGAAGGCCTGGTCGGCTCCCTTGCCAGTGGTCGCGCTTAAGCGCTGCTCAGGAAACGAATGGACGAAGACCGGTTCTGCCCCGTCGGGCATGTCTTCGACATTCTTGCAATACTGGGTGAATGCTTCCTCGACCAGTTTGAAGAACCCCTGGATATCGGCCGCGGGCTTGCTGGACCGTATCTTTGGCAGAACCCGGTGGCTAGGCAAATGGGCCTGCGGGGTCGGGGGGAAAGAAAGCATTGAACAGTCCTCTTTCCCACCTGATTAGTATAGAGACCGCCCGGCCAAACCCCGATTAGGCGTCTTGTTTCTGGAGGCCCAACTCGAAGAACTCCACATGGCCGTGATCGCCATGCCAGGGTGTCACGGTAAGAACCTTCCACTTGGCGGTGCGGACCAGCGGGCTGACGGTCCGGCCGCTGGCCGCGACCTTGAGCTCGTAGAGCATGTCATAACGGCTCTGCTCGTCGTTGGTGTAGCGCTCGTAGTTGGGGAAGACCGAGTATTCACAGAAGACGGTCGCGCGATCGGAGGCGAGATATCCGGTATCGGCCTGGGGATATTGCCCGGTGGCCAGGTTGCCGGGTTTGTAGACGGGAGCGACGCCGCGGAAGAAGCACATCTTGATGATTCTCTCGCTCCACATGTAGCCTTCACCATCGCAATAGCGGCAATGGGGATTGTTGGATCCGCCGGAGGTTTTATCCCAGCAGGCTGTACAGGTGGTGTTGGTCAACTCGCGCAACACGGCGTCGCGCCCCTGGCCGACGACGTCGGTTGAACCATAGATCAGGTTATGCAACTCCTGTCGCAGATCGATGTTAGCGACCGAGTTGTTGCCGTAGAAGTCCATGATGATCTCTCTTAA
>Ga0265338_10005595_pt1 | contig 16340 bp, 13 predicted proteins | sample 42126metaG_FD_193579 | JGI IMG/M metagenome (GOLD analysis project Ga0265338, IMG submission 193579) | Rhizosphere microbial communities from Carex aquatilis grown in University of Washington, Seatle, WA, United States - 4-21-26 metaG | ecosystem: Host-associated > Plants > Roots > Rhizosphere... | reverse complement strand
CTGGCCGGCTCGGTGCTGTGCGGCCAGGCGCGGAACATGGGCATGCTCATCACCTTCCGCGCGGTCCAGGGCGTCGGCGGCGGCGGCCTGATGGTGCTCACCCAGGCGATCATCGGCGACGTGGTGCCCGCCCGGGAGCGCGGCAAGTACCAGGGCGCGTTCGGCGCGGTGTTCGGCGTCGCGTCGGTCATCGGCCCGCTGCTCGGCGGCTTCTTCGTGGACAACCTGAGCTGGCGCTGGGTGTTCTACATCAACCTGCCGATCGGCGCGGTCGCGCTCGTCGTCATCGCCGTGGTGCTGCCAGCGGCCAGCACCAGGCAGCAGCACAAGATCGACTACCTCGGCGCGACCACCCTGGCCGCGTTCGCGACCGCCGTCGTGCTCGCTACCTCCTGGGGCGGCACCACCTACGCGTGGTCCTCGCCGGTTATCATCGGGCTGTTCGCCGGCGCGGCCCTGATGCTCGCCGCCTGGTTCGTGTCGGCCCGCGGCCTCGGCCGGTACCAGGGGGCGGCCGAGCCGGTGCTGCCGCTGCGGCTGTTCAAGAACTCGGTGTTCACCGTGGCCGCCGCGATCGGCCTGGCGGCCGGCTTCGCGATGTTCGGCGCGCTTTCCTACCTGCCGCTGTTCCTGCAGGTGGTGCACGGTGTCTCGCCCACCATCTCGGGCGTCTACCTGCTGCCGATGGTGCTCGGCTTGCTGATCACCTCGATCGGCAGCGGCCAGCTCATCGCCCGCACCGGCCACTACAAGGTGTTCCCGATCGTCGGCAGCGGGGTGCTGACGGTCGCCCTGTACCTGCTGTCCACGCTCGACGAAAGCACGCCGACCTGGCTGATGAACGTGTACTTCTTCCTCCTCGGGTTCAGCCTCGGCCTGATCATCCAGGTGCTGGTGATCGCGGTGCAGAACACCGCCAGCTACCAGGACCTGGGTGCCGCAACCTCCGGCGTCACCTTCTTCCGCACCATCGGCGGGTCGTTCGGCGTGGCGGTGTTCGGCTCCATCTTCGCCAACCAGCTGGCCTCCCAGCTGTCGGCCGCGCTGCGCGGCCGGCAGCTGCCCAAGGGGATCTCCGCCGCCTCCGTCCAGTCCAACTCCGCCCTGCTCAAGGAACTGCCGGCCGACCTCAGGGAGGCGATACTGCACGCCTACAGCCTGGCGCTGCAGCCGGTCTTCCTGACCGCCGTCCCGGTCGCCGCGGCCGCGTTCGCGGCGGCCTGGTTCCTGCGTGAGGTGCCGCTGCGCACCGCCACCGGCGAGGCCACCCCGGCCGCGGAGACGCTGCGCAGCGCGGCCACCGCCGCCGACCTGGGCGAGGCGATGGGCGGCGCACCGACCAGCAGGACCTCAGAGCAGGAAGCGGAGCGGGTGCTGTCCCGGGTGTCCGCGACCGACCTGCGGCGCTTCGGCTACGCCAAGCTCGCCCGCGCGGCCGGCCTCGACATCACCGGCGGCGCCTGCTGGATCCTCACCCGGCTGGCCAAGCAGGGCCCGACCCCCGGCCCCGAGCTGGCCACGCAGGCGGGGGTGACGGTGGCGGAAGGCCGCCCCAACGCCCAGCTGCTGGTCGACCGCGGCCTGGTCACCAGGACCGACGGCGTCCTCGCGCTCACCCCGGCGGGCGCGCAGACCGCGGAGGCGATCTTCGCCGCCAAGCACGACTGGCTCGAACGGCAGCTCGGCGGCTGGTCTCCCGCCCAGCACGCGGAACTGGAGCACGTGCTCACCCGGCTGTCCCGGGAGATGCTGGGCGACAACGCCGACCGCCATCTGATCGACCGCTAGCGATCAGGTAGAGATCATCCCGAACGGGTGGGTGGCTCCGTCCCGCCGCCCGCTAGCTCACGGATGCGGGTCGATGGTGCCGGCCAGCACGAGGCCGAAGTCGGTCAGGCCGAAAACGGGGACGGACGAAACCCCGTCGCCCACCAGGGTGACCTCGCCTGAGGTGTAATTGCGGGAAAGCTGGTTATGGCCACGGTGGACGGCTGTGAGAAGCTCAGCCCCACGGTTACCGGGCTGGTGAGGATTGTCGCCCCCTTGGCGGTACCGGTTCCCGTTAGCGACGTGTTGACGGGCACCGAGCCCACGGAGAAGGTGATCTGCTCGGTGGCACTTCCGAGGTCGTCGGTGGCGGTAACCGCGATCGTGTGGCTGCCCGCGCTCACGGTCAGCGCGCCCGCCTGCGTCGCGTAATTCCACTGGTAAAGGCTGTCACCGGGCATTCCGTCCGGTCGGCCGTCGCAGGCTGCCGGTGAATGAGCTCCGCGGCCGGCCGGCCGGCTCCGCCCGGGCCGGGTTGACCAGGCCGCGGTTCACTCAGGTGGCGAGGCGATCGTCGAGGTCGGCCTCCGCCTGCAGCCGTCCGGCCTCTTCCGGGCTGAGCAGCAGGGCGGCGAGCAGGTGGCGGGCCTGCCAGTGACCGGCCGCCCAGGCCAGGCCGTGGGCCAGCCCCTCGGCCGTCGCGGCGTGCAGCACCCCGTCGCGGTACCGCCAGGGGACGTCGGTGCCGTCAACGATCAGCCGGTCGTGCTCGTGATAGCTGGCGGGCACGCCGGGCAGCGCCTCGCCGGCGATGCCGGGGACCGGGCGGGATTCCCCGGCCGACTCGATCACCCCGGGGACCACTTCCGATGCCAGCGGCAGGTCGATGAGGTCGGCCAGTCCGGCCGCCCGCGGCCACGGGGCGATAACCAGCGGCTGGCCCGACAGCAGCGGCCACAGGTCGGGGGCGTCGAGGATCAGCGCCTCACTGGCGTCGGCCACGATGAGCTTGTCGCCCGCGACGGCCCGCACCCGGTCCGGCGGGGTGACGTCGTCTGGGGTGAGCTGGCCGGCCGCCAGGGCCGACCACAGCGCCCGCAGCTGCGGGCGGGTGACCGGCCGGGTCGGGTCGGCCAGCCGGGCCAGCAGCTCGTCGGCGCCGCCGGGCTCGGCCAGCAGGCCGGCCAGCGAGGTGCGCACGCCGAGGGCGCGGGCGACGGCCGGGTCGCCGAGCACCCGGGCGGCCACCGGGTCAGCCGACGGCGCTGCGCCGATCTCGTCGTAGAGCCCCCCAAGCAGCGGGTCGGCCCCGGCCGCGCGCAGCTCGCTGGGCCGGCGCCCGTCAAGCAGCAGGTGCCGGCTCAGCCACCAGGCGGTGTAGGACGGCATGTCCGCCCGGCGGCCGTCGGGCAGCAGCAGCCGGGCCGCCTCGGTCAGCGCCGCCCGCAGCGGCGGCCGGGCGAGTAGCTCAAGCGCCTGCGGCCAGCGCTTGGGGTCGACCAGGTCCAGGTCGCGCACGGCGGTCAGCTCGGCCGCGACCGGCGGCAGCCCGCTCAGGTCGGCCGCCGCCGGGCGGCCGGCCGCCCGCAGCCGGTCGCGGACCGCCGCGACCCAGTCGCCCGCCCCGTCAAGCGCCAGCTCGGCGGCTGACTCATCGAGCGTCACGTCCTGTGCCGTCAGCAGCCCGAAGGTGGCCAGTACCCCCGCCGCCGCCAGGGCCGCCTCCCCGTGCCGGGCGGCGAAGCCGGGGTCGACGGTGCCGAACGGCGCGTCGTCGGACAGCACGCCCGCCAGCGGCGAGCCGGGCAGCAGCAGCTCGCCCGCGGGGTACCAGTCGCCGTCGTCGCCCGGCAGCGCCAGGTCGCCCAGCCAGGGGTACTCACCCGGCTCGGCGCCGACCGCGGCGACCAGGTCGAGGACCGCGGCGGCGGTCCGCTCCGGGCCGTCGTCGTCGTAGTAGGCCTCGGCCGCCTTGTCGTAGGAGGCGGCGACGGCCGCCCGGGTAGCCGCGTGCTCGAGCACGCCCCGCGGCGTCGCCTCGACCGCGCCCAGCCGGGCCAGCAGCGGATGGGCCGCCGCCGGGTGCGCGATGCGCACCCCGAGGACGGCGAACTCGCCCGGATCGGCCAGCCCGGGACCGGGCAGCAGCAGGCCCCGCGGCCCGCGCGCCTGACGGCCGTCGGCCAGTGGCACCGGCAGCGCCCCCAGCTCCGCCCGCTGGTCGGCGGGCACCTCCGCCAGCGCCGCGTAGAGCCCGTGCCACCAGGCGGGTGCCCGGTCGAGGGCGGCCAGCAGGTCGGCCAGCTCCGCCAGCGGCAGCCGCCGCACGCCGAGCACCGGCCACGCGGGGTGCCGGACCGGGCCGCCGACCAGGTTCGGCAGCACCGGCGACAGGTACTCCGCGAGGCGGTCGTGCCCCGGCCCGGCCAGCCCGGCGTCGAGCAGCACCGCGTCGCGCGGCCGGACCCGCCCGGTCGCCGGGGCGCCGGGGACGTCGGGGACGTCGGGGACGTCGGGGACGTCGGGGACGTCGGCCTGCGCGGCTGCGCCGGCCGCGGGCAGGAACGCGGTGCCGGGCAGCCGGGTCACGATCGCCTGGGCGATGGCGGCATCGAGCTCGCCCTGGCCGACCAGTCCCGGCACCAGGTCGAGCAGTTCCTGGCCCGGTTCAAGCGCGGTCAGCAGGCCGGCGTAGAGGACCGCCGCCCGCTCGATGAGGAAGTCGGTCGCCGGCCCCGGCGCGACGTGCCGCCGGTCGGGGGTGAGCGGGAACGACGCCAGCAGCAGGGCCGGCAGGCTGAGCGGCTCGTCGGTCGGCGTCGGCGCGTGGATCACCGGGGCGGTGCCCGCGGGCAGCCGCCCGGCCGGGGCGCCGTCGCCGGTGACCGGCACCGCCCAGCGGACCGACCAGGTGGCCCGCGCCCGTTCCTCCGCGGGGCGGGCCGCCACCAGCCGGGAGTCGAGGGTGCCGCCCGCCGTGGCGACCCGCCACACGCTCGGCAGGCCGTCCTCGGTGATGGTGGTCGCGCCGTCGCGGTGCGCCGCGGTCAGCACCCGGGTCGCCCCGTCAGCCTCGATGACCACCTCGGTCAGCGCGGGCAGCGCCAACAGCAGGGCCGGGCCGGCCTCCCCGAGCAGGCGGCCGACCAGCGTGACCGCCTCGGCGTCGCGCAGCGGCAACTCGACCACGGTGACGAACTGGCCGACCGCCCCGTCCTGGTCGCTGCCGCCCGCGTCGCCGGGGAACGGCAGGCGCAGCACGGGCACGTGCCCCGACCTGGCCGCCAGCTCATCGGCCAGCGCCGGGATGGCCGCGACGAGGTCCTGGCTCCGGTCCCGCGACCAGCTGACAGCGCCGCCCGCCGAACGGATGCGGGGCCGGTCGCACACCGCTACCACCGCCGCGAAGCCGACCCCGAACCGCCCGACCGGCTGCCCGGCCGCCAGGTCGGTAGCACTGCCCCGCTTGCTCGACGCCCGCAGCGTGGACAGCGCCGCCACCCCGGCCGCGTCGAGCGGCGCCCCGGTGTTGGCCGCGGTCAGCGTCCCGTCGCGCAGGGTCAGCCGCAGCCGCCCCGGCGCCCCGGCCCGGGCGGCCGCGTCGGCGGCGTTCTGCGCCAGCTCGACCACCACCCGGTCCCGGTACCCGCCGAGGGCATAGTCCTCCTCGGCGTTGGCGTCCTCGCGGAACCGGCTGGGCGACGCGGCCCAGCCGCCGAGCACGCGCGCCCGCAGCTCCGCGGTGTGGAACGGATCACTATCCCCGGCTGACACGCTCCGACCCTATGCCACCGGGCACCGATCGCACCCCGGCTGCCAGGCACGACGGGTCCCGGTTACCCGCTGCTGTCAGCCGCCTCCGTTCGGATACATATTGTTAACGCCGGCGCGCGGGGCGAAAGCAGGCAGTGACCGGGTGCCACGGGTACCGTTAACGGGTGACGTCCTGGGCTGATCACGCCATCCTGTGGCAGGTGTACCCGCTCGGCTTCGCCGGCGCCGAGCCGGCCGCGCTGCCGCCGGGCGCGCCGGTCCGGCACCGGCTGCGGCAGCTGGAGGCATGGCTCGACTACGCGATCGAGCTCGGCTGCAACGGGCTGCTGCTCGGTCCGGTGTTCGCGTCCGAGACGCACGGCTACGACACCGTCGACCACTTCAGGATCGACCCGCGGCTGGGCGACGAGGGCGACTTCGACGCCCTGGTCAGCGCGGCCGACCAGCGCGGCCTGCGGCTGATCCTGGACGGGGTGTTCAACCACGTCGGCCGGTCCTTCCCGGCCTTCAAGGCGGCGCTCGACGGCGGGCCGTCGGTCCCGGCCGCCCGCTGGTTCAAGCGGACGCCGGACGGGACCGACTACGCCGTCTTCGAGGGCCACGGGCAGCTGGTCGAGCTGGACCACGACGAGCCCGCCGTGTTGTCCCACGTGATCGAGGTGATGAGCTACTGGCTTGCCCGCGGCGCGGGCGGATGGCGGCTCGACGCCGCCTATGCGGTGCCGCCCGCGTTCTGGGCCAAGGCGGTGCCCGCGGTGCGCGAGGCGTTCCCCGACGCCTGGTTCCTGGGCGAGATGATCCACGGCGACTACGCCGCCTACGCCAACGAGGGCGGCCTCGACTCGATCACCCAGTACGAGGTGTGGAAGGCGATCTGGTCGTGCCTCAACGACCGGAACTTCTTCGAGCTCGACCACGCGCTCGGGCGGCACAACGCGTTCCTCGACGGCGAGCTGGCGCAGACGTTCGTCGGCAACCATGACGTGACCCGGCTGGCCACGGCGCTGAACGACGACCGCCACTTCTCGCATGCGCTCGCCATCTTGTGCTGTATCGGCGGCGTGCCGAGCGTCTACTACGGCGACGAGCAGGGGATGCGCGGCCTCAAGGAGCACCGGGCGGGCGGCGATGACGAGATCAGGCCCGCGTTCCCCGCCTCCCCGGCCGAGCTGCCGCCGGACGGCTGGCCCTGCTACCGGCTGCACCAGCGGCTGATCGGCTTCCGCCGCCGCCATCCCTGGCTGGTCAGGGCGCGCACCGCGGCCGAGCACCTGGAGCCGTCGGCGATGGCACTGCGGCTGCGCGGCGAGGGAGCCGCCGAGCAGGCCCTGCTGCTGCTCAACACGGGCGACGATGAGTTCCGGTTCGGGCTCGACCGGGCCGGCCTGGCGGTGGCGGAGACGGCCGAGCCGGGCGCGGACCCGGCCGACCCGCTGCTCGTCCCGCCGCACAGCTGGACCATCCTGGCCTAGGGCCGCTGTTGCGCTCTCGGCGGCGCCTCAGACCGTGCAGGCCCAGTCGTCCGGGCTGAGCACCGGCTCGCTGGCGGCGGCATCCGGCGGCGGGAAGTGCACCCGCATCGAGAACGCGTGCGGCGTGGGGCCGTGCGCGCGCAGGTACCTGATCCGGTCTTCCGCCTCGGCCGTGGTCGGGATGTGCCCGCGGGGGATCCACCACAGCGCCGCGTAGACCTCTCGCAGCTGCTCGAACCACTCGCGGCGGCGGCGCAGCACCGCCCGGTGCGCGGGCCCGTAGACGAAGGCGGCCAGGTCAGCGACTGACTCCCAGACCGACAGGTTGACCAGGATGCCGCCGTCGGCGCCTTCCGCGTCGTCGGAGAACATGCGCAGGCTGGTCGCGTTGCCCTCGTCCGTCTGCAGCCGCCAGACGAATCCGGGGGCGGTGTCCGCGACCGCGTTCACCGGGTCGAGCCCGGCCACGAAGTCCGCCAGGCAGGGACTGTCCATCGGCGCGACCGCTCGCGCGACGTTCACTTGCGCGACCACGTAGTCCATGCGGGGCGCCCTTCCGGTCGGGGTCAAGGCCTACCTGCTAAGGGTCAAACAGCTACATTGCCCATTACGGGTAATGTACCCGCCGGGCCGGCCGGGCGCTATCGGGTAAATCGACCAATCCGGCCGGGCGGCGACCGTCCGGCCGGTGATCCCGGCCCCGCCCTGGTCGGAGATCCGCACTTCCCATCAGTTCGGCCGGCTCCTTCGCACTTCCCATCAGTTCGGCCGGCGCAAACCCGGTCAAAACGGTCGGCCAACCGATCCAAACTGATGGGAAGTGGTCCGCGCGCAGTTTTAGTGAGCCCGCAGCGCCTGATAACAGCAAGAGGCGCCAGGCGCCAGGGTCGAGGGTCGAGGGTCGAGGGTCGAGGTGGAGCGAGGCGCAGTGGCTGGTCGTGGAGGGGACGCGGGCTAGCCGCAGAGGTCGAGCAGCCTGGTCATCGTCGCCCAGTTCCGCGCGGTGCCGGTCAGGCCGGCCTTGGGGGAGCTGACGATGCGCAGCACCGCCGCCGCCAGGTCGCTGCGCCCGTATCCGCTCGGCGTGTGCAGGTACAGCGTGCGGCCGGCGGCGGTGACGGTCGAGGGGTCGCCCTTGGCGGCCGCCTGGGCGGCCGCCGCCGTCAGCTTGGCGGTCAGGTCAGGCCCGGGCGGCTCGCTCAGCACCACGGCGTGGACCCGCTTCGGGTCGGGCTCGTCCGGGTGCGGGTTGGCGGACGTGATCTTGGCCAGCTCGTCGCGGGTGAGCACCACCACCGGCGCGGTCACCCCGAGGGTGGCGCTGATCGTCTCGCTCATCGCCCGCGCGGCGAGGGCGCAGTCGGTGTCGGCCGGGGCGGTGAACAGCACGTTCCCGCTCTGGATGTAGGTCGACACGTCCGCGTGCCCGAGTTCGGCCACGAGGGTGCGCAAGTCGGCCATCGCCACCTTGTTCTTGCCCCCGAGGTTGATTCCGCGCAGCAGCGCGACGTGCGTAGCCATGGCGCTATTGTGCACGCCGGCCGCGCGGTCGGCCGGGCAACTACTGCCGGTACGTGGCCAGGAACTCGCCGAGCCGGCTGATCGCGTCGGACAGCACCTCGACCGGGGCCAGGAACACCACCCGGATGTGGTCGGTCGACGGCAGGTTGAACCCGGTCCCGTGGGTCAGCAGCACATGCTGCTGCTCGAGGAAGTCGATGCACATCCGCTCGTCGTCGACCACCTTGTGCACCTCGGGGTCGAGCCGGGGGAACAGGTAGAGCGCGCCGGCCGGCTGGTAGCAGCTGACCCCGGGGATCGCGCTGAGCTGCTCCCAGGCGGCGTCCCGCTGATCCCGCAGCCGTCCGCCCGGCTGGAGCAGCGGCTTGATGTCGATGGCGCCGTCCAGCGCGGCCGGGATGGCGTGCTGGGCGGGCACGTTGGGGCACATCCGCATGTTGGCCAGCAGTTCGAGGCCCTCGCGGTACTCGGTCATCGGCGCCCGTGGCCCGGACACGACCAGCCAGCCGGAGCGGAAGCCTGCCAGCCGGAAGGTCTTCGACATCCCGCCCAGGGTGAGCACCGGCAGGTCGGGTGCGAGCGCGGCGGCGCAGTGGTGCACCGCGCCGTCGAACAGGATCTGGTCGTAGATCTCGTCCGACAGCACCAGCAGGTCGTGCCGCCGGGCGACGTCGAGCAGCGCCAGCAGTGTCTCGCGCGAGTACACCGCACCGGTCGGGTTGTTCGGGTTGATGATGACCAGCGCCCGGGTGCGCGGGGTCACCTGCGCCTCGACGCTGGCCACGTCGGGGTTCCAGTCAAGCTCCTCGGCGCAGCGGTAGTGCACCGCACGGGCCCCGCCGAGGTTGACCGCGCCGGTCCACAGCGGGTAGTCCGGCGCCGGGACCAGCACCTCGTCGCCCGGGTTGAGCAGCGCCTGGAGCGACATCACGATCAGGTCGGACACGCCGTTGCCGAGGTACACGTCGTCCGGGGTGACGCCGTCCACCCCGAGCCGCCCGAAGTACCGGGCGACCGCCTCGCGGGCGGGCGTGATGCCGCGCGCGTCGCTGTACCCCTGGGAGTCCCCGATGCTGTCGGCCACCGCGGCCAGCACGCTGTCCGGTGCGAACATGCCGAACGGGGCGGGGTTGCCCAGGTTCAGCTTGATGATCTTGTGCCCGGCGGCCTCAAGCTGACGAGCTCGTGCCAGCACCGGTCCGCGAATGTCGTAACGGACGTCGGCCAGTCGGCTCGCCTGAGACACCACTGGGGGCCTCCCTCAGATCGTGATCGCGTTCAGATGAGCGGATCCGCACGTCAGGCGGACCCGCTGCCCCGAATGTTACCGGCTCATTGCCGCTGCCCCTGAGCATTTACTGGCCAGGAAATGGACCTGGCTCGCGCCTCAGCCGAGGTCAGGGTGGCCGGTGAGCTTCTCGTAAAGTTCCCCGTAGCGGCTGGTGAGCACGTGCAGCACGTCGTCGGGGATGTCCGGCCCGGGCGCGGTGCGGTCCCAGCCGATCGAGGTGGACCAGTCCCGCAGGTACTGCTTGTCGTAGGAGTGCTGCGGGCGGCCGGGGGAGTAGGAGCCGGCGGGCCAGAAGCGGGATGAGTCCGGGGTGAGCACCTCGTCGGCCAGCACCAGCGTGCCGTCCTTGGCCCGGCCGAACTCGAGCTTGGTGTCGGCCACGATGATGCCGCGGCCGGCCGCGGTCTGCGCACCGCGCCGGTACACCTCGAGGGTGACCCGGCGCAGCTCCGCCGCCGTGTCCGCGCCGACCAGCTCGGTCACCTGGTCGAACGTCATCGGCTGGTCGTGGCCGGTGGCCGCCTTGGTGGTCGGCGTGAATACCGGCTCCGGCAGCCTTGACGCCTCCACCAGGCCGGGCGGCAGCGGCACGCCGGACACCGCGCCGGTCTCGTTGTAGGCGGCCAGGCCGAGACCGGTCAGGTAGCCGCGGGCGATGCACTCGACACCGATCATCTCCAGCCGCTGGCAGCGGATGGCGCGGCCCGCCCACTGGGGCGGCACGTCGGTCGCGGAGATCACGTGGTTGCCGATGATGTCGGTCAGCCGGCTGAACCACCACAGCGACAGCTGGGTCAGGATGCGGCCCTTGCCCGGTACCGGGGTCGGCAGCACGACGTCGTAGATGGACACCCGGTCCGAGGCGACGAGCAGCAGGTCGTCGCCGTCGGCGTAGACGTCGCGGACCTTCCCCGAATGAATCAGCTCCACAGGGCGCCAAGCCTACTATCGACGGCCGGCGCAGAACGACGAGACCCGGTCCCGGCTCAGCCCTCCGGCGGTACGTTCCAGCTGAGGATGACCGGGTCCGCCCGTTCCGCCCCGAGGGTGGAGACGGTGCCTGTATCGAGCCGGAACAGCCGTCCCTGGGTGGGCTCGAGGCCGAGGTAGCGGGCGGTGAGCACGCGCAGCACGTGGCCGTGCGCGACCAGCACCACGTCGCCCTCGGCCAGCAGCGGCCCGGCCCGCTTGAGTACCCGGTCCACCCGCGCCCCGACCTCGGCCGCGTCCTCGCCCGGGTGCCCGGCGGCGCCCGGGATCACCCCGTCCCGCCACAGCGACCAGTCGGGCCGGGTCTGCTGTATCTGCGCGGTGGTGATCCCCTCGTAGCCGCCGTAGTCCCATTCCCAGAGGTCAGGTTCGGTCCTGGTGACGGTGAGGCCGGCCAGCGCGGCGGTTCGCTGGGCCCGCTGGGCCGGGCTGGCCCAGACCGCGGCCAGCCGCTGGCCTGCCAGCCGCCGGGCCACCATCGGCGCCAGCGCCAGCGCCCCGGCGATCCCCTTGGTGGTGAGCGGCACGTCGGTCCGCCCGGTGTGCTTGCCGTCGCGGGACCACTCGGTCTCCCCGTGCCGCAGCAGGATCAGCTCGCCCATGGCCGGCCCTACAGCAGCCGCCGCAGGCGGAACAGGTCCTTCACCGACGCCTCGATCTTGACCCGGCCGGACATCCAGGCGCGGGCGATGTTCATCGGCTGGTCGGCCAGCGCCAGTACCTCGTCGCTGTCGGCCGTCAGCCGGATGTCGGCCGGCGGCTCGCCCGGCGCGGCCGCCCGCACCGGGTCGCTGCCCGCACCGAGCACGGTGACGTAGGTGATGCCGAGGTCGGGAATGGCCACGCTCATCGAGCGGTTCCCGAAATACTGCTCCCGCTGGTCGGGGCTCATCTCCGATAGCCGTGCGGCGAGCTTCTGCAGTGCCGCGCGGCACTCGTCGGCCGAAGCCATGTGCGCCTCTCCCTTCGCTGGGCGGTACCGTTCACGCGGGAGGTTAGCGTACGGCGCGGACCTGCGCGGTTACTAGGGAGCCCGAGGGGAGAAAAGCGACATGGACACAGAACGGGTGCGGCTTGCTCTCACCCCCACCGGTGACCCCCGGGTGGACGCGGCCATCGCCGGGCTGGCCGGGCTCGGCGACCTGGACCTGGCGGACCGGCCCGCGGTACTGCGGGACACGCACGACCGGCTGCGGGAAATCCTGGGCGAGCTCGGCGACGGCGGCCCGGGCGCGCCGGGCAGGCCCGGCGCGCAGGGCGAGCTCGGCGGCGGCCGGGGCTAGGGCGCGGGCGGCCCCAGGGCGTGACGGTGACGGTGCGACGGTGACGGTGTGACGGTGACGGTGTGACGGTGACGGTGACGGTGACGGTGTGACGGTGCGTGGCAGGCTGGACGCGGAGCTGGTCCGGCGCGGGCTCGCCCGCTCCCGGGAGCAGGCGGCCGAGCTGATCGCGGCGGGCCGGGTCGCGGTCGGCGGGCAGCTGGCGTCCAAGCCGGCCACCCAGGTGGCCAGGGACGAGCCGGTCACGGTGGCGGACGACGCCGACTCGGGGCCGCAGTACGTCTCCCGCGGCGGCCACAAGCTGGCGGGCGCGCTGGCCGCGTTCGCCGGCCTTGACGTGGCCGGCAAGCGCTGCCTGGACGCGGGCGCGTCCACCGGCGGGTTCACCGACGTGCTCCTGCGGGCGGGCGCCGCGCAGGTGGTGGCGGCCGATGTCGGCTACGGCCAGCTGGCCTGGTCGCTGCGCACCGACGAGCGGGTGACCGTGCTCGACCGGGTCAACGTCCGCACGCTGGAGGCGGCCCAGGTCGCCCCGCCGCCGCGGGTGGTGGTGGCCGACCTGTCGTTCATCTCGCTGTCCAAGGTGCTGCCCGCGCTGGCCGCCTGCGCCGCCCCCGACGCGGACTTCGCGCTGATGGTGAAGCCGCAGTTCGAGGCGGGCAAGGGCCGGGTCGGCGCGCACGGGGTGGTCAGGTCACCTGACGTCCGGGCCGAGGCGGTCCGTTCGGTCTGCCAGACCGCCTGGTCGCTGGGCCTGGGCGTGCTCGGGGTGACGGCCAGCCCGCTGCCGGGACCGGCGGGCAACGTGGAGTACTTCGCCTGGTTCCGCCGCGGCGCGCCGCCACTTGACGAGGCCGAGCTGCGACGGGCGATCGAGGCCGGGCCGCAGTGACCGGCGGGCTGGGCCGGCCAGGTAATGGGCCGGCAAGGTAATGGGCCGGCAAGGTAAGTTGCACCCGATGGGCGATTCACAGCGCACGATGCTGGTGCTCGCGCACACCGGCAGGGAAAGCGCACGGCGCAGCGCGACAGAGGTCATCCAGCGGCTGACCGCGGCGGGCGTAGCGGTCCGGGTGACCGAGAGCGAGGGCGCCGCCCTGCAGTGCGCCGGCGCGACCGTGGTCCCGCCCGGGCCGTCCGCCGCCGACGGGGCCGAGCTGGTCATCGTGCTCGGCGGCGACGGCACCCTGCTGCGGGCGGCCGAGCTGTCACGGGCCGTGGGCACCCCGCTGATCGGGGTGAACCTGGGGCACGTCGGGTTCCTGGCCGAGGCCGAGCCGGACGGGCTGACCCAGACGGTGGACCGCCTGCTGGCCGGCGACTACCGGGTCGAGCAGCGGATGACGATCGACGTGGTGGCCAGGGACAACGGCACCGAGATCGCCAGCACCTGGGCGCTCAACGAGGCCACCGTGGAGAAGGCGTCCCGTGAGCGCATGGTCGAGGTGGTCATCGAGGTGGACGGCCGCCCGCTGTCCCGCTGGGGGTGCGACGGGGTGGTGTGCGCCACCCCGACCGGGTCGACCGCCTACGCGTTCTCGGCCGGCGGCCCGGTGGTATGGCCGGAGGTCGAGGCGCTGCTGATGGTGCCGCTGGCGGCGCACGCCCTGTTCGCGCGGCCGCTGGTGGTCTCGCCCGAGTCGGTGATCGCGGTGGAGCTGGTGAACGACGGCGGCGACGCCGCTCCCGAGCATGGTGACATCGAGCGCGGGGAGCCGGTGCTCGGCGGCGACGCTGACCCGGCCGACCGCTCCTCGGACGCCGACCGGGCGGTGCTCTGGTGCGACGGCCGCCGCCGGTTCGACCTGCCGCCGCGCGCCCGGATCGAGGTGCGCCGGGGTGCGCTGCCGGTCTCGCTGGCCCGGGTGCACGGCGGGCCGGGGCAGCCGCCCGGCGGCGGTGAGTTCACCGACCGCCTGGTGGCCAAGTTCGGCCTGCCGGTCGCAGGCTGGCGCGGCCGCCGGCCGGGGCCCGGCCGCTGAGCCGCCGGCCGGGGCCCGGCCGCTGAGCCGCCCGCCGGGCAAATCGCGCCGCGCCGGGCGGTTTGCGGCCAAATGTTTGCTTGAACGGCGCGGCCGGGCGACACTGGATGCAAACAGGTAAGCGAATGAAATGCGCCTGGGCGGGAGTGTCCGGGCCGGCTTGTACGGTGTGCGTGGGCGGGACCGCCAGCCGCGCGGGCCCCGCGACGGTAAAGTCGGCATTGCCGTTTGGTCGCAGGGTCGCCCTTGCCGCGCTGACGCCCGGTAGCGGGCTGGGCCGACGGAAGTGCTTCGAGAAGGAGACGGCTAGCGCTCATGCTTGAGGAAGTGCGCATTACCGGGCTCGGGGTCATCAACGACGCGCTGCTCGAGCTGTCGCCCGGCTTCACCGCGCTGACCGGCGAGACCGGCGCGGGCAAGACGATGGTGGTGACCGGGCTCGGCCTGCTGTTCGGCGGCCGGGCCGACCCGGCCCGGGTCCGGCCCGGCGCGCAGCGCGCCTCGGTCGAGGGCCGGCTTCGCACCGACCCAAGCGGCAAGGTCGCGCAGCAGGTCGAAGAGGCCGGCGGCGACCTCGACGAGGACGGCACCCTGGTGCTGACCCGGACCGTGTCCGGCGAGGGCCGGTCGCGGGCGTTCGCCGGCGGCCGCTCAGTCCCGGTGTCGCTGCTCACCTACCTGGCCGACGACCTGGTGGCGGTGCACGGCCAGTCCGACCAGCAGCAGCTGCTCAAGCCCGGCCGCCAGCGCGAGTCGCTCGACAAGTACGCCGGGGGCGGTCTTGGCGAGGTGCTGGCCGACTACCAGCGGGCCTACGGCCGCCACCGGGAGGTCGCCGAAGAGCTGGCGACGCTGACCACGCAGGCCCGGGCCCGCGCCGCCGAGGCGGAGGAGCTGCGGGCGGGCCTGGCCGAGGTGGAGAAGCTCAACCCGGTGGCAGGCGAGGCAGCCGCGCTCCGGGCGGAGGAGGAACGGCTGGCCAACGCCGACTCGCTGCACGCCGGCGCCATCACCGCGCACGAGGCGCTGCTGGGCGACCCGACCGCGGGCAACGACGGGGCGGTGGACGCGGTCACCCTGCTCGGCCACGCGCGCCGGGCGCTTGACGCGGTACGCCGCCACGACGCCGAGATCGACGGGGTGGCCTCCCGGCTGTCCGAGGCGGCCTACCTGGTCTCCGAGGTGGCGGGCGAGCTGGCCTCCTACATCCAGGGCATCGACGCCGACCCGGCCCGGCTGGCGGCCGTGCAGGAGCGCCGCGCCGCGCTGGCCCGCGTCATCCGGCTGTACGGCCCCGGCGGCGTCAGCGCGCGGGTCGACGGCGCCGTGGTGACGCTCCCGGCAGCCGGCGACCCCGAAAGCGTTGAGGCGGACGCCGCTGACGGCACGCTGCCCGTGATGGCGTCGGCTGAGGAGCAGCAGCCCGACGACACCGCCTACGTACTCGAGTGGGCCCGGCTGGCCGCCGCCCGGGTGGCCGAGCTGGACAACGACGACGACACCATCGCCACCCTCACCGCCACCGAGGCCGACCTCGCGGCCCAGGTGGCCGACCTGGCCGGGCGGCTGTCAGCGCTGCGGGCGGAGGCGGGGGAGCGGTTCGCGGGCGACGTCACCGCCGAGCTGACCGCGCTGGCGATGCCGCACGCCCGGATCTCGGTGGTGCTGAGCCCGCTGGCCGAGCCGGGCCCGCACGGCGCCGACGACGTGGAGCTGCGCCTGGCCAGCAACCCCGGTGCCCCCGCCCTGCCGCTGCACAAGGGCGCCTCCGGCGGCGAGCTGTCCCGGGTGATGCTCGCCATCGAGGTGGTGTTCGCCGGCGCCGACCCAGTCCCCACCTTCGTCTTCGACGAGGTGGACGCGGGGGTGGGCGGCAAGGCCGCGGTCGAGATCGGCCGCCGCCTGGCCAAGCTGGCCCGGCTCGCCCAGGTCATCGTGGTCACCCACCTGCCCCAGGTGGCCGCCTTCGCCGACAACCACCTGGTGGTGGCCAAGTCCAGCGACGGCACGATCACCAGCACCAGCGTGATCCGGCTGGACCACGAGGCCCGTGTCCGCGAGCTGTCCCGGATGCTGGCCGGCCTGGAGGACTCCGAGTTCGGCCAGGCCCACGCGGCTGAGCTGCTGGCGATGGCGGCCGACCAGGCCTCGCGCCCCTAAGGCGTGTTCAAAGAGTGCCCCGTGGGGCTGGGCAGCCTGGGTTCCAGCCGTTCCCGGCGCCGTGGTTGCGGCAACCAGGGGCCTATACCGCCCTGGTTGC
>Ga0265338_10005594_pt1 | contig 16342 bp, 15 predicted proteins | sample 42126metaG_FD_193579 | JGI IMG/M metagenome (GOLD analysis project Ga0265338, IMG submission 193579) | Rhizosphere microbial communities from Carex aquatilis grown in University of Washington, Seatle, WA, United States - 4-21-26 metaG | ecosystem: Host-associated > Plants > Roots > Rhizosphere... | reverse complement strand
TAGCTTATGCGCCGCATCGCGGCGGCGACTGGCGATGTGGCGCCGGAGCTTGGCGACCCGATCGAGCGCCTTGCGGCGCCTCGCGCTCCCCTTGGTCCGGCGAGCCGCCTGACGTTGAAGCCAGCGCAGACGCTTATCGTCCTTTGGAGTCGAAACCGGAAATGCAATGACCTCCCCCAAGGATGTCGTGACGGATTGGGCAACGCCAAGGTCGATTCCTATAGCCGCCTCGCCGGCGTTGGGCATCGAATAATCTGCCTCCACGCAGAAGCTCACATACCAGTGGGGTCCAACCCTGGATATCGTGATATTCCTTACATCTCCTCGGATAGGTCGCGACAGCCTAAACCGTGTCCATCCGAGCTTCGGAAGCTTCACCCAGTCGTCGTCGATCCTGAACTGCCTCGAGTCCGGGAAGCGGATCGAGTCGCCGACGCCCTTGCACCGGTACCTGGGAAAGCCGCAACGGCCCTTGAAGAACGCCTGAAACGCACCGTCCAGGTCGCGAAGGGTGGACTGGAGGGTGTGATGAGGGGCCTGCGCGAGCCAGGGGTGCTCCTTCTTAAGGACAGGGAGGAGGGAGCTTAGGTGAACGTAGCCGGCGCTTGCCCCAAGGCCCGTTGCACCCGCGGACTTAGCCGCGAGCCAAAGTGTCTCCCGGTAGTCCAACGCCCAGTTCCACAGCCACCGGCACGCTCCTACGGAGCGGGCAAGAATCCTCTCCTGGCCCGGGTGCGGGGAGAGCCTGTAGCGAAGGCCTGTGAGCGTCTTTGACATGCTTGCCTTTCGAGGGTCAAAGTGATTAGTCTCCTAATTATGGAATCTGACATTCGCAGGGGAAGGAGCGTCGTATGTGACCTTCATGCCCATTTAGTCTTTGTGACAAAATATCGCCGGAAAGCAATCACGGACCGCGTGCGCGAACACATAAGAATGACCTGCAATGATGTATGTTCAAAGATGGGCGCACAGCTCAAGGAATTTGACGGGGAAGAGGACCACGTGCACCTGCTCGTCAGCTATCCCCCGAAGCTGTCCATATCCCGGCTCGTGAATTCCCTAAAGCTGGTTTCGGCACGTTTGCTCAGAAAACGCGCCTTCCCGGAGGTCCGCCAGAAGCTCTGGGGGAACCACTTCTGGACCCCAAGCTACTATGCCGGCTCCTGTGGGGGTGCAAACCTCGAGACGGTAAAGAGCTATATTCAGGCCCAACGGCAGCCTTCGTTTCCCAGAGGGCGGCGCTAGACCCGGCCTAAGCTTCGCTTTGGCCAGGTTTGCGCGCCGCCAGTGATCAACCACTACCGGACCCGACCCCAAAGCGCGCGATAGGCTGGCTCCCATACGCCCACATGGAATGCGCTTAAGTTCAGCTCCGAGCGGATCTGCCTTTGCAGAACCGGGTCCGTGGTTGCGTTGGGCTCCCAAAGGAGCAGGGACATTGCGTGGTAGATTCGCTGTCTAGGATGACGCCATGGCCGCGGCCTTGCATGCAGCCGGAAGCGATCGGCACGGAAATTGAGCAGGAGATTCAATAAAGGGGACGAATTCGCACATTTGTTGCGGCCATCCTCCGCATAGGAGCGGGCCGAGGAATACGTTCCGCCGAGACGGCACGACTCTAGGCGAAGCCAGCATTGCATCGCGAACGCGGTGACTTCGCCGAGGCGGACAAACAACAAATCTTTGGAGATCGGATCAAGTTGAGGGTGAAGCTTGAATTCGATGCCTGCCGCATGGTGACGGAGTACGTCTCGGAGCCACGTGGAGTCGCTGTTCTTTGAGAGGGCAGCGAGGCGCCGATGGCGCTCCCTGCAGCTCCAGTGATAGGCGCCGCGAGCGGCCAGAAGCGCGTCTCCAAACGCAAGCTGAGCCTTTGCACAATTTCTCACCACAAAATCCGCGCCCGATCGGGTGAGGGGCCCTGTCTCAAGAAGGCCACGGGCGAAGAGCAGCCCGGTCGACCGGTTCATGAGGAGACGGGTCGCCTCCGATTGGGGAATCTTCTCCGGATCCCGGTGAGGATCCCAGGCGGACGCCAAATGGACGGACCTGCCTGCCCAAAGCACGCGGTGCCCTACAGCTAGATCGTAGGCAAACATGCTGGCGGGCTTGGCCCCAATTTCCTCAAGGGAGGTGATCTTGAACTCAATTTCCACGTCGGCGAGATGGGTTAGTATCTCGCCCAAGACCTCCAGGCGCCGGTGATAGCGGAGCTCGTTCAAATGCCGGTTGCCCTTTATTGCGACGTAGAACTCAAGGTCGTTGTAGGGCCGATCACCCGCCAACTCCCTGAGGACACCGCCCTCGCCGCGGCCGTATCCGCCCCCGAGAATCACCGCCTGAAGGTGGCCCGAGGGAATCAATCCAAGGATTCCATCGACGATTCCTTCGCACGTGTGTCTGAGATGGCGCTCCAGGCCGTCATCACCGTCGAGAGTGAATCGCGCCTCTTGGCCGGTCGCGGCGCAGGTTTGCGACTGCTCGGTCATGGTGGGCATGGATGCACTCCCAACTCGGATTTCAAAGCGTATCCCCCTGCGCCATTGACGCGATGCATCTGCCAGCCGGCATGGAATCCATGGACTCTGCCCAACCGTTGTTGCCAGCGTATCCGGGCGGCAGACATGAACTGGCTCATCCGGCCGGTCCGAAGGCAGAAACGCATGTCCGCTAAGACATCGCGTGGCCAAGCAAGGAGCAGGGAGCGCGCCGCGCCAAATTCCCGTTTGGAGCCTGTCCAAAGGCTTGCGATGGCCCAGGCCTCACCAAAGCTGCGCTTGTAAGCCTGCCTGGGCGTGTAGTTGTGCGAGTGCATGACGACTGATGTTGGGCAGTAGGAGACCCGGTAGCCCTCGGCGCGGCACCAGCGGGTATATTCGTCATCCTCGGAGTACTGCATCGTCTCCCGAAAGCCGCGCCTGGCCCAGGCGTCGCGCCGCAGTCCGCTGCTCACCATGCTGAAGAAGTTGTCCCAGTTCGCGGATTCCCGTGTGGCACCAAAGCAGCGCTCATAATCGCGCGCAACGGCCGCCTCGCAGTCGGGGCGGGGGATCTGTCGGCCGAACACGGCCGCGACCGTGGGATCGGCGAGCGCCGAAACAAGCGGCTCAAGCCAGTTGGCCCCCTGGGGCGTGGCATCTGCATTAAGGAAAATCACACGGTCATGGCGGGCCAGTTTCATGCCATGGTTCAGGACCCGACCGGGACGGTATTCATGCGGCAGCATCTGCACGAACCGCGCGGGCTTTGCGTCGATGATCATCTCGACTGACCCGTCAGTAGACCCCGAGTCGAAAGCGATAAGTTCCCAGTTCTTGTAGGTTTGCGCATTAAGCGCTGCGAGAGTGGACCGCAGGGCCCATCCCTCATTGAACGACCGAAGGACAATGCTGACGTGAGGATCTTCCACTTCCTTCAGTCTACCGAAGGCGCGGTCCCTCGGAAATGGGGTGGTTACCGCCCGGGATGGGGGTGCAGACCCACTGGCCGCGAGGTGCTTTGATAAGGCAGAATATGCGCGACGACCGACTATCAGTATGACCATTCACAAGAACGATTTGCCGATCTCGATATCCATCGGGATCATGGCTTGGAACGAGGAGGCGTGTATCGAGCGGACCCTGGATTCGCTGTTCGCTCAGTCGCTATTTGAACACCTCGCCGGCCGGAATGAAGGCTGTGAGATAGTCTGCCTCGCGAATGGCTGCACCGATGGAACGGTCAGTGTTGCCGAGAGGTTCTTTGAGCGGATGGGGCGCGAGCATCCTTATCGCGGGTGCTTCAGTGCTCGCGTGGCGGATATTCCCGAGCCGGGCCGCAACAATGCATGGAATCGGTTTGTCCACGAATACTCCGCGCGCGAGACCCGGTACATCTGCCTCATGGATGCGGATATCATTTTCGACCAGCCACGCACCCTTGAGCTCGTCATGGGTGAGCTCGAGCGCAACCACCACCTCGGTGGAGCCTCGGACTTCCCGCGAAAGAGCGTCGCCAACAGGGCGCGCCTCTCCACCCGAGAGAGGCTCTCGCTCGCGTCTTCAGATATGACGGAGACGATTGAAGGCCGCCTAAACGGGATGCTCTATTGCCTGCGGTCGGACATTGCTCGCAACCTGTTCCTTCCAAGGGATCTTGGCGCGCCGGATGACGGATTCTTCAAGGCAGCCATCTGCACCGACTTCTTCCGGGCGCCGAGCGATCCATCCAAGGTCGTCTCGGTGCGCGGCGCCACCCACCTGTACCACCCGTATCTTTCGATGCGGGATGTGCTGAACAACCAGAAGCGCCAGATGATCGGCCAGACGACCGTGTACGTGCTGATAGAGTACCTGAAGGCGCTGCCCGAGCCCGAGCGCGCTTGCCTCGGAGCGACGATTCGTCGGAACGAGGGGCGCGACCCGGATTGGTTCAGGAAGCTGATCGATGCCCATGTCGCCCAAACCCATGTTTTTTGGAAGCTTTTCCCTGGAATCCTCACCTTTCGTTGGCAGCGATTGGGCAAGATGCGCGGAATCCGGCGTTTGACTCATTTTCCCGCGGCCGCGGCGGGCTTTATCGTCACGCTTGTCGCATGCTGGCTGGCGCTGCGATTCCTTCGGCGGGGGGTGTCGAATTATTGGCCGAAAACCGAACGCCAGGTGATCGATGCCACCGGGGGAGTGGCTGCGAAATGAGGTCATTTAAGATCCTCGAGAAGAAAATGATATGCCCGTTTCCAATCCAAGAGAGGATGGGCGGCCCAAGAATATTGCGCTGCCGGGAGAACCTCGGAAGCCGGGAGAGGTGCACTGAGGTGAAGACCCGTATGCTACCGACGGCGGGAATGGCCGTGAGAGCCCTTTTCCCATGACACCGTCGCACATGATCGCGTTGGTGTTGATCCCGCCGCTCGTTCTGGCGAGCGCGGCGGCTGCAATTTGGTCCCGACTGGTCAGGGATGTCTTCTTCTTCGCCATGGTAAGCCTTGCCGTGCTCGTGGAACGACTGGACGTAAACTTCCTCAGCGATGCGTGGTATAGGGGCACGACCCGCGGGATACAGGTCTCGCTGATCGAGATCCTTGCCTTTGGCCTCCTTTTGGGCTGCGTGCTTGGGCCACGCCCCAGTGGTCGGAAGCTGTTCTGGCCGGGAAGCCTTGGGTTCATGCTGCTGTACTTCGCCTATGCCGGAGTATCGGTGATCGTATCGGAACCCAAGATGTTCGGCGTGTTTGAGCTCTCGAAGATCGTCGCCAGCACCTTGGTATTCCTTTCTGCCGCATTCTATGTGCGCTCAAGGCGCGAGTGGTCGCTGCTGGTAATCGCCCTTGGCTGCGCGGTGGGCTTCGAGGGCCTTTGGGCGGCCAGGCAACATTTCGTCATGGGCCTCGACCGGTCCGCTGGCACCTTGGATCATGCCAACAGCCTCTCGATGTATTTCTGCACGACGGTGCCGTTGCTCGCAGCTGTCGCGGCATCAGATTGGTCGCGCGGGCTCAAATGGTTCTGTGGGTTGTGTTCCGCATTGGGGGCCATCGGGCTCCTCCTTACCTATTCCCGCGCCGGGGTGCCGGTCTTCGCGTTGTGCGTGGTTGGCGCCGCAGCGGCCTGCGCATCCTGGCGACCGAGTCCAGGAAGGATTGCAGTTCGTTCGGTCATCTTCCTCGCGGCGGTTGCCATGGTTGTTGCGGGATGGGGCGAGATGGAGCGGCGTTACACCGCGACCAGCCTCGAGCAGGAATATTTCGACACCACGGTCGACGGGCGAGGCGTCTATATCCGACTCTCGGAAGCCATTGCCAAGGAGCATTTCTTCGGTGTCGGACTCAACAATTGGTCCTATCGGGTCAGCCGCACATACGGGCCCCGCCTGGGGTACCGGTTCGACGACTACGACAATCTGATCTCGGTCTACGGGACGAGGAATGACAAGGCCTTCGCCAATTCGTACCTCGCGGCTCCGGCTCACAGTCTCGCCGCCCTGACGCTGGGTGAGCTTGGAGTCCCAGGGCTCGCCATCTTCGCTCTGCTCTGGCTGCGCTGGCTCTCGATGGGCGTTCCGTTCCTCATAATGCCGAAGGCCGATCCGATGCGAGTAATGGGGGTCGGGATTCTGTTCAGCATCTGTGGCATCTTTGGACAGAGCCTCACGGAGTGGGTCTATAGGCAGACGCCGATCATTTTCACCTTCTATATTCTCCTTGGAGCCCTCGCCAGCCTCGCGCACGGGCGATATGAGGCGCGGATCTCCAGCCATCCAACCGGAGTTGTACCTGGGGAGGCGGAAACGGCTTCTGTTAAGCGCCTCGTTTCCGAAGTCGGTTAGCAAATGAGAATCGCCCAATTACTGAGGAAATATGACCCGTCGGAGTGGGGGGGCACCGAATCGGCAGTCCTTCAGCTGACGGCCGACATGGCGGATCACGGAGTAGAGTCCGTGATCTACGCTCCGAGGTTGCTCCACGATGGCGGGAAATCGGATCCGTTCGCGGCTGCAGGATGCACCGTGCGTCGTTTTCGGGCATGCGTTCCCATATGGGGCATTTCCTCGGGTCGGAAGATGCAGATGGTGGCGGTCGGTGGAAACTTGGTCTCCTTCAGTTTGATCGGAGACCTCTGGAAAGAGCGAAGCATCGACGTGATCCACTCGCACGCGCAGGGTCGCCTTGGAGCAATGGCGCGGGTCGTAGCCCGGGGCAGGCGGCTTCCGTTTGTGATCAGCATTCACGGCGGGGTCTACGATTTGCCGACCGAAGTGCGCAAGGCGCTCCAGAAGCCTTATTTGGGTGGTTGGGACTGGGGAAGGCCCCTCGGGCTCATCTTGAGGGCAAGGCATCTCATAGACCAGGCGGACGCGGTCATCACCTTCAATCCCCGCGAGGCTGCTTTGATTCGGGAACGCCACCCCGGGCGACGGGTTCAAGTCGAGCCCCATGGGGTCCCGACCGGGCTCTTTGCACGTGATTGCAGGGACATCGCGCTGTCGGCCTTTCCCCAATTGGGGGGCCGCCAAGTGCTGCTTATTCTCGGTAGGATCGACCCAACCAAGAATCAGGAGTGGGTCATCGCGGAGGCTACCGAGCTCGCACGGCGCCATCCCGATGTCTGCCTGGTGTTCGTCGGCGCCTTTACGAACCAAGAATATGGCAATGCGCTCCTCGCCCGCATAGCCCGAGATGGCTTGGGCAATCACGTCATGCTCTTGGGAAGCCTGCCTGTTGGTGATCCCCGATTGGTCGGACTCCTCCAGGAGGCAAGGGCCGTGGTCCTTCCCTCGCTTTCCGAGACATTTGGGATCGTGATCCTCGAGGCATGGGCCGCAGGAACACCGGTCATTTCAAGCCGGACCTCGGGCGCCCTGGCGCTAGTCGAGGACGGAACGAATGGGTTGCTTTTTGATCTCGAAAGACCCGGGACCTTCCACTCGGCGGTGGACCAAATCTTGGAGGATCCAGGCCTTGCCAAAGGGTGGGGAACGGCGGGGCGTGCCAAAGCCGTGGCAAACTTCGACACGGCTGTTCGGGCGGAGAGCATGAAACGGCTGTACGAGGAGCTGATCGAAGAGAAAAATGCATTACGTAATTCTAAGGGATGACGACACGTGCGCCTTCACGCCCCCGGCGTGTCTGGAGCGCATCTACCGCCCGTTCTTGAACCGCGGGATGCCCGTCAGCCTTGCGGTCATCCCCTCCGTTCGCACCGACGTAAGGACTGCGGACGGGCTCCTTGAGGGCTTCCTTACTTCCGGAAGCGGACCCGCGACATCATTGGCCCCCATTGGGCTGAACTGCGAGCTTGTGGCCTACCTGGGGTCGGAGAGGGGCTACCATTTTGCGCAGCACGGTTTCCATCACGACATCTTCGAGTTCGGGGGTTCCGACGGACGGGAGCTTGCTGACCGCCTGGAAAGAGGAGCCCGCCTCCTTCAGGATTCCGGGTTCAACCGCATCGAGGCATTTGTCGCGCCCTATGACAGGCTCTCCAGGGCGGCCTTCGTCGAGGTCGCCGCCCGTTTCGACGTCATATCGACCGGCTGGTTCGAGTTTGGCCGGATGCCTCCGCGCTGGTGGCCGGCCTACGCCTTGAAGAAGCTGGGGCGGCACGAACACTGGAGGGCCGGGAAGGTGACCCTGCTGAGCCACCCCGGGTGCCTGCTATCGTTCCACAAGGAGCGCGGCACAATGATGGAGTCGGTGCGTCAAGCTGTGGACGGCTCTGCGCTCACGGTTCTCGTCTCCCATTGGTGGGAATTCTTCCGGATGGGTGTCCCGGATGACGGACTCATCGACGTCATGCACGAGATGGCAGAATGGCTGGCAAGCCGCGACGACGTCCGCGTGGTCACCTTTGGAGACGTGGCCGGCGGCCGCATTCCGATCCGTTGATCTGTGGGTGGCCCTGCCACCGATCGCGTCCGGTTGCGGGCGTTTCGGGGTCCGGTCTATGTGTCCCCCGTAATCGGTCAGTTCGCCTCTTGGAAACCCCGAATCGCGTTTTGAACGTCTTTGGCGTCGGACTTCCAGAGGCCGTTGATGAAGATGGGCTGGCTCCCTCCCGAGGTCTCGATCGAGAGGTTCGAGAGAAAGATGCCATTCTTTACACGGATTGAGGCGATGGCCCGGTAGTTTATATGCTCCTCCCTGGAGCCAAAGATCCGCCTCTTTCGAAACAAGATCCGGTCGGAGGAAAGGACAACCGAATCTCTGAAGAGAAAGTTGTTTGCCGACCACCGGCTTGACCAATAGGTCCTCTCGGCGGCCCGGTCGGGGCCCGCTTCACTCCCGGTGTCTTTAGTTCTCGGTGGAACCGACTGAGGTGCATCAATTCCGGCAAGCAGCTTTCGCTTCGCATCTGCAAACTCCTGATCAGTTAGGGCTCCGGCGCTCCTGAGGTCGGCCAGCTTTCCAAGCTCATTCGATAGGTCCATCGGATTATCCCCCGCCGTGGTTCAGCAACGCCGCCCGTTCAGCCTGAGCCGTCATCAAGTCGTAGGTATGCGGGATCGCGGTGACGCCATCGGACACATCGGAGTAGTTCGTCAGAAGGCTGGCGTAACTGTGGGGCGCGTCGGGATGGTAGCCGTGCATTGCCCGGATGGGACGCTCACCCATATGGCTGGGGACAATGAGCACCCCCTCGGCTACCAAGAAGATCAGCTCGCCGAAATAGCGATCGGGAAAGAGCGTGCCAAGTTCCTCCAGCTCGGCGTCGGGTAGGATTCGGCCCTGGGAGACGCCCTTCAGCTTTTCCGTGACAAGCTTGCGCGCTTCGTCGGTGAAGAACCAGAAACGGGCCATCGTTGAGTCGTAGACCACCGCATAGTCGACTCCCATTTTCAGGCCGAGCGGCGCGAGCTGGGCACGAAGGTCGAGGAGCTTGTCGCAGTTGGCCATGCCATGGTCGCTGAAGATCGTCAGGAGGACCTCCCCATAGTGCTTGCGGGCGCATGCCATGAGTTCGTCCAGCCAAGGCTCATAGGCGTCGAGCTTGGCGGGAACCTCGGGCGACGTGTTGCCGACCCGGTGGAGGATTCCGTCCAAATCCGGCCAGTAAAGGAAACCGAAATCGATCTTTTCCGCTTCGATGTCCGCGATGATGCCGTCAAGGTTCTGGCGCTCGCTGCGCTTTGGGTCGCTTACATGCCAGGCGATTCCCCGTTCCTGCATATGATCGAAAATATTGGGGCCGCGGTTCAACCCTCCGGGCTGCAGGGGATTCTTCTTCTCGGAGAAGTCGAACATGGAGATATATTCGAAAGGAATGTTATACAGGTCGAAGTAGCCCCGGAACTTGAGGTGGACTTTTAGGACCTTGGAAAGCCGGTGCCGGAACATTCGCCTGCTGGTGAGGGCCCGCGGCAGCCACCGCAGATGTCGAAGGCTCCTAAACGGCGAATGCACGGGATCATAGACGAAATAGCACCAGTTGCGGTGTTCGACCGGCCAGCGACCTGACAGGATGGAGGGAATACAGGCGGAGCTGTAGCCGAATACGGACCTGAGCTTTCGCCTTTCCGGCGCGTGGGCGCGAGCGAAAGGATGGTCCTTTATGATTTCCCACCCGCAGGCGTCGACGAACACAAAAAGCGATAGCAGGGGTTTCATTTTAGTCTTGGGTCTCAGGCGCTTGCTGGAAAGAGGAAGGAGCCGCGCCGAAGCTGGATGCGCCGAGATGTCGCGGGCTTCCTGCGCACATCCCCTGAGCTTTCTTCGGTCATCAGGAGAAATGCCTGATCGTCGTCCATCAAGGCATCGCCTCGGAATCGGTTGAGCTCGGTTGCCAGGCGGTCGCGAAGCTCGGTTGCATTGCGCCCGGGTATCGCATTGGCCTTCAGCCATGCCGTAAGCCGACGCTCGCCGTAGGGCGTGCCGGCCAGATTGCGCGTGTCGGTCAGCCCATCCGTATACAAGAGGATTGCGCCGGGCGATCCAAGACGGGCCGTGAGGTGGGGATAGTCTGTATCCGGCAACACTCCCAGTGGAAGCCCTCGAATCGGCATTGGCACGACGGAGCGGCGTCCGGGAGGGACAAAGAGGAACGGGCAATGCCCCGCGCTTGCCGCAGTCAGGTTCCTGGTCTTCAGGTCAACGAGGACGATCTGCGCGGTGATAAACATGGCGACCGAAGAGAGCTCCTTATAGAGGAGACGGTTGAGCCCGCTGAGCAGCTGGGATGGGTCGGAGCTGCGCGAGGCCAGGCCACGCAAGAGTCCGCGCATGGTCGTTGCGAACAGGGCTGCGGGGACCCCCTTGCCCATCACGTCCGCAATCATCAGAAGGATCCTCTGGCTGTCGAGGGCGATGGCGTCGTAGAAGTCGCCACCAACCTCACGCGCGCTCTGCCAGCCGCCCGCCATGCTGAATCCGGGCAATTGGGGCAAAGTCCGAGGAAGGAGAAGGTGCTGGATGTCCTGGGCGATCTCGAGTTCACGCGCGACGACGCGGTTGTGAACCTCGTCCTTTTGACGGCTAAGATTTAGCGTCTGGATGGACAGGAATTCGGCAAAGGTTCGGATAACCTCGTCCTGAAGCCTTCCAAGCGGAAAGTCCCCGTTTCGCCGTCCAACCGCTATTGTTCCCACGAGCGTCTCACCAAAACATAGGGGGCAGACCAGCCCCGCTCCGTCCGGGCCAACGGATCGAAGGGGCTCAGATAGGTCGGAGCTTTCCCTGTTGTCGAACCGCATGGCTGTCCGGGTCGTGGCCACTGTCGCCTCAATACATGTGATGTTGATTGCCAGCTTGGCAGCCGTCGGAAGTTCTATGGGCGCGGATGCAAGATCCGGTTCGGAGGCTGCCGCAACCAGCAGTTTTCGCCTATCAGGAGAGAGCATTCGAAGGACATACCAATCCGCGGAGGTCAGGTGGAGGAGATCGACGAGTAGGCGGCCCTCGAAACCCTCGGAGACCTTGTCGATGCGGCCCAGCTCAGCGCAGCAGCGGAAGACCGAGGATAGCGTCTCAGAACGAAGCTGCAGCTCGTCGGCCATCTTTCCCATCTGGCTTGTGGCCTCTGCCAGATCGCGTTTGCATTTCTCATAAGAGAGCGGGTTTACCGTCCCCTCGTCGACCGGTGTGACCGTTTGACGGATCGCCTTTCGCTTCTTGCGCATGACCAGGATGTTCTCGTTCGTCCCACGGAGGTAGCGGACCTCGTCCATCACCGACTGGATGAGGAAGAGGCCGCGTCCGCGGTCTGTCATGGGGGGCGGCGGGGGGATTTTTTCCGGAAGGTCGAATCCGCCTGAGTGGTCTGTAACGCGCAGTTCGATCTGTGACGGCGTGAAGAGCGCCTCGGCGATGGGCCTAAGCTTGCGAAATGGTCCCTCGGCGTATTCCACGGCGTTGTTGCTGGCCTCCGCGATGCAGAGCTCGTAGGAGAATAGCTCCTTTTCCGCGACGCCCTGCTCCGCGAGGAAATTCCTGATCGCTACCGACACCTCACGGGCGGCGGCCAAGTCCGGAGCGAAGGATAGCCTGAGTGTCGCGGGCCGGGCCGGCTCGAGAGAGGGGGCAGCCATGGAATCAGCGCCTCACAATTTCGAATAGCTGCTGCATCTGGGTCAGCTCCAGCAACTGTTGAATCTCGGGTGTGGGATTGAGGAGCCGCAGAACCATGTCCTTTCGCTGGGCGGTGGCGCGGTAGAGGGCAAACAGCGCGCCGAGTCCACTGCTGTCCATGAAGCGAGTTTGGGAGAGATTGATCTCGATCACGGAAGGCGACGTAGCGAGCGCTGATTGGAGGCCGTCGCGGAATGCGGCCGCATTTACTGCAGTTAACTCCTGAATCTCGGACACGTTTAGGGTCTCGCCCTGATTTTCAATTTTCATAACGGCATGTCGTGTTTAACTTGGAAGCTTCAGGTTGGACGCTTCGCTTAGGGGAGTCCGCAGGACCTGTATCAAATCGATCTGCGATCCGGAACGTGCCCGTTGGCTCGCCGTCCTTCCGAAGCGGTCGGTCCCGTCCGCAGGCTGAATCGTCGAAAGGGAACTCAGGAGGAATGGATCGGGAACGATGAGCGAGGAGTCCGTTCTCCAGTCGGTCAAGGTGCTGCCCCAAGCCAGCGAGTTGGCGACCGAGGTCAAAGGCCCTACAAACGTGTCGGGGCCGATCCAACTTTGGGTTACGCAAGCCTTGCTGCTGACAACCGTCCGATCTTCGAGAATAGCTCCCGGACCGATAGTGGCTCCGGCTTCCACGGATACCTGGTCACCGATCCAGCACGGGGCGAACAACTTCGCCATCGGTGAGACCCGGGAGCGGCTGCCAATCCAGACGCCCGGGCTCTTCTCCGCTGTTCGGATCCTGGCGGGAGTTAACGCCAGCGGCATCCATGCAATCAAGCCGGCGAACCAGCCAGCGTAACTCTCAAAGAGGGGCGCCTGCGGGCATCCTGGCAAGTGAGACATCGATACAATGTCGTGGGGCGCCGGCAGCCAGCCGTCTGGATCAACCGACTTGTACTTCTCGGCGGCTTCGCTGCGCGTCGGCTCGACATGTGAGCCAATGACCTCGAGCCGCACGCCCCAGCGCGCGCCGTTTCCGACCGATGCTCGTACCTGGTCTTCGCCGTCGACGACGATGATCCTGATGTCCCGAGCCCCAAGCGTGGTTAGGTGTTCGATCCAGTGTCCCGCAATGCAGTCACCAAAGATCGGTGTTGTCGCTAGGGGGCCGGAAACCGCGAGGTGCGGAACGGCTGGCCTACGTGAAAGACAGATCAGCAGTGACTTCATCAATAAGCGCCCGAGCCGAAGACCACCGCGCGCGGTGTCTTGGCGAGAATCCGTAGGTCCTGTCGCAGGCTCTGGCTCTCGATATAATTGACGTCGAGACGTACCTGTCCCGGAAAGTCTATCTCCGCGCGGCCGCTAATCTGCCAGACACATGTAATCCCCGGCTTGACTGAAAGACGCCGGCGGTCGGCGAGCGAATATAGCGCGACTTCCCGCGGCACGGGAGGGCGCGGCCCTACGAGAGACATGTCGCCGCGGAAGACATTGTAGAACTGGGGCAGTTCATCGAGGGAGAAGCGTCGCAGGTATCGGCCGATCGTTGTCACCCGTGGATCATCTTTGATCTTAAACGTCACTCCATTGCCGTGCTTGTTGGCCGCGAGGAGCCCAGCTAGGAGTATTTCTGCGTCGGGGCGCATCGAACGGAATTTGAACATCTTGAATTCGCGGCCGTGGCGACCGACGCGGGTTTGCGGGAAGATTGCAGGTCCCCCGTCCATCCGAACTATCGAGCCGATAATGACCAGCGGTAAGGCCAAGATCACGAGGGCTGCCAGGCTCCCGAGCACGTCTACGACCCGCTTTGTAAGCTCTGCGCTGCGCATCAGCCATTTCCAAGAGAGGCGCCGAAGGGAGAAGCCTAGGTTGAGTCTGAACAGGCCGCGACGGCTTTCAAAGGTGGCGAAATGCCCCAAAAGCTCGGGGCAGATGCGGCTGGGATTACTTGTTTTCATGAGATGGTGGCCGTGGACGCTGGTTGTGCTGCCCCCGAATCTTGGGATGCAGTGGTGAATAGATCCTCGAGACCGTCGATATAGGTGTTGTAATTGAACTTCTCGTCAGCGAGACGGCGGCCACTGCGCCCGAGACTTCGGGCGAGCGCCTTGTCGACCAGAAGCGTATCGATCTTCCTCGCGAACATCTCGCGGTCCATCCACCGCACGAGGAATCCATTGATACCGTCCAGGAGCCATTCGCGGATTCCACCTGCGTCAAAGGCGACTACTGGAAGGCCACAACGCATGGCTTCAAGACCCGCAGCGCCAAAAGGCTCCGGCCACAGGGAGCTCATTACCGCCAGTGAGGCTTCATGGTAGTGGACCGCGATCTCGGCCTGGGGAACGAAGCCCTTGAAATGAACCCGACCATCCAGTCCCAGCCGGCTGCAGAGGCGCTCGCATTCCTCCCTTTGGCTGCCGTCGCCCAGAATGACGCATTCGAAGGGTGATTTTACGTTTGCGAGTGACTCCAGCAGCACGTCGACACCCTTCCCGCGGATGATCTGGCCCGAATACACTATCAGGTTGCGCGAGCTGAAGGTGGGTTCGTCGAGAGTCTTCGTGGGCAGCGGAACCGGGGCATGAATCACGATCTGCCCCGGCGCAAAGCCGTTGCGAAGCAGTTCCTGCCTCATGTAGTCCGTGGCGACAACCATTCGGTAGTACTTCTTGTTTACCGCTATCTCCCGGAGCTTGGCGCCGTAGCTGACCCATTTTACGGGGAATCCGGTCCCGGTGGCCCTGGCGATCGAGGCCCCGCAGGGGACGATGCAGTAGGGGGATGCAGGCCTTGTGCAGATATTGCGGCTAAAATAGTGATATTTGTAGCTGCGCATGCAGTAGAGATCATGGTCGTGCACCATCCGGATCACTGGCCGTTTGTAGGATGCGAGTGCACCAAGCACTTTTGGGTTTGAGAACTTGTTGAGGACAAGGACGTCGGGCTCAAACTCCGCCAGAGCCGCATCCACCGTATGCTGCGCGACGGTGCTTGATTCTCCCAAAGCATAACGACTGGCGAAAACATCGCTCCATTCGGCTTCACCGCTGCCGGTGCCCCCATGGGCTAGCCCCACGACGTGGCCTCGCTGCTTAAGTGCTTGCGCAGTAAGAAGAATGTTCACCTCGGCGCCCCCTTGGGCCCCAATCCTTTCATGAATGTAAAGCAGGCGCATTGCCGGTTGATTGTCAGGATTTGGTGTCGGTGCGTTTAGAGCCGAATATGGTAGACTCTCGCCGGCGTACAATGGAGAGGGGGTGAACACCCCAGAGGACGGCTACAAACACCTACCTCCTGCGCGGAACAGGCATGATCTGGCAGACACTAACACTGCCTATGTTCAAGCCCAACCCGCCGAACTGATGTCCCGAATCTCAACCAGCCTTCCTATGACCTATCAGGAGGCCCTGAGGGACCACCTCTCCAACCCGGGCGACGTCACACTTAAGCAGGCCTACGAACTGGGTCGGGCCGCTGCGGACGGCGGCTTGGAGGTTTTCGATTTGATTCGCCTGCACCACCAGGCAATAGCCGAAGGAATTCTGCCTGGCGGCGAGCGAACCCATCCTGCGAGCCTCGCACCAATGCTCGATGCGTTTCTGCTCGAGGTCCTTTCGCCCTTTGGCGTTACCGACGGTTCCCCTTGCGGCGCAAGGGACCGGTCATCCGGATCTCGAGATTGGGAGGCCGACGAACTCATGGCGCGCAACGCGGAGCTCGAGGACGAGATAGCGGAATGCAAGAGGAGCGAGGCTGTGGTCCAGGCGGCCAAAGATCACTACTTCGAGCTCTATCAGGACGCCAGGGCTATGGAGGCGAATCTTCGCGACCTCTCCGCCCAGGTACTCACAGCCCAGGAGGAGGAGCGGAAACGCATCAGCCGCGAGCTTCACGATGAGATCGGCCAAGCGCTGACGGCGATCAATGTGTCGATAGCAATGCTCAAGAAGCAGGCTGCCTCAGATCCGTCGTTTCTGCACAATGTGGCCGAAGCCGAGCAGCTCCTGGAACGAACGATGGAAACCGTGCACGCTTTCGCGCGCGAGTTGCGCCCGGCGATGCTCGATCACCTTGGTCTGCAGTCCGCCCTTAGGGCCCACAATCTCGCCTTCGCGAGGCGGACCGGAATCAGGACGGAGCTCGTCGCCCATCCCCGTCTTGCCCTGCTCGATGAGGGCCGAGCGGAGGTCCTGTTCCGTGTCGCGCAGGAGGCGTTGAACAATGTCTACAAACACGCGGGCGCGACCTGCGCAAAGATCGAGTTCACGGCGACCGAAGACTCCATTACCATGGAAGTGGCCGACAACGGCCGCGCCTTTGACCTTGAGGAGCATGCGGCAAGGC
>Ga0265338_10005592_pt1 | contig 16347 bp, 9 predicted proteins | sample 42126metaG_FD_193579 | JGI IMG/M metagenome (GOLD analysis project Ga0265338, IMG submission 193579) | Rhizosphere microbial communities from Carex aquatilis grown in University of Washington, Seatle, WA, United States - 4-21-26 metaG | ecosystem: Host-associated > Plants > Roots > Rhizosphere >... | reverse complement strand
AAACAAGCTGCGTGATGTTTTCCAGAATCTCGCCCAGCGGTTGGGAGTTGTTGATGTCTTCCAGAATTTTGCCGCGGCGGCGCTCGATGTAGGCTATCGTAGCGTTCTGGCGGCGCGCCGTTCGCTCAGTCCACACCACCCTGATGCCGAATACAAAGACGACGATAATCAAGACGGTAACCATGGTGGTAAGGTTCTTGACATTCAGCCATGTGGGTTGAGCCACCACCGCAATATCGTCGTAAGAGCGCAGCAGAACATCGAAGCCCACTGGCCCCTCAAAAGGATCTGAGCCGTACGATACCGACGAAATGCCGGTGACGCGCACCGTAGACCCCACCGGAACTTCTTTCATCGGCGGCACACTGAAGCCAAGATCCTGGTCGGGATGACGAGACAAAACCGAAAATAGATGGCCGCCCGTGGTCAGAACGTATTCGTCCTGCGCGGCTTCCCGCGATTCCTTTACCACCTGGCCTTCAATCGAAACCAGGTCGAAGGCATTCGAACCTGATGACAGTTGGCCCCAGCCAATCGCTTCCGGCTTAACAGGCGCTCCCGCACGGCTGTCGTCAACCTTGGCGCTGGTCAAAGTCAGCAGTCCATTGCGGACTGCGGGGAACCCCGAGGCCGTCGCCTTGTCGCCAATGCTCATCGGCTGTTGTTCTTTCGTCTCGATCCAAAGGCTCTTCGCGCCGTTTTGCAGCACCACCGCCGTTCCCGGCAGGTAGTAGGTAATTGTGCCTTCCACACGCACGCGCTCCGTCTGGTCATTCACGAAAGAGTGCTCAAGAATCTCATCCATCGGCGTGAAGGGCAGCGAATCAGGGTCGCTCGCAGCCGATTTCGATATCTTCAAGTCAGTGATTGAGGGCGCTTCGATCACCACTCCCGTCATCTGGTTCTTGCTGTCGAATATCCCCGAGGCCGATCCGGTGACTGAAACCTGTGCGCCCAGAAGCTTCTTCAGCAAACTACCATCGTCGCTGGTAATGGTCGCATCCACATTGCCGCCGTCCATCATCAGTTCAAGGTAGATATTCACCACCTTGCCGTATGTAACCAGGTTGGCGCTCCTTACCTGGCCGTTCACGGTTACGCGCATGCTGTCGAGGTCGGCGCGGATCAGTTGCCGGTAGCTTGCGGGCACCGCTGCCGGAACCGCTCCATGGCCAATGCGGGTAACGCTTTCGGCCACAATGTCGGGGCGAAAACTGTTGCGCGTGTTGCCGTGAACCAGCACCCGGTCGCCCGGCACAAGATCGAGATTGGTGGGCACCTGGACGTAGACGGCCATGCCTCCGTCTTCGACAAACAGATCGATGCTGCCTTTTGCGTAATAGGTCACCGTAGCTTCAATGACAACGGGAATCGCCTGGCCAGCCTGCTCATTTGTGAGTTTGTGAAGGGCCGCGAGAGAGGTAATGGTGGCAGGTGCGGCATTGGCTGCCGCGGTGCAAAGTGCCAGGCAAACAAAAACGGCGATTCGGCCGGACGCGATTAAGCGTCCGTTGGTTTGCGCGATCTGCCTGCTGATCTCGTTCCGATTGCACATTTGCATCATGCCGAATTGTCCACGCAACTGGGCCCAGATAGTTAATGGGAATCTGGGCTTGCCGGTGTCTGGCTATGCAACTCGAAGCGGCCAGTAGGCGGTCTCTCAAAGCCCACTTGCAACAGAATAAGGAAGAAACGGTCGCGATTCCATGTTTCTTTAGTGTCAGCACCTTAAGTGTATGAGTCTTTTGTGGGAGTTACGCCAAAACATGGTATATGGCACAACCGAAGTCGAAGCGCTCCGCAGCAAAGGCGCGATGCCAATGCCAGTCTTAAGCGCGCGACCGCTGAGATTCCTCAAGTAGGTCGACGGTTCGCCGGCGGTCCTTTTTGGCCATGTACATCGCGGCGTCAGCGGCACTCAGCAATCCATCTTTGGTTGTGCCATCTTCGGGATAGAGCGCAATTCCAATGCTGGCAGTACCCGAAATCAAGGGCCCTCCAAGCCTGAAGGCAGCTTTAAAGCAGCCATCCAGCCGCAGCGCCACGTCCATCACTGTAGCGCGATTTCGCACATCCGGAACCAACACCGCAAATTCATCGCCTCCAAGCCGGGCCAGCGTGTCGCCAGGCCTGAGTTGGTGCTTCATGCGCGCAGCCGCGTCCTGCAGATAGATGTCGCCGGCAAGGTGGCCATAGCGGTCATTCACCTGCTTGAAGTCGTCCAGGTCAATATAGATCAACCCGAAAATTCCAGCCGACTTCCGCGCCTGGTCAATCAGCAGGTCGAGGTGCCGCTCCAGGCTGAAGCGGTTTTGGATGTCGGTCAGTTGGTCGAATTCCGAGCGGTGCACCAGGTCCGAGTGCAGGCGCGAGGTCTCGATCGCGAGCGAAGTCAGCCCTACCGATGACGCCATCGTCGCTTCGACTTCTTTTGCGGCGGGTGTGTGCCCCAAATGCGCAGCAAATAGGTAACCAAATGGAGCGCTTGAATTCGACGGAATGGCGAGCTTACTTACTTTCCATGCGGCATCGAGCACATTGGTTGGACGGTTTCCGGCTGTGACGCCGTCCGCCAACTCGCACCAGCAAGACAACCCCTGCAATTTGAATGAAATCAGCGCCGTTATCTGTTCCAAAATCTCGGCCAGTGGGCGCGAGTTATTCATGTTCTCCAGAATGCGGCCGCGGCGTTGCTCGATGTGCGCCAGCGCGCTGGTCCGGCGCCGGGTTCTGCGTTCCATATACCACCCACGCGCCCCTACAACCACCACCGCAATCAACAGCAAGGCAACCAGGTAGAGAAGGTGGGTTACATTCAGCCACGGAGGCCGGGTAAGAACCTTTACGTCGTCAATCGTGCGCATCACGATATTGAAGGGCACCTCGCCATTAAAAGGATTGGCATCGGTCAACATGCAAATGCCGGTAACGCGGATCCGCGATCCCACAGGAATCCACTCCATGGGCGCGAGCGGAATTCGGCTGGCGGAGCCCGGATGCCGCAGGATAGCGGAGAAAAGATGGCCGTCGCCCTGCAGCACGTATTCGTCCTGCGTGGCCTGGCGCACTTCGGTTACAACCTGTCCCTCGATCGAAACCAGGTCGAAAATATGGCTTTGGCCTTCGTTGCCGCCTACCGAGAGGTCCCTCCAGTGGTATAGCACCGGAGAGATAGGCGCTTTCACCATGTCGTCGTGAATTGCACTCTGGGTGAGAGTCAGAAAACCATTCTGAATATCAGGAAATCCGATCACATCCGCCAGGTCGCCCACCTGCACATCCGATGCGGTTTCCGTCTTTACCCGCAGGCTGCGCGGGCCGTCCTGCAAAACCATCGACTGGTTCGCCTCGTAATAAGTAACTGTGCCGTGAACCCGCATCCGCTCAGTCGTATCGAACACTCTTCGACCGATAATGATTCGATCCATCGGCGTTACAGAGATGGACCACGGATCGATTGTTGACCGCTTAAGCACCTTCATATCATTGATCGACTGAACGTGCATAAGCACCCCGGTCTGCTGCATTTTGTTATCGAAATCTCCTGACACAACTCCGGTAATCTCCACTTGCGCGTCGAGCAACCCATTCATGGCATTCTGATTGTCGTTGTCCAGGCTGGCTTGAACGGCGTTTCCGTCAACCAGCAGCCGCATCGTGGTTACTACCGCCAGATAATTCGGGTCCGGGGCCAGGTCTGCCGAGCGAACTGTGGCCCGCACTGTCACCAGCCGGCAATCGGTATCAGCGCGAATCATCTGCTCAAAGGTCGGGTGATAGGCCGCCGGCGCCTGGCCGTGACCCAGAAACTTTACTTCGCTGCTTACCACGTAGGGTCGAAAACTCGGCCGCATTTCTCCGTGGATCAGTACCCGGTCGCCAGGGATCAGATCGAAGTCGGTGTTCGACGCTACAAAGATCGCGGCGTCGCCGTCCTGAACGAACAAAACTTTTTGATAACGCCTGAAGTAGGTGACTGTCGCCTTAAAGGACACAGAGTTGTGCCGTTGCGCTTCGGCATTGCTGATGTTCCTTATGTCGGCAAGTGTAGTAAGCCTTTCGACCGGTACTTGCTGCGCAAAGGCGCTCGATGCCCAGAGAAGCGCCAAACCGAACATCATCCGCTTGATAGACATAGGTATGCCCACTCTATATATCGGCAGAGTTGCAATGGGAATTAGTGACCGGGGTAGAACAAGTCCGGGCTCAGCCTTTGCGCAGTATCTCCGCGGCCTCGTGGCCGCGTTCCGAGCGCATCTGCTTACTTACGTACATCGCCGCGTCGGCAGTATTCAACAGCCTGTCTCTGGTAAAGCCGTCTTCAGGGTAGATCGCGATGCCAATACTCGCCGATCCCTTGATGGTGTTGCCGGCCGCCGAGAATGGATCGTCGAAGCAGTGTTTCATCCGCATCGCGACCTCCTCCATGCCGGCGCGGCTGCTCACATCGCGAACCAGCGCGGCGAACTCGTCCCCGCCCAGCCGGGCCAGCGTGTCGCAGGAACGCAATTGCCCTTTCATGCGGGCGGCCACGGCCTGCAAATACTGGTCTCCTGCCTGATGGCCGAAATGGTCATTCACTCGCTTGAAATGGTCCAAATCGACGAACACCAGCCCGAAGATCTGGTTGTGTTCGCTTGCCTCTGCCAGCAGCGCATCCAGCTTCTTTTCAAACGAAAAGCGATTGCGGACGTCGGTCAGCAGATCGAACTCCGAACGGTAAACGAGGTCCGAATAAAGGCGGCTGGACTCGATGGCCAGCGCGGCCAGGCCGGCGCCCATCGTCAGCCCTGCGGAAACGCTCTCCCACGGCGTCGTATGCGGATCGGTGCCGGCCAGGATGTGTCCGTGAGGCGGACCGCCCCGCGAAGGGATCTCATGCCGAATCCCCTTCTGGCGGCGCTTGTCACCCTCCCATGCGCCGTAGCGGGTTCCGTCGGCAAGCTCACAGCTACACGGCGCTCCGTCCAATTGAAATGAAACCAGGTCGGTGATCCCGGCAAGGACCGCCGCAATCGGCTCGCCGTTGTTTATATCCTCAAGAATCCGGCTTCGCCGCCGTTCCACATTCGCCTCGCACTCAATGCGGGTGGCGATCGAGCGGGTCTGGCGGTGAATCTTGCGCTGCAGCATCCATCCCCACGCGCCCACCACCACAATTGCAGCCAACAGCAGTGTGACAATCTTCATCAGATTGCGCACGTTCAGCCATGAGGGTTTGGCTACCACCGTTACGTCCCCGGCGGTTCGCATCAGTACGCCAAATCCCTCGGAGCCATTGAACGGGTTGCCGTCGTCGAGGATGGCCACGCCGGTTACCTTCACCAGGCTGCCCGCGGCGATGGCGGGCATGGGCGGCGGCTGTTTGACCGTAGGCCACTCGTACACAAACGGATGCCGGACTGTGGCGCTGAACAGTTTCCGGTTCGATGAAATGACATACACGTCCTGCGCCTGCTCGCGCACCTGCGATACCAGCGTTCCTTCAACCAAAACCAGGTCGAAAGCATGTTTGCTGGCCGCCAGTTCGTCCCATGTCACCGGCGCCGGAATCACGGGCGGCGCTCGTCCAAGAGTCCTGATTGCGCCCAGCTTCAGCGTCAGAAATCCATTGTCGACGAAGGGAATCCCGATGGCCTCGGCGTGATCGCCGACCGCCAGCGGCTCTAGTTGCGGAGTCAGCACGCGAATGCTGCGGCCGCCATTCTCGAGCACCGCCATCTGCGAGGGATGGTAGTAGGTGAGTACCCCCTCTACCCGGACTCTTCCCGACTGGTCGACGAATTTGAACGTCTGCAGGACTCTGTCCATGGGGGTCGCCGGAATCGACCAGGGGTCGCGCCCGGCAGGGTGAAGCACCGTGACGTTTCTCGATGAGGATACATGCAGCATTGCGCCCGTTTGCTGCATCTTGCCGTCGAAGCGGCCAGAAGCTACGCCGGTCACCTCCACCTCTGAGTCGAGCCAGCCCTTCAACCACGCCGCATCGTCATTGTCCATGGTGATGTTGACGTATCCGCTTTCAGTGCCCAATTCAATCTGGGATACGTGCCGCCCCGAGCTCAGGCTCATGGTTGCCGAACGCACCACTCCGCGCACCGATACATACATGCAGTCGCGCCGGCCCTGGATCATCTCGGTGAAGGTGGCCGGCACCGCCGGCGGCAGGGCGCCGTGATGAAGCACCGTGATCTCGTTGGCCGCTACGTCGGGGCTGAAATCGGCGTAGGTGGTTCCCTTCACAAGAATACGGTCGCCAGGTTCGAGAGCGATGTTGTTCGCGCCTCCCACATAGATCGCCTCGCCCTTGTCTTCAACAAACAGCGTCGACTCATAACCGCGGAAGTAGGTCACCGTAGCTTCAATCGCAACCGGCAATTTGTTCGCCGCCTCGGCTTTACTGAGGGAACGGACGGCGTGGATCGTCGTCAGCGTCAACGGCGCCTGCGCCATGGTGGCAACGCAGCACGCCGCCGCCATTGCAACAATCGAGATCGACTTTCCCAACGGCATCGACGGGATCCCCACAATCTTTTCGCAACGGAGGCGTGTGACCATCTCCACGCATCTCCTGTGAACCTGCGAAATCCAGGCACCCGATGCCTCGGGGCCAGTCAATACTGTACCCGCGAGCATGAGCGCACGCAGGTCATATCGGCAGAATGAGTTGAAAGATGAAGGGATGGGCGGTGCTACAGCGGCTCCAGGATCGCTTTACCTCGGAGCCGATACTCTCAAGTCGTCCCGACCCCAAGAAGGGACGACCCTGGTCAAAAGCCAAAAACGGTGCATCTATCCTGGAACCGCTCTCAGCAGTGCAAAGCGCGGCGCCTTCCCGCGCCGACTCGTTAACTCGCCAACCCCGGCTTACCGCCTTGCCGAAGCTGCCCCATTGAGCGGCTTGTTCTGCTTGGCCGCGTACATGGCTGAGTCGGCTGTGCTCAGCAGGCCCTCTCTGGTAGCGCCATCGTCGGGATACATCGCGACTCCGATACTCGCCGAACCGGTGATCGTCTTGCCCTCGCAGCAGAACGGCAGATCGAAGCTCCGATGCAGCCGATCGCATATTACCGCAGCGTCGGCGCGCGAGTGAATCCGCAACACCACCACCGCAAACTCGTCGCCGCCTAGTCGCGCCAGCACGTCGCCGGGGCGCAACTGGCGCTTCATGCGCAGCGCAACCTCCTGCAGATAAAGGTCACCGATGTGGTGTCCGTAATTGTCGTTCACCAGCTTGAAGTCGTTCAGGTCCACGTACAGCACTCCGAAAATAGCTGCCGATTGGCGAGCAGACTCAATCACGCTCTCCAGATGCTTTTCCAGCGAAAAACGGTTGTGGATGTCGGTCAGCAGATCAAACTCTGAGCGATGCACCAGGTCGCTGTACAGCCGCGAGGTTTCAATGGCCAGAGTCGCCAGGCCGGCGGCCTGTTTCAGCGCCTCACTTTCGTCGCTGCCCGGTCGGCTGCTCTTATTGAACGCGGCATACATCAGACCCAGCGTGCCGCTTGAGCGCCCCGGAATCTCGTGCTCCACCACGCGCATTTTTGACGCGTACTCGTCGCCCGGGCAGCTACCCAGCATGGCCCCATCGGCCACCTTGCACCAGCACGGCGCGCCGCTCAAACGCGCCGACACCAGCTCGGTGATTCGCTCCAGCACTTCGGCCAGCGGCTTTGAGTTATTGATGTCCTCCAGAATCCTGCCGCGCCGCCGCTCGAGATACGCCAGGTGCGCGTTGTAGCGCCGCGCCAGCCGTTCGGTCCACATCACCCTGATGCCGATGACAAAGATGATCACCAGCAACACCACCACGATCATGGTCAGGTGCCGCACGTCGAACCACGGAGCATCGGCAACCACCGCCAGATCGTCATCCGTGCGCATCAGGATGTCGAAGGGAACATTCACATTGAATGGATTCGAATCCTCCAGAATGCAGACACCTGTAACGCGGACCATGGAACCGAGAGGAATGTCCTTCATGGGTGGCGGCTGTTCGGTGTTCAAAGGGTCTGGAGTGGGATGCCTGTAGATGGCAGAGAACAGGTGGTCCTGACCGCGAAGCACGTACTCGTCCTGGGCAGCTTCCCGAACTTTCGCAACCACAACGGCTTCGGTCGAGACCAGGTCGAACACGTTGTGGCTCTGGGTCAGATCCTGCCATGTGACCTTGATCGGCGTTACCGGCGCAACCCGATGACTATCTCGGATTTCGCCGTAGGCCAACTTCAGGAATCCATCGTGCACGTCGGCGAACCCTGTCGCATCGACCCAGTCACCGGTGCGCAGGCCGGTGCGCGAGCGCGTGTTGATCCAGATACTGCGCTTGCCGTTCTGGAGTACCGCTGCCGAGCCCGGCATGTAGTAGGTAACGGTGCCCTGGACGCGCAGACGCTGGGAAGAACCGGACTGCCCGTAGCCATTGAAGATTTCACCCATCGGCGTCACGGGAAGCGTCCACGGAGTCGTGCTTGCGGCGTTGAGCACCTTCACCTGGTCCAGCGATTGCGCATGCAATATGATTCCCGTCATCTGCATCTTGCCGTCGAATTTGCCTGAGGCCGCGCCGGAGACCTCTACCTCGGCGTCGATCAGGCCGGGCAGCGCTTCCGGGTTGTTGCCCTCCACCTGGACTTCGATGTTGCTGCCGCCGTCTGCGAACAACATGATGGCGATGCTGGGCCGATCTGAACTCATGACGATATCGGCGGCGGCCACGCGCCCGCGGATGCTTACCAGCCGGCAGTCAAATTGCGAGTGGACCAGCCCATCAAAGGTTGCCGGAACAGAGGATAAAGGCGGATCGTGGCGCAGAACGGCAATTGAGCTGGCGTTGATGAACGGTCTGAAGCTCTCGTGCGTCGTGCCGCGAATGCGAATCCGGTCACCTGGCTGGAGCGTCATCTCTGAAGTGGGCTGTACGTAGATCGCGTTATCGCCGTCCTGCACAAACATCGTGCCTTCGTAGTTGCGGTAATAGGTAACGGTCGCTTCGAAGTCCACCGGAAGCCGCCTTGAAGCCTGGTCGTTTGTAAGCAGATGGATGGCGGCAAGCGAGTCGAGCGGAACTGGGGCCGCCAATGCTGATTGCACACCGGGAGCGGCTAGAGCGATCGCCAGAATTAATCGCCGAAGAATGGCAGTTACGGATGGGTGCGCAATTTTCAATTTGCCCCTTTAATCCCCACATCAGGAGAATCCGCGCACGGCAAGCAGCCGCGCGTTCTTCAACCAGGCCAACTCGACCAGACCAACCAGGAACGGCCGCTATGCTTAAAGTCCTGCTGTCGTCCAAACGCCCTGCCGGGACACGCAATTCCTGCGTTCCATGGTCGCCCAAGAGCGCCAGAGCAAACTCCACCCTGCGCCCGGCTGGAAAAATTATTCGCATTCATCCTACTCCTACACCGAAAGCCCGTAATAGCAGATTCTGCGAGATGTGCCTGCCTGTCCTCGTTACCTAAGTGCTTCCCATGGACTAATTTGTGTACAATTCACCGGATCGCCCTCCACCGCTCACTCTGGCGTTCGGGGGCAGGAGACAGCCGCATGTTTATCGATAACGAATCGTCGCCGCCCGATCCGCATAAGGCCATGCACACGCCCGGCGCACAGTCCATGCCCACGCGCAGCATTCGAATTATCGGCGTGCCCCTCGATATGGGCGCCAGCCGCCGCGGTGTCGACATGGGACCGTCAGCCATGCGCGTTGCCGGCCTTGAAGCCCGCCTTGAGGCTCTCGGCCATCGCGTCACCGACGCCGGCAACATTCGCGTTGAAGTGGCCGAGACACGTGCCTATGGCAGCAGCAATGCCCGCTACCTGGCCGAAATTGCCGAAACCTGCACCCGCACCGCCGAAGCCGTGCTGACCTCGCTCGAAGAAGGCAAAACTCCGCTGGTCCTAGGCGGCGACCACTCTCTGGCCGTCGGTTCAGTCTCCGGCGTTTCCCATTTCTATCGCCGCCGCGACCAGAAGATCGGCGTCATCTGGATCGATGCCCACTCCGACATCAACACCCCCGACACCTCGCCCAGCGGCAACGTGCACGGCATGCCGTTGGCCGCACTGCTCGGCCTCGGTCTTGAACCGCTCTCGAACATCTACGGCTACTCGCCCAAGATTGCGCCTGAAAATGCCGTCCTGGTTGGCATTCGCGATGTGGATGCGGCTGAGCGTGCCAACATCCGTCGCGCCGGCATCACCGCGGTATACACCATGCGCGACATTGACGAGCGCGGCATGAGAGCGGTAATGGAAGAGGCCATCGAAACTGCCGGCCGCGGCACCGCCGGTTACCATGTGTCTTTGGATTTGGACTGGATCGACCCCGAAGACGCGCCCGGCGTGGGCACCCCTGTTCGCGGCGGAGCAACCTATCGCGAAGCCCACCTGGCCATGGAGATCCTGGCCGACCACGGTCGCTTGCTCAGCTTTGAGATGGTCGAAGTGAATCCAGTAATCGATGAGCACAACCGCACCGCAGACCTGGCAGTAGAACTAGCCTGCTCAGCATTCGGCAAGAAAATCCTCTAGCGGTGAATCTGGATGCCCCATCCTTGGCGCGCTTTTTGCGCCAAGGGTGGGAGACCGCCTCGCTAACTTGCTGACTTGCCGACTCGCCGCCTCAAGCCGCCACAAGCTTTGGCTTCAGCCGAAACACCAGCCCGGCAGCCAGGTAAACAATCGCCGCGATCAGCAACAATGCTTTCATTCCGAAAATGAACGAAAGATTCTGCGTCAATCCTCCGGCGACCGCGCCCAGCATATTCGCGCCGAACGCGCCGCTCCGTCCCGCAAAGCGCCGGAAACTTTCCGTAAAAACCACTCCTGCAAAGAAGAAAGGCACGCAATAGGCAAAGCAGATGATCACACCAACTACTGTTCCCGAACCGTGCACCTTCGTCCAGGGAATTGCGTAATTGATCACCAGCGTGACGCACAACAAGATGTAGTAGACGCCGAGATTCGCAGGCCGCCTGCGCTCCACGTAAACATTCGACAAAAGCAGAACCGAAAGCACACCGGTCAACGCGATGCAGTTCACCAGCCAGGTTGTGCCGAAATACAAAGCCAACCGGCTTATCAATTGAGTCTCCATCAGCAGGAATCCCCCCCCCAGCAGAAAGAACTGCCAGGTACTGCTTTCTTTCGGCTTGAAGAATGGACCCACCAAATAAAGCGTGAGTGCCAGGATGATGGCCGATACCGAAAAATACGCGCGCGGTATTGAATGCGACTGGTGGTAAACATAAGGCCAGTCATCCGTGGTTGGCGGCGGAGCCTTCTCGGTTGAAAGCAGAAACGCGGGCGGATGAGCGCTCAGAAATGTCGATTCCTGTGGACCAAGACTTTTGTTCCAGAATTCCGGCGAATCCGACTCAATGAAGACCGTTGCGTGGGCCAGAACGCCAATCTCTGTTGAATAATAGGTCAACGGCGGATGCGAGAATATGTCGCCCAGCATCGCGTAAAACCGCTGCCCGATCCACGTCCACGGCGGCCTCACTTCAAACTTCAACACCAGGATTCCCCCGGGATTCAGCAGCTTCCTCGCGTCGCGAAATGACTGCTCAGTGTACACATAGTTATCCACGCGCATGTTGCTGTAGCCGGAAAACTCAGTGTGTGAGTCAAGCAGCCCGAAAATGATGACATCGTACTTGTCCTGGCACTGACGCATGTAGTTTCTGGCGTCGTTAGTGATCAGGTGAACCTTTTCAGACTCGTAAGGGTGCTCCGGATGGAGCCGCTTCCCCAGAGTGGAAATCAATGGATCGATTTCTACCGCGTCCACTCTTCCGGCCCCGTGGCGCAGCGCAGCCGCGACGTCGTTCCCGGCTCCCGAGCCAACCACCAGCACACGATTCGTACTCGTCGCGAATCGGAATGGGCTGTCATACGAGCTGTCCTGATAGATACCCGCGAGTTGCGGATTCTTTGCCATGTACTCCGGCGTCACATTGGCAATCGTCATGTAGCTCTCGTTGTTTACATCGACCCAGTATTGCTGGTCGCCGACGCCTATCACCGATAGTTTTTGATAGGGAGACCAGTAGATCGCCTTGCCATTCGGGGACCGAAGTGCCAGCAGAATCACCGCCAGCAGCGCTGCGGCAATCAAACCGTCGCGCCAGCGAACTGGCCGGCAAAAAAGAATCAGAATGAACGCGACGACAAACCAGTACGAGGGCGAGAGCCAGAAATAAGCGAGTATTGCGAGCAGCCAGATCCCCATCAGGCTGCCCAGCAGATTCACCGAATAGGCAGCCACAGTTTTAGGCGCAGTCTCAAGGTAATACCCCACCCACCGCCCAAGCGGGATCATTGCGAGAGCAACCAGCATCAGGAAAGCGGTAACAATCATCAGCGATGTGAAGAGAAGACCGTAATAGTCTGCCGGCTTGAATTGGATGGTTCCCCAAAGCGCCGCATCGCGCGTGGATGAAAGAATCGACGACAGAGATTGCAGGAATGTTTGCCAGGCCTGGAACGGCAGATTGACCGCGGCGACTAATATGGTGGTGGCTGCCAGGCAAGGCAACAAGCTGCCCCGCTTCTTGGCGCTGAAGCAGCCCACACCGAATCCCAGAAAACAAACCATCAGCGACAGGTTTTGAAAAAAGGCGAAGATCTTCACTTCGGTGCCGAGCCAGCGAATCAGCACGATCTCAAGATAAAGTCCTGCAACGCTGACCAGCAGCAGCCGGCCCATTGAGAATTGTTGCGACACGTCGAGTGTTTTTGCGGTCTGTGAAGATATCTCCGATGCCACGCTGGCCCCTCCCTGGCTTACCAAAGTCCACACGGATCACTGGAGCGTGGCTCGCATGAATCCTACGTGTCTCTGGCTGCAGTTGATATCGAGGGTAACATTGCCCGGTCATCGGCGATTGCCGCGTGCCCTATCTGTTCAATCGGGTGCCCCATCCTCGGCGCGCCTTTGTCCTTGCGCCTAGGGTGGGGAGCGATGCCCCTACGCAGGCTTCCACAACCCCACAACATTCCCTTCGGGGTCGGCAAACCATGCGAATATTCCGCTGGGAATCGCGACCGGCGGCACAATGGTCTTGCCCCCCAACTGCTCAACCTGCTTGAGCGACTCGGCTACATCATCGGTCTGCACATAAAAATGCGTGAACTGGTGCGGTTCATGGCCCAGCGCGGCAACATGCCCCGGAATGCCGTCCGCCGATCCCGTGTCAATCATGCCCATCGGTCCCGCATCAATCTTCCAACCAAACGCGGCCGAGTAAAACGCGCTCGTAGCCTCCTTGTCTTTGCAGCCAATCTCAAAGTGAACCACCGGATGACTCATCGTCCTCTCCTTCCCTTCTCTAAATTCCGTACAGATTAACGTGAACCGTTGCCTATGTCGATGCCTGCTTCGTGAAAATGCGGTTGCAAGTGGTGAAATAGAAGCATGGGAAAGAAACTCCGCGTAGGCATTCTCTTCGGCGGGCGCAGCGGCGAGCACGAAGTCTCGCTGCTGTCCGCCGCCTCAATCCTCAAGGCCATCGATCGCAGCAAGTTCGACGTCACCCCCATCGGCATCACCAAAGAAGGCCGTTGGCTGGCCGCCGCCGATGCCAAGGGACTGCTCGAAGCCGGCAACAGTGCCGCTCCGCGCCATTTCCGCGCCGGCGATCCTGAAACCACCCCCGGCGCCAAGCTGCTCCAGGAAGGCATTCCAACGCTGATGGCACCCGAGCCCGGTTCTGCTACCGGATTCATCCAAAAGGAGAGCCTGGACGGCCAGTCCGCCCTCGACGTGGTCTTTCCGGTCCTGCACGGCACCTTCGGCGAAGATGGAACCATTCAGGGCCTCTTCGAATTAGCCGGCATCGCGTATGTCGGCTCCGGCGTGCTGGGCTCTTCAGCCGGAATGGACAAGGACGTAATGAAGCGGCTCTTTGCCCAGGCCGGCCTGCCCATCGTGAAGCACGTAACCCTGCTGCGCGCCGAATGGGAAAAATCCCCGCGCAAAGTCGTCGCGCGCATTGAGGCAGCGCTAAAATATCCGGCCTTTGTCAAGCCCGCGAACCTCGGCTCCTCGGTAGGAATCAGCAAGGCGCACGACCGCAAGGAACTCGGCCCCGCGCTCACCCTCGCAGCCAAATTTGACCGCAAGATCGTTATCGAAGCCGGAGTGGGTGGCAAAAATGCCCGCGCCCGCGAGTTTGAAGTCGCAGTCCTCGGCAACGACTCGCCCCAGGCCAGCGTCGTTGGCGAGATCATTCCAGGCAAAGAGTTCTACGACTACGAGGCCAAGTACCTGTCAGAGGGTTCGGTGCCAGTCATTCCCGCCAAAATAAGCCGCGCCGAATCGAAAGAAATCCGCGAGATGGCCGTCGAAGCCTTCAAGGCCTGCGACCTCTCGGGCCTGGCCCGCGTCGACTTCCTCATGGAGCCAGACGGCAAGCAACGCATCTACATCAACGAGGTCAACACGCTGCCCGGCTTCACCAGCATCAGCATGTACCCCAAGCTGTGGGAAGCAACCGGCGTAACCTACAAAGACCTGATCACAAGGCTCATCGAGTTGGGCCTCGAGCGCCACGCCGACAAAACCCGCAACACTTATAGCTACGAGGCGTGAACGGCAGTGAACAAGGCAATAGGGACTAGGCAATAGGCACTAGGGAAATAAGGAAACCGGAGCGGGAACTACCCTCGTCCCCATGGTGTCTAATGATTAAGGGAACCGCAAGGAACCCATTACGACAAGGCGCTGGGATCGTACGCGGCCAGAGTCCGTCCTAGTGCCTAGTCCCTAGTCCCTAGTCCCTGTCTTTCGGAAGCCACCATGACTCTTCTCGACGCACCGCAGTTTGACGAAGCCCGCGACCGCCGCCGCAGCACCATGCTTTACGGCGCGGCTGGCGCCATCTTCGCGCTCTTGATCGTTTTCTGGCTTGTCTCGGGCCGCCCCATCGACTGGCCCTGGAACTGGTACACCCACCTCGCCGGCCGCAGTGCCATCAACCACTTCCTCGACGACGTCGAGCAAAACAATCTTCAAAAGGCCTACGGAGTCTGGCTCCACGATCCCAACTGGCAGCAGCACCCCGGCCAACTCAAGTTCTATACCTTCGACAAATTCCAGAAAGATTGGTCCCCCGACAGTCATAACAACGACTACGGCACCATCAAGTCGCACAAAATTGTTGCGGCGCGCGTCTACGGCAACGCCTTATTGGCCGCGATTCTAATCAACGGCCGCAAGAGCGGCGCGCTCAATCTGGAGTACGACCCCAGGACCCACACGCTCCTGTTCCCGCCGCCCGACGTAGAGATCGACCCCGAATCGTACAGGCATTAGGCATAAAGCGAGTCAGCGAGTCAGCGGGCGCAGCTAGTTCGGAGTAAGCGATTCGCCATGGGAAATTTGAAGTTCTTTCTTTTCTCCGCAGCAATTCTTGTATCAGCTCAGGCACAAAGCCATGCGCAGAGTCCGCCCTCGACGACAAAGGAAAGTCCTTCCACGCAACAGCAGATCCCCTATGTGATACAGCTCGATCCGAAGTTTGCGGAGACACTTCTGATCCACAAAGAGGAGCCTGCCTGCCAGAAGGACCAGGACGGATTAAGGATTGGGGGAAAGGTGGTCATCGCAATCACCATCGATAAGAACGGCAAGGTAAGCCACGCCCAAACTCTCTCCGGGCCCAAGATACTAAGACCGCTAGCCCTGGCGACTGTGCGCAAATACCTCTACAAGCCCTATCTGCTGAAAAAAACACCGGTTGAAGTTGAAACGACAGTTTCCATCCCAATTGACTGTTTCTTCCATAACGGCCAAGCATAATTCCGCAGATCCTTCGTCGCTCCACTCCTCAGGATGACAAGGCCGGTAGATGGATGTTTAATCCCTCAGTCCCTACTCCCTATTCCCTGTCTTACCCCGCCTCCATCGCCTCTTCCGTCTTCTTGCTCATCTTCGCCGTCCGCTTGATCTTGTCCCAGTTAAACGGCTTGCCGTCAATCGCGCGCTTAAGCGTCTTGGCAATCACCAGGCTAAACAGCTGCCGGTAGGCAAACCGCTGCAGCCAGATATGAAACAGCAGCCAACCATCGCCCTTGTTGGCCGGGTGACGCCGCTCAAGACTGAAGGCCACTGACGAGGTGAGAAAGTCGATCACCAGGAAGCCGAGGAAGTATGTAACCAGCTTCAGGAAACTGGCCGGCGACGCGGCTTCAGGGTGGTAATGGCGGTCGATGAGGTAGTTCACAATGCCGTATGCAAACAGAAGGTCGATAAACGGCGAAACCAGCGGCAGAAACATCTGGAAGATAAGAATGTTGGGCAGCGCAAACAGTCCCATTGCCTTGTTGCGCACAAAC
>Ga0265338_10005591_pt1 | contig 16348 bp, 10 predicted proteins | sample 42126metaG_FD_193579 | JGI IMG/M metagenome (GOLD analysis project Ga0265338, IMG submission 193579) | Rhizosphere microbial communities from Carex aquatilis grown in University of Washington, Seatle, WA, United States - 4-21-26 metaG | ecosystem: Host-associated > Plants > Roots > Rhizosphere... | reverse complement strand
CATATACATATATAGATGGGGTCCGAGTGAACACCGAAGACATCCGCAAGCAGGTGGAACAGGCCTTCGAGGGCCGCGCCAGCCTCACTCCCGCCACGGCCGCCGCTGCGCTCAAGGAGGCGGTGGAAGGCGCCATCGGATTGCTGGATCGGGGCGAGGCCCGCGTGGCGGAGAAACGCGACGGGCAGTGGGTGGTGAACGAGTGGCTGAAGAAGGCGGTGCTGCTCTACTTCCGCTTGCACCCCAACCAGATGATCGAGGGCGGCCACACCCGCTACTACGACAAAGTACCCCTGAAATACGCCAACCATGATGCCACCGCCTTCGCCAGGGAAGGCGCGCGCATCGTGCCGGACGCCATCGTGCGCCGCGGCGCGTTCATCGGATCAGATGTAGTTCTGATGCCGAGCTACGTGAACCTGGGTGCCTATGTGGGCCAGGGCACCATGGTGGACACCTGGGCCACCATCGGCTCTTGCGCCCAGATCGGCAAGAACGTGCACATCTCCGGCGGCGCCGGCATCGGCGGCGTGCTGGAACCTTTGCAGGCCTCTCCCACCATCATCGAGGACGATTGTTTCATCGGCGCCCGCTCCGAGGTGGTGGAAGGCGTGATCGTGGAACAAGGTGCGGTGCTTTCCATGGGCGTGTTCATCGGCCAGAGCACCCGCATCTATGACCGGGAGACCGGCGTCGTGTCCTATGGAAGAGTGCCCGCCGGTGCCGTAGTGGTACCGGGCAGCCTGCCCTCTTCCGACGGCAAGTACAGCCTGGCTTGTGCGGTGATCGTGAAGCGCGTGGACGCCAAGACCCGCGCCAAGGTGGGCATCAACGAACTGCTGCGGAACGTCTGATGAGCGCCGTCCTCAACCTCACCCAGGAACTGGTGGCACGCCGCTCCCTCACGCCGGACGATGCCGGCTGCCAGGCCATGATGATGGAACGCCTCAAGCAGTTTGGCTTCACTGTGGAGCCTATGCGCTTCGGCCAGGTGGATAACTTCTGGGCGCGCCTCGGCAAGGCCGGCCCGCTGTTGGTCTTCGCCGGTCACACCGACGTGGTGCCCACGGGCCCGCTGGAACAATGGAAATCCGACCCCTTCAAGCCTGAGATCCGCGATGGCCTGCTCTACGGCCGCGGGACTGCCGATATGAAGGGCGGCCTCGCCGCCATGCTGGTAGCGGTGGAACGTTACCTGGCTGCCAAACCTGCGATGCAAGGCAGCATCGCTTTCCTCATCACCAGTGACGAGGAAGGCCCATCGGTGGACGGCACCGTGAAAGTGGTGGAAGTGTTGCAGAGGCGCGCTGAGAAGATCGATTGGTGCGTGCTGGGCGAACCTTCATGCCTGGAGAAGTTCGGTGACACCCTGCGCAACGGCCGCCGCGGCTCCTTGACCGGCATACTGAAGGTAGAAGGCATCCAGGGCCACGTGGCCTATCCGGAACGGGCGGACAACCCCATCCACCGCGTCGCCCCTGCTCTCGCCACGCTCATCAAGGAGCGCTGGGATGAGGGCAATGCCTTCTTCCCTCCCACCAGCTTCCAGATCTCGAACTTCAATTCCGGCACCGGTGCCGGCAACGTGATCCCCGGCGATGCCAACATACGTTTCAACTTCCGCTATTCCAGCGCCGTGACCAAGGAAGAGCTGAAGGTTCGCGTCCACGCGGTGCTGGACGAACACCGGCTCAAGTACAGCATCGACTGGCGGCCCATGGGGGATCCTTTCCTCACCGCGCCGGGAGACTTGAGCCAGGCCATGCAGGATGCAGTGGAGAAAGCCACGGGATTACGGCCGAAGCTGGACACCGGCGGCGGCACCTCGGACGGCCGCTTCATCGCGCCCATGGGTGCGCAGGTGGTGGAGTTCGGGCCGCGCAATGCCAGCATCCACAAGATCGACGAATGCGTGGCGGTGAAGGAACTGGAGCAGCTCGTGGATATCTACCACGACGTACTCAAGAAGCTTTTAGGCTGAGCGCTTCTTCCAGTTGACAGCCAACCCGCCCAGACCCAGAGCCACGAACCAGAGCAGCAGCCACTCCGGCATGGTGAACCCCAGGAAGCGCCAGGTGACGATGGAACAGTCGGCGCTGCCGGTGAATGCCTGCACCAGGAACTTGCCGAACGGCAGATGGGCGAAGAGGTAGCCGAAACCGGGGCCGCAGGGCGGCGCCAGGTACTCCGGCAGATGCTGCACATATATATGACGCGCCGCCACGGCGCAGCCGCCGACAGCCAACAACAGCAGCAACACCCCGTATACCTTCGAGCCCCAGCTCCTGGGGTCGTGCAGCGCCGCGGCCAGGAACAGCACGCCCATGCCGATGACCGCCACCCGCTGGAAGATGCACAGCAGGCACGGTTCGAGGTGCAGATGGAACTGGGCGTAGAGCGCGTAGCCCATGAGGGCGGCGCAGAACAGGAAACCCAGCAGGTTGGCCTGACGGCGTTGGAACGGCATCGAGGGAATCTCCGGCATCATGGTCTCTATAGGACCATGATGCCGGGGCAAATGTTGCATATCAACTATGAAAAATACGCTGGCAGAAGCGTCGCGAGCCGAAGCAGAGCGAGGCGTACGAGGCGAGCAGGGTTCGCCGCATGCGGCGAACGGCCGCACAGGGATGTGCGGGCTGGGGTGCGATTGCCAGGGACGGCGAAGAACTGCCACTGCAAAAAAGAAAGGGCCCTTGCGGGCCCTTTCTATTTAAACCAAGCGCTCGCCGCTCCCGCACATCCATGTGCTCCGCGGCACGTACGCATCCCTGCTACAGGCAGCGTCAGCGGCGGTCGAGGACTTCCCGTTCCATGGCTTCGAAGCCCGTATGCCGGACGTCCTTGCCGCGCACCAGGTAGATGGTGTATTCGCAGATGTTCTTGGCGTGATCGCCGATGCGCTCCAGGGCGCGGGCCGACCACATCACGTCCAACACCCGGCGGATGGTGCGCGGGTCTTCCATCATGAAGGTGATGGACTGGCGCGACAGGGCATCGTACTCCCCGTCCACCCGCTCGTCTTCCTTGGCCACCCGGAAGGCGGCTTCCGCATCCAGGCGCGCGAAGGCATCCAGGGCATCGTGCAGCATGCTGCGCACGTGGTTGCCCAGGTGCTCGATCTCGCGGTAGTTGCTGGTGGGGCGCTCCTGCTCGGCCAGGCGCGCCGCGAAGCGGCCGATCTTCTCCGCCTCGTCGCCGATGCGCTCCAGGTCGGTGATGGTCTTGATGATGGCCAGGATCAGGCGCAGGTCGCTGGCCGCGGGTTGGCGGCGGGCGAGGATGCGGCTGCATTCCTCGTCGATGGAGACCTCCATCTGGTTGACCTTGTAGTCGTGCTGCTCGATGGCACGGCCCAGGGTGCTGTCCCCCTCGGTGAGGGCCTTGAGGGCATCCACGATCTGCTGTTCCACGAGGCCGCCCATGGCCAGGACGCGATTACGCACGTCCTCGAGCTCCTCGTTGAACTTCTGCGAGATGTGGTGTGTGAGGTTCAGTTTATCCATGTTGCACCCGCGTTATTGCCGTTCGCCGCGGTCATCCTGAGTATATACCCCGGATGCCGTATATGAAGTCGACGGTACATGGATGTACCGTCCACCGACCGGGCAAGGCGCTCTCGCCCGGTCGGTGGAGGCGAGTCCGGACACATGCCGTACTCGCCGAGAGCGAAAGCCCATGGAAGGGCTTTCGCGTCCATATCAAGCCGTCTTGGCTTCCCGTGCCACCCGTTCCATGGGGAAGTGACAGGTGAAGATGCTGCCCCTGCCCGGTTCGCTTTCCACTTCCAGGTCCGCGTCATGTCGCTGCAGCACGTGTTTGACGATGGCCAGGCCGAGACCGGTGCCGCCGCTGTCGCGGCTGCGGGAGCGGTCTACTCGGTAGAAGCGCTCGGTGAGCCTGGGGAGATGTTCGGAAGCGATGCCCACGCCGGTATCCGTGACTGACAGGCGCACCCCATCCTCTTCCATCCACCAACGCATGGTCACCCGGCCCGAGTCCGGGGTGTAGCGCATGGCGTTGAATACCAGGTTGGAGAAGGCGCTGAACAGCTCGCTCTCTGACCCCAGGATCCAGATACGGTCCTTCACGTCCACCACCACATCGCGGGGTCCGTGGCCCAGGGCCAAGGCGTCGCGCTGGATGCGCTGCAAGAGGCCGGGCACGTCCACCGGCGCGAACGGCGCCTCGCGGGCTTCGGTCTCCAGGCGCGAGAGCTCCAGGAGATCCTTGATGATGGCCAGCATGCGCTGCATCTGGTGTTCCATCTCCGCCAGCGGCACGCCCCAGTCGTCCTCCAACAGCGCGTCGGCACGCATGGCGTCCAGATAGCCGCCGATGACCGTGAGCGGCGAGCGCAACTCATGGGAGGCATTGGCCACGAAGTCGCGGCGCATCTCCTCGAGGCGGTGCAGACGGGTCACGTCACGGACGATGAGCAGGCGCTGGTCGCTGCCGTAGGAGACCACCCGCAGGGAGATGCGTACGCCGGGCGAGGCCGGTGCCGGGATGTCCACCGGCTCGTCGAACACGCCGTGGCGCAGGTACCCCACGAAATCAGGATGGCGGATCAGGTTGCCGATGCGCCGACGCAGGTCCTGGTTCTGGCGCAGACCCAGCAGCCGTTCCGCGGCGGAGTTGAACCACATGATCTCCCATAGGGAGTCCAGCAACACCACTGCGTCCGGCATGGCGGCGGTGGAGTCACGGAACTCGCGCAGCAGGAAAGCGATGCGGCGCTTGCGCTCGCGGTCGCGGCGGCGCAACCGGTAGAAGTGGTTGAAGAGCTCTCCCCATATACCCAGCGAGGCGGGCGTGGCCAGTTGCCGGCCGCGGCGCAGCCAGGCATCCAGGCGATAGAGGTTGAGCAGGTGCCAGCAGAGATAGACGAAGCTCGCCAGGAACAGCCAGGCGAACAGATGCCCGGCCATGAGCCAGGCCACTAGCGCCAGGACGACCAGGAACAGCGCTACGGTCGCTTCCTGTCGCCAGCTGGGATTCATTGCACCGTGCCCTGTGCTGAGAAGCGGTAGCCGCTGCCGCGCACCGTCTGGATGTAGCTCTCGCAGCCGTGCGGCGTGAGCGCCTTGCGCAGACGGCGGATGTGCACGTCCACGGTACGTTCCTCGATATAGACGTTCCCGCCCCAGACCCGATCCAGCACCTGGGCGCGGCTGAACACCCGCTCGGGCTGGGACATGAAGAACTTGAGCAGACGGTATTCGGTCGGTCCCAAGGTCACCTCGGTGCCCTCAGCACTGACGCGGTGGCTGGCGGGATCCAGCTTGAGTTTGCCCACCGTCAGGGCATCCCCTTCGGCGCCGGCGGCGCGGCGCAGCAACGCCTGGATGCGGGCCACCAGTTCGCGGGCCGAGAAGGGCTTGGTGAGGTAATCGTCGGCCCCGCTCTCCAGGCCCAGGACCTTGTCGTCCTCGGCGGCACGGGCGGTGAGCATCATGATGGGTAATTCGCGGGTGGCATCTTCCCGGCGCAGGGAACGCGCCAGTTCCAGACCCGAGAGGTCCGGCAGCATCCAGTCCAGCAGGATCAGATCAGGCCGGCGGTCCGCCACGGCGTGTCGGGCGGAGTTGGCGTCCTCAGCTTCCCTCACGGCGAAGCCGGCGCGCTTCAGGGTGAAGACCACCATCTCGCGGATGGCGCGCTCGTCTTCCACCACCAATATGCTCTTCTCTTCCATGCTTTTTTCCCGTCCGAGTCCTGCGATTTAGGGGTAGGACCGGGCGAATATTAAAGCAAGGTAACATGACAACTAGGTTAAAAGGGGCCGAAAGCCCTTGAGTCTCCTAGGCCTTGGGGGTGGCGACCTTGTCCCGCAGGTAGACCGGCAAAGCCTGTTCCGGCGGCACACACCCCCCCTTCCCGAAGGCGATCTGGCCCAAGCGGGCGATATCCCCGGCAGTAGGAAGCAGAGCCGGGTCGGTGCCCATGAGTTGCGGTATGCGGGCCTTAAGGACTTCCCCATAGGCGCCCCAACCGGGACCGGCTCCGAACCAGGGGCCTGTGGAGGGCGCAGAGACCGCCGAGGGAGGGCTTAAGGCTTCTTCGCTAAGGGCCACAAGATCACCGGTGCGCGATTCGTAGGCCGCCCAATACACCTCCTGCATGCGCGCATCCAGGCAGGCCAGGACTCGCTCGACCTTGTGCACGCGCACGGCGGCGGCTGCCAGGGCGGCCAGATCCGAGACAGGGACTACAGGAAGATCCGCGCCATAGGCCAGGCCCTGGGCCACGGAGGTGGCTACCCGCAAGCCGGTGAAGGCGCCGGGCCCACGCCCGAAGGCGATGGCATCCAGGGATCTGAGTGCGAGACCCGCATCCCCCAGCAATCGCTCCACCATGGGGAGCACATGCTCGGCCTGGAGCCTCTCCGCGGGCGCATCCAGTTCCGCGAGCCTGCCGTCCAACAGCAGGGCCACGGAACAGCGGGTGCCGGCGGTATCCAACGCCAGCAGCTTCATGCGATCTCCTCCAGCACGTCGTGGAGGAACGTGGTCACCTCTTCCAGGTCGCGGGTCGGGCGCATTGGTGGCAAGCTCTCCCGGAACACCCGGCCATAGGGCTTACCGGTAAGGCGCGGATCGCAGATCATCATCACGCCCTTGTCGGTGGTGTCGCGGATGAGCCGGCCCACGCCCTGCTTCAAGGCGATCACCGCCTGGGGCAGCTGGTATTCCATGAAGGGGTTGCGTCCTTCGTTCTTCATGAGATCGAGACGGGCCTTCAGCACCGGATCTCCCGGCGAGGCGAAAGGGAGTTTATCTATGACGACCACAGATAAAGCGGGCCCCTTCACGTCCACGCCCTCCCAGAAACTGGAGGTACCCAACAGCACTGCGTTGCCCTGCTGGCGGAAAGTCTCCAGCAAGCGGCGGCGCGGCATGTCGCCCTGCACCAGCAGAGGGTAATCGATGGTGCCGTTCAGCAGTTCCGCGGCTTCCTTGAGGGCACGGTGGCTGGTGAAGAGCAGGAAAGCGCGGCCGCCGCTGGCCTCGATGACCGGGCGGGCCGCTTCCACCACGGCACGGGTATAGCGCGGGTCATCCGGCGCGGGCATGCGCGGCGGCAGATAGAGCAGCGCATGGCTGGCGAAGTCGAAGGGGCTGCCCAGCAGCAACTCCTCGGCCTCCCCCACTCCGAGCCGCTCCCGGTAGTGATCGAACTCGCCGCCTACCGACAGGGTCGCCGAGAGGAACACCCAGGCGCTCTGGTTCTGCTGCATGCGCGCGGCGAACCGCTCGGCGGCATCCAGCGGCGTGAGGTTGAAGGCGGTGCTACGCCCGAAATGCTCGATCCACCGCACCTGCTTGCGCTGACCTTCGTCCAGGAACGTGGAGAGGCGCGCATGCATGAGTTCGGCGCGGTCGCGGGCGTTCTCGAGGCCGCGGGAACGCGGTGCCAGTGTGTCCAGCACCGGTTTGAGGGCAGCCAAAACCGAGAGCACGGATTCCAGGCGGGTACGCAGCTGCTTGCGCTGGGGCAAGGCCTCCCATTCCTGGCGCCCGGCGCCTTCCGTCAACAGTGGGCGCAGTGCGTTGACGGATGCCTCGAACTCCTTTAGTTGCAGCTCAAGACCCGGCATGTCGGCAGCACTGCGCAGGTATTCGGCGCGCAGGTCCTGCACCCAATCGGCGAACTGGCGGGTGGAGACCGATAACCCGAAATACTGAGTAGCGATGTCCGGCAACTGATGCGCTTCATCCACGATCACCGCATCCACGCCGGGAAGGATCTCACCGAAGCCATCCTCCTTCAGCACCATGTCCGCCAATAGCAGATGGTGGTTCACTACTACCACATCCGCCTCCTGGGCGGCGCGGCGCGCTTCCAGCACGTGGCAGCGACTGAACTCGGGACACTCCTGCCCCAGGCAGTTGTCCTGGGTCGAGGTCACCTGGGGCCAGATGGGCGAGTTCTCGGCCACCACGTCCAGCTCGCCGATGTCGCCCGTACGCGTCACCGCTGCCCATTTGCGCACCGCCTCCAGCTCGCGCACCCGGTCGCGGCTGTCGAACAAGCCTTGTTCCGCAGTCGAGGTCAGACGATGACGGCAGAGATAGTTGGCGCGACCCTTGAGCAGCGCAGTGCGCGCCGGCGAGCCGATGGCCGTGCGCACGGCGGGCAGGTCTCGATGGAACAGTTGGTCCTGGAGGGTCTTGGTGCCGGTGGATATCAGCACGCGCCGGCCCGAGAGCAGCGCCGGCAACAGATAGGCGAAGGTCTTGCCGGTACCGGTGCCCGCTTCGGCCACCAGCACCTGCATGTCCTGCAGTGCGCGGGCTACCGCGGCAGCGAGAGTCTGTTGCTGCTCGCGGGGAGCGAAGCCTTCCAGCGTGCGCGCCAGCGGGCCTTCGCTGCCCAGGAGGTCCTCGAGGTCATGCATGACGCGGCGCGGCGCCGGTGAGCGCCCTCAATGGGTGGTGGGCGGAGTCGTGGCCTTGGTGGCAGCAGCGGGTGCGGCAACCGGCGCCGGGGCATTCGAACCCACCACGTCCAGGGGCAGCTTGCTGAGGTTATCCACCTGGGCTTGGCTCAGCACGTTCTGCTGCAGGTCTGCCTGCAGGACCACGTTGCGCGCCGCGAGGGCCTGATCCGGCGCGGCTATCGGGTCGAGGTCCGAGTCTTGCAGCAGCGCCACCAGCAGCGCGATGTCCTGAGGTGCCAGTTGCGCGAAAGGCCTGCCGAAGAATGCGGTGGACGCAGCCGCGATGCCCTGCGCCGGATGCGTGCTGCCGCCCATCTTCACCTGGTTGATGAAGCTTTCCATAATGTCAGTCTTCGAATACTGGGATTCGATGCTGACGGCCATGACCCGCAGCTCCAGGGAAGATGCACTGGGGAAATATGTCCGCAGCAGGCGCTTGGTGAGGGCGGCACCGTTCATGGTGCTGGGGCTATAGAAGGCCGGATCCATGCTGGCGAGCAAGGTGTTGGGCAGGAACTCGGTGACGCCGGCGAGGGTGAGGGGCTGGTTCTCGGCGGCCTTGGCGGCGGCGAAACGCTGCCCGGCATTATGGGCCTGCAGCCCCAGGTAACCTACATAACCCAGCACCGCGAGCAGCACCACCAGGGCGATGAGCTTAGGCAGGAGAGAGCCGCCTCCGGACACGCCGGCGAGTTCGCGGCGGCGCTTCATGGCCCGCTGTGTATCGGGGCTACGGCGCCTGAGGATCTCCCGGATCGTGTGCTCTCCCATGGGCCACCTGTGCTGCTTGTGTGCGCGCATTCTAGCACCCGGGAAACCGGGGGCTGAAGGTTATATAATAGGCTCCCCGCCGGGATGCGCCCCACGGTCGCCTCCCCTCCCTTAAAGACAAACAGCCACGGATCCTGGAATGACCAGCAATAAAGCCCTTGCCGATTGGGTCGCCGACGTAGCGCGACAGACCGAACCCGCCAACATCGTGTGGTGCGATGGCTCCCGCGCCGAATACGACAGACTGGTGGCAGAGATGCTGCAGTCCGGCCTGCTGCTGGAACTGGACCAGAAGACCCACCCCAAGTGCTACCTGCACCGCTCCAGCCCCTCGGACGTGGCGCGGGTGGAACACCTGACGTTCGTCTGCACACGAAATGAAGAGGATGCGGGGCCCAACAACCACTGGATGGCGCCCGCCGAGGCCCACGCCAAGATGGACTCGCTCTTCAAGGGCTGCATGAAGGGCCGCACCATGTACGTGATTCCCTACTGCATGGGCCCGGTGGAATCACCGCTGGCTCGTTGCGGCGTGGAGATCAGCGACAGCCCTTACGTGGCTGCCAACATGTCCATCATGACCCGCATGGGTACCCCGGCCCTGAAGCGCATCGAGCGCGAGGGCAAGTTCGTGAAGGGCCTGCACTCCACCGGCGAGCTGGATCCCAACCGCCGCTTCATCATGCATTTCCCGGAAGAGCTCGGCATCCAGAGCTTCGGCTCGGGCTACGGCGGCAACGCCTTGCTGGGCAAGAAGTGCCATGCCCTGCGCATCGCCAGCTGGCAGGCCAAGGACGAGGGCTGGCTCGCCGAGCACATGCTCATCGTGGGTATCCAGAACCCACAGGGCGAGACGCACTACATCGCGGCCGCCTTCCCTTCTTCCTGCGGCAAGACCAACCTGGCCATGCTGATCCCGCCCGCCTCCCACAAGGGCTGGAAGGTGTGGACCGTGGGCGACGACATCTGCTGGATGACCGTGGGCAAGGACGGCCGCCTCTGGGCCATCAACCCCGAGGCAGGTTACTTCGGCGTGGTGCCCGGCACCAACCCCAAGACCAACCGCAACGCCTTCGACATGATCCGCCATGACACCATCTTCACCAACGTGGCGGTGACGGCGGAGAACGAACCCTGGTGGGAAGGCCTCAAGGAAGGCACTCCTGTCACCGACTGGCAGGGCCGCCCCTACGATCCCAAGAACGGTCCGGCGGCGCACCCGAACTCGCGCTTCACGGTGTCCGCCAAGCAGAACCCCAGCTACTCGCCCCACAGCGAGGATCCGACCGGCGTGCCCATCTCGGCCATCATGTTCGGCGGCCGCCGCGCCGACGTGGCGCCGCTGGTGTACGAAGCCCGGGACTGGAGCCACGGCGTGCTGGTGGGTGCCAGCGTCGCCTCCGAGACCACCGCTGCCGCTGCCGGCAAGGTGGGCGTGGTGCGCCGCGACCCCATGGCCATGAAGCCCTTCGCCGGCTACAACTTCGGTGATTACTGGGCCCACTGGCTCTCGTTCAACACCCGCTCCACCCACCTGCCCAAGGTCTTCCATGTGAACTGGTTCCGCCAGGACGCGGACGGCAAGTTCATGTGGCCCGGCTTCGGCGAGAACCTGCGGGTGCTGCGCTGGATCCTGGAGCGTTGCGAGGGCAAGGCCGAGGCCGTGGAGACCCCCATCGGCTTCGTACCGGCGGACAAGGCCATCGATACTCACGACCTGGACATCGATCCCCTCACCCTGCACACCTTGCTCAACATCGACAAGGCCAAGTGGCAGCAGGAGATGAAGGAACTGGGCGAGTACTTCAAGACCTTCGGCAAGCGCGTGCCGGCGGGCCTGGAGAAGGAACATGCCCGGGTGAGCAAGGCCCTGGAAGACTGAGCTCTGCACTCCTCCGAGAAATGAAAAGCCCCGCGAGAGCGGGGCTTTTGACTATCTACTCTAAATAAAAAAGCCCCGTAAGAACGGGGCTTTTTTATCGGGCGATGAACGGAAGGCTTAGTGCATCCGATTGGATTTCGTACCGGTATCCACCTTCTCCAACAATTCCGGCGGCAGATAGGTGCCGCGGGACGAGAGGTCCGTGAGGCGCAGATGGTGCTCCACGGTCATCTCGATGAGCAGGTGCTGGCGGGACACGTCGCCACCTGCCGAATCCACGCTGATGTCGCACTGGGCGGAGCGGCCCACCAGGGTGCGGCCGGGCCGCACCTCGTGGCTCACGCCGTCCTGCTGCTGCAGCACCGCCTGCCCCTCCACCAGCTTCAGGGTGAAGCGGTTGCGGGCCAGGTAGATCACGATCTCCTTGTGGGCATTCAGGTCCAGGTTCACGGCCCGGCGGCGCGGCAGGCGCGCGTAGAGCTGGTTCAGGCGCGTGGTGAAGCGGGAAGACAGGGGCACGGCCTCGGCGCGCATGGCACGGGGCACCACCGGGCGGGCCCCGCCACTGCTGGCGGCCATGCCGGCGCGATACTCCCTCCCTAAGGTCTCCAGGATGTCGCGGCGCGACTCCAGGTAATGGATGTAATGGGTCAGGGTCAGGCGCAGGGCGCTGTCGGCGATGCGGTCGTTGCTGCCCACGGCGAAGAGGATGGAGGGCCAGTCCTGCTCGTCCGGCACCTTGTCCACGTCCAGCATGCCCCAGAGGTAGCGCAGGCGCTGGCGCGTCTCCAGGGCGCGCACCAGGATGTCCACGGAGTTCTTGTGGGAGCGGCGGGTGTGGCGCAGCTGCCGCTGCACGCCGTGACTGTCGAGGCCCGCCAGGCGCTCGATGCTGTCGGCGGGGACCTCGATGCGGGAGCTCAGGAAGCGGTCGTACTCCCGCTCATCCGCGAACACTTCCCACTGGCCACGCAACTCCAGCCGTAGCGGCCAGGGCCGGCGCAGGCCATGGGTGAAGGATCTCAAGGCGGTGAGCATTCTGGTTCCCTGGAAGCGTTCCCTGTGCAAAGCCTAGCCCCCCGCAGGGGGCTAAACCTTGATGGCCGTCACACTCCTGCCCGGCTTACTGGCCGCAGCCAGTGCCGGTGGCGCTCTCCTCTTCGCACTGGTCGCCGGGGAGCTGGATGCCGCTGCCGTTCACGTCGTACAGCGAGATCTGCTGGAACACCGACACGTCGATGAAGCCGCTGCCCAGGAGGCCGCCGGTCTGCTGGTTGGTGGCGGACTGCTGCGAGGCGTTGGTGATGTTCGAGTTCACCGGCACCACGCCCACGTCGCTGTCATAGGTGGTGGCCAAGGCCGCTCCGGAGCCCTGCTGCTCCTGGAACAGGATGTTCTCGCCGCCGATGTTCGACGTGGAGTTGCCGGAACCCAGCTGCAGGGTCGGCGCCGTGAGGCCCAGCGGGAACACCGCGATGGAATCCGCCGCCGAGGTTCCGATCTGGTTGCCGGCCAGCACGATGGTGTCGGCAGTGATGCCGGCAGCGCCGCCCGTGTCCGCCAGGTTGCCGGAGGCCGCCAGCACCACGGTGCCGGCGCTGAGCAGGTCGTTGGCGTTGCCCGTGAGGGTGATGTTCCTGCCGGACACCAGGACCAGGGTGCCGCCGTTGGCGAGCTTGAGGGGCGCGTTGACGGTGATGTCGCCGCCCAACTGGCCGCTGTCAGGTATGCCGAACACGCCCGTCGCCACCCCGCCGGTCTTCGGCACGGCGCCGATGTAGAGCAGGCCGGCATAGCCCTGCAGGGCGCTGGCGTTCAGCACCAGGCCCGAGCTGCCGGTGCCGATGGTGATGTCCAGGTCCGGCGTGCGGGTCACGATGGCGAGGGTGGTGGAACCCTTCACCGAGCCGCTGCCGCCGTTGAAGTTGATCGCATCCGCGGTCAGCAGCACCGGCTTGGCGATGTTGACGCCGCGGGCGAAGTTCAGGTTCTGGCCGTTGAGGTCCGCGTTCACGGTGGCGGCGCCGTTGTAGGTCTGGCCGCCCGTGGTGGTCACCGCCTGTAGCGAGATGGCGTTGCCGGTCACCGTCAGGTTGCCGAGCGCCACCTTGCCGCCCACCGCACCGGCGAAGGTCACGTCCGTGCCATGCAGGTTCAGGTTGCGGCCGGCCACGTCACCATCCACGGCACCGTTCAGGACGATGTTGCCGCCGGTGGCGGTGATACCGACGTTGGCCCCGATGGTCAGGCCATCATTGACGGTGATGTCGCCGCTGGTCTTGTTGTTGAGCGTGCCCAGCAGGGTCAGGGCGCCGGTATAGGTCTGGCCCTGGGTGGTGGTCATGCTGCCGAGCTTGATGCTGCCCGCGTTCATGGTCACCGAGCCCACCGACACCGTGACGTTGGACAGGTCCACGCTGTTGCCGCTGTCGGTGATGCCCAGCGAATGCAGGCCGGTGATGCCGCCGGCCAGGGTGCCGAAGCTCAGGCTGCTGCCCAGGTTGAGCTGGGTGTTGCCCGCCAACACCACGTGGCCGCTGATGCCGCCGGTGGCGAGCTTGGTGAGGCCGAAGGTACCCGCCAGGCTCAAGGTGCCCGAATCGTTCACTGTCAGAGTGTTGATCTGGCTGGCGCCGCCCAAGAGCGAGACACCGCCGTTGCTGGTCACGGTCAGGTTCTGGCCTCCAGTACCGGCGATGACACCATCGATGGTGATGAGCTTGTTACCGGTGCTGAGCAGGATCGCGCTGTTATTGACCGTCAGCCTGCCGCCATAAGTCTGAGCATTAACCGTGGTGATGTTGTTGGCGATGCTCGAGGTGCCGGTCACCGCCAAACTGTCCGCTGACACGGTGCTGCCGAAGACTGCGTTGCCGCTGACGGACAACGCCCCGACGTTGCTCACTGCACCGGTGAAGGTGCCATTGGTGCCGCTCAGCAGACTGAGATCGGAACTGCCACCTGCGAGCGTGCCGCCAAAGGTCACGGTCGAGCCCGTCAGGTCCGTGTTCGCGCCCAGGGTCACCGTTCCGGTATAGCTCTGGGTACCCGCGGTGCTCACGCTGCCGCCGTCGATAGCCGTGGTGCCGGTCACGGTCAGGTTGTTCAGCTGGTTGCTGCCGCCTACCGCCTGGTCGAATTCGGCATTTCCGGTCACCGTCAGATTCTTGCCGGTGGTGCTATCCACGGTGCCCACGAAGTCCACCAAGCCGCCATTCGTGAGAGTGGAGTTCGCGGTCACATTCACCGTGCCGTTATAGGTCTGAGTGCCGCTGCTGGAGATGTTAGCCGCAAGCGTGGCGTTGCCGCCTACGTCTAGGATACCCAGGCCCGTGGCGTTGCCGCTGAACTTCACGTTAGTGGTTCCCGCCAGGGTCAGGTTGAAGCCGCCGCCGGTGAGGGTTCCCGCGTTGGTGAAGGTCACGTTGGCACCCGTGAGGGTGGTGTTCGAACCCAGGGTGCCACCCGCATAGCTCTGGTTGCCAGTGGTGCTGATGTTTGTGGCGCCGGTGCCGTCGAAGTTGGTAGTACCGGTCACGGTGATGCTGTTGAGCTCAGTGCCGCCACCCACCACGTTGTCGAACTCTGCGTTGCCGGTCACGGTCAGGTCGAAGGCGCCATCCAGGGTGTTACCGAAATCGACAGTGCCACTGGTGGATGTCAGATTCGCAGCGGCGTCCAAGGTGGTTACGCCGTTGTAGGTCTGACTGCCGCTGGTGCTGATGTTGTTGCCGATGTCAGTGGTGCCGCTCACGCTCAAGCTGCTGAGCGCAGTGCTGCCGCCCACGACGCCGTCGAACACGGCGTCGCCGGTGATGGCCAAGGCGTGCGCCCCGTTCAGGGTGCTGTCGAAGCTGACCGTGCTGCCGACCAGGGTCGCCCCGCCGGTCAAGGTCGCCGCGCCCTGATAGTCCTGGGTGCCGCTGGTGTTGATGTTGTTACCGATCTTCGCGGTACCGGTCACGGTCAGGCTGTTGAGCGCATTGCTGCCGCCCACGACGCCACTGAACACACCATTGCCGCTCACAGCGAGATCGAAGGCCCCGTTCAGCGTCGAACCGAAGGTCACGGTCGTGCCCTGGAGGGTCGCGGCTGCACCCAGCGTCACCGCGCCGTCATAGGCCTGGGTCCCGGTGGTGGTCACGCCGGTGGTATCGATGGTGCTGGCGTTAGTCACATGCAAGCTGGTGAGCGCAGTGCCGCCGCCCACGAGGTCATCGAATACCGCGTTACCGGTGATGGTCAGCGTCTGGCCGCCATCCAAGGTGGAGCCGAAGGTCACGGTAGTGCCGGTCAGGTTGGCATTCCCGGTGAGCGTCGCCGCGCCCTGGTAGTCCTGGATGCCGCTGGTGCTGATGTTGTTGTTGATGCTGCTGTTGCCGGTCACGGTCAGGCTGGTGAGCGCCGTGCTGCCGCCCACGATGCCGGTGAACACACCGTCACCGGTGATGGTCAGCGCCTTGGCGCCGTTCAGGGTGTTGCTGAAGGTCACGGTGCTGCCCGTGAGGTCCGCCGCGCCGGTCAAGGTCGCCGCGCCGGTGTAGAGCTGCGTGCCCGTGGTGTTGATGTTGTTGCCGATGCTCGAAGTACCGTTCACGGTCAGGCTATTGAGCGCATTGCTGCCGCCCACGATACCGGTGAACACACCGTTACCGGCGACGGTTAGGTCGAAGGCCCCGTCCAGCGTCGAGCCGAAGGTCACCAAGGTGCCCGTCAAGGTCGCGGCTGAACCCAGGGTCACTGCGCCGTCATAGGCCTGGGTGCCGAGGGTATGGACGGTGTCGGTGTCGATGGCGCTGGCGCCAGTCACGTGCAGGCTGGTGAGCTGGGTGCCACCACCCACTTGATCGTCGAACTCAGCGCTGCCGCTGATGGTGAGCGTATGGGTGCCGTCCAGCGTGGAGCCGAAGGTTACGCCCGCTCCGCCCGCCGTCAGGGTGTCGTTCCCGGTGAGCGTCGTCGCACCCTGGTAGTCCTGGATGCCGGTGGTGCTGATGCTGGCGCCAAGGCTGGCGGTGCCCGTCACATCCACGCTGCTGAGCGCGGTGCTGCCGCCCACGATGCCATTGAACACGCCGTTGCCAGTGATGGTCAGCGCCTGGGTGCCGTTCAGCGTCGAGCTGAAGGTCACGGTGCTGCCGCTCAGGTCCGCAGCGCCGGTCAGGGTCGCGGCGCCGGTATAGGTCTGGATGCCCGTGGTGTTGATGTTGTTGCCGATGCTCGAGGTGCCGCTCACGGTCAGACTGGTGAGC
>Ga0265338_10005590_pt1 | contig 16351 bp, 14 predicted proteins | sample 42126metaG_FD_193579 | JGI IMG/M metagenome (GOLD analysis project Ga0265338, IMG submission 193579) | Rhizosphere microbial communities from Carex aquatilis grown in University of Washington, Seatle, WA, United States - 4-21-26 metaG | ecosystem: Host-associated > Plants > Roots > Rhizosphere... | reverse complement strand
CAAAACGCGATCGGCGTCGCCGTCATGCGCAATGCCGATGCAGGCCTTGTGCTCCACGACCTTGCGACAGAGATTTTCCGGATGCATCGAACCGCAATCCCGGTTGATGTTCATGCCATCGGGTTGGTCGCCATACACGATGACTTCCGCGCCGAGTTCCCGCAGAACGCAGGGGGTGGATTTGTAGGCCGCACCGTGCGCGCAATCCACCACCACGCGCATGCCTTCAAGCGTCAGGCCGCGGGGAAACGAGGCTTTCGCGAATTCAATGTATCGCCCCAGCGCGTCATCAATGCGCACCGCCTTGCCGATCTCATCGGCGGTCGGGCGGATGCTTTCGATTTTGCCGCTAAAGACGAGGTGTTCGATTTCATCCTCGATTTTGTCGTCGAGTTTGTAGCCGTCGGCGCGGAAGAACTTGATGCCATTGTCGGCGTAGGGATTGTGCGAGGCGGTGATGACGATGCCGGCGTCGGCGCGCAGGCTGCGCGTGACGTAGGCGACGCCCGGGGTGGGCAGCGGCCCGATGAATAGCACGTCCACGCCCATGGAAAGGATGCCGGACGAGATGGCGTTTTCGAGCATATAACCGGAAAGGCGCGTGTCCTTGCCGATGACGATTTTGTGGCGGCCGTGTCCGCGCGACTGGCGTTCGAGATTTTTGAAAACGTGTGCGGCGGCGCGGCCGAGTTTTAGCGCGGTTTCGGCCGTGACCGGTTCGACGTTAGCCGTGCCGCGGACGCCATCGGTGCCAAAGATTTTTTTATGCGCGCTCATGGCGGTCCATTCGTGGGGGGCGAAATTGTGACACTGACGTAGAGAGGATCGATTTTGTCGAGCGCCACGCCGGGCGGCATCGAAACGTCCACGTTCAAATGCAAGCCCTGGGCGGAATCAATGCTCGTGAGGTTCACACTTGCGCGAATCTGGGATTTCTGCAGACCCGCTATGATGTCATCCGGCCCACTGACTTTGACAGTCACCTGGTCGGGAACAATTCGGGCATTACGCACGTCCGCGCCACCGGAAACAGCGAGCACCGGCAGATTCGTGAATGTGGTCGTGTTCTTGGTGGCAAACGGGACGTCTTCCGGCGTCTCGCGAATGTTATGGACCGTAATCCACAGTACGATCGCCAATATCAGCGAAAGAGCTTTCCAGGTGGGGTCCTTGGTAATCCAGTCGTGTTTCGCCATACGATTCAAGTGCCCGTTTTTTTAAGCGCCGGGCGGGGTTCGTTTTTGGTGATAACGGCCGAATTCGGTTTGTATCGTTCGCTCAAATGCGAACGGAGCCATTCGACGAGGCTGCGCGACTTGGCCGGTTGCACCAGCAAAGAGGTCAGGAACGCGCGCAATTCCTCGAGCGACACGCCGCGCACGAGCTGGCCCTTGTAAGCGTGCGAAATCATGCCCGTCTCCTCGGACACAACGACGATGACGGCGTCGGTTTCCTCGCTCAAGCCAATCGCGGCGCGGTGGCGCGTGCCGAGTGATTTGTTCAAATCCTGCCGTTGCGTCAGCGGGAAAATGCACGCGGCGTAGGCGATGCGGTCGCCCTTGATAATCACGCCGCCGTCATGAATGGCGTTGTTCGGGAAGAATATCGTTTCGAGCATTTCCGGGGTCGCCTCGCAATCCACCGGGACGCCGGGTTCCACGGCTTCCCGAAGCTGGATGGATTGTTCGATGGCGATGAGGGCGCCGATGCGGACTTCCGAGAGCCGTTCGACCGTTTGAATGATGACCTCGATATTTTCGCGCTGTTCCCGGGCGCTGGCAAACAGCGGCAGGTTGCCAAGTTCGGCCAGCATCCGGCGCAATTCCGGTTGAAAAATGACCAACACCGCGATGGCAAAAAACGCCGAGAACGTTCCGAGCAACCAGCTCAACACCTTCAATTTCAGCAGCGTCGTGGCCAGGGCCAGCACCAGCAGCACGACAACAAAGCCTACAACCACCGGCCAGCCACGCGTGCCGCGCAAAAAGCGCGAGGCATAATAAATCATCACCGCGAGGATTAAAATTTCCAGCGCGGGACGCCATAAATCCTGAATGTGAACCTGGTCGGGCATCAATTTTTCTTCCGGGCCAGCACCGCCTCCGTCATGCGCGCGGCCCTGACCGTCTCCGCCACATCATGCGTTCGAATGATTTGTGCGCCACCGGCGATGGCCAGACTCGCGCACGCGAGCGAAGCTGGCAAGCGTTCATTCAATTTCGCACCAAGCAATTTTTCGATGAACGACTTGCGCGAAACCCCAATCAGCAACGGACGTGCCATCGTTGTAAAACTCTCCAGGTTGGCGAGCAACTGCAAATTATGCTCCGGCGTCTTGCCAAACCCGATGCCGACGTCCAGCACGACCTGGTCGGGCGCAACCCCGCAAGCACCCAGCTTTTCCAGCCGCTCGCGGAAAAAATCGCCAACCTCCCGGATGACGTCCGCATACACCGGATTTTTTTGCATCGTTTGCGGCGTGCCCTGCGCGTGCATGCAAATGTAACCGGCGCGAAATTCCGCCGCAACCTTCCACATCGCATCCTCGTCGCGGCTGGCAGCCACGTCATTGACGATGACCGCCCCGGCCTGTAGCGCGGCCCGCGCGACGGCAGGTTTCATCGTGTCAATCGAAAGCGGGATTTTGACTTTTACCGCGAGTTCGTCGATGACGGGAATCACGCGGCGCAATTCTTCGGCTTCGCTGACCGGTTCGGCGCCGGGACGTGTGGATTCACCACCGATGTCGAGGATGTCCGCTCCTTGCCTGGCCAATTCAAGCGCGCGGGCAACCGCGGCGCCTGCATCAAAAAATTTTCCGCCGTCCGAAAATGAGTCAGGCGTGACATTGACGATGCCCATGACCAGCGTCGGCCGGGGGAAGGCGAATTCAAGGTGGCGCGCGCGGAAAATCATTTTTTCAGCAGGCGGGGCGGCCTGGCTGCGTTCAGAGTTTGCGTTTGAAGTAGGCGATGGTCGTCTTCAATCCCCGGGTCAGCGGAACTTTGGGCGACCAGCCGAGGATTTTTTTTGCTTTGGTAATATCGGGTTTGCGTTGTTTCGGGTCGTCCTGCGGCAGCGGCTTGAAAACGATTTTGCTGCGTGAGCGGGTGGCGTGGATGATTTCTCTGGCAAAATCGAGCACGGTCAGTTCGACCGGATTGCCGATGTTCATCGGCAAATTGTAGCGACTCATCATCAGCCGGTAGATGCCCTCGATCAAATCGGACACAAAACAAAAGCTGCGGGTTTGCCGGCCTGCACCAAACACGGTGACGGGTTTGTTTTTGAGCGCCTGACTGATGAACGACGGGACGACCCGTCCGTCGTTAAGCCTCATGCGCGGGCCGTAGGTGTTGAAGATGCGGACGATGCGCGTCTCGACCTTATGCTCGCGGTGATAGGCCATCGTGAGCGATTCGGCAAATCGCTTGGCCTCGTCGTAACAGCCGAGCGGGCCGATGGTGTTGACGTTGCCCCAGTATTCCTCGGTTTGCGGATGGACGAGCGGGTCGCCGTAGATTTCGGAAGTGGAGGCGAGAAGAAAGCGCGCCCCTTTCTCTTTTGCCAGTCCCAGGGCTTTATGAGTGCCGAGCGATCCGACCTTGAGCGTTTGGATGGGAAAATTCAAATAGTCAAACGGGCTGGCGGGCGAGGCAAAGTGCCAGACGTAATCCACCCGCGCGTCCAAAAAAAGAAATTCGGTCACGTCCTGCTGTATGAATTTGAAATCGGGGTTGCCGCCGAGATGGGCGATGTTGTCCACGCTGCCGGTGATGAAATTATCAATGCCGATGACTTTGTGGCCGCGCGCCAGAAGCAAATCGGCCAGATGCGAGCCGAGAAAACCGGCGGCCCCGGTGACGACAGACGTTTTTTTCATCGCATTAAACCTTTGGATCTTCAACCGGGCCCAGCGTATTGAAAAATGGTTCAACGGTTCAACGATTAAAGCTGCGGCCGGTCACTTTGCGCCGGTGGCGGTGAACACCGCCGGGATGGTACGGAGCAAAATTTTCACATCCAGCCACAGTGACCAGTTGTCGATGTATTCAAGGTCAAGCCGCACCCACTCCTTGAAATCGGCGATTTGATTGCGTCCGCTGATTTGCCAGAGGCAGGTGATACCGGGTTTCACGCTCAGGCGGCGGCGATGGGCCAGGTCGTTGAAACGCCTCACCTCGTCCACCGGCAGCGGGCGCGGCCCCACGAGGCTCATTTCGCCGCGCAGAACGTTGAAAAGTTGCGGCAGCTCATCGAGGCTGTAACGGCGAAGCCATTTGCCAATGCGCGTAATGCGCGGGTCATTGGTGACCTTGAACACGGGACCGCGCATTTCATTCATTGCCTCCAGCTCATGTTTGAATTGCTCGGCGTTGGTCACCATGGTGCGAAATTTATAAAGCGTGAACGGTGAGCCATTAAGGCCGGAGCGTTTCTGCCGGAAAAAAGCGGGTCCGGGCGAAGTCAGCTTGATGAGCAGCGCAATGGCCAGCATCGGGACCGTCAGCGTGACCAGCAGTGCCAGCGCGCCGAAGAAATCCATGAGCATCTTGGCCAGGCTTTGCCAGGAGGTCTCGGGCGCGGTGCGAAAGACCAGCAAGGGATGGCCGAACAATTCATCCAGGCTCGCGTGCGAAATCTGCGTTCCAAAAAAGTCGGCCACCAGCCAGGCCTCCACTCCTTCCAGTTCGCAGACTTTGATGACGCTTTCAACCCGTTCGAAATACGCCTGTTTGGCGCTGACGATGACGCCACTGGCGGAGTGTTCGTGGAGCAATTCGATCAGTTCCTGGAGCGGCGCTTCAATAAAATCGAACTCGCCCGCCACTTCGATGCCTTCGTCGGTCTGGTTTTCCAATTCCTGGCGCAAGCGGGCGATTTCATTCCTGGCGCCGACCAGGATGAACCGGCGTTTATATTGGGCCTGGGCAAGCTCGCTTTTGTAAACGGAGGACAATATTTCCTCCTTGAGATACACCAGGACAAAGCTAAGGCAGCCAAACCACACCACCACCCAGCGCGGCACGTTCAGACGCAAGGCATACACGGCGAGCACCAGACCGATGGTGATGAGCACGCACCCTTTGAAAAGCGGCCACACCATGGCTCGACGGGGACATAAAATGGGCCGGTTATAAAAACCCTGCAATTCCAGAACAAACGGGGCTCCTGGAATGAGCACAAAATAAAGCCATCCGACATTTTCAAACGCATCTGGCGGCAAGGGTCTCAGGCCCAACCACGCAATAATTTGCGGATCGGCCCGCAATACTCCCGTGAGCCAGAAGCAGATCGCAAAGAGGAAGGCATCCACCAACTGGTGAACTTGCGCCCGCATCTGACGATCACGACGTAACATGTTAATTCAATTTAAAAGGGATTTTTTCGCACTGCGCAATTTTTACGTTACTGCGACCGGTTGGCGTTTACCGGTCCCGACGGCAATTGAAATTCCGGCACCGAGGCCGCAATCAATTTTTCCATTCGCGCGAAAGCGGCGTCTTCCTCCCCCGGCAGGCACGGGCTGAAATAGGAAATATACGCCCAGCGCTGCAAGACCCCCTTCAGCAGGAGATCCCGGACAAGATAGGACTGGAACTGCACATTGCCAGTGGTCCGTTCCTTGTCCGCGACAAACCAAAAAACATAAATGCCGGATATTTTGACATCTTTTCCATTGGGCTGTTGCAACAGCCGGCTGACTTTCCATTTTGACACCGGCAACCGGTAGGGATTGGGACCGGCCACAGGAATCTCCACCACGGCCTTCTCGTCACACGAAAAACCCTGGCCGGCCAGGCAGTATTCCGGCCGGTGAATGCTGGTGCGATCCGTGCCCATTAAAACGACGGTGCCGCTGATGCCGGGAGAGCCGTCCGGCGGCGTGTAGTAACGCTCCACGAAGCTGGTGTCCTTGGGCAGATAACCCAGCACAACATCGCTTTCCGGCACATTGGTGGAAGTAAAACCGAGAACCTGCGCCGGCAAATCAATTTTCATCGCGCCGCTCCCGGGGATCGGCGCGGCTTTTATGCCCGGTTTACCAAGCCTGAGATTTGCCTTGAGCCACGTCAGCGCGCCAGCGGTGCCCGCGATTAAAACCAGCACAGTGAATAGGATCAGCCACTTTTGTTTCTTCATGGTTGCTCCTGCTCGTCCCGTTTCCAGCGTTTTTCCATCCAATGCCCGACCCAAAGCAATCCGACGATCGCCGGGACGTAGGGAACCATACTGATCAGCGTGCTTTCGTGGACATAATCGCCGGCCCGCTGGCCTCCCAATTCCGCCGCAATGATGATGCAAAGCATTCGCATCAGGTTTCCCAAAACAGAAAGCGGAAAGGCCAGCGCCACAAGAAAAAGCCGCTTCCAAGGGGACCGAAATGTGATAAATCCATAGATTGTGGCGAGCAGAAAGATGGCGACCAGGCTTCGAATGCCGCTGCATGCCGGAGCGACATCGTATTGGTAAGCGCCGGTGGGATCAATCAGTTGCGTTCCTATCCGCAATACATCAATCCCCAGAATTCCATGTGACACCCATTCCACGAGTTGGCAGACCAGCAGGCGCAGCGGGAAGGTGATGAACTTGGCTTGATCACCCAAAGGAATTGAAAAGACAAACAGGAAAAATGGGAAAAAACTCCTTCGCAACCAGGCCGGGCCCCAGCTCAACCCGGTTAATCCGTATATGCCCGTGAATAGCGCCACGATGGAAAGGCGCGGTTGCTGAAGGACGTAACCCATGATGTGCAGCGCCATGGCCAGAACCAGCAGCAACAGTCCCGGCCACCACAGGCTCATCGGCAGTGCGAGCAGTTCCTTGCGCTTCCACCAAAACAATCCTATGACCAAAAATGGAATGAAGTCGCCATGCCCGTCGTCGGCGGCGGGGTTGGGGCTGTTATACGCCTCGTACATCCACGAAAACAGCGATGGGCTGTGGATGTAGCCCAGAATGGAATTGCCTAAAAACTGAAATAGCGCCAGCCACGCCGCCAGCAGCACAAAGAAAAAAACTTTGTCAGGCAACCGCCGCCAGCAGTCCGCCGCGTCCTGCCAAAAGGACTGTGGCGTTTCATTTGGTTGATTTTCGTTCATTTGCGTGTACGGCCAGTCTTGAGATAGCAGAAGTCGCGTATCCACTCAATCAAATTCATATCCGATTGAGCTAATCGAGCGAATATTTCTTCAGTCCGCCCAGTTGCGCGGCGATCTTGACGGCGAAGAGAGGATTGTTCCGGAAATAACGCCTGGCCAGCCGTCGCGGTTCCTGGCACAGCCGGTAAAACCATTCCAATCCGCTCCGTTGCATCCAGCGCGGCGCTTGCTTGACGCGCCCGCTGAGAAAATCAAATGCCGCCCCCACTCCGACCATCAGGGTCACATCCAATTGTGGAAGATACTCCGCCATGAATTTCTCCTGTTTTGGTGTGCTCAATCCGACCCAAAGAATGTCCGGGCGGACCGCGCGAACCGCTTCCCGCAGTTGTTCCCGTTCTTCGGCCGTGAGCGCCCGGAACGGCGGGGTGTAACACCCGACGACCTGCAAACCCGGAAACCGCGCCGTCAATTTGCCGCGCAAGCTCTCCGCCACGCCAGGCGCGCCGCCGAAAAAAAAGTGGCGGCATGGATTTTTTTCACTCCACGCGCAAATCTCCTCCATCAAGTCGGGCCCATAAACCCGGCGCATCCCGGAATGCCCGCCCAGTTTGCCCGCCCAAACCATGGGCATCCCGTCCGGCGTGCATAAAAATGCCGCGTTCAAAATCTGCCGGAATGATTCGTCCGCCTGCGCCTCCATCACACCATGCACCCCCGTCACGCAAACATACCCCTTGCGCCGCGCGCACACTGCGTCGGCAATCGCCCCCAGCGCCGACTGCAAATTGAGGACGCTGACGCCGACACCGAGGACGTTGACTCGTTCGATGGCCATCCGGAATTCGGCGGACAGCATATGCGCACCGGGAGGAAAATGCCAGTCCAACCCGCCGGGACCGGTTGAATATCCTTCCATCAACTCCGGCTTTCGGATAAATTGGGAACCTGAAGCTCGCTTACAGATTTGTATGAAGCTGCTTATTTTCGCCCATGTGCCGCCGCCATATCACGGCCAGAGCTACATGGTTCAACTGATGCTCACGGGGTTCGGCGGAGACCGGCGCACGCGGAAACAAGCTGCCTCGAATCCCTTTGGCATCGAGTGTTATCACGTCAACGCGCGTTTTTCGCGCGGGCTGGAAGACATTGGCGAGCTTCAAAGCATCAAACTGGCGCTGCTTTTCGTGCACTGCCTCGAAGCGATCTGGTGCCGGTTCCGTTACGGCGTGGAAAATTTTTATTACGTTCCGGCCCCCGGCAAACGCGTTGCGCTCTTTCGGGACTGGCTGGTGATGCTGATTTGCCGACCGTTTTTCAAAAGAGTCATCCTCCACTGGCATGCCGCCGGCCTGGCCAAATGGCTGGAAACGTCCGTGCAAATCCGCACCCGCGCGACCACCTATCGCCTGTTCAAACCCGTGGACGTCAGCATCGTGCTGTCCCAATACAACATGGCCGATGCGGAGAAGCTTTTATCCCGGCACATTTGCGTCGTCAACAATGGCATCCCTGATCCCTGCCCGGACTTCACGCAATCGGTCCTGCCGCGCCGCCGCGCACGTTTCATCGCGCGCAACAGGCTGTTCGTGGACGAATTATTGCAGCCGGGCGAAATTGCAGCCGCTGGCGGCGACCCGCAACTCATCCGGGTCCTGTTCATGGCCCATTGCACCCGCGAAAAGGGATTGTTCGCGGCGATGGCGGCGGTGGTCGCGGCCAACCGCGAACTTGCCGCGCGACGTGCGACGCTGCGCATGAAACTGTTCGCCGCCGGCAATTTTGTCACCACCGAGGAAAAGCTGGAATTCGACCGCCAGATGAAAATTCCTGAATTTGGCGACGCGGTGGAATACCTCGGATTCGTTTCCGGTGACGAAAAGACCGCCGCCCTGCGCCAGGCCGATTTATTTTGTTTCCCGACACATTATGTCGGCGAAAACCAGCCGGTGAACCTGATTGAGGCGATGGCATTTGGCCTGCCGATTGTGACCACGCGCTGGCGTTCGCTGCCCGAAATGCTGCCGGCAAATTCTCCGGGCCTGGTCGCCAACCAATCACCCGACCCGATCGCCGTGGCGATGCTGGCTGTGCTGGAACAGGAGGCCGGTGAAAACCTGCGCAATAATTTCCTGGCCCGGTTCACCGCCGAACGGCATTTGACCGACCTGGCCAATGCCATTTCTGCTGTCGAAAGCTCAGGCCAGGAAACCTGGTTGAGGCGCTCGCCGGCAACTTCCTGACGAGGCGAGCAAATTCGTTGCGGATTTGACGGGGCGGATTACCCTAGACGCGTTGAAAATAGGCATTCTCCAGCTCAATTCGACCATCGGTGATTTTGCGGCCAACCGGCAAAAGCTCGCAGCCGGTTATGAACGGGCCGTCGCGCTGGGCGCGGAATTTGTGCTGGCCCCGGAACTGTTTCTGTGCGGTTATCCGCCTCGCGATCTGCTTTTGCGCGCCGATTTCATCGAAGCCAATCTCGCCGCCCTTGCCGACACGGCCGGACAAACCGGTCCGGTCCCGTTATGCGTCGGCTATGTGGACAAAAACCTTGAGCGTCCCGGCCGGCCGTTGCGAAATGCCGCCGCCGTTTTACAAAACGGGAAAATCCTCTGGCGCGCGCACAAAAGCCTCTTGCCCACCTACGACGTTTTCGACGAGGACCGTTATTTTGAACCGGCCAAAACCGTTGCGCCTTTTGTCTTCAACGGCCACAAGCTGGGCATCACCATCTGCGAGGACATCTGGAACGACGAGGATTTCTGGCCGGAACGGCTCTATCGCCGCGATCCAGTCAAGGAGTTGATCTCGCAGAAGGTCGAAATCATCTTCAATCTCTCCGCGTCGCCGTGGCACTGCGGCAAGGAACGGACGCGGTTGGCCATGCTCCAGCGCGTCGCGCGCGACGAGGGCGTGCCGCTGGCCCACGTCAATCTGGTCGGCGCCAACGACGAATTGGTTTTTGACGGTCATAGTGTCGTATTGAACCGCCGGGGCGAACCGCTCGCGCGGGGAAAAGGGTTTGCCGAGGACGTTTTTGTCGTGGACCTGAATGCCGGTCCGGCGCCGGCGGAAATCGAATGGCCTGTCCGCGAACAACAAATTTTTTCGGCTTTATCACTGGGTATTCGCGATTATGTCCAAAAATGCGGGTTCAAGTCGGCCTTGATTGGTTTGTCCGGCGGGGTTGATTCCGCTTTGGTGGCGGTGCTTGCGGCGGATGCGCTGGGCGCCGACCAGGTGCTGGGGATCTCCATGCCCGCGCGTTATTCAAGCGCCGGGAGTCTGAGCGACGCCGAGCTACTCGCAAAAAATCTCAGCATCCGTTACGAAGTCCTGCCAATTGAACCGGTTTTTCAATCGGTCGAAAAACAATTGGCCGGAGTTTTTGCCGGCACCCGCCCGAACGAAGCCGAGGAAAACATCCAGTCGCGGTTGCGCGGCATGACGTTGATGGCGCTGTCCAACAAATTCGGCGCGCTGGTATTGACGACCGGCAACAAATCGGAAATGGCCGTCGGCTATTGCACCCTTTATGGCGATATGTCCGGCGCGCTGGCCGTCATCGCCGACGTTTTCAAGACCGACATTTACAAAATTGCCCGATGGGTGAATCGGGGGAAAAATATTATTCCCGAGGCCACCCTGTTGAAACCCCCGAGCGCCGAATTGCGTCCGAACCAGAAGGACCAGGATTCGTTGCCCGAATACGACATGTTGGATTCGATTTTACAGGCATACATCGTTGAGGACTTGAGCAAGGCGGAAATTGTCCGGCGCGGTTTCGACGCCGGCGTGGTCAATGATGTGATCAACAAGGTCACGTTCAGCGAGTACAAACGCCGCCAGGCCGCGCCCGGCTTGAAGGTCTCGCCGCGCGCCTTTGGCATGGGCCGGCGCATTCCCATCGCGCAGCGTTTCAGAATAAAAGATTGACCAAAAGGCTGTTACATCCTATATTTTCACATTGGTTTCAGGTACTTTGCTCTATGACTTCGTTGGCATACATTGATCCTGGCCTCGGCGCGCTGATTTGGCAGACCGCGGTGGCTGCCTTTGTCGGATTCCTGTTCTATTTAAAAAAAACGCGGGACTGGATTGTCGGCACAATCCTGAAAATTTTCGGGCGCGAACAGAAACCTGTCACTCCGGTCACGCCCAAAATTTCCGCCGCCGAGGTTGAAACAAAAAACGATGAGCGGTGATGCCCCTCCCCAGCCATCGTTCCGCGACCCTGCCGGCTGCTGCCTCCTCTTCAATCAACGGGTGCTGAGATTCGTCGCCGCGGATGCCGTTGCCGAATTCGAAAAATTTCTCCAAACCGGCTGCGCCCGGCAATTCGTAGCCGCCAGACAACTTGCGTCCACACGCCGTTTAATGGAAACGGAAGCCGCTCCGCTCCGCGAGACACCGGAGTTGCGCACAATCTTTGAAGCACAACCCGCCGGCGCGATCTTCGAACACGAACGGATTCCTTTCCCAAGTTATCCCCACGAATGGCCGCCGGAAATGCTTCGGGCCGCCGGGCGGCTGACGCTGGGACTCGCCCGCGCCGCGCTGGCGGAGGGTTATGGTTTGAAGGACGCCACGCCGCGCAACATTTTGTTTCGCGGCAGCGAGCCTGTGTTCATTGACGCATTGTCGTTTGAGCGGCGCAACCCCGCCGACCCGATCTGGCTGCCGGAGGCGCAGTTCGTCCGCGCCTTCCTTCTGCCGCTGCTGGCCAATCGCCGCCAAGGTTTGTCGCTGGCGGAAATATTTACGACGCACCCGGACGGCCTCGAACCGGAGGAGGTTTACCGGCTCTGTGGGCCTTTGGAAAAATTCACGCCGCGAATCCTTTCGCTCGTTTCCATTCCCACCTGGTTGTCCCGCAATTCCCGCCCGGACAACGCAAACATATACAAGCCGCGTCTCCTGGCGGACCCGGAAAAGGCGCAATTCATCCTGGCATCGCTGTTCAACCGGCTGGAACGGCACTTGCAATCCCTGACGCCGGCGTCCGGCAAAGAATCAACGTGGTTGGATTACATGGTCACGCACAGCTACAATGACCCGGCCTTCGCGGCCAAGGAAAAATTTGTGCGCGAAGCGCTGCGCGAATTTTCGCCGGCGCGGGTGCTGGACGCAGGCGCCAACACCGGTCATTTCAGTGTGCTGGCGGCGGAAGCAGGCGCGGAAGTCGTCGCGGTGGATTCGGACGCGGCCTGTGTGGATGCGATTTGGCGCCGCGCCCGCGAAAAGAACCTGAACATCCTGCCCCTGGTGGTGAATCTGGCGCAGCCGAGCCCGGCGCTCGGCTGGCGCAACGCCGAATGCCCGTCGTTTCTGGATCGCGCAACCGGCAGGTTTGATGGCGTGCTGATGCTGGCATTGGTCCATCATCTGCTCGTGACGGAGCGGATTCCGCTTGAAGAAATCCTGCGTCTGGCTTATGAAGTAACCAATTCGTTACTTGTGATTGAATTTGTTGAACCCCAGGATGATATGTTTCGCCGGTTGACACGAGGGCGTGAGTCCCTCCACGCCTCGCTTAACATGGCGGTGTTCGAGCGCGCGTGCGCGGCGCATTTTGAAATTGTTCGCTCGCTCGCGTTGCCAGGCACAAGCCGACGGATGTATTGCCTTAAACGAAAGCCAGGTGCGGGTTGAAGGAGGTCTTAAACCAAGTCTTTGATGACGACCGTTCCGGGGAAGCCGCTTCCTGGCGGGTCGATATCAGCCGAAAAATACGGGATGGAATTATCGCCCTTTCGCTGGCCAACTTATGTTTTGTCAGCGCCTGGTTTTCTCCTTTGTACGATTCGGATTTCGGATTCTTCAACCGTTTGCCCGTGACTCCACCGGCGCTGTTGGCGCTGGCGACGAACATCTTTTGGGTCGCGCTGCTGATCTGGTTGGTATTGCAGATTCGCCGGCGTTTTCAAAACCGGGCGTTGCATTTGATGATTCATCTGGTGTTCTTATTTCTGTTGCTGATGGTGGCGGATCGTGTACGGGCAGCGTTTCATCCGAAATACAATCTTGAACTATTGGTGCGGCAACCGGTCGGCGCTCTGGTCGCGGTCGTGATCGGAGCGCTTGTTTTGTGGAAGCACCGGCAGGTTGCAAAAATCGGGGCCTTGATTGTGGCGATTCTGTCACCAATGGCCGTTTTCAATCTCGGACGCATCGCGTTATTATGTATGGGCGTCATGCATTTGCGGCAGGCCGGCGAGGACCCGGTATTGCCGCCACTGGGGCCGGTTCATGAAAATCAGCCGCGAGTGGTTTGGATAATTTTCGACGAGCTGGATTACCGCCTGGTGTTTGAAACGCCGCCGGCGGGATTTTCATTTCCCGAGTTCGATCACTTGCACAACGGGTCGTTATTCGCAATCCAAGCATACCCTCCAACCGACAGCACGATTCTTTCCATGCCCAGCCTGATTGTCGGCCGGCAAATCCGCGTCACGACTCTGACCAACTCATCCGAGCTGGCCCTCACCTTCGCGGATACGGGTGAGACGGCCGGATGGAGCCAACTGCCCAGCGTGTTTTCTACAGCACGCCAACTGGGCATCAACACCGCGCTGGTGGGATGGTATATTCCATACGCGCGAGTGTTGCATCGCGATTTGAATTATTGTTCGTGGTATCCTTATCCGGCTTTTGAACCCGCCCGGGCAACGACGTTTGGGGAAGCAATGAAACGACAAATTCAATCTCTTTCAGGTCCGCTGCACATTCGCCAGAGTTTTGTGGACATGTATTACCAAAGCATGAATGACTCGCTTTCGCTGGTCACCAATTCCGATTACGGCCTGGTGCTCCTGCATCTTTACCCGCCGCACCCGCCCGGCCTTTATCTGCCGGACCAGGACCGCTTCTCCCTGGTGTCCCAGCCCCGGGTCCGCGCCTACTTCAACAGTCTGGTGCTGACCGACCGTTCCTTTGGAGAAATACGGCGGGCCATGGAAGCGTCCGGCCAGTGGGACAAAACCTGGCTCATCCTGAGCGCCGATCATTCGTGGCGTTCGTCGCTGATGTATGATGGCCGGCGCGATTTCCGCGTTCCTTTTCTGGTCAAATCGCCCGGCACGAATGCACCCATGACTTACGACCGGGAATTCAACACCACGCTGACGCATGATTTGATCCTGGCCATTCTCCAGGGCGGGGTCACCAACCAGGCAAATGTCGCAGCCTGGCTGGATGCCAATGGCAAACCGATGCTCCCGATCAAGGGCGAATTCAGGGAATAGCCGAATATCGTTGGCAACGCCCGTCGTTTCTGCTGAAAATTGAAGCAGATCCGATAAATTGCAACCATTCACCATGCGCTTCTCCGTTGTCACTCCCAGCTTCCGCAGTTCAAAGTGGCTCAAACTTTGCATCGCGTCAGTCGCCGACCAGTCCGGTGTGGATTGCGAGCATATCGTTCAGGACTCCTGCTCGGACGACGGCACACAGGATTGGCTGCCACATGACAAACGTGTCAAGGCGTTCATCGAAAAAGACGGCGGAATGTATGATGCGGTCAATCGAGGCTATCGCCGGGCGAGTGGCGACATTCTCGCGTATTTGAATTGCGACGAGCAATATCTGCCCGGCGCGCTACAGGCGGTGCATGATTTTTTTGAGCGGCATCCCCAAATCGAAGTCGCCCTTGCCGGCACGATTGTCACCGACGGCGAAGGAAAATACATCTGCCATCGTCATTCGCTGGTGCCGCATCCGCAGCACGTCTGGTTTCGTTTTTCGGCGCTCACCAGTTCCATTTTCATCCGGCGGCGCGTCATCCTGGAACGCGGGATTTTCTTTGACCCACGCTGGCGTGATCTGGGCGATTTCCACTGGGTGCTGGCATTGATGAAAAATCGGGTGCCGATGAAGGTGTTCGACCATTTCACTTCCGTTTTCGCCGACACCGGGGAGAACATGAATTTGAAGCCGAACGCCATCCGTGAAAAGGCCGAGACGGACCGGATGATACCCGGCTGGGTAAAGGCGCTGAAACCGGCATGGATCATTCAACACCGGTTACGCCGGCTGGCGGCGGGACATTTTGCCTTGAAGCCGATGAATTATTCCATTTACACACTGCAAAGCCCCGAAGAGCGAGTGCCCTTCGAGGTGCTGAAGCCCACCGGAGTCTGGTGGAACCGGCTTTGACGGATTCTCCTTCCCCAAGGTCCGATTCAGAATGATGGCCGCCAGGGCGAGACGCCATTACGTCAGCCAATCGATCGCTTGTGCCCGGCCGCCAAGGAACCCTCGATCGCCCATACGGCCTCAATCGGCATTGATTCCGGTGTGGGCGCATCCGCTGGCACGGGCGGCAGCGCATCAAAGACTTCACGAAACATTTCAAGATTGGCATTAATCCACCGGTGAAGTTTCCGAAGACCCTGTTCGACGGAGCATGAGGGACGCCATCCAAAATCTTTAAAAGCCTTCCGGATATCCGCCACAAACACTTTTTGATCGCCCTGCCGTGGCGTGGCAAAAGCGATTTCCGCCGTCGCCCCGCCTTGCGCTTCGAGCCAATGAACAAGTTGCATGACGGAATATTGATTCTGTGGGCCGCCGCCGATGTTATAAACCCGGCCGGCAACTTTGTCGCGTTTCTGCCACGCCAGACAGTAAGCGTCAATCAGGTCGTCAATAAAGAGAAGATCCCGGGTCTGTTTGCCATCGCCAAAAATCGTGATGGGGCGGCGCAGCGCCTGGGCAATCAGAAACCAGGCGACCCAACCCTGGTCCTCCATCCCGAATTGACGATACCCATAAATGCAGGACTGGCGGAAACAGACGGTAGCCAATCCATAAATCCTGGAATAATCCCGCACGTATTGGTCCGCCGCGCCTTTGGAACAGGCGTAGGGTGAATAAAAATCAAGCGGTTGCGTTTCGGGAATTCCCCCGGGAAAATCAGCCCATTCGTAACGGCCATCACGCTCAACCACCGGGGCACTCTCCAGACTGCCATAAACCTTATTGGTGGAAGCGTAGATAAATAACGCCTCGGGACAAAATGCGCGGGCGGCTTCCAGCAGATTAAAGGTACCCAGAACATTGTTCTCCAGATCGTACCGGGGATTGATGAGAGACGCAGAAACCGCCACCTGCGCCGCGCAATGCAGCACCAGATCATACCGTTCCTGCTTGAAATAGCCGGTTACCGCCTTTTCATCGCGTATATCAACCTTGGAAAAATGAATCCGACCAAAACCCCGGATCCACTGAAGATTGTTTTCCGCTCC
>Ga0265338_10005589_pt1 | contig 16352 bp, 32 predicted proteins | sample 42126metaG_FD_193579 | JGI IMG/M metagenome (GOLD analysis project Ga0265338, IMG submission 193579) | Rhizosphere microbial communities from Carex aquatilis grown in University of Washington, Seatle, WA, United States - 4-21-26 metaG | ecosystem: Host-associated > Plants > Roots > Rhizosphere... | reverse complement strand
GCCTCGGCAACAAGCTTATCGACGGTGATATAAAGCTCTCCGTAATCCTGCTGAAGACGGTCAACCTCTAGCTTGGCAAAATCCGGGGCATCGTTGCCGCCGATGACAGCGCGCGGATTGTTCGTGGCCATGTTATTTTCCTCTGTAGACCGGGATCATTGCCGAAGCGCGATCCATCATGTCCTCGGCCGACATGAGATCGCTATCGCCAGTGCATCGACCGGCGAAGTTTTTGTCTTGGATTGCTGTCTGTAGAATCTCGATGGCGGTGATGCCAGCGACGTAGCAGTCGAATTTACTACGATAAGGGCCGCCACTGACGTGAGGCCGCATTGCTGCGGCCCCACGTTGGGAAGAGTAAAGCTGAAACCAAATCTCTTCCGGCTCCAGTGCGCGGACGACGCCGCCAATGACAAGCGCCGCTACACCAACGCAAACACACGCCGCGAAGATTCGAAATTTGAAGCTCTGTCGCCTCACCAGTCCGCCCCGCTGAATTGGGTACGCCGTGCCGTCTGTATCCAGGAACAAAATCCGGAAGTCAAGCAACAAACGTGTGGATACTGGATTGTAATGAGACGAAACCCATGGCTAGGAATTTGTTATGATTGAAAAAATCGCGATCCAAAATCTATTCAAGATCGTCTCGGCTTTCTCTCGTGGCACAGGGAAGTCGGTTCAGACCATCAGCGGGAAGTACTACGGAAACCAATCTTTCCTGGATGATCTCAAAAGCGGCGACGTCCGCTCGATCACGCTCCGCAAGCTGGACCTGATGCTGCAGGGTCTGTCGAACGATTGGCCAAATGGTACTCCGTGGCCGCAGACCCGAGTTCTCATCATGAATCGACCTTCTCCACAAAAAAGAAAGAAGTCCAAGAAACAAAGTTGAGACTATTCGTCGGGGGAATCGCTTAGCATGCCGTCATGCTATTCCCATTCAACGACGACGAAGAGCTAACCGAGTTTCCAGTCTTCCTGGATGATGTCACCACAGCCCGTCTGCTCGAACTGAGCGAGGCGATCAAGGTGGCTCCGTCCGTTTTGATTGCATCGATGATCCATGACGTTCTGGAAGATGACGCCAACTCGCACGACAAGCTTGCTGACGTTCTACGCAGGAACGCCAACCACGATCTCCAGTAGTCATTCGTTATGATCCCGTCTGCCAACGAAGTTGCGGCGGCTATTGTCGCTGCGGCGCGTGAGACCGGCGCTAATCCAGTCGAGGTTCTCGTTGAGCCCGGCAGGCTTCTCCAGGTCGAAGAGATAAAAGCAATAGGACGAGCTAGAGCGTACGCTGCGATGGCTTTGGAGAAAGTCTTCAATCGGCCGACCGTTTCAATTTCGAAGACGGCCATAGCTCGAATGGTTGGGGTCGCTGGGTTTTCTTGTGGAGGGTACCTGCACGGGCTGCATAACAATCCACGCAAGTGGTGGGATGTCGATGCCTTTAATCGCGTCATAAACGCCATCATGGATGTACCGGAGGGGGATAATGAAACTGCCAAGGCGGATCAAAGCGAACGCACGGAATAAGATCGATGCTCAGTTCCTACTGGAGAAGATACCTCCATCGAGCGTCAAGCTGGCCTTCCTCGACCCACAGTATCGAGGCGTGCTCGACAAGCAGAAATACGGGAACGAGGGTGAGCGCCAGAAGGGCCGCGCCCTTCTCCCGCAGATGACCGACGAGCAGATCGCTGATCTCGTCACCGGTATCCAGCATGTTTTGAAGCCATCCGGTCACCTCGTGCTTTGGGTAGATAAATTCGCGATGGTTGAGGCCAGCCACTACACCTGGGCTCAAGATGCGAAAGAGCTTCGTCGAGTTGATCTGATCGCCTGGAATAAGATTGCTCCAGGCATGGGACGCCGAGCACGTTGCTACACTGAGTACGCCATCATCTTCCAGAAGGAGCCGACCCGCGCCAAGGGCGTCTGGACTGATCGCGGTATTATGGATTGCTGGCCGGAAAGCGCTGATCGTTCGATGCATGCACATGCTAAGCCGATTGGACTGACCTATCGACTGATCCGCGCGACCACCAAGACTGGTGACTACGTTCTCGATCCATGCGCCGGAGGATACGGCGTGTTGGAGGCTTGTAAAGCCAGCGGCAGAAATTTTGTCGGGGGCGACCTGTGTGGCTAAACACAAGCCATAGTGGGTCAGCATCTATTCACAACTAGCGTCTCCACTGACGCCTCTTGTCCTCAACCCTAAGATTCTTTCTTAATGTTTGTAGTGTTGTAACGGTGGATTGCGGGGACAGTGTTGATAGAAAATGGAAACCATCAGAGACTATTATGGATTTTTGAACGCCGAGGCGTGCTGTGATTGTGGGAGAAATGTGCGTATCGAGCGAAAAAAGAGATGCGCTCGATGTGAGATGATCGCTAATCAACAATCCTCCCACAAGATACGCACAAGAACGGAGACTGCGGCGCTTTGGCGAGATGGGATTATAAAAGTGACAGAGTGCCAGCTTTGCGGTGCTGATCCATCCAAAGATAATCCCGTCGAATTTCATCATGTTGATTACGATAAACCAGCAGATGTGGAATGCTTGTGTCGACGATGTCATAAGATGATGCATCGTGAATTACGTCGAGGTGTAACCGTTGATGACGCTTGATCGAGCGGTACTCCAAGAGCGCCTTGAGCAGAGCAAGAGAGATCGTGAAGAACAGTGGCGGCTGATGGCGGCCCGCTCCACGATGTTCACTCTTCAGGAAGAGGCGCTGAAGAAGCGCGCGATGGAGAGGCAGCACGAAGCTAATGAGCGCGCTCGGCGTAACGAGTATTTGAGATTCGGTGTGTCTCCACCTGACGGCAGCAACGTGTCGCTCGCGTTCTTGCTAAGTGTCGGCTGGCGAATTGAGACAGACGAGAGCGGGAAGCGAGTTCTCATCTCGCCACCAAGGCAGGAGAAAAAAGATGATCGTTCGCGCTGACAATATTCGCATGCCGCGTGATCCGTGGACCGCCGCTGCGGCGATCCGCTTCTATGAAGACCTGAAAGCCGGGAAGGCTGTAAAGAAAGACGACCCGTATGCACCGCCGCTGGCTATCGAAAAGCCACGTAAGGACGGGGAAATCTGAGATTTTATTGAGACTTAATACCTAGAAGATTTTATTACGGAGACTATTGCAAGATACGGCCACTGGCCGTATAAAGGTCTGGCTACTTCCAACGTCAAACCCGATTTGGAGCAGACCATGACCATCAAGCAGACTAAGTCCCAGCAGGTTGCCGCCGACATCGCCGCCCTCCTGCGGGCTCGCAACCCCCTCATCTGGATCGTCACGCGCGAGGAAGCTCGCGTCGAGCGCTACATCTTCGAAGCCGCCGCTTCCGCGAACTACGTGACCCGCACCTGGGATTGCGCGCAGGGTGTCGTCGGCTTCGACGGCAAAAACAAGATCGACGAGACCCAGGACATCGGCTCTGCGCTCGCGCAGATCGAGAAGGCCGCCAAGGTCGACGCGGAATCGAACTACGCTCAGCGCTACGTGTGGGTGCTGCGCGATCTGCCGGTGTGGATCAGCGGCGCTCCGTTCGCGCAGTTCCTGCGCCAGCTTCGCAACCTCTCGCGTTCGCTGCCGTCCGTTCCTCGCGCCTCCGCGCAGGCCATCATCGTGCTGTCGCCGAATGGCGAGGTCCCGGCAGAACTCGCTGGCCACGCCACGGTGATCGAGTGGCCACTGCCGGATCGCGACGAGGTCGCCACGGTGCTCGACGCGGCCATCGCCAGCCTGCCGGACGACCTGAAGGACGGCGCTGCGCCGAACGGCACCCGTGAGGCGGCCATCGACGCTGCGGTCGGCCTCACCTCTGACGAGGCCGCTGGCTGCTACGCCAAGAGCCTCGTGCAGTTGAAGCGCATCGACCCGGTGGCGGTCTCCCAGGAGAAGAAGCGGGTGATCGCCCGCGAGCGCGTCCTGGAGTGGGTCGACCCGGTTGCAGGCGGCCTGGATGCGGTTGGCGGCCTGGATGTGCTCAAGGTATGGCTCGGTGCCCGCAAGAGCGCCTACAGCCCTGCAGCGCGGGCCTACGGGCTTCCCAGCCCGAAGGGTATGCTGCTGGTCGGTCACCCCGGCACTGGCAAGTCGCTGGTCGCCAAGACGGTGTCTGCGGCCTGGGGCATCCCGCTGCTCCGCCTGGACCTGGGCGCGCTGAAGTCCAAGTTCGTCGGCGAGTCGGAGGGTAACCTCCGCAAGGCGCTCCGTGTGATCGAGGCCATCGGCCCCTGCGTGATCTGGCTCGACGAGATCGAGAAGGCGCTGCAGGGTGCGACCAGCGGCTCTGCCGATGGCGGCGTCTCGGCCGATGCTCTCGGTGCGATCCTGTCCTGGATGCAGGAGCGCCAGGGTGGCGCGTTCGTGATCGCCACCGCGAACAACATCGCGGCGCTGCCCCCGGAACTGCTCCGCAAGGGCCGGTTTGACGAAATCTTCTTCGTCGATCTGCCGAACGTCCAGGAGCGTGCGGCGATCATCCAGACTGCCGTGGTTGCCAATGGCCGCAAGAACGCGGAGATCGACGCCAAGGCGGTTGCCGACGCGACCAACGGGTTCACCGGCTCCGAGATCGCGGCGCTGGTTCCGGAAGCCCTGTTCGCGGCCTTCGGCGACGGTGCCCGCGAGATCACCACGGCCGACATCGTGGCGGCTGCCAAGCAGATCGTCCCGCTGAGCGTCACCGCCAAGGACAAGATCGACGGCCTGCGCGAGTGGGCGAAGACCAAGGCGCGGAAGGCTACCAGCGCCCTGGAAAACGAGCCCACGGCCACCGCTGGCCGCGCCATCGACCTCTAAACCATCCCGGGCGGCGGAGTTGCCGCCGCCCGGTTCCATTTCAGATTTTATTACAAACCCTCTTGCAAGATACGGCCACTGGCCGTATAGAAGAGGGGCAACACCAACCACGGGAGATTCCCAGATGACCAACGTGAAAGCCTCCACCATCCGTCCTGGTTTGCTTGTCTCGCTGAAGACGTCGATCAAGGGCGGCGTTTCCTACCGCAAGACCCCGCTCGAAGTTGAGCAGGTTGAGGGCGTGGTCCCGACTGAGGAAGAGAAGCGCGCCGAGAAGGCCCGCTGGGAGACCGAGCGGACCATTACGGACGCGGTCGAGCACGAGGCGGCGGTGAAGGCCCGCTCCAAGGCTCGCGCTGCTATCACTGGCGTTTGCACGGCTTCTGCTTTCGGTCTCCTCTGTCCGGCCGAAAGGCAGGCCGATCTCGACAAGGCCATCGCCGAGGCGCGCAAGATCGCCGATGACTTCAACTCGACCGCGCAGATCAGCCGTGTCACGGTCTACGTGATCGCGGGCCGCGTTGCCGGTGACGACGTCGAGGCGGTGCGCGCGATCTCCAGCGAGGTCCGTGACCTTCTCTCCGACATGGAGGACGGCGTTCGTCGCTTGAACGTCGAAGACATCCGCAAGGCGGCGAACTCTGCGAAGGAAGTCGGCGCAATGCTCTCCGACGACATGAAGGCCAAGGTTGAGGTCGCCGTCGAGGCGGCGCGCAGTGCGGCCCGCAAGATCGTCAAGGCTGGCGAGACCGCCGCGACGGAGATCAACTCCAAGCTGATCTGGCAGATTCAGGCGGCCCGCACCCAGTTCCTGGACCTCGACGAGGTCAAGGAAGTGCAGGCTCCGGAAGCCGGTGAAGGCCGCGCGCTGGACCTGATCCCCAGCGAGACCGCTGCGGTTGAGCCGGTGGCTCAGCCCGTCCCCGCCATCGAACTGTAAGGAGGGGAAGATGCCCTGCGACACTCGCCTCAAGGCCCGTCAGAGTATCTCCCAGCGCGCCGCAGAAGTGCGGCGCGCTACGGAGGTCCTCGACCGCAAGCTTCTCAAGAAGCAGGTTCGCCCGGTGGTCGGCCCGCAAGGCGCGATCACGTTCCAGGGCTGGACCGATGAAGACCGCGACGGCATCACCGATGCCTGCGCCTACCGCCGCATCATTGCGTCAGGCTCTGCGCTGGCGAAGATGGAGATCGCTCGCGCCGAAATGCTCGCTGGCCGCAAGGTCGACCGCCTTGTGGTCGGCCAGGGGGTTCACTCTCATGACGGAGGTGCGTCGTGGCACAGCAAGGGCTGAAAGTCGAACTGGTAAAGTGCGAGAACACGCGCCGGTACGACAACAAACAGAATCGCTGGGTTGGCGAATCCTTCGAGGGCGGCGAGCGCGTGATCCTGGTCAACGGCGTTCGCTGGGGACGCACATGCGTGGCCCGGCACGGTGTGTGGGGGACGTCACATACTTTCGAGCAGGATGGCGGGGATCGTATCCCGGCCATCGAAGGCGAAAGCCGCGACCGCTCGAAATACGTCCAAGTCCGCTCGATGACGAAGCGCAGAATGCGCGACGATACCAAGTGGCGGCCGACCGAGGAGATGGTCCTGGAGAAAGCCCGCGAACTGGTGGCCTCCGGACGTCTCCGTGATCCTGCGGTTGTCAAGCTTGAAGCCAAGCAAGAACACGAGAGGTGGCTGGCTGAACGTGAGCAACGAGACAGGGAACGCGTGGACGCTATCCGCGCCAAGGCCGCCGAGGCTCTGCAGTTGAACAACGTCCCGGCTCCAGGTGAGAGCGTGGTCCTTGACCGCGTCGTCGCAGCAATGGAATGGGCTCAAACGCAATAGGAGGCTGCCGTGAACCGACCGACCGTTATTGTCGACCTGATCAACAACAAGCTTACCGACGATTGCTTCACGCTCGAAGTGGTCGAGCCAAACATCACCTGGAACATCTCACGTATCCGACGAGATGCCGAGAGTGGTAAGTTCGGACCTCCGGGTATTTTCGACATGAGGGGTGTCCCAGCACCAAACTATGAATGCGGGAACCTCGACTTGAGGAAGATAGAAGCGTTCAAGACGAAGCCTGCGATCTTGGCGATTCCAGTGATCGGGATTGGTGATCCTCGCGGCGGCGTTTTGTGCATCGCTGACGGCCAGCACCGTCTCACATCGAGATGGGAGTTGGCGCTGCCTGATTTCTCGATGTACATCGTCCCACACGAGATCGAGAAAAAGTACCGGCTCCTGGAGGTGCTCCCATGAGCAAGACAAAAAAGCCGAAGCAAATGACCGGCGATCAGTATCGCGAGTCGCTCGAAAAGCTCGGCATGAACCTGACTGGCGAGTGCCACAAGATCGGCGTTAGCCCGCGCCACTCGCAGAGGCTTGCTGCTGGCTCTCGGAAGGTATCGAAGCCGCTGGCGAAGTTGCTGCGTCTGGCGATCCTTCTGAAGGTTGATCTGGATGTTCTTGAGAGTCTGTAGGAACTATCTGGCTCAAGGACGCCTCCATGGCCTTGGTCATCACTGTCGCCTTCTTGACGGTGAGACCATAGCCAGCATGAACCAGGGCGTCGGCGTAGTTGGCGAGAACGTGAGACAGTACCGCTCGACCCTCTTCGGTCACGACCGTCTTTGATGGTCGGCCATAGGGCGGGTAGTATCTCAGAAGTCCTATACGGACGAGGTTCTTGATCGATGACATGCGCGGGCCGTTGGCCATGACGATGTCGATTGAAATGAAGACCTCACCGTCGATGTGTTCGATCAGAAGCTCTCTTGCAGCGAAAGAGAGTTGACGGGCAAGAAGCTGATGGTGAAGCGTCATGGGTCCCTCCGAATCTGCACACTATGAGTTGTCCACAGGGTCGTGTCCAGGTAAATAGATTTTATTCTATGGTGCGATGAGAATCGCAAGGTGATCAAATGAATCTGCTCGGCCAATTTGTGGCGTTGCTCGTGATCCACTGGATCGCAGATTTTGTGCTCCAGACGCACTGGCAAGCTTCGAACAAGAGTAAAAACATCGAGGCTCTGAGCCGCCATGTTCTCAGCTACACCATGGTTCTTCTTGTCGCGTCGATCCTTATTTTTGGATGGACGCCCGCGACGTTCGGCTTTGTTGCGCTTAATGGCGTCCTTCATTGGTGGACCGATTTCTTCACGAGCCGCATAAGTTCGTCACTGTTCGCTAAAGCTATTGCTGACATGGATAGCCATAAAACTTTTACGCTCTCGCACGCAGGAAGGCAGCCAACTCCAGCGGAATCATTTTGGCACGGCTTTGATTCCGCAAAGCGTTGGCACGATTTCTTCGTAATGATCGGTCTTGACCAACTGATCCACCAAGCCACACTGGCGGCCACGCTGTGGATCATATTGAGTTAACTGCATGGCGGAGCAACTCGACATCATCGATCTGATCGCATCCATCAAGGCGCGCGACGAAGGAATCAAAACTGTCTCAGAACACAATTCTGAATGGGTGGCCGAGTATCTCACGTTCGTGACGCGGTTGCCGGTCGGCTGGATCGGCACGGCCGAAGACATCAGGGCGGCAGCTACATTCAACCAGCCGAAGCATCCGAACGCCTGGGGCGCTGCGTGCTCGACAGCGGTTCGTCGTGGCCTCCTGGAGAAGACCGGGAATTATGTTAAGATGAAGTTCAAGAAGAGCCACGCCAGGGCTACGCCGGAATATCGAAGGGTGTCTTGTGGCAAGTAATAAGCGGGGCGAGAGAGGTTCTCGTTTTAAGATTTCGTACATCGAGCGCGCGGCGCTCGCTTGTCAGGTCGGCATGACTGACTATGAGCTTGCCAAGCTCTTCGGCGTGTCCGAGTCGACGATCAACAATTGGAAAGAGAAGTATCCAGAGTTCGCCGAAGCCCTGACGGCCGGTAAGTCATTTGCTGACGAGCGTGTTGTCCGTTCGCTCTACCATCGGGCCATCGGCTACACGTACGACACCGAAGAAGTTTTTCTCAGGTCTCGACCGCAGAAGAAAGACAAGAACGGAAAAGTTATCCGGCAGGCTGGCACCGAGGTGATCAGGGTCGCTATCCCGAAGCACGTCCCACCGGACGTCACCGCTGGAATCTTCTGGCTGAAGAATCGCAGACCAGACGAGTGGCGCGATGTGAAGAACATCGACGTCGGCGTTGCCAACATGAAGAAGATGAGCATCGAGGAATTGCAGAAGTCGATCCTCGACGACATCAAGGAAATGCGCGCCTCTGGCCTTCTCCCGGAGGTCATCGAAGGCCAGTACGAAGAAGTGGTCACCCAGGTATCTGGTGAACTCGAAGCCCCGGCCGGTGTCGCGCCGAAGCCAGAAAAGTAGCGATTTTACTGGCCTTTTCGGGCCTAAAATAATCGTCTCAAGGCTGTTGACTTAATTGTCTCACGAGCCCATAAAGCTCCTGTAATTGTCTCACAGACACACAGGAGGTGTTCACTGTTTTGAGCGCTACCCGTCCAGTTCCCCCGAACCCGGGCGGGTAGTTCTGAGCACAGTGACCATATTGATCATGCAACAGATGACACCAGAGCAGGTTGCTAAGCGGATGATCAAGACCCGTGGGGGCCGCCATCACGCCATCTGGTGGGCCACGGCTCATTATGTCGCGAATGTTAGTGTCGATCAGAAGGCGGCGGATTTTTGGAAGCGCGTTTCTGATGAACTCAGGCGGGAGAAGAAGTCGTGAAGGTCTGGGTGACACTCGATTATGTCGACGGCTCGCAGTCCAGGGCGCGAGGCCCGCTCGACACGGATCAGATCGATACGTTCGGTCTGCTGATGTTTCTGAATCAATCGAACGTCGCTGGTGTGACGTTCACCCGTGCGAACCCGCTCGATCAGCGGGTGATCTCAAAACTTGAGGGTGATGCAAAATGAATCGCAAGGTCTATCAGCACATCGCGAGCCGCCTGGAGGCTATCGAGAATTGCCGCAAGTCCGGCAATGACGAATGGCTCCATAGGCACGGCGACGCCATCGAGTGGCTCGTCAAAAACCATTTGCCGTCAGGCAGCGGCGTTGATCTCGGTACCCGCTTTGACGATGTGAAGTCGAAGCCAGACCGGCTGGTCTTCGAGATGTCATTCCACCACATGGATGAGCATGGCGGCTACGACGGCTGGACGTCTCATCAGGTCGTCGTCACGCCATCGCTGGCCCATGGCTTCCTGCTCTCGGTCAAGGGCCGCGACCGCAACGACATCAAGGATTATCTCCACGAAATCTACTCGTACGCTCTCGACGTCGAGGTCGACGACGCCGTGTTGGCCAACGTCGCATAGAGGAGGATCACATGGCCCGTAAGAAGCAACCCAAGCGCGCTGATCTGCGCGTCGCCGATCACGGCTCGATCTTCCTATTGCGCGGGGAGACGCCTGCTGGTCGCGATTGGATCGGCGAGAACATCCCGGGTGATGCGATGACGTTCGGCCCGGCCATCGTCGTTGAGCACCGCTACATCCTGGACATCGTCCAGGGTGCGATGAATGATGGTCTGGAGGTGACGCTATGACCTTCAAATCACCCCTGCAGCCGTTCTGCCGCTACTGCGGCGAGCCGATCCGAAAGTACACCACCAACGTCCATGTGAAGCGCGAGCGCACCGAGTATCATCGTAACGATCTTGGATCGAGATACATCTATCCGGATCGCGATCTGAAATCGAAAGCGGAATGCCAATCATTCACAAATCAGGTCGTTGTGTCAGTGGCCTACACAACTGATTTGAAGGACGGCGACCCAGTCCCAGGGACGCGACGTGTCAGCAGCTTCACCGAATGGGACGGCGAGCGCTATCAGGACCAATTCTTTTGCAGCGGTGAGCATGCCAAGAACTTTGGATACGTTCTCGCGCGCCAGACGAGCTACGCGATGCAGCCGTACCACGACGCAATCGCCAAACAGAAGACAACGAAGGAGACTGTGTGATGGCTACGCAACAGGAGGTTACCGCTTGTGGGACACTCGAACCGACGTTCGTCGTGATCGTTGATCATGCTCGGCGCTGGGCGGAAGAGGTCCTGGATGCCGTCAGCGGTTTCGAGGATGTCTACAACACCGACCTCGACGAGGTCCGCAACACGCCGTGCGATGGCTTCATTCCGTTCACCGAAGGTGGGTTCAACGGCATCGGCTACGCGACAATGTCGGCGGCACATGGCTCTGGCTCTACTCCGAAAGCTATCCAGCCGTACCTCGATCAGGCGATCAAGGATGCGGAAGAGGCATGGGACGCCGATCATCCAGACGCCACGGTCGCAATGATCTATGCCGATCCAGAGCCGGTGGCCCTGGAGAAGGCTGGGCAGCTTGTTCTCCCCGGGGTCGGGCCAACTCCAGATTATCTGCGCGAGCACCCGCTCCGTGAGGACTGGTACAACTTCGAGACCGAGTCTTTGCAGGAAGGCGGCACCTACTTCTACAAGGTGCGTGTGCTGTTCTATGACGTCGATAACAGCAGCAATCAGACCGGAAAGCCGGAGGCTTATTTTTTTGTCGGCATCAACACCGATTTCGAGTACGGCCGAGATTCGATACCGTGGATGACGTGTTACGGCAAACCAGCGCAGCAAACCGCGTGGCTCTGGGAGAAGAACTTCGCGCTCGAAGACCTGACGGATGATCTGGTCGATGAGATGATCGCTGAAGCTTCGTCGGCGTTGAGAAACGCGTGAAACCATAACTCAAAAACAGAGGAGAGAACTATGGGTCAGTACTGGAAGGTTGTTAATCTGGACAAGCGCGAGTTTGTGTTGCCGCACAAGCTAGGGGTCGGTCTTAAGCTTGGCGAGCAAGTCGGCTCTGGGCACGGGACGCCGGATGCCTTGTTTATTCTCGTGGCCGCAATGCGTGACCGCCGTGGTGGCGGAGACTTTGATTGGGACTCCAATTACTATGGTCCCGAGAGAACGTCACAGTATCCGATGGGCGCTCCCGTTGTCGATGAATATAACGGGATCGCCAAGTCTGTGATCGGCCGCTGGGCTGGTGATCGCATTACCGTCGTGGGAGATTATTCGGAAGACGGTGATCTGCCGAGTTCGCCAGTGCCGTTCGGTTCACTGTACGGCATGCTTCTCGAAGACGATGACGAGGACATCAAGAAGATCAAAAAGAAGGACCGGTGGACCGATATCAGCGATCTTGTCGCCAAGGTCATAGAGCACGAGGTTGGCGGCAAGTTCGAGGGCGATGGCTGGAAGACATTCAAGCGCAAGTAGCGCTTGACCTGTTGCCAGTTTTGTCAATTTCCGAAACGGAGGGGAGGAGGGGGCGATGAAGTAAAATATCAGGGTTAGGGAACTGGGAGCCACCCGGACATCACGCCCGGGTGGCTTCTCAACAGCAGGACTTGAAACCATTTCAGAACTGTCTCAGAACAGGCGAAAGGCGACAGAGGAAGAAACCATGAAAAAGCTTATTGCGTTGGCGATCTTCGTGGGGCTACCGCTCCTGGCGGTGCTTACCTACTGGAATATCTATAACGGTCTCGTCTCCTCGGACGAGGCTGTCCGGCAGACCTACGCCCAGGTCCAGAACGTCATGCAGCGGCAGGCTGACCTGATCCCGAATCTCGTGGAGACGGTGAAGGGCTATGCCGCCCACGAAAACAAAACTCTTACGGAGGTGACGGAAGCCCGGTCGAAGCTCTCGGCCGTCGCCCGGCTCGATCCGGCGAAGCTCGCCAGCGATCCTGAACTGCAGAAGAAGCTGATCGAGGCCCAGGCGGCGATGGGGCAGGCGATCAACGGCATCAACGCCACCGTCACCAAGGAAGCGTATCCGCAGCTTCAGGCCAACGAGAACTTCAAGACGTTGATGGCCGAGTTGTCCGGCTCGCAGAACCGCATCGCGGTCGAGCGGCGGCGCAATCAGCTTGCGGTGCAAGCCTATAACCTCAAGACCCGCACAGCGCTCAGCGGTCTTGTGGCGCAGCGCCATGGCTTCGAGCCGAAGCCATACTTCGAGGCGTCAACCACGGCCCAGGCTGGCCCGCCACAGGTGAAGTTCTGATGCGTACCATCATCGCAGCGATTGCGTTCATCGTGGCCGCCTCGGCGGCCTTGGCGCAGGTGCCTCCGCTGACCGGCCGCGTCAATGACGTGGCCGGAGTTCTTTCGAACGCCGACAAGTCGGCGCTTGAGCGCAAGCTAGAGGCTGTCGAGCAGATGGAGGGTCACCCGCAAGTCGCGGTGATCCTGCCAGCTACGATGGGCGGGCTCGACATCGAGCGGTTCGCCAACGACGTCTTCCATGCCTGGAAGCTCGGCCAGAGTGGCAAGGACAACGGCGTCCTGATCGTGATCGCGCCGAAAGAACGAAAGTGGCGGATCGAAGTTGGTTATGGATTGGAGGGTGCAATCCCGGATGGTCGCGCCAAGACGATCCTGAGTCAGGACATGGACCCGCATCTGAAGGGCGGCAAGACCGATTTCTACGGCGCGCTCGATGCGGCGATCACGTCGATCACGGCCGATATCGCCAAGGAGAAAACGAAAGCTCCGTCTGAATCGAGCGGCGAGGGCTCCGTGATCTTGATCATCTTCGGCATGGCCGGTCTGGCTTTCCTGGTGATCCTCATCGGCGGCTTCTTCTCCAGCCGCCGCCAGCTTCGTGAAGAAGAGCGGCAGGCGGAGGTGCAGCGTCGCCAGAGTGCTGCACAGCTTGCTATGGAAGATGCTGCGAGAGCACGTAGCGATTATTACTCCCAGCCAGTGCAGCGTCGGACCTATCCATCCAGAAGCTTTGCGACTGGCGCTGGAGTTGGCGCTGCCGCAGCATCAACACCGAAGCGGAAAACATCATCGGATGATTACTCGTCGCCGACTTCGTCGTGGGGCAGTAGCAGCAGCGGGAGCAGTGATAGCAGCAGCAGTTCTAGCTGGGGCAGCAGTGACAGTGGTAGTAGTTTTGGCGGCGGCGGCGGCGATTCAGGCGGCGGCGGCGCGAGTAGTGGAGACTAGAGAGGAACGATGAGCAAGGTTGATCAGATCAAGGCGTTGAGGATCAAGCGCGCGGAAGAGGCTGAGCGTAAGGCTTCCGCCAAGCCGAAGAAAACCGCCAAGGCAAAGGCGGCCAAAAAGTCCGAGCCCGCGAAGTCAGAGATGATCGTTGTCCGGCGCGGACGCCCTCGTGTCGAAGAGCGAGACAAGACGCTGGCCGCCACAAAGCCTTGGCGCAAGATGAATATGTCGCGCGCCACTTGGTATCGCAGACAGTCCGAACAGAAGGCCGCTGAACAAGCTGGGAAGTGATGGCTGGTTTCCGGGTTAGATCGACCCCCGCTAAGATGTCGGAGGCGCATTATTTTTTGATCGCCGACATCATTCGCAAGATACCTGATCCGGTGATGCGGAAGACTGTCGCCGATCACTTCGGCACCGAGTTCAATCGCCGCTCTAAGGTTTTTGACCCATACACATGGGAAAGAATCAGTGGCGGCAAGGTCGCGCCCAACAGCGCAGCATAGGAGAAGGCATGGATTTCAAGGTCGGCGACGTCGTGATGATCAAGTCTGGCGGCCCACGAATGACCGTCACGGATTTGATGACGGCACCGGGCCGCGTCACAACTTGCTGGTTTGGCGGCAATACCGGCGTTGAAGTTATTACGTCCGTCTTCAACTCAGACGAGTTGATGGCAGTAAATCTTGTTCATCCCCTGGTGATCTTCGCTGACCCATGCGTCGCTCTCCTGGAGGACATGATCCTCGGACGCTCGCATCCGCCAGAGGCTGTCCGTAAGCTGGTCCTTGCCTATCGGAACGCCCAGCAGATCACGCCAACGGATGGGAACGTTGACGACGAATCTCTAACGCCGATGGCTGCCGCTATCCGTAACACCATGTGGCTGTATCGCGGTGACCTTGCTGGATACATTCCGTGGATCAACGTCGACCCGCAGGAACAGAAGATGTGGCGGCAGATCGCCACGAGCGTTCGAGCTTTGGCACCGAGGTAGAACATGACGACAGTAACAGTCGATCTCGCCGATCTGGAGAAGCTTGTCTTCGCAGCAGCGGCCATTAAGACCATCGAGAGCGCCCTGCAGCAGCGCCGCAACGATCCGTTTATTCGCGAGCATCTGGATTTCACCGAGGCGCACACGCGCTGCACCCAGGCCATGCGTGAGGCGTCAAGGCGAAATGCTGGGACTGCCGTCCCTTATGACGAGCCTCTCACCAAGGAAGAGGCCAAGGCCCTCCAGTACGTCAGAGACGCCGTCACTAACCCAGATCGCGGCAAGAGCGGGCCGGTGATGTTCAACATCTCCGTTGCCGACAAAGCTGCCGAGGGGCAGGCGATGTCGGTCTATGACCGTCTGCAGGCCAAGGGTTGCCTGAAGGTCGGCCAGTGGTCGATTGCTATTGTCTGGCCGGGCGAGGATCGGCCTAACCTCTGGCCCGATCCGGAGCGCGGCTTCGGCGCAGTTCTCACCGACCGTGGCCGCAAGATGCTGACCGAATGGGAATCGGCTTAGTGATGCCATGCGCGTCTACGCTCAAAAAGGCGAGACCGTAATCTGCGAGGCGGGACATCCGATTTGCGATTTTTCCTGCACTGTGTTTGTCGGCGACATGCAGGACTTGGATAACGAGTTGACCAACTGGCGTCAGCCGGTTCCTCAGATCGGTCTGTTTCCTCTTCCCGTCTGTGCTCTCTGTGGCGGCCAGTTCACGGATGGTAGCCGTTTCCATTTCAGGGATGGCTGGAGAACCTGATGGGGCAGGAGCTTGATGTCTAATCGATTTCAGTTGGTCGAACGGGAAAACATTCATCCGATCATCGAAGGTGTCGATTTCGGCGGCCCGACGCATGTGATGGTGCGCTCTCCAAAAGCCGTTCTGTTGTGGGTTGGTGGTCATATGTTTTTCAGCGGTCGCGGCTATCGGGCTTATGCTGGACCTCAGATGGTCATGATCGGGGATCGATCTGGTCGCCAGCATTTCTGGAAAGTTTATAAAGACCTGTTGCGCGATCAGCGTCTCACCAAGAAAACACTGACCGAAACGTGGCCAAAAATTTCTGAGGTGTTTGGTGAGGACTGCAAGGAGTTTCTGTTCAGGGCCGCTCTTAAAAGACCGCGTGGAACACTGTTGATCGAAGGTGGTGGACCGCCGCTGATGCCAGATCGAAGGCGATGGGAATCAGAGTACAAGATATGGCGCGATCTCCCGGAGAAGGGGTTGATATGCCGATCAATGGACTGACAGCGGATATCATCATCATTGATGATCCGGGGTTCGATGAGGCAGCGCGCCGGGCTGAGTGGGTCAGGGAGGCTACGGAGCATCTCAAGCATGTTAGCCCGGTCGTGATCATCGCCTCACATGATCTGGCCAAGGATCGCGGCCCACATCAGCAAAGTGCAGACGAACAGCGTGATCGCGGCGATAGCGGCAGCCTCGGTGAGAACGTATCGGATCATAGCGCTGGTTCCTTGGTGTCGTTTTTGATGGCAACGACCGCCAATGTGAAGCCGAAAGGTTAAATCTTGCTTAAGACGATCTGCAGTCTCTG
>Ga0265338_10005588_pt1 | contig 16356 bp, 18 predicted proteins | sample 42126metaG_FD_193579 | JGI IMG/M metagenome (GOLD analysis project Ga0265338, IMG submission 193579) | Rhizosphere microbial communities from Carex aquatilis grown in University of Washington, Seatle, WA, United States - 4-21-26 metaG | ecosystem: Host-associated > Plants > Roots > Rhizosphere... | reverse complement strand
AGGAAGCTGACAAAATGCGCCAGGTCCACTGGCCGCATGAAAGAAGTCGTGTGTCTGGTGTACTCGACGACGGCCGACCTGCAGTTCAAGCTTGGTGAACCCGCTGAACTCCGTGCAGCGTCGCCCGACCCGCAAGAAGACAGCGATGGAGTCGAGGGCACACAAGACGACGACGGCGACGACGGGGAGGACGACTCGGACGCGGCGTGTGGTGCCGGCGGATGGCTCGTGCAGGTGCGCGTGCTCCGTCACGGCGCACACCTCAATCCCTTGACGGCGCAACTGGAGCAGATCGCGCGGGCGTTCGCCGAAGCCGGGTCTGGTTCTCCCTCTGCGGCCGACGAGCAGCCCTTTGCGCGGGTCTCGCTGCCCTCGGCCGAGCTGCACAGGATCGGGACGAGCCTCGCGCTGACGGCGGACGAGTTTGTCGAGTTGCGCGCCTGTGAGCTCGCGTTCCAGGTGAGGAGCCGTGGCCCATCGCTCGGGTGCGCTGCGCTCACAGTCGTGGCCCACGAGGATTCGGTGAGCCCGCAGGACAGTGTTTCGATCCGGATGCCCCCTCGTTCGCTCGCCTCCTCCGACCCAGTCGTGGGCCAGAGCGTCTACCTCAGGTACTTTGTCGTCGCCGCGCGGGCCTGCGCGGTCGCCGAGCGCGTGGACGTCCTGATCGCCTACGACGACAGCCTGTCGCCGCTGGGCCGTGTTCTGGGCCTGCTGTACCGATCGCAGGGGTCGGCCCAAGCGCCCTACGTCTTGTACGTGCTGGCCGCGCGGCCCACCGACGGAGCACAACCGTGCCGCCTGCCGGGATAGGGGGCAGCGTGAGCCGCAAAAATCGCAGTCGATTTTTTGCTTGCTCCCGCACTCGGACTTGCATGCGCGCTGTACCGTGATCAATCAAAAACGAAGGATAGAGCCAGTCTGCCTTACAGAACAGCCCAGGTGACGCCAGAAGCGCCACATTTTTATCGTGACTTTTGCGCGACTGCCGAGTGCGAGTACCGATGGTAAGTCGGACAATGCGAGCCTGGTGGGGGGCGCTGATTTGTGTGCAGCTCGAAGAGAAGCTGACAGGGGACCATACCAATGTCTTGTGCGCCAACGCTGTCGCGGCGGGCCCACTCGATGGTCGAGCGACACCGGCCGTTCTTCCTCCCGGCGAACCCTTGCTCCTCGGCGAGTTGGCATGGGTAGTCATGCGTGTGAGATCCACGTATCAAAAGTCCTCGAGCTATGTCTTCCGGGTGCGACTCGGCAAACCAACTGGACTCATCGATGCGCTTAGGTCCTAGCGCGGCATCGACTTCCCTTCGTCATGTCTTGCGCGTTTTCTGTCCGGTGGGGCGTGTGTGTGTGTAGGCAATCGGTGCTTACGCACAAAGAAGAAAGCAATGTCTGGCGTAGTGTGACTGCTCGTGTCCAGGGTGGACAAATCTCCAGGCTGATGGCGTCTAGACCGCTCAGGGTACGTGCAGACGCCGCATTCGTTTTCTAGCGTGCGTTGCATGTGTGGGGATGAAACACAGGTGTCGCGAGAACTGCCTCACCCGGTGGCCCTCAACACTTATTTGGGGCACACGCTCGTAATCGCACGCACGATGTTGACGGAGTCTGCGGATTGGCTTCTCGAGTACGAAGATCCATTGGTCGAAATGGCGATCCGAGCAGCGGTTGATGGGCCGCGGTGAACGATGACGATCTCCAGGCACCACGAGTGGGGTCGAGTAGTACAAAATACTTTTTGGGCGATTGTGGATCGGTCGGGTGACGTACACTGGAATGTCCCTCCTCCTCCTCCTCCCTGCAGCTAAGGTCAACGCCCTTTCGGCGTGGGACTGGTGGCCTGCTGCTGCTGCTGCTCGCGCCGCTTTGGCTGCCGCAACCCCTTACTGCTAACGGAGACCACCGTCGACATGCCTGCCCCGCAGAAGACGCAGGTGCCGCGTGCCATCCTGCGGTGGTTCACCGTATCGACCATCTCGACGCCCTTCATTCCTCGGGTACGGCCGCAGCGCAGGCAGTAACCTTCGTGAGTTGCCATCGACAGAAAACGGCAAGAGCTCGGTCGGAGAAAACGCGTGCGTGTCTACTTGGTTTTTTCTCTCCCTAGGTTTCTAATCGAGGTTAACGTGCCGGCACACTGGCGAAGAGATGGTGGAGGGCGGGGCGGGGGCGGGATGGAGAGACAGAAACCCCGCAGCTTCTTCGTGCTGCGTGCCATGCGCTCCTGGCCAGGAGCGTTTGGGCTGGTCGGTGTACCGGGGTTCATTCACGATAATAAAAGGCTCTGAACCGCAGAGGAGAAAAAAGTACGAGGGGACCCGAAATGTCCACGCCGCGGACAATGAAAGAGCAAGCCCTCAGCAAGCTGGCTCGGCTCCGAACGCACGAGGACAAGATGGACATCCACAAGATTCTGGGCGCCGCGGTCCTGCTGCACTTTGCGTTCCGCATGTGGTGCTTTGTCCGGAGCGGCGGCAGCAGCATGGGTTTTCGAGCCAACGACTGGACGTCGGTCCTGTCGGTGGTGCCCCACGCGTTGCTCCCTGTTTCGGGACTGATGTTTCGCGTGCTCCCCGAGCGTTTGCGGAGGACCCCGCTGCTGATCTGGGAGGAGATGCGACTGCACAGCCTGGTCTTTACGCTCCGCTCCGTCGTCGTCTTTGTGGCCTGTTGGCTCGACCCGTCGTGGTGGACGCAGCTGGCTGTGCGCCCGCTGCTGGTGCTCGTCTCGCACCTCGCGGCCGACGCCGTCACGGCACGGTACGGCAGGCCTGGCAGCACGACGATACGCGTGGAGGGCGCGGACAAGAGGTGGGTCGAAACGGTCTTCAAGCGTTTCTACTCGCTCAGCCAGATGGCGGCCATTGCCGCCTTGCTCACCCCTGGCGCCTCCGGACTGGGGATGGACCGCTCGTTCGCGATTCTGTGCGGCGTCCAGCTGGCTGCGTTCGGCATGACCCTGCGCAAGAAGAACATCCTGGGCAGGGTCGGATACAACACCTTCTACACTCTGTCGTTGTTCTACGCGGGCGCCGTGATGGCAGCCAATGCCCCGATTCGCATGCCGGTGCTCGTGTGCGGCGTCATGCTGCTCCGCGTGCTCACCGACGCGAGCAAGTACTCGTTGTGGGGAGGCTACGTCTTGCTCGACAGTCTCGTCGCGTAGGGGCCCCCCGCGCTGTGGACTGGCCGGCGTCGGACCTCGTCGACGGCTGCGCGGAACCTCGCCGAATCGCAGAGGGGGTGCATGTCGCCCAGTCGCGTCCTGCTGGCGCAGAAGAACGTCTTGCGGATGTCCTCCAGCTGCCTGTCGTACCTCCTCATCCTCGCCGCGAGCGGGTCGGGCAGTCCGTGCCGGCGCGTGACGGCGTCCTGCGGCTCTTCCACCGGCGGCCGCAGCAGCGTCGCGGTGGCTTCGACCCAAGGCGCGTAGCCCGACCAGCCGGCGCTGCGATCCAGCGCAGCCGCCACGGCATGGGCCGTCTCGGACCACCGGGGACCGCGCCTGGTGATCAGCCGCACCGTGGCCAGTGCGGTCTGGAGTCCCAGGGGCGGGCGTTTGTCCTCGGGGCCCGGGTTCACCCACCACCACCTGCGCAAGAAGCGCTCGGCGAGCTCCGGGAATCCTCGGTCGATCGCGGCAGCGACCAGGTCCTCGGGTGTGACCACCCCGACCTCGGCGAGCTGCACGAGGGCCCTGACGTCGAACGGCTCTTCGAGTGCCGGTTGGCCCCGGGCGTCGTTGCCGCTTGCGACCAGATGGTGGGCGAGCTCCAGTCGCTCGGTGTCGCTCAGGCGCGGCATGGTCGACCCGGAGACGAGCTCGCGCAGGGCGACCATGCCGCCGCGAGGCACTCCCTCGGGGGGAACCCACTGCTCGAGCAGCTGCAGTGCCCGCCTGACGCTGCTGCCGACGCGCACCTGGTGCACTCGCCCCTGGGCCGAGTTGCGGACCGCCCGTCCCCGGGAACGGCCGCGACCGCCGCTGTCGCGCGGCTCGGCACCAGGGGCCGCGGCTTCGGGGTTCAGCGAGTAGACGGACCGCGTGCCGAGGAGCTGCCAGCGGCCAGCACTGCTGGGTGAAGGCCGCTCGCCCACGCCAGTAAAGACGAGCTCGTCGTCACCGTAAAGGGCGCCCTCTTCGTGCTCGTCGTCTGCGTGTCCCGGCCGGTTGGACTTCCCGCCGCCTCGGCGCAAGCGCCAGGCGTCCACGGTACGACGTACCAGCGGGTGCTGCGGAGAGGGCTCGGACGGGACCCGTGCCAGTTCGTCTTGGATTTCCTCTGTGCACCACTGCCCGAGCTGCTCGAGTCGCTCCACCTCGGACGACCAGAGCCGTCGGCACACGCGCATCGACGTCGACTCGGGTGCGACAAAGGCGCTGCCACTGGACTCGCGTCCACGGGCCGCGGCCGCGGTGGCGGCGAGCCCGCGTCGCATCCACTGAGTCTTCACGGACTCGGCTGGCACACGGGTCGGAGCACCCTCGCCGCCGCTGTCAACTTCCATCGGTGCTTCCTTGGAGCCGTTTCCCGGGTTCGTCGCCGCCTCGTCGGTATGATCGTCCCAGTAATCGGAGCCGTAGTCGACAAAGATCTCTTGGCCCGGCGAGATCTTCTCCGTGGTCCGCACGACCACGCAACCCCCGGTGGGCGAGCCCGCGGTGGCGTCGGGTCTGTACACTAGCTCTGCGTTGGTACCTGGGCACCGCCGCGCCAGGACGTCGCCGAGGTGGCAGTCGTTGCCGTACTGGAGCTTGTTGCGCCGAAACCCGACCGGGTCCACGTAGAACAGCTCGCCGGTAGGACTGTCCGGATCGGTGGCCAGGACGGCACGGGGCGCCAGTGTCTTGCGTCCGGCCCCGTACTTGGCGTCGAGGTCAGACTGGCTCAGGAGCGCACCAGTGTAGACGCCGAGGATCGTCGAAGCCGGGATCGCTTCCTTGGCCACGAGACCGAGGTTGCTGTTGGGGAGCCCGGACCGCGCCGCTTCAAACAGAGGCGGCCAGCTTTCGGCGGCCTCTTCCAGCTCAGAGCACGTCGGCGACGCGAGTTCCATCCGCTTTCGACGGCAGAGGGAAGGTGAACGGTGCGAAAAATTTTCCTGGGGCTCGCCGTCCACAGCGAACGGAACCGTGCTCTGTTTCTCTTTTTTCTTGGACGGGTGGTCGGGAGGGCGGGGGAGAGGGGAGGATAGTGGTGCCGTTATATCGCACGGCAGATTTACCGCAAAAACACGTTGCTGAAGTAACGGCGGAGAGGAACGGGGGTCGTGGGCAGCCACAACTGAGCTTCGGCGCGAAAACCTCCACTCGCGCTGTGCACACGCGTCTCCCGAGCTCATTGTGACGGTTTCTCTGACAGAATCTGCGGGTTCGCGGGTATGCGATGGCAAGGACCCGCGTGCATAATTGGCGGCGTGCAGCGTGGTCTGCCAGAAGTAAAAAAAAAAGACCGAGGGGAACACAACACACCCAGGTTGGTCCACGAGGAGAAGGTGCATCATGAACGTCGACGCTCGTGACCCGCGAGCCGTCGCTGCCATGTACGCGCACCTCAAGTCGCTGTTGCTGGCGGGGAGAGACGAGGAATACCAGCGTGACAAGCAGGCGGCGCTGACCGAGCTCCATTTCTTGGGCGAAACCATTGGGACGGCGCAAATACTCCATGACAAGCTTTCTCGACTCGAGGACCAGAGGAGAAAGGCAGCGGCGGCGGACGAGCAGCGTGCCAGATCCTCCTGTTGTGCTCTGTGGCGATGTTTCACCTGACCGTTCTCGTCCCCCGAAAAAAAACCCAACGCGCGTACTCGTACTGGAAATTATTTTGTCCTCTTCCGCGGTGCGCGATGGCGCAAATAGAAAAACGTCGGCGGTGGGAAGGACGAAACCAGAAACTTGGCAAGATGGAGCAACAGACGAGCAGCACGCAGCCCCGGTGGTCTGCGCGCCAATGGTTGCAGTACGTCGTGCCGTACAGATACATTCCCCCGTACGTCGTAACGTGGCAGCAGTCGCCGCAGGCGGTGCACATTCGCATGCTCGAGGCCCCTGACAAGGACGCTGCCATCGAGCTGGTGGCCAACGACATTGTCGCCGAGGAGTTCCCGCGGTTCGGCTGGGGCCGCGAGCTGAAGGAGCTGCGGCAGCTCGATCGGCAAGGCCGGCTCGACCCGGAGACTGAGAGAAAGGTGCAGAGAACCTGGGACGTGCTGGGCAGTGTCAGGGGAGGGCTCACCCAGGGACCGCTGGGCGATCTCATCGAGTCGAGGGAAGGCTGGGTCCTTCCGCTGGTGGGGCACCCACAGGAGGAGTGGCAGCGGCTGCCGGCCCGCGAGAGCAGCGTGCATCCGCGAAGAGATAACGCGTCGCCCTCCCCGGCGTGGTCGCGGTCTGGCGGCGGCCCAGGCTTCAGACCGGCTGCCCCGCGCGCGGAAACCGTCTCGCCATCGCCGGCCGCGTCGGCGGGGTCGCAGCTCCGCAGCAGCAGCGGCGGCGCCGCTGGTTTCATGCCCGCCCCACCGCCGGTAACGTTTCCGGCGCGGGGGCCACAGCTCTGGGGCGGTCGCTGGCAGTACGATTCGAACACCGACTCCTTCCCACCGCAGGCCGTGCCCGCTGCATCGGCTCCGGCGCCCCCGACAAATCTCCGGCCTTCGGCGACACCACGCACACCGGATCCGACGGCACCACCACCGGCGAGGCCTCTCGAGGGGCTGTCGCCCACACCCAATGCGGCGGTGGCCGGATTTCCGGGACCCTCTGCGGCGACCGGGGCATCGTCGCGAAATAGCATCAGCGGCGGCAAACCCATTGTGCCGAGCAGCGGCCAAGCGGCGTTCGGGGCGGCGCCACAAAAACCCGGTCTCACGGCTTGGCAAAGAGCGGAGCGGGCCACAAGACCCAGCTTCTCATTCGCCCCGCCGCCGCCGTAACGGCGCAACCGCCATTCGGGGCGGTTCGATAGAGAGGCGAGCGGCGCACGTGAACCAAAAAAAATGAGTCTTCGCGTTCGTCTGATAACCGTCCGGCGGTTCTTTTTGTCACAACCAACAGTCGTCGCGAGATTTATGTCCCGGCGGACCGACCGGGGGGAGGGGGACGGGTAAATAAAAAGCGAAACAGCGCGAGCGGCACCGACAAAGTGACCGAGAGTTGGTGCCAAACAGCAGTGCCTCACCAAGCGAAAGATCGAGGCAGCACCCGACCTGAGCCATGAGCAGCGACCAAGAGGTCGTCGTACCGAAACCGCACAGGTGGCACATTGTAAATGAGTGGACAGATCCAGACTCCTTGCGCAGCATCTGGAGCCAGGAAGGCGCGGACCACACGAGCGACCCGCGAAGCACGTTGCACGCCGGTGCCGGAGAATTCCCCGAGCGCGGGCATTCGTCTCGGCAGGAAAACGAATCGACCTCCGACTCGGAAACTGAGCCTGCGGTTCTCCACCAGCGTCCGCCGAAGAAGACGAACGTTCGCCGCACCCCAGAGCGCGAGGAAGTGCCTCAGACGGCTCCTGCACCCACCTCTTGGCTGTCCCTCGGATGTCCGTGTTGTTCCGGATCGTGAAGCGGGTACCGCGCAGCCAGGGGGAGGCACGCGCTACACCTCCGCTGGCCACGGGAATCGTGAACAAGAGGCATTCTCGTCGGTTTGTTCGAGGTGTGGAGGCCTGCTGCTGCTGCCCGGGACGAGGGTAACGGTCCGTCGTGGATTCTGTTCGAGTCATGAGCGGTCGAGACGACCTTGTCGAATCCGGGTCTGGTGGAGCAGGCGGTCGCGGCGGTGACCTCGTCGCGGCCCGCAGAGACGAAGACCGCGAGCTGGACGCCGCGGTGGGGGGCAACGAGAACCGGGCCTACCGACCGGCGGCCAGCGCCGTCAAACGCAAGAGCGATTTCAAGTCCCAGCGCAGACAGCAGAAAGCGTCCGCGGCCGCTGGTGCAACACTAGCGAGGGCACAATCGCAGACGAGCCAGAGCGGGATAGGCCGCAGACCCGGTGGCAGCCAGGGTCGTCTCGACACGGCGAGTCTGGAGCGGCTCTCGGACCTCGTGGAGGGCGGCGCACACGGGACAACGCTGTGCCGGTCGGCTGCCGCAGCCGCAGCCGCCGGTCCAGCCACCCCTCCTCCGTCTCGCGCCGGGGGCCGAAGCAGTGGCGGGCTGAGCCAGAAGACCAAGGAGGCCATCAAGAAGCGAGAAGCAACCGGGGGAGACCGCGGGCATGACGATCTGTTGTCCTTTATTCGATAGCACGGCAACTGTGTGGCTGGAGAACCGTACGTGACCCAAGAAATTCCCTTTTTTGCGCGCGCGTGCCCTAGGCAACGGAGCGTGTCCGTATCGCGAAAACCCATATGCGTGTCGAATAGTGGACTCCGCCAAAAGGGCAAAACAAAGCAGTGTCGCTTGAACCCAGGCGCGGGGGCCTCGATTCGTGGTTTCTATTTTCTTTCGTTGCCGCTGGTAACCCTGCCGTCCGTCGACGCCCATGAGCTTGACGACAGAGATCGCTGCGTTGAGGCTCGAGGTCCTGCGCCTTTACCACCTCGGAGACCGATCCGACTGGAGCGAGGACGACGTGAAGCGCTTTCGGAACGCCGTTACTCCCGAGCGCGTGGAGCTCCTCATCGCCGAGTGTCCCGATGAGCTAGCTGACGTCATGTGGCACGGCCACGACGAGGCGTTCCGACGGGGCTTTGAGGAGGAGATGCAACGCCCCGGCGCTTGGAGCGCAACTGTCAGGGCCTGGGTCGCGGCCCATCACGACACGCTCTGCACCTGTCCTCACACGGCGTACGCTATCGCCGATGTGGTGTGAGGTTAGCGATGCGGCGGGGGACGCACGCCGGCGGTCCGGCCCTTCGCGGAGTCGCCATCGAGAGAGAGAGAGGATGCGAGTCGGCTTTTTTTTAACCAATACACAGCACATTTGCCCGTTTGATCGTCGTGGTTTTTGCGAGGGCGTAGCCTAGTACGTGTTGTCGTCCATCACTGCCGGGGAGCGCATGTAGTCCCTGAGATCGCGCTCGCTCGCGAAAGCCCCGCGCCACTCTGCGGCGTCCCCGTGCCGCTGGAGCTGCTGCAGCTCGGTGTCGATGAGCCTCAGTGCGGCGCGGAGTCGTTTGCTTTCGGTCAGCGACCTGGGGGCTGACCACAAGACAGCTTCTATCGCGTCCCCGGTCACGGGGCTTACCTCTTCTCGCACGCGCTCGATGGCAACGTCCGCGGACGTGCCGGCGAGCAGCGCCTGATCCAAGATCGCCGAGGCGCGGGAGAGATCGGCGCGTGCCGCGTCCACAGAGACGGGCAGACGCCGTCGCGCCTTCCCGGAGCGGTCGAGCTGCAGTTGCATCGCGCTGCAGAGCGCCTCCGGAGATGAGACCGTCGCGTCAGCGTCGATTCCCCACTTCCTGGAGAGGTGCTCGAGGTACTGTCTGTCGAGCGAGGGCAGGCCAAACGGACGACTGACAGTCGGATCCGAGACGGTCGCGCAGTCGTACAGCCGCTGGAAAGTCTCCTCGTCGGAATACGGTGCCTCCCATGGCTTGTACCACCGCTGCGCACTAGCCTTGGCGTCCATTCTTGGCATCAATCTTGGCTCTGCCTTTTTCTTCTCGTCTGTGTCTCGTTCTATGCGCGATGTTGGTTTTTTTTTGTCTCTGTGCGGAAGGCGCAAACGATCCAAAAATCGTGATGTGTTCTCGTCGCTCGCCACCGTCCTCACTGGATGTCAGTCGCCTTTTTCGAGTTACCGGATCTCGCCGAGTCCTCGGCTTACCGCGATGCCCGCGATTCGTTGGGCATGGCGTTGGTGAACCTCTGTCGACTGCCGAGAGATCTCGCTCGAATTGCGGCCGGCTATGCCGTCACAGGGAGTTTCGTTTTGCCGGCGACTGGTTCCCTGCGCGGAGCGTCCGCCGCGACCCTGCGGCTTACAGCGTTGTTTGCATGCGACAATCTATGCTACCCGTCTGACGGGGTTTTGCGCATCGGCATGGCCATGTTCGGCGTCCGTTTGCTCGAGGGAGAATGTCTGTCTCTCGTGCCTATGGATCACCTGCCCGCGCAGCTGCAAGTGCCTCTGGCACCTCGGGACTACGTATCAAACTGGTGGACATCGGAAGCTTTCGATATCTGCTGTGATGGTCGTGTGCTGATCGGCATCCCGCGACGACCACGGCATCACGACAGCATACTGATATCCTTCTGGGATAGCACTTCGGGGCGGCCTTACGTGGGCCCGAGTCCCTCTTCTCTTCTGGTCCCTGTTGCCCCGGGCGACCAATCTCCGATTGCCGAGTTCCGCTGGAGTTCCGTTTTGGGATTGGGGGACTCGGGCTGGGTGTGCGTGAGGCTTCAAACGAACCGAGTGGCTGTCGCTGCTTCCCATGCAGCGACAGCGGCACCTTGCTTTTGCGACTTGCTCACGGGTTCAGTTTCGCGAGGCGAGGTGTTGGGAGGTCTGGTTTGCCGCTCCGGTTTCAACGGGGTTGACTTCCGGTGGGTCGGCTCGACTTCCTGCACGGCCGTTGCGGCTGTTGGCTCCCGCGATTTGGTCGTTTGGGACTGCGTGACCGGCCGCGGTGTCGTGCGCAACATCGCGATCGACACGGATCACAGAGTTTCCGTGTTCAGCGACGTGCGTACGGGTGTCATTTACACGGTCCATTTTGGTGATCCCGTGGTGGTTGGCGCCCACGTTGTGTGAACCACGTACACGTCGGCGGCGTCGGCTGCGTTCCGCACCTGTGTTTTGTTTGTCGGTCGTCACAGAGGGGCTTGGCGCGAGTCAGCCCTGCCAGTGCAGCTCTCAGTTTGCGGAGCACCTCGAGCCGCACGGATAGACTGCCAGCTGTTGTCTGACGCTTGCATTAAAAAGAGACGTAATTCGTTTTGTCCAGCGCTGCTCCGGCTCATTCACAGTGATCACGAGAGCTGGCGAACGATGCCGAGACAGCTTCTATCACGTCCCCGATCACGTGGCTTACCTCTCCTCGCACGCGCCCATGGAAGGCGAATTCGCGATCCAAAAATCGTGATGTGCTCTCGTGACTCGCCACCGTTCTCACTAGATGTCAGTCGCCTTGTTCGCGTTACCGGATCTCGCCGAGTCCTCGGCTTACCGCGATGCCCGCGATTCGCTGGGCGTGGCGTTGATGAACCTCTGTCCACTGCCGAGAGATCTCGCTCGCATTGCGGCCGGCTATGGCGTCACGGGAAGTTTTGCTTTGCCGCCGACTGGTTCTCTGCGCGGAGCGTCCGCGGCCATGCGGCGCGTGTCTGCACGCAGAGCGTTGTCTGCATGCGACAATCTGTGCTACCTGTCTGACGAAGTTTTGTGCATGGGCATGGCCATGTTCTGCGTCCGTTTGCTCGAGGGAGGCTGTCTGTCTCTCGTGCCTATGGATCACCTGCCCGCGCGGCTGCAAGTGCCTCTGGCAATTCGGGACGACGCATCAGACTGGTGGCCATCGGAAGCTTTCGATATCTGCTGTGATGGTCGTGTGCTGATCGGCATTCCGCGACGACGGTATTCCGGCAGCGTACTGATATCCTTCTGGGATAGCACTTCGGGGCGGCCTTACGTCGGCCCGAGTCCCTCTTCTCTTCTGGTCCCTGTTGCCATTTTCCCGGGCGACAAGTCTCCCCCGATCGCCGAGTTCTGCTGGAGTTCCGTTTTGGGATTGGAGGAGGGGACGAGCTGGGTGTGCGTGAGGCTTCAAACGAACCGAGTGGCTGTCGCTGCTCGGGAAGCAGCGGTCAAATCTTGCTTCTGCGACTTGCTCACGGGTTCAGTTTCGCGAGGCGTGATGTCGGGAGGTCTGGTTTGCCGCTCCAGCCACGCCTACGACGGCTATGGCGTCCGGTGGGTCGGCTCGACTTCCTGCACGGCCGTTGCGGCTCTTTCCTCCCGCGATTTGGTCGTTTGGGACTGCGTGACCGGCCGCGGTGTCGTGCGCAACATCGCGATCGACGCGGATGAGAGAGTTTCCGTGTTCAGCGACGTGCGGACGGGTGTCATCTACACGGTCGATTTTCGTGATCCCGTGGTGGTTGGCGCCCACGTTGTGTGAACCATGTACACGTCGGCTGCGTTCCTTGCCAGTGCATCTCTTCGTTTGCGGAGCACCTCGAGCCGGACCGACCGACTGACCGACTGCCAGTTGTGGTCTGACGCTTGCATTAAAAGACACGCCGCTGGCGGTGTATTTTTTAGTTTTTGTGTCCAGCTATGCTCCAGCTCTCTCTCATTCACCGTGATCACGCGAGGCGGGTTGCCGGCGAACGAATGCCGAGCAGAAAGCAGGCAGCCGCCCGTGCCCGTACGCGCGACCGCTCGCGCGCAAAGCACCCATGGGTCGAGATCCGCGACGACGCGCTCATTTCCGTCGAGCTCGAGTACGCGTCGTACCAGGAGGACCACGAAGGATACTGCTCTGAGGCGGAGATCGAGTTCCACGAAGACGTGGTGCGCACCAGAGTCTCCATCCCGCGGAAGCACCTGCGGCCTCCGCTGTGGGCTGACGCGGACCTCCTTGTCATTCTGTCGCCCTGCTGGCCGGCGGTGCTGGTCGGGCTGGTCGCCGAGTTCGCCCACGAGGTACTGCTGACGGCCGACGGCAAGAAGAGTCTCGCATTCGAGAGAAGTCTTTGTGGGCACGGAACTCTCTGCTGCTATACGCAGCCTTCGTGGGCACGGCCCAGGAACGAAGTCGTGCAGACGGACGACGGCGCGGAGGGAGCGCCGCATCGGTCTTCGGACGCCCGGTGCGGCGCGGTGCCCGCCCACCCGGGCTTCTTCTCGCGGGCGGGTCACGGGGTGCTCTCCGTAGCACCGGTCAGGTCTGGTGTCCGCTTGTACGAGCAGTCGTGCGATCTCGGTCTCGAGTGGCAGTATCACCGCTATCAGAGAGAACAGAAGCAACGACGGAGCGCCGATTAGACAGCGCGCACGAACGGGCCGACTGACTTCCAACCCCTCGTACCCTGGGACCTCGGCCTGGAGGAGTTTGCGACGGGTCAAGCAATGCGATCCCGACTTGGAGGAGCGCCGTCTGACTCGTGAGTTCCCGTATCGACGAACCGGCAGTCCGTCAGACACTCTCCAACACATGTAAGTACGTACGTACGGAGACCCACAATCTTTGCAGCAACTCAGGTTCTCTTTCCAGTGAAAGTTCGCGCAAGAGAGCAAAAGCGCCGGCTACAGATAGACGACGAGCGTTGACTCCACCGGCGCACGACAGACGGGACAGCGCGCGAGTCCGGGGAGGCAGGCGGCACACGAAGGGACGTGCCCGCAGGGCGAGAGGGCGACGGCGCGCGGGCGCGCGGCGCACACCTGGCAGAGCCTGCTCTCGTCCGAGGCCCGCTGCGCGCGGTAGCGCCCCAGGTCTTCCACCTGCTCCGCCCAGCGGAGATACGCGTAGGGGCTCGCGAGCGAGCGAACCGAGCTGACAGCGTTCCGGACGCTCTCCAGGTACCAGGCAAAGTCGATGCCCAGGAAGCCGTCCACGACCCGCAGTGCCTTCCCGTCCGACGGGTCCGGGGGCGACACTGAGCGCGCCAGGGCGGCCACCCAGTCGGCGTGGGGTGACCCGCCGAGGACCTCGCGCTGCTGGAGCAGCCTGTTGCGCACCCGCTCTTCCGTCGGCAGCGAGGGAGTCTGGCGGACCGAGATCGGACGGCGCGCGACGCGCAGCGTGGTCAGCGCCACGAACAGGGACGTGGCCTGGTCGGCGGGCTCCTCCCTAAAGCCCGCCACCGCGTCCACCAGGCGACGGAGCTGAACGGCGTCTGGATCGCCGTCCAACCACTTGGCGCCGTGGCACTCGCAGGATACGTAGGGCGTGGCGACGCAGTACTTGTGCGCGGGGGAGAGAGCGGACACGACCGCGGCGGCCATGACCAGGTTGCGCGTGTCGAGCAGCTGCACGAGCAGGCACGGTCGACCGGAAACCTTGGCGTCCGCGGTGGACGCAGGGGGAGCATCCGTCCGAGCAACCGCGGGCTCGTCGTCCGCGGCGGCACCGCCGGCCACGGCGCAGGCAAGGGGAGAGGTGGCCAGCGCGTGGGCGAGAAACCTCATCTTGCGGGCATTGTCGGGGAACCGGCGGTGGGCCGACGCGGGCCACCTCGCGAGCGAGCGGGCGCACCACTCCAGAAGCCGCGCGACGCTCGAGGCGTTGCAGGGGGCGTGGAGCAACGCGAGCCGGAGGCCGTCGAGGTCGCACGTGGCCAACCTCAGCTCGGCGCTGGGGACCCCGGCGAGCGAAAGGACGCGGCGAACCCAGTTCACCGAGGCCGGCGGTACGCCCTGTGGCTCGACGCGGCACAGCAGACCGAGAGCGGCCAAATCCAACAGCGCGCCCGCGACCCCGGTGTCGAGGTCAGCGGGGTTCGGTACGCGTTGTGATAGAACCGCGGCCGCGGCGGCGGCACAGCCCCAAGAGACACGGTGCTCTGTGCTGCAACGGAAAGCCCACGGTCGCGATGCACTCGCAGGACCGTGACGTTCCAGGCGTGCTCCCGCTCGAGAACACGAAACGCGCTCAATCTTGGCGCGTCTTGTTCTTTCGTCGTCAGCTCCCCGAGAAACGCCAGGTGGTCGCCAGAGGACGCAATGATCCCGCCAATACACAGCGGAGGAGGCGCCCACGAGGCACTGCAGGCCGCAGCGGGCCACCAAACAAGGACCTCGCGCTCGAACTCCGTCGGAGCGGCTGCAAGGCCGACGCAGTGGTCACCACCGCCTCGCACGGTGCACGAAAAACGGTGCGCAAAACGTCGGGACGACAGCACTGGCGTCCACGCACCGCGGCCGTTGGCCGAACGAGTGCAGACATCCAGAATGTACGTGCCGGAGACTTCGGTGCCAGCGTACAAGACGTTCAACTCGTGCGTCCCCAAGAAGCTGATGCGCGTGTTGGGAAGTCTCTTCTTTCGCTCAAGCTCGGCGAACATCTGCGGGATCGCGTCGTGCCATATGCTCGCACGGTCCGGCACAGCAGCGAGCACAGCGACACGGGCCGCGACGCCGTTTGGCCCGGTCGCATTGTCGCGCCTGAGCGTAAACAGCGCCATACCGCTTCGCACCTCCCTCAAGACCAAGACGTCGTGAGGGACGCGAGCGAAGCAGAGATCGGACGCGGCATACTCGGCAACGAGGCACTCGAGTTCGGCGGCGAGACATCTGTCGGTGGCTTCCGAGAGGAGACGCAGAAGCCGACCGATGACATCGCCGGGGCTGGGTGACGGCTCACCGTTGGTACCCCTCCTCATCGTGGCCCACAGGCGCGTCTCCAAATCACGATCGCTGCTGTTTTGGTTGGGTGGACGCGATGGTTCGTCGAGTGGGAACGAAGAGAGAGCCGTCGACACCGTCTTGACACGTGTTTGGCCCGGCGCATACAGTCCGTAGCTCTTCATTTGCAGCGGGCGGCGTTGGAAGGGGGTGGGGATTCGGGGTGGGGACAGCCATCGTGATATCGGTATCAGCTTCTGTCGACATCCCGGAATTGGGCAGTCGCCACTGGAGGCTCGCAAATGTCTGGGTCCAGTGGGTGTACAGGCCCTACGGGCCCAACGGGCACCTTGATCCTCGACGAAGGGTGTGCGCTGTCCGGAGCTCGATCAGAGTTTACGAGCCGTCTGCAATCGGGTAGCCCAGTGCTCGCATTGGCACGCAGACTGATCGATTTGCCCTTCTGGATGTTGCCCGGGAGTGGCGCGACGCCCGCAGAGCGAGCGCGACGCGATTGGCTCTGCGTCGCGTTTGCTGGTTCAAGCCCGTGCATTCTGGTTGTGACAGCGGCCACGGTTTTTGCGAACCTCGAGCCCTTGGTTCGCGCCGTCGCGCCGGACGGTTGCCAGCTGCAGGAGCTCTATGACTTTTTCCCGTGGCAGGCCATTGGCGAGCACGCGTGGTGCGCCACAGGCGGGGACTTCCACCCGGTCGTGGATCGGACCGGCGTCTACGCGAGCGTGCTCGATATGTGCCGCGACTCTCTCACCGACGTGCCGGCACAGGTCATCTTGCAGTTCCTCGGGGCGCCTCCGCGACCCTCGTGCCCTCTGACCACCGCCTTCTTGGCGCCTCCGCGCGTGACGGCCCCTCGGGCGCAACAGCGTACGCCCTGGATCGTCTGCTCCGTCTGCTGTTGCCTCTTGCTGGCGGTGCTCTTGCGGTGACACGAGGTCGATCGTCTGGTTTCCCAGCACGATGGAGGCGATCTGAGCCGTGCTGTGGCCTTGAATTCTCGGTCCTCCTTTCAGTGGCGCGCACATCGCCCGACCCATTGAGATACTAATACCGTGACAACGCCAGGAGGACTGGGGAGGTGGGGGGGG
>Ga0265338_10005587_pt1 | contig 16358 bp, 14 predicted proteins | sample 42126metaG_FD_193579 | JGI IMG/M metagenome (GOLD analysis project Ga0265338, IMG submission 193579) | Rhizosphere microbial communities from Carex aquatilis grown in University of Washington, Seatle, WA, United States - 4-21-26 metaG | ecosystem: Host-associated > Plants > Roots > Rhizosphere... | reverse complement strand
ACGCGCTCGTCGGCGGGGCCGGCGGCCTGGCGATGGTCGGCGTCGGGGTCACGATCGCGCTCACCGGGCCAAGCAAGTAACGGCCTAATTCCCCGCCCGCCGGCCCCCGCCCGCCGGCCCCCGCCTGCCGGCCCCGGCCGGGCGGCGGAGCGCCGTGGCCTGGCCGGACGATGCCGTGCTCGTAGGCGAAGACGGCGACCTGTACCCGGTCGCGCAGGCCGAGCCGGGCGAGGATGCGGGCGATGTGGCTCTTGATGGTGGCCTCGCTGAGGTAGAGCCGGGCGGCGATCTCGGCGTTGGACAGGCCCTGCGCCACGAGCCGCACGACGCCGAGTTCCCGTTCGCTGAGGCCCCCGGCGCCGCCGGCGGCCGGCGCGCCGGGGGCGGGGCCGCTGCAGTAGTCCTCGATCAGCCGCTGCGTGATGGCCGGGGCGAGCAGGGTCTCGCCGGCGGCGACCGCGCGCACGGCGCCGGTCAGCTGGTCGCGGCTGGCGTCCTTGAGCAGGAAGCCGCTCGCGCCCGCCTTCAGCGCATGGTAGACGTACTCGTCCAGGTGGAAGGTGGTCAGCATCAGGATGCGCGCCCGTGACCCGGCCTGGACGAGCCGGGTGGTTGCCTCGATGCCGTTCATCGTGGGCATGCGGACGTCCATCAGGATTACGTCGGGGTCGAGCAGCCGCGCCTGGTCAAGCGCATGGCGGCCGTCGGCGGCCTCCCCGGCCACCGTCAGGTCCGGCTCGGCGTCAAGCAGCATCCGCAGGCCCTCGCGGACGAGGTCCTGGTCGTCGGCGATCAGGACGCTGATCACGGCAGGCCCGCGGGCCGGAGGCCGTCGCTCAGCGGCAGCCGGGCGTGCACGGCGAACCCGCCCCCCGGCCGCGGCCCGGCGGCCAGCTCACCGCCGAATACCGCGGCCCGCTCGCGCATCCCGGCCAGCCCGTGCCCACCGGCCCGGGCTTTGCGCCCGGGCTCGGCGATTCCGTTGTCGGTGACCTCGACCGTGACGGTGTCCGCCGTGCAGCCGATCGTCACCTCCGCGCGGGCGGGGCCCGCGTGCTTGAGCACGTTGGTCAGCGCCTCCTGGACGATCCGGTACACCGACACGTCCACCGCGGCGGGCAGTGCGGCGGGATCGCCGTCGATGGCCAGGTGCACCGGCAGGCCGGCCGCCCGGACGCTGGCGGCCAGCTCGTCCAGTTCGCCGATTCCTGGCTGCGGGGCGAGCCCGGCATCCTCGTCCGGGTCGCGCAGCACGCCGAGCAGGCGGCGGGTCTCGGCCAGCGCCTGCCGCGCGCTGTTCTCGATCTTCTCAAGGGACGGCCCGGCCGGCTTCCCCGCCGCCCGGGCGCCGGCGGCCTGCAGCACGATCACGCTGAGGTGATGGGCGACGATGTCGTGCAGTTCCCGCGCGATCCGGGTCCGCTCGGCCGCGGCGGCCTGCTCGGCCTGGCGCTGCAGTTCCGCGCTCCGCGCGGCGAGCGAAGCGGCCTGCCTGCGGGCGTGGACGAGCACTCCAGCCAGCCAGAAGGCCACCAGCTGCAACAACGCCAAGGCCACGCCCGCCTCGCCGCCGGCCCCCTTCCCGACGGCCAGCCCGAGCTCTGCCTTGCTACCGATCACGAACACGACCGGGACGATGAGGAGCAGGCCAGCGACCGCACGGCGGAAGCTGGCGTGCGCGCCAAGCGAGTACGCGGCAGTGAGCAGCACGAACGTGAACGCCAGGCCCCGCAGCGAGTTGTGGGCGAGCAGGCAAAGCAGCGTTATCCCAGTCCAGATCGTCAGCCACATCGCCAGCGGCGCGCGGCGTCGCAGCACCAGCGGTGCGCCGACGAGCAGAGGCAGCAGCACGAGCAGCCAGGCCGGCCCGGCGATCGCTTCACTGCCGATCAGGCGGGGCGCGCCCCACGCGGCGACGGCGATCAGCGCGGCCCCGGCGATGCCGATCCCGGCATCGGCGATCCCGATCCCGGTACGCGCGGTGCTGCCCGGGTGATCGCTCACGAAGCGCCGAACTGCCTGCATGCCACCGAAGGTATCCGCTGGCCAGCCCGTATGCATCATCCGCGCGGCGACCCGGATTCATCCTTGCGGATGAACCAGTTCGCTCCCGTGGCCGCAGACAACGGGGCCGGGATCCGGGGACAGTGGGCGGCGGATACACCGGGCTGGGGCATGGGAGGAGACCCATGAATATCGTCGAGGCCAGTGGCCTGGGCAAGCGCTACGGCCGTACCTGGGCACTGCGCGAGTGCACACTGGAGATCCCGGCCGGGCGCGTGACCGCGCTGGTCGGGCCGAACGGGGCAGGCAAGACCACGTTGCTGAACCTGACGGTCGGCCTGACCGGGCCGTCGGCGGGCGCGGTCACCGTGCTCGGCGGCCGCCGGGCAGGCTCGCCGGCCGCGCTTGACGGGATCGCGTTCGTGGCGCAGGACACTCCGCTGTACAAGACCCTGTCGGTCGCGGACATGATCTACGTGACCCGCAGCCTGAACCGGCGTTTCGACCAGGCCTATGCCCGCGCCCGGCTTGACGAGCTGGGCATCCCGCAGAAACGGAGGGCGGGGAAGCTGTCCGGCGGCCAGCAGGCGCAGCTCGCGCTGACCCTGGCGCTGGCTCGTCGACCGCAGCTGCTGGTGCTTGACGAGCCGGTGGCAGCGCTTGACCCGGTCGCCAGGCACGACTTCATGGCCGCGGTGCTGGCGTCGGCGGCCGCCGACGGGGTGTCGGTGCTGCTGTCCTCGCACGTGCTCACCGAGCTTGAGCGGGTGGCCAGCTACCTCGTGCTGATGTCACGCGGCCAGGTGCGGCTGGCCGGGGCGGTCGATGACCTGCTCGCCGCCGACGGCCGGGCCAGCCTGGAGGAACTCGCCCTGCACTACCTGCGCGAGACCACGCCGGAGGTGACGCGATGACCGCGCTGACCGTGCCCGCCCGTCCGGACTCGGAAGGCGACGCCGGCCCGCGGCCGATACCGTGGCGCCGGATGGCCGGGGTCACCTGGCGGCAGCACCGCTACGCGCTGGCCGGCGTGGCCGTGCTGCTTGGCGCGCTGGCGGTGTGGTTGTGGATCATCGGCACATCGCTGCACCAGGCCTACGCCGCCGCGGTCGCCTGCCATCCGGCAAGCTCGGGTGCCTGCCAAGGCCTGGTCAACGCTTTCGACGACATGAACAACCACATGGTGAGTGCGACCAGTCCAGGGGGGGTCTTCCTGCAGGTAGTGCCCGTGCTGATCGGGGCGTTCGCCGGGGCGCCGGTGCTGGCCCGGGAGCTGGAGACCGGCACCTTCCGGTACGCCTGGACGCAGGGCTTCGGCCGTTGGCGCTGGGCGCTGGCCAAGCTGGTACTGCTCGCGGTCGTGCTGGCCGCCGCGACCGGCGCGGTCGGCGTGCTGGTGTCCTGGTATTACCAGCCATACTTCGCCGCGGGCAACCAGTCCCTGGGCCTTTCCGAGATACCTCCGTTCGCTACGCTGTTCAGCCTGCGCGGGGTCGCGTTCCCCGCCTGGACGCTGGCCGCCTTCACGATCGCGGCCCTGGCCGGCATGCTCATCCGCCGGGTGGTGCCCGCGATCGTCGCTACCCTGGCCGTCTACGCCGGGCTCGCCGTCGCGGCCGGGGGGTTCTTGCGCGAGCACTACCTGACCCCGCTGGTCACCACCAGAGCGAACGTGCCCGGCACGGCGTGGGTCATCGGCCAGTGGTGGACCAAGGACGGCAGGTTCGCCTTCGCCCCCAATCCCCCCCTCAGCCTCCTCAACCAGTTCTGCTCTGCTCCTCCAACGGGGAAGGGCGGTAAACCTTCATTTGGAACATTCGCGCAGTGCCTCGCCCCGCACGGCTACGCGCAGTGGAACAGCTTCCAGCCGGCCAGCCGGTTCTGGCCGTTCCAGTGGATTGAGGGCGGCTGGCTGCTCCTGCTGGCGGCGCTGCTCATCGCCGTGACCCTCTGGCTGGTCCAGCGCCGGGCCGCCTGACCCGCTCATCCCGGCGGTGTCGCCAAGCAGCCGGAATGGCACCCGGGCCGCACACCCTCATCCGCCTCGCCCGTAGGCTGGTCGGGTGGCATCGGTGACAGATCCGAAGATCAGCGGTTTTCTCAGCGCGGGTACCCGAACCGGCAAGCTGGCCTACGCCGGCGCGGACGGCCGACCTCTCGTGGCTCCTATCTGGTTCATCGTCGAGGACGGCGTCCTCGTCTTCAACACGGGAAAGGACACGGTCAAGGGCCGGGCACTGGCGCGCGATCCCAGGGCCACGCTCTGCGTTGACCTGGAGGAGCCGCCGTACGGCTTCGTCCAGGTCCAGGGCGAAGCCGAGATATCGGAGGATCCCGGCGAACTGGTGCGCACCGCCACCGCGATCGCCGCCCGGTACATGGGGCAGGAACGCGCCGAGGAATTCGGCAAGCGCAACGGCGTTCCCGGTGAACTCGTGGTCCGGCTGCGTCCAACCAAGGTCATCGCGGCCTTCGAGATGACCGCCTGATCGCGGGGCCTGCCGAGCCCGCTGGGCCCGCCGGACCGTTAGGTAAGCGGGATCAGCAGCCTGGACAACTCGGCGGCCGCGCGGCGGACCTGGGGCAGCGTGGCCGTGCCGTAGCCGAGGATCAGGCCGCTCATCGTGCGCGGGCCCGCGAAGTAGCGGTCAAGCGGGTAGACCGCCACGCCGCGTTCGGCGGCCGCTTCGATGAGGTGCTCCGCCGGGTAGGCGGCTGGCAGCTCCAGGACCACGTGCATTCCGGCGGTGTCGCCGAGCAGCCGGAACGGCACCCGGCTCGCTCCCGTCGCCGCGGCGTCGCCGTTGCCATGGGTCAGCCCGTCGACGAGGGCCGCGCGGCGGCGCGCGTACTCTAGGCGCATCTTGCGGACGTGGCGCTCCAGGTCACCCGACCGCAGCAGGGCGAGCACGGCGTGCTGTACCGGCTCGGGGATGCGGACGCCGAGGCGCGGCCGCATCGCGGCGAGCTCGTCGACGAGCGCGGGCGGCCCGATCAGCCAGCCGGCGCCGAAGGCGGTCGCCAGGACCTTCGACGCAGTGCCCAGGTAGACGATGACCTCGGGGTCCATGCTGTGCAGCGCGGGCAGCGGGCCGACGTCGTACCGAAACTCGCTGTCGTAGTCGTCCTCGACGACGAGCGCTCCGGTGGCCCGCGCCCACGCGACGAGCGCCTGCCTGCGGTTGACCGGGAGGCGGCCGCCGAGCGGGTACTGGTGGGCGGGCGTGGTGTACAGCAGCCTGAGGTCCCCGGGCAGCTCATCGGGGACGATGCCGTGCGCGTCGACCCGGCAGGGCACCACCCGGCCGCCTGCCCGGCGCAGCACCTCGCGGCCGGTGGGGTAGCCGGGTTCCTCGAAGCCCACCTTGTCGCCCGGTGCGACCAGGGCGTCCGCGAGCAGTGCAAGCCCGCTCGACACCCCCTGGGTGACCAGGACCTGCTCGGGCGTGACGGCGAGGCCGCGGGACCTGCGCAGGTAGGCGGCGATCTCCTCACGTAGCGCGGGCAGCCCGTGCGGGTCCGGCCAGCGGGACGGCAGGTGCGACCCGGCCTGCCGCCACGCGCGCCGCCACGCGGCGGGCTCGATCCCGTCCGCCCATGAGAACCCCGGCTGCAGGTCGATGAGCCCGGAGTGACGGGCGTGGATCGCGGTCCACCAGTCCGGATCATCGGTGGCGGGCGCCGCCGGGTTGGCGGGGGAAACGGGGCGCCCGGGTGGAACTCGCCTACGTTCGGGATCACCGGCGACGTTGGGCGGCGCGGACCTGAGGCCGCGCTCGCGGCCCGGCCGCAGGGCGGGGGCGCTGACTGGGGGCGGGGTGACGTCGGCCACGTAGGTGCCTGAGCCGTGGCGGCCCTCCAGCCAGCCTTCGGCGAACAGGCGGGCGTAGGCATTGGTAACGACAGTTCGGCTGACGCCGAGGGTGGTCGCGAGGTCGCGGCTCGATGGCAGCCGGTCGCCCGCGCGCAGCACGCCCCCGGTGACGGCCGCCTCGAGCTGGCCGGATATCTGGGCGGCGAGCGGTATTCCGCCCGCGCGGTCCACGACGACGGGCAAGCCGGTCGGCAAGGTGGTCATTGAAACTTCTCCACGATTGGCTATTTGCGCCAGTCCACTTGCCGCCTAGGCTACGGGATCATGAGCACCGAGACCACGCCTTTGTCGAGCACGCCCCGTACCACCCTGCGCAGGCACCACGAGCGCGGCGCGACCGACCGCACCGCACTCTACGAGGTCCTTGACGCCGGCCTGATCTGCCACTTCGGCGTGGTCGCCGACGGCGACCCGGTGGTGCTGCCCACCGCGTACGGCCGGGAGGGCGACACGCTGTACCTGCACGGGTCCTCGGCCAACGGTGCGTTCTGGGCGGCGGACGGTAAGCGGGTCTGCGTGACCGTGACGCACGTGGACGGGCTGGTCGCCGCCCGGTCGGTGTTCAGCCACTCGGTGAACTACCGCAGCGCGGTCATCTTCGGCACCGCGGCCATCGTCAAGGACGAGGACGAGCGCTGGCAGGCGCTGCGGCTCATCACCGACCACCTCATCCCCGGCCGGTGGGCGGCCGCCCGGCAGCCCACCAAGAAGGAGATGGCGGCCACCTCGGTGCTGTCCCTCCCGCTGGCCGAGGCCTCGGTCAAGATCCGCACCGGCATGCCCGCGGACGAGCCCGAGGACTACGACCTGGACGTCTGGGCCGGCGTGCTCCCGATCTCCGTCACCTTCGGCGCGCCCGTGCCCGATCCCCAGCTGCGCGAGGAGATCCCGCTCCCCGCCCACGTCCGCGACCGCGCCAGCTAGCGCGTCAGCCGTCGGCTTAGGCCCAGCTGATGACGTCCTCGTGGTCGAGGCGCGGCAGCCGGCCGTACCAGGGGTTCTCGCCTGGGTGCCCGATGTTCACCACGAGGATGGACTTGTACCGCTCGCCGGGGAAGAACTCGGCGTCGAGGCCAGCGGCGTCGTAGCCGGTCATCGGCCCGGCGGCCAGCCCGAGGGCGCGCACCGCGAGGATGAAGTACCCGGCCTGCAGCGCGGCGTTGAACCGGCCGCCGGTTAGCCGCAACTCCTCGTTCGCCTCGAACACGTCCTTCATCTGCGGCCGCATGGGGAACACGGCCGGGATGTGCTCGTGGAACCGGGTGTCGACCGCGAGCACGGCGACCGCGGGTGCGGCCTCCGTCTTGGCCTTGTTCCCGTCGGCCATGTACTTGACCAGGCGGTCGCGACCCTCGCCCGGGCGGACGTAAAGCACCCGCAGCGGCTGGGTGTTCGCCGAGGTGGGCGCCCACCTGGCCAGCTCCCAGATGGCGGACAGCTCTTCGTCGGTCACCGGCGTGTCGGCCCAGGTGCTCGCGGTCCTCGCCTCGGTGAACAGCAGTGCTCGCCCCGCCTCGTCGAGCGTCTGCGCGACCGGGCGTTCCAGTGTGTCCGTCATGATGGCTCCTCATTTCCCGCGAATCCGACAGGTACTTGTAACGTCAACTACTTTCGCGCTGTTCCCGTGACCGTGACCACAGCCAGGTGACCCGCCGCGGCCCATGGGCGTGGCGAACCGGAATCGGTATGGTTCGCTCATGACGATCGTGAACGGGGCGGGCGCCGTGGTCACCGGCGGTGGCGGCGGCATCGGCCGGGCGATGGCGCGCAGGCTCGCCGCCGACGGCGCGCGGGTGGTGGTGAACGACCTGGACACGGCGGCGGCCGAGGCGGTGGCCGCGGAGATCGGCGGCCTCGCGGTCCCCGGTGACGCCGGGAGTGAGCAGGGTGTCGCGGAGCTTGTCCAGGCCGCCGCCGGGTTCCTCGGCGAGATCGACATCTACTGCTCGAACGCGGGAACCGGGGGAGGAACGGGCGCGGAGACCCCCGATGACGTGTGGCAGCGCGTGTGGGAGGTCAACACGATGGCGCACGTCCGCGCGGCGCGGGCGCTGCTGCCCGGCTGGCTGGCGCGCGGTTCCGGCACGTTCGTCGTCACCGCGTCGGCGGCGGGCCTGCTGACCATGCTGGGCGCGGCGCCCTACTCGGTGACCAAGCACGCGGCGGTGGGGTTCGCGGAATGGCTCGCCGCGACCTACCAGCACCGCGGGCTGGCCGTGCACTGCGTCTGCCCCCAGGGGGTGCGGACCCAGATGCTCGCCAACTCCGGGCGGGCCGGCGAGGTGGTGCTCGCCGGCGCCGCGATCGAGCCCGAGCAGGTGGCCGACGCGCTGGCGGCCGCGCTGGCCGACGGCCGCTTCTTCGTCCTGCCGCACCCCGAGGTCCATGACTACTACGTGGGGCGGGCCACGGACACCGACCGCTGGCTGCGCGGCATGTCGCGGCTGCAGCAGCGGATCGAAGCGGCCGAAGAGACGCGGAAGGCGGAGGAGGGCAAGTGAAAGCCTGGCAGGTGAGTCGGCTCGGCGAGCCGGAAGACGTCCTTGAGCTGGCCGAGGTGCCGCGCCCGGTGCCCGGTCCCGGCCAGCTCCTGGTGCGGGTGCTCGCGGCCGCCGCGAACTTCTTCGACGTGCTGATGATCCAGGGCAACTACCAGGTCCGCCCGCCACTCCCGTTCACTCCTGGATCGGAGCTGTGCGGCGAGGTTGTCGAGCTGGGGGAGGGCGTGACCGGGTTCGCCCCCGGTGACCGGGTGATCGGCAGTGCGGCGCTGCCGTACGGCGCGTTCGCCGAGTACGCCCTCATGGAGGCGCGGGGCGCGTTTCCCGCGCCCGCGGCGCTTGACGATGCCGAGGCGGCGCCGTTCTTCGTCACCTACCAGACCGGGTGGTTCGGGCTGCACCGGCGGGCGCACCTGGTGGCCGGCGAGACGCTGCTCGTGCACGCGGCGGCGGGCGGCGTCGGCAGCGGCGCGGTCCAGCTCGGCAAGGCCGCGGGCGCCCGGGTGATCGGCGTGGTCGGCGGCCCGGAGAAGGCCGCGCTGGCCAGGGAACTCGGCGCGGACGTGGTGGTCGACCGGTACGCGGAGGACTTCGTGGCGGTGGTCAAGGAGGTCACCGGGGGACGCGGCGCCGACGTGGTCTACGACCCGGTGGGCGGCGATGCCTACGCCAAGTCCACCAAGTGCGTCGCCTTCGAGGGCCGGATCGTGATCGTCGGCTTCACCAGCGGTACCATCCCGACGGCCACGCTGAACCACGCGCTCGTGAAGAACTACTCGATCCTCGGCCTGCACTGGGGCTACTACCAGCGGGTCGACCCGGAGTCCATCGTCGCCTGCCACGCCGAGCTGACCCGGCTGGCCGACGCCGGCTTGATCCGCACGCTGGTCTCCGAGCGGCTGCCGCTGTCCGGCGTTCCCGACGCGCTGCGCCGTCTCGGCGCCGGCTCCACCGCCGGCCGGCTTGTCTTCCAGCCCTGAGCCGGCCGGCGGCGCTGGCCAGCGGCCCGCGGACGGCAGGCGGAACTTGCTGCGACGGCTGCCCGCGCGCCGCCTGCCTGTCCTCGGCGGGCTGCTGCCGTTGCCGCGCTCGCGGGTAGGGCCGGACGTACTGGCCGGAGTCACGCTTGCGGCGCTAGGCATTCCCGAGGTGCTCGGCTACGCGCGGATCGCCGGGATGCCGCTGGCGACCGGCCTGTACACGATGGTGCTGCCGATGGCGGTCTTCGCGGTCCTCGGCTCCTCCCGCCACCTGGTGGTGGCCGCCGACTCGGCGACCGCGGCCATCCTCGCCGCGGCCCTGGTCGGGCTGGCCGTCCCTGGCTCCGCGCGTTACGTGCGGCTGGCCGGGCTGGCCGCGCTGCTCACCGGGGTGCTGCTGCTGCTCGCCCGGCTGGCCCGGCTGAGCTTCCTCGCGAACTTCCTGTCCCGCACGGTGCTCGTCGGGTTCCTGGCCGGCGTCGGTGTCCAGGTGGCGATCGGCCAGCTTCCCGACATGCTCGGCCTCACCGTGCACGGCAGCGAGGCGGTGCCCGTGCTCGTGCACACGCTTGGCGCGGTCGGGGCCACCCACGGCGCCGACGTCGCGGTGTCGGCCGGGGTGATCGTGACGGTGCTCGGGACCAGGGCGCTCACCCGCCGCTTCCCGGGTGCGCTGATCGCCGTCGTGCTCGCGATCGCCGCCAGTCGGCTGTTCGACCTGGCCAGCCATGGCGTGGCCGTCGTCGGGGCGGTGCCGCGCGGCCTGCCGCCGCTCGCGCTGCCCGCGCTCGACGGTGCGGACGCCACCAGGCTGCTCGGCACCGCGGCGGCCTTGCTCGTGGTCATCCTGGCGCAGAGCACGGCGACCTCGCGCGCCTACGCCGCGAAGTACGACGAGACGCTTCATGTGCCCGATGACCTGAGCGCACTCGGCGCGGCGAACGTCGCGGCCGCGTTCTCCGGCACGTTCGTGGTCAACGGCAGTCCCACGAAGGCGCAGATGGTGGACAGCGCGGGCGGGCGGAGCCAGCTCGCCCAGCTCGCCGCCGCCGCCGTGGTGCTCGTCACCGCGGCGCTGCTCACCGGACCGCTCGCCTACCTGCCGCGGGCCGCCCTGGCCGCGGTCGTCTTCCTGATCGCGGTCGAGCTGATCAACCTGAAGGAGCTGCGGCGCATCCTCGCACTGCGGCGGGACGAGTTCGTGGTCGCGCTGCTCGCCGCGGCTGCCGTGGTCGCGTTCGGCGTCGAGTACGGCATCGTGGTCGCCGTCGTCGCCTCGGTCGTCGACCACCTGCGGCACAGCTACAACCCGCTCAACCACGTCCTGGTGAAGTCGCCGGCCGGCTACTGGCAGCCGGTCCCGGTCGCGCCCGGCGCGCGGACGGAGGAGGGGCTGATCATCTACCGCTTCGGCACCAGCCTCTACTACGCCAACGCGGCCAAGCTGGTCGCCGACCTGCGGACCCTCATCGAGGCCGGCGGGCCGCTCCGCTGGTTCGTCCTGGACTGCGCGGCCGTCGAGGACATCGACTACACCGCGTCCACCGTCCTTGCCCGGGCGGTGGCCCTCGCCAAGGAGCGGCACGTGCGGTTCGCGGTGAGTACCGTGCTTTCTCAGGTACAGCGGCAACTGGACAGCTTCGGTATAGCCAAGGCCCTGGACCCCGACGCGCGTTACGAGACCCCCAGGGACGCGCTGGACGCGTTCCACGCCGCGTCCGGCGGCCAGGTACCGGACGGCGGCCAGGCCGGCGCGGCGGGGTTACCGGGGAACCACTACGAACTCTTTCCATCCTGGCGGTCTCGTCCGGACGAATCTCCGAGCTGAGAGCAGGATGGAAAGAGTCCGCTCGTTCAGCATCATCACTCAGAGCTCGATGCGCGAGCCCATGATGACGGTGCTTTCGCGCGGGAGGTTGAAGTACTCGGCGGCGTCCGCCGTCAGCCGGGTGGTGGCGATGAACAAGCGCTTGCGCCACCTGCTCATCCCTGGCGTCGTCCCCTTGCGCACCTCGATGGTGGACAGGAAGTAGGAGATGTCGGCGGCGTCGAGTTTCGCCTCTTGCCCGGCTGTGCGCAGCAGCGGCAGCAGCGAGGGGACGTCGGGCGCGTCCATGTAGCCGAAGCGGGCGGTGACGTGGTAGATCCGGTCGTCCTTGTAGCCGAGGTCGTCGATCTCCAGCCGGCTGCCGTTGGCCACGTGCGGGACCGGGAGCGTCTCGATAGCCAGGATGAGCACGTGCTCGTGCAGCACGTGGTTGTGCTTGACGTTGGAGCGCATGGCGAGCGGCGTGGTGGCCTTGCCCCGGTTGAGGAAGACCGCGATCCCCGGCACCCGGGGCAGCGGCGGCTGCTTCGCGTGCAGCTGGTCGATGAACTCGCGCAGCGATCCCTCGTCTTGCTCACGCTGCCTGCTGACCAGATGCCGGCCCTTCTGCCAGGTGGTCAGGATGGTGAACACCAGCAGGCCGATGACGAGCGGCAGCCAGGCCCCGTGCGGCAGCTTGGTGAGGTTGGCGGTGAAGAACAGCAGGTCGAAGATGATCAGCACGACGGCGCCCGGCAGGACGAGCCACAGCGGCTTCTTCCACTGGCTGCGCACGATGTAGAAGTAGAGCAGCGTGGTGATGGTGATCGTGCCGGTGACCGCCACGCCGTACGCGTAGGCGAGCGCGGTCGAGGTGCGGAACGTGAAGACCAGCGCGAGCACCGCGACGCACAGCGCCCAGTTGATCCACGGCACGTAGATCTGGCCGACCCGTTCCTCCGAGGTGTGGTCGATGCGCAGCCGCGGCAGGTACCCGATCTGGGCGGCCTGCTGAGTCAGCGAGAACGCGCCGGAAATGACCGCCTGCGAGGCGATGACCGTCGCGGCGGCGGCCAGGACCACCATCGGGATCACCGCCCACCCGGGGGCGAGCAGGAAGAAGGGGTTGGCGATCGCGGTGGTCGGATGGGACAGGACGAGCGCCCCCTGCCCCAGGTAGTTGAGCACGCAGGCCGGGAAGACCACGAACAGCCAGGCCCGGGTGATCGGGCCGCGGCCGAAGTGCCCCAGGTCGGCGTAGAGCGCCTCGGCGCCGGTCACCGCGAGCACCACGGCCGCCATCGAGAAGAACGCCGTGCCGAAGTGCCCGAACAGGAAGGTCACCGCGTACGTGGGGGACAGCGCGCGCAGGATGCCGGGGTTGCTGATGACGCCCTTGATGCCCCAGGCCGCGATCACCACGAACCACAGCATCATCACCGGCCCGAACAGCCGCCCGACCGCCCGCGTGCCGAACCGCTGGATCACGAACAGGCCGACCAGGATGACGCCGGTGATCGGCAGCACGATGCTGCCCACGGACGGCGCCGCGACCTGCACGCCCTCGATCGCGGAAAGCACGGAGATGGCCGGGGTGATCATGCTGTCGCCGAAGAACAGCGACGCGCCGAACACGCCGAGCGCGGCCAGGATCAGCCCGGTCCGCCGCCCGCTCGGCGTGCCGTGCCGGCGGATCAGGGTGATCAGCGCCATGATGCCGCCCTCGCCGTCGTTGTCGGCGTGCATCACCAGGATCACGTAGGTGATCATGACGATCAGCATGATCGCCCAGAAGATCAGCGAGACGACGCCGTACACGTTCTGGGTCGACACCTGGACGCGGTGCGGGTCGGACGGGCTGAAGACCGTCTGCACGGTATACAGCGGGCTCGTGCCGAGGTCGCCGAACACGACGCCAAGCGCGCCGATCTCCAGCGCCCCTCGCGCGGATGCGTTCATTGCCCTCCAAGCTGCACCGTCACCGCCACGGCCAACCATAACCGTAGGCTCGCGGCGGCCTTCTGGCGAGTGCCCCCCGTGAGCCGCGAGGCCCTCCGCGGCCGGTGTGCCCGCAGTGTGCCGCCGCGGCCGCGGCGGCCGGGCGGGCCCGCCTATGCTGGCGCGCATGAGCGTCCAAGCGCCCGCCTGGGTGGTGGCCGGGGCGCCGGGCGCCGGGAAGAGCACGGTCGCCCGGCTGCTGCTCGCGCGCCTCGACCCGGTGCCCGCCCTGCTCGACAAGGACACGATGTACGGGCCGTTCGTCGCGGCGGTCCTCGCCGCGGCGGGCCGCCCGCCCGGTGAGCGCGAGGGCCCTTGGTACGACGAGCACGTCAAGGCGCACGAGTACGCCGGGATGACGGCGACCGCCCGCGAGATCCGCGCCCACGGCTGCCCGGTGCTGCTGTCCGGGCCGTTCACCCAGCAGATCCACGACGCCGGCCGCTGGCGGTCCTGGGCCGCCGAACTCGGCGACGGTGACGTGCGGCTCGTGTGGGTGCGGTCGGACGCGGCGACCCTGCGGCAGCGGCTGGCCGGCCGGGGATCAGGCCGGGACACGGGAAAGCTCGCGGACTTCGCCGCGTTCACCGCCCGGATGCGGCTGGACGACCGCCCGGCCGTGCCGCACGCCGAGATCGACAACCGGCTGACCGCCGACCCGCTCGCTGACCAGCTCGGCGCCGTGCTCGCGGGCCTGTCCGGCCGCTGAGCCGACCGGGCTTAGCCGGCCTGGCCGCCCGGCCGCCCGGCCGCCCGGGCCGCCATCGTGGTCACGCCCGCCATGAACATGTCGATGCCGAACCGGTAGTGCACTTCCGGCTCGTCGCACGCGGTCATCGGGATGGCGCACTCCACCAGCCGCGGGTACCTGGACGGTGGCAGGGTCGCCAGGACGACCTGCTTCTTGCGCTGCACCTCCGTGCGCTCCTCGCCGTCGAGCGACTTGAATCCCGGCTCGCTCATCACCAGCATGATGCCGGTCCACAGCGCGTTCCGGGCGATCGCGCTCGCGTCCTGCGGGCTGAACCCGGCCGACCGTAGCAGCTCGAGGGTGACCTCGATCGCGTTGAGCGCGGACTCACTGTTCTTCTCCGACTGCGCGAGCAGCTGGGCCGCGGCCGGGTGCGCGCGCATCACGCTGACCAGCGAGGTCAGCAGCCCGCGCAGCTGGTCCGGCCAGGGGACCGCGGCATCGACGGAGGTATCGAGCTCGCTCCAGATTCGCTCGGTGAGCCCTTCGAGCAGCTCGTCCTTGCCGCGGAAGTGCCAGTAGAGGGCCATCGGGGTGACACCGAGCTCGGTGGCGAGCTTGCGGATGGTCAGTGCATCGAGGCCGGACGCGTCGGCCAGTGCCAGCGCGCGGTCCACGACCGCGCTCCTGGTCAGGCGGGTGCGCTCGACCTCATCGAGAACGTCGGCGCTGTCACCGCCGGCCTGCCGCGAAGAAGTCACTTGACAACTATACGGCGTACAAGGCAGCATAAGCAACGACAGCTTGTACAACGTATAGGTACAACATACAGGTACGGCTTATAGGTACGCCGTACATGGGATCCAGGGAAGGATCAGGGCAATGACGGAACGGGCGCGGTGGTGGGCGCTGACGGCGGTCAGCCTCGCCACGGTGATGACCTACCTCGACAACAACGTGATCAACGTGGCGCTCCCGACCATCCAGCACAGCCTGCACCTGTCGGTCAGCGGCCTGGAGTGGATCGTGAGCAGCTACCTGCTCGTGCTCGGCGGGCTGCTCCTGGTCGGCGGCCGGGTCGCCGACGTCTTCGGCAGGCGCCGCATGTTCCTGGCCGGCCTGGCCATCTTCACGCTCTCCTCGCTCGCGGCCGGCCTCGCAGGCAGCGGCGGTGTGCTGATCGCCGCCCGGGCGGTGCAGGGGCTCGGCGCGGCGCTCGTGCTGCCGGCGTCGCTGGCGATCGTCGTGGCGACGTTCACCAGCGCCAGGGAGCGGACCATGGCGATCGGTATTTCCGGTGCGATCGGCGCGCTCGGCCTCGCGCTCGGCCCGGCGGTCGGCGGGCTCATCAGCCAGCACCTTCACTGGGGCTGGATCTTCCTCATCAACGTGCCGCTCGGGGTCATCACCGCCGCGATCGCGATCCCGTCCATCGCCGAGTCCCACGGGCGGACCGAGTCGGCGACGGCGACCGGCAGCCGGCCCTCCACCGCCGCCCTGCTCGACATCCCCGGCCTCGTTACCTCCGCGCTCGCGCTCTTCGCGCTGACCTTCGCGCTGATCGAGGGGCACGACAAGGGCTGGACCTCAGCGCTGATCGTCGGCTCGTTCGCGGTGGCCGCGGTGGCCGGCGCGGTCTTCCTCGCGATCGAGGCGCGCAGCCCGCACCCCATGGTGCCGCTGCGGCTGTTCCGCTCCGGCGCGTTCAGCGGCGGACTGGGGACGATGATGATCTGGGGGTTCGGCGTGCTCGGCATCTACTTCTTCACCTCGCTCTACCTGCAGGGCAACCTCGCGTTCTCGCCCACCAGGGCGGGCCTGGCGTTCGTGCCGATGGCGCTGTGCCTGGCCCTGGCGGCCACGCTGTCGCCGCGGGTGGTGACGCTGATCGGCCAGCACCGCACGGTGGCGCTCGGCATGGCGGTCATGACCGTCGGACTGGTGCTGTTCGCCAGGCTCGGCGCCGGCGCGACGTTCGACTCGCTGCTGCCCGGGTTCGTGCTGTTCGGCCTCGGCGCCGGCCTGATGAACGTCCCGCTGACCAACGCGGTGATCGACGGCGCGCCCGTCGCGCAGGCGGGCGTCGCGTCCGCGCTGCTCAACGCGTCTCGTGAGGTCGCCGGCCTGCTCGGCGTCACCGTGATCGGCGCGGTGCTGCGGTCAACCGAGGGCAGCGAGCTGCGCTCGGGCGTTACCCAGGCGCAGGCGTTCATCGACGGCTACCACACCGGCCTGTGGCTGACCATCGGCCTGCTCGCCGCCGGCGTCGTGCTCAGCTACCTGTCCCTGCGGCACCGCCCGGGGACGGCGGATGTCGCGCTGGCCAGTGCGACGGCCGCGCTTGGCGCAGCGTCACCGGAGGCCGAGCCGGTGCCGGCCGTCGTTCGTGGCGTGGCCCCCGCCATCGCCACCGCCGCGGAGGGCACCGCCGTTCGGTAACCGCGCCCAGCGGGCCGCGACCACGTGGAGGCCGCGTCTGTTCGGAATCCCGAACGGATGCGGC
>Ga0265338_10005586_pt1 | contig 16360 bp, 15 predicted proteins | sample 42126metaG_FD_193579 | JGI IMG/M metagenome (GOLD analysis project Ga0265338, IMG submission 193579) | Rhizosphere microbial communities from Carex aquatilis grown in University of Washington, Seatle, WA, United States - 4-21-26 metaG | ecosystem: Host-associated > Plants > Roots > Rhizosphere... | reverse complement strand
CTGGTTCCCGGCCAGGATCGCGTACCTGAATCGAAATGCGGCGTCCGGATTATCACGGTCGCCCGGTGAAGATTCCATCGATTCGTCTTCATCCGGCATTCCTTTGTTTTCGGATGACCTTTGAATAAGCAGAAAGGCTGCTATGGCAACCGTGAGGGATAAAAAGAAAATAATTTTTTTCGTAGCAGAGCTCCGGTTAATAATTAATGGATGAAGAATTTACGATAAGGTTTATTTCAGGAAAATCCACGGTGAAACGATCCGCTTAATTCTTCACAGAATGTTGCCAGCAGGAAATCCCTTCTGAAACGAGATGTCAGAATAAATGTCTCTTGCCAAGCCGCACTTTTGGGATTGTTCAGAAGTCTCAAAATTGTACCTATTTCAGGAGGTAATGTCAAGAAGTGCAGTACCGTGGGTCACACGGCGGAAATCTTATTCCGTTTCAGATATTTTACCAATTCCGCGTAGTTAGAAACGGCAATCCCGCCAAGAACAAGCGCAGCCCCGAGGAATGTTCTCGAGGAAAATTGCTCCCCTAAAACAACAACACCCAAGACCACGGCAATGATCGGCGTGATGAATGAGGTAAGAGAGAGGATCACGGCTTCCACTCTTTTGAGAAGCCAAAAATAACTGACGAATGTAGCAACCGACCCGAAAATCCCCAAATAGAAAATTGATAGAACCGTTCGCGAAGTAAAATCAATTTTCGAATGGTCTTCGAGCAACGCACTCGCCGTCAATAGCAGCGCGGCTCCTATCAGCATCGGCACAAACGTAATGGCGAATGGATGTATGGCGTGCCCATGTTTCTTGATAACAATGACCGAATACCCTTGGATGACCGCGCTCGCAAAAACCGCCGCCATTCCCCACGATGCCATCGGGCTTGAAGTATGGATATCATTCGAAAAGACTATCAGAACGCCGAGGAAACCGACCACGATGCCGGAAATTTTCCAGGCGGTTATCTTTTCATTTGGAAGAAAGAGAAATGCAAAAAGGGCAACCGTAAATGGATAGACTGAAAAGATGATGGACGATAATCCGGAAGGAATGTACAGCTCGCCCCAGTATACCAGCGCAAACGGTATGCTGAACGATGTCAGGGCAACAACGATATAGAACATGCGCTCTTTGCGATTCCACGGAATTTTGACGCCGCGAAGCTTGATCAACGCGAACAGCAGCGCGCCCGCTACGAGAAAACGGCATCCTGCCGCCAACAAGGGCGTCATTGTTTCCAGCCCTATCTTGATAACGAGCCATGTCGATCCCCAGATACTGCAGACCAATATGTATGACAAGTAAACGCGGAATCGTTCGCTCATTCAGTCCGCCATTTTATTGAGCACTAGGCCGGAAAGAAGTTTCGGGTAAAAGAATGTGGACTTCTGCGGCATCGTATGGCCGGCCTTCGCAACGGCACGCACCTGGTCAATCTTCGTCGGGTTGACGATGAACGCGACCTGCGCTACTCCCTTCACAATTTCATTTTCGCAGTCATCGACGCTCTGGATGTAATGGATATTCAACTTCTTCTCCTGCGCTTCAACGGAAATGCTTAGCACGGTGCCGAGGAAATACGAATGAAGAAGCACGACGTCAAGGTCTTTCACTTCATCTGGCAGCGATGAAGGAATGAGCGCATCGAGCGATGCGCGGTCCCGCAAGGATGCGATCCAATACTTTGAAGCCGCTTTGACAATGATCCCGAATGCGTACTGCTTTAGCGACCCGAGCGCTTTTACCATCGCCTCCGGTGAAGGAAACTCAGTGAGTGTAAAATATTTTTGCACTGTCGTTGAGAATTCCTTCCAGTCAAATTTCGGCAGGCTGTGAATAACCCGGTGCGTCGGGAAGATGACGAGACCCTCGTCATCGAGATTCGTGAAAAACATCATCACATAATTATACAATTCCGTTCCGTTATGTTTTGGGTTTTGAGATTTCATCAAATCCCTGTATGCAAGCGCCGTTTCATAGCGGTGATGGCCGTCCGCAATCAACACTTGTTTCGGTTGCATTTCCTGGGCAATTTTTTCGGTCTCCCGGCCGTCGTTGATCACCCAAAGCTGGTTTCGGACATCTTCAAACGTCACGTCTACCGCGGCCGGTCGTGAGCATAACGGAGTGATCAGGCCGTCAACTTTTTTTGCAGCATCGGAATACAGGCCGAAGATTTGGCTGAAATTTGAATTGGTCGCCTTGAAGAGTTTAAACCGATCTTCCTTCGCTTTCGAAAGAGTCTTTTCGTGAGGGAGAACGATCCCCTTCTCAAATTCTTCGAGATGGCAAAGAGCGATGAACCCTTTTCGCTGAATGACGGCTCCCGTCGTCGTTCTGAATGTCTGAACGAGCGGATATACCGCAGGTTGGGCCTCGCGCATGAGGACGCCGCCGGCCTGCCATTCGTTAAATGATTTTGCTGAAGCTGAATACCGGTCTTCTTCGCGGCCAAGAATCAACCGCACGATATTATGTGCATCCTTGGCGTACAACTGATTCTGCTGCTCCGGCGAAATGACGTCGTACGGCGGAGCCACAACGGTGTTGATATCAACGGCAGTTTGATTATACCGGATTCCGCGAAACGGTCTTATGATAGGCATAAGGTATTGTCTCTATATTTTCGATATACGAATGGCAATTTTCAATGATACTTCCCTCGGACATAGACTTTGAACAGCTTTCTCTAAACTTCTTGCTTTTCACTACTTACTTTTCACTTCTTACTTATTCTCATATCCCAGCCGTCTCAGCCAGGCATCTTCTCCCCGCCAGTTCTCCCTCACTTTCACATGGAGTTCGAGAAAGACCGAATGTCCGAGAAATTTTTCGATGTCCTTTCGCGCCTTCTCGCCGACCGATTTTAGCGCCGAGCCTCCCTTGCCGATAAGAATCCCTTTCTGTGACTGCCGTTCGACAAAAATCTCGGCGCTGATGAAGTGTTTTTTCTTTTCCCGCTCATTGAACGCAATAACGTCAACCGTTGTCGAATACGGAATCTCCTGCGAAAACTGGTCGAAAATCTTTTCCCTGATGATTTCGCCGACGAAGAATTTTTCGGACGCTGCGCTCACCATGTCCGCCGGATAGTACGGAGGATGTTCCGGCAAATAACGGAGAATCGTTGCCAGCAGGCCTTCGGTCCCTTCGTCCTTAAGCGCAGAGATCGGGAGAATCTCCTCAAACGGGAACGCTTTGCTGAACCTGTCGATCATCGGAAGAAGTTCCGCCTTCTCCACACGGTCGATTTTGTTGATCGCAAGGAACGTCTTCTTCTTCGCTCCGCGTATTTTTTCGAACGATATTTCGTCCCTTTGGTAGGCGTTGTTCTTGATCTTTTCCGCATCGACAAGCAGCAGGACCACATCGGCATCATCGAGCGCCGATGACGCGTACTGCATCATCACTTCTTGCAGCAAGTATTTCGGTGTGATAATTCCGGGCGTATCGAGGAACACGATCTGGTAATTCTCGCCGGTTAAAATTCCGAGGATTTTATGCCGCGTCGTTTGAGGTTTGTCGGTAACGATGGAAATCTTCTGTTTCAGCAGTGTGTTCATCAGCGTCGACTTGCCGACATTGGGCTCGCCGACCAAGGCAACGTATCCGGCTTTGTGGGTTTTCGTTTCCATTTCTTCCGTCAATATACCTATAAATGGAAAGAGTTTCAATGACGGGCGGGTTAACATTTTGTGTCCTTGGCGACCTCAGCGGTTTTTCTTTTGACCGCCAAGGACGCTAAGAACGCCAAATCAGAAAAAATGTATCGGGAGTTGATCCTATCGCATGTGGAAGAGATTCGGAGTGAGTGTCATATTCAAAATCGAACAATGACACCGCCAACGAAGAATGTTCTCTTGATCGGATGAAGCAGATGCCCCAAGTTCACAAAACTATTTTGCAACCAGCTTTTTGTACGCTTCAACGTCCAGCAACAAATCGAGCTCGGCCGGTTTTTCAATCTTCACCTTGATCATCCAGCCCTGTTCATACGGATCTTTGTTCACGAGTTCGGGCGAGTCGTGTATTTTCTTGTTTACTTCCAATACTTCGCCCGTGACGGGAGAATAGAGGTCGGAGACGGCTTTCACCGCTTCAACCGTCCCAAACGCCTGGCTGTGCTCCACTCTTTTTCCGGCTGCCGGCAATTCCACGAACACGATATCTCCCAGCTCTCCCTGCGCGTAGTCGGTAATGCCGATGAACCCGGCACTACCTTCAACGCGGATCCATTCATGATCTTTTGTGTATTTTAGTTTTTCAGGAAAATTCATATTCACCTTTCTCTCTCGATGTCAACAGACCAAAGAGCCTTAGTCGCCTATGTTGAATGTGTCGATGAATTTTGTATCAAAAATCCCGCTGCGGAATTTCTCGTTCTGCATGACCTTTTGTTGAAAAGGAATGGTCGTGTGGATCCCCTCGATAATGCATTCTTCGAGAGCATATTCCATTTTCGTAATCGCCTCATCGCGTGTGTTGGCATGAACGATGAGCTTGGCGACGAGAGAATCGTAATACGGCGGAATCTGGTAGCCGGCATAAATGTGGGAGTCGATACGGATGCCGGGGCCGCCGCCAAAATGTAAACTCGTGATCTTTCCCGGCGACGGCCGGAAATCGTGGTCGGGATCCTCAGCGTTGATGCGGCACTCAATCGCATGCCCATGGAATTTGATTTTCTTGCTGCTCAGTCTTTTCCCCGCGGCAATCTCAATCTGCGCTTTGATCAGGTCGATACCTGTGACAAATTCAGTTACGGGATGTTCGACCTGGATTCTGGTGTTCATTTCCATAAAATAGAAATTCCCTGTTTTGTCGAGGAGGAATTCTATTGTTCCGGCACCGAGGTACTTTACGCTCTTCGCGCCTTTGACAGCAGCGGCTCCCATCCTCTCACGCAGCTCTGCGTTGACGGCCGGGGAAGGAGACTCTTCGATCAGTTTTTGATGACGGCGCTGTATGGAACAATCCCGTTCGCCGAGGTGAATGACGTTACCGTACGAATCTCCGAGCACTTGAATTTCGATGTGGCGCGGTTCTTCAAGATATTTTTCCATGTAGACATCGGCATTGCCGAATGCCGACTCGGCTTCGTGGCGCGCAGTCTGAAATGCATTCTCGACCTCATTCTCGGAACGAACGATGCGCATGCCTCTTCCGCCGCCGCCCGCCGATGCTTTAATGATGACCGGCATCCCGATCTCATTCGCAAGACGTTTTGCATCTTCGACGTCTTTCACGACTCCGTCGCTCCCGGGGACAATGGGCACTCCCGCTTTTTTCATCGTTTCCTTTGCAAGCGATTTGTCCCCCATCGCTGTGATCATCTCCGGCTTCGGTCCGATGAATTGCAGACCGGAGGTCAAACAGATTTCGGAGAATTGAGCGTTCTCCGCCAAAAACCCGTACCCCGGATGAATAGCGTCAGCGCTGGTGACCTCGGCTGCGGCAAGAATGCGCGGAATGTTGAGATAGCTTTCTTTGCTCGCCGCGGGGCCGATACAAATTGCTTCATCGGCAAATCGTACATGCAGCGATTCCCGGTCCGCCTCCGAGAAAACGGCAACGGTCGAGATGCCGAGTTCACGGCAGGCGCGAATGATGCGGAGGGCAATCTCGCCTCTGTTTGCAATAAGAATTTTTTTAAACAAACGCATTTCCGGAATTCACCGATGGCTTGTTTTGAGAATGAAAATCCATATCACGAAAGAGCAGAGCGGGAAGAACATCAGGCGGCTTCGACGAGGAAGAGCACCTGGTTATATTCGACTGGCTTACCGTTCTCGACACAAATCTTCACAATTTTCCCCGAGCTGTCGGACTCGATCTCGTTCATCAGTTTCATCGCTTCAACAATGCACAAGACTGTCCCCTCTTCGACATTCTGTCCTACTTCAACGTAATTGTTTGCGTCGGGAGCCGGAGCGCGGTAAAAGGTGCCGACGATCGGGGACTTTACTTCATGGTATTTCTTTTCCGCTATCGGAGGGGCGGCTTCAGCCGTCGGCTGGACGGACGGTGCAACGGCTGGAACGGGCTGCGTCAGTACCGGCGAAGCCATTTGATGAAGAACGCCGACATTGTTTGCATTCTTTGTTATCCGGATCCGGACGCCCTTTTCTTCCAGCTCGATTTCATTTACGTTGCTCTCCTCAACCAGCTTCAAAACCTTCTTAACGAATGCCAAATCCATTATCGCTCCATCGTGATATTGATGAATTGGTGGACAGCAAATTATTGCTTCACACGGTCGAGATATTGGCCAGTGCGGGTGTCGACGCGAATCACTTCGCCTTCGCTGATAAAAAGAGGAACATTGACCATGGCGCCGGTTTCAACTTTGGCCGGCTTGGTGCCGGGGTTCGCCGTGTCTCCGCGGACTCCGGGAACGGTTTCGACAATTTTCAATTCCACATTAAACGGAAGCTCGGCACCAACCGGATCACTCCCGTCGAACATTACTTCAACCGTAAGACCCTCTTTCAAGAATTTCGCGCCTGTGCCGAGAATTCTTTCGTCAATAGGAATCTGCTCGTATGTCTCCTGGTCCATGAAATGATAACTTTGCCCGTCATTAAAGAGATATTGGTACTGTTTCCTTTCAACCCGAACAATTTCAACCTCTTCACCGGAGCGAAATCGGTTTTCCATCGTCCTTCCGCTCCTGATATTGCGCATTTTCGCCTGATAAAACGCCCGTAAGTTGCCCGGGGTCCGGTGCTGGTACTCTTCGAGGACATGAAGTTCACCGTTAAACCGCAAAAATGTTCCTATTTTCAAATCGGACGTGGTCGCCATAGATATCCTAGCTCTTCAATCATTTAAAAAAATGCTCAAAAACTTGTGAAATGGATGGGGTTTCCGTATTTTAGCGGCAAAAATATAGTCAGATTGGCATCGAAAGTCAAGAAGGAAACCCCGTCATGGTTAAACAGATTTGCTTTCTCATCCAACTTGTTTTTTGCATACTCTTGGTTTTTGATGGATGCGGCACACCAGCACCCAAAAAGTTCTCAAGCGATGCAGTGCATGTGTATGCAGAGTTACTCGTGATGCATGAGAAGGAAAAAATTTCCGGTTTCATACCCGATTCCGTGTACCGGCGGCATGTAAATGATTTTTTTGTCGCTCGAAAGATAAACGCAAAGGATTTTGAGAAGCAAATATCCGAGATTTCGCGTGACGACGGTGCGTGGCGGGAATTCCTCAACGAGACTACAACGGTGGTCGACAGTATCAAAGCAGGCAGGCTGGTGCAACATTGAACAGAACGAACCGCCCCAGCGGTTAATTCCCTTTTTTGAGCGTGAACATGAACGAACTTCCGACGCCGACTTCGCTCTCCACCCAGATTTTTCCGCCATGCGCCTTGATGATCTCACGGCTGATCCACAATCCGAGCCCCGAGCCTTTTATATTGCTGACCTCGGCAGAATCAACGCGGGAAAATTTTTTGAATAATCTCGCCAATTGATTTTCCGGGATGCCGATACCATTGTCTTTCACGGAAAGCAATATCTCTTCCGAACCGTGGTTGATAACCGAAATTTCGATCATCCCTCCGCGCGGTGAATATTTTACGGCGTTGGAGACGAGGTTCAACAAGACCTGGCGCAGTTTGCTCTGGTCTCCTTTGACGAACGATGCATCGAGCTCGATATTGTACTGGAGCTGGTGCCGGTTAGAGAATTTCACCATCGACACGGCTTCTTTGACAAGCGTTTCAATGTTCACCAGTTTGAAATAGTAGCTGAGCTGGCCCGACTCCATTTTGGTGATCGTCAATGTGTCTTCGGCAAGCTGGCTGAGCTTCGTCGCCTGGTCGATGATAATGCCAAGGTATTCTTTAAAATGCTGGTTTGTGGCAACGTATTCTTTTTTGATGAGAGATTTTGCGGCAAGCATGATGCTCGACAGCGGCGTCCGAAAATCGTGGGAGACAATGCCAACGAAGTCGGATTTCAGTTTGTCCAATTCGAGCAGCTTTTTGTTCGAGTCTATGACTTCATTGTAGAGGGTAGCGTTGTGAATGGCGCTCCCCAATTGGTCGCACAATGTGCTTAAGACAATGACGTCTGTCTCATCAAACGCATGTAATTTGGTATCTTCGACGTTGAGAACCCCCACCACTTCCATTCCGACTTTTATCGGGATGGCCAGCTCCGAACTCGTGTTATGATATTCAAATGACAAATACCTGTTCTCGATGGAAACGTCGTTCGCGAGTATTCTTTCACCGTACTTTCCAACCCACCCGACTATACCATGCCCTGCTTTTTGACGATACCCATGAGGAAGAAAATCAACATAATTCCCCGAATGGGCAACGAGCACCAAATCCTTTGTCTCACTATCCGTCATAAAAATCGTGACGTCGAAATACGTAAAGTCATTTTGGATCGCTTCGGCCGCAAATTCCAGCATCTTGTCGAGATCCAGCGTTGATGTCAGCCGGCCAGCAATACGGTTCACCAGTTCGATTTGAGCCAACCGTTTTTGCGCATTGTCAAACATTTCTGTGTGCCGCAGTGCCGTTGCAATATGGAAGCTGAGCAGCTGTGCAAGCCACATGTCCGGTTGGCTGTACGCGCTGAGCTTCGCCGATCCAAAACCGATCGAACCTATTACATCAGTGCTCGTCCGCAGGGGAACGATCAACAACGATTTAATTCCAACGTCAACAAACTTCTCTTCAAGCATAGGGCTGAAAGCCGGAGCAGACTCGATATCCACAAAAATCCCCGCCTTGTTCTGAATAGTCCACCCCGGCATGCCGGCCTCGATGGAAAACAATTCGTGATTGATATCGAGGGAATCGGCAACGCGGCTGAGCGTGTTAATGCTATAATGCGATTTATTCCTGTTGAGCAGACAAATGAAAACGCATTCTCCTTCGATAAGCCATGAGAGTTCGGCTCGAAGAACCTCTAAGATTTGATCGCGGGAAGTTGTCTCATCAATCTTGAGGGAAATTTCATTCAGAGTACTAATTTTTTTTGAAAAACCCTGAGCCTCAAGAAGCCGGCTTCGCAGTTCTTCTTTTGGCAACTCTAAATTATTAGGAGACTGCCAATCAGATGCCATTTCTTTTACCATTTAGCCTTTCAGGTCCGAAAGAATAGTACTTGTCCTACTATTTTCATCACAGTGCACTCCTAAAAACAACATATTGATCTCGGATGTAATCTATTCGTGTAATTTAGTCCTTAACCACATCACCTATTACGAGCGGCCTTTCGTTTAGTTGCCTCAAAACGTGTAATGCCCAATCTGCCTTTTGTCGTGAAACGATGAAAATAAGTCCGATACCCAAATTGAAAGTCTTACGCATATCGTGTTCGGGCACTTTTCCTCTGTTTTGTATCAGGGAAAAAATCGACGGCCGCTCCCATGAATCCCATTCGACCGAAACCCGCAAGCCTTTCGGTATAACTCGCTTCGTGTTGCCCACTATCCCGCCGCCGGTGATGTGGGACATTCCCCTCACAATATCTTTGGACAGCAGCGATCGGATCGGCGAGAGATACGAACGATGTACCGCAAGAAGTGCGTCGCCGAGAGGTCCATCCAGTTCCGCGAAGAATTTGTGGAGGCCAAAGCGGGGAAGAAGAACCTTTCGCGCAAGAGAATAACCGTTCGTATGCAGACCCGCCGATGGAAGTCCGATAAGAACGTCTCCTGCTTTGATTCGCCCTCCGTCAATAATTTTCTCTTTTTCTACAACTCCGACAATCATTCCAGCTATGTCAAACTCTCCGTCCCGGTACATCCCCGGCATTTCGGCAGTCTCCCCCCCAATAATCGAGCAAGAGTTTTGTTTACACGCCTTTACAAAACCCGAAATGACTTCCTCAGCCACTTTCGGCGAAAGCCTTCCCGCGGCGAAATAATCCATGAAATAAAGAGGCTTCGCTCCGCAGACGGCGATGTCGTTGACGCAATGATTGACCAGGTCTTGTCCGATGGTATCAAACCGCTTCAATGCAAACGCAATTTTGAGCTTTGTGCCGACCCCGTCAACGCTGGAAACGAGCACCGGGTCTTTGATGCCCGCAAACGATGCCCTGTAAAACGCTCCGAATGAACCGATATCCGCCAAAACGTTCTTAGTAAATGTAGAACGAACGCTGCGCTTAATCCTCTCAACAACCGCTTCACCTGCAGCAATATTTACACCGGCTTTTTTATACGTTTGCGACAAATTCTTCCTTTCGTATTTATCGTGCACCAATGTAGAAATATTTCCCTAGAATTGAAACAGTTTTTTTCGAAGCTGAACGCATTCTTCCTTATGCTCTAAAAGGTTTTACTTCAACGCTCTCTTGATAAAGTCTCGCCTCTTGACTATATTTTCATGTGCTTACCGTTACGATTCATTACCGATGAAATCTGTCACACTTCTTCCCACACACAAGAAATATGCTGTGGGAAAAATTCTTTGCCTCGGCCAAAACTATGCAAAGCATGCTAAAGAGATGGGTGCGGCCGCACCTTCGTCACCGATTATTTTTCTAAAACCCTCTACAGCTATTATCGAGAACGGCGACGACATCGTCTTGCCAAAAATTTCCAATGACGTTCAGCACGAAGTGGAATTGACCGTTTTGATTGGCAAACAAGGCAGGAATATTTCGCAATCAGAAGCGTTCAGTTATGTCGCGGGGTTTGGAATCGGATTGGATATGACCATGCGCGACCTCCAGAAGGAAGCGAAAGCCGCCGGAAATCCCTGGTCAATCGCAAAAGGGTTCGATACCTCAGCGCCTCTTTCGCCGTTTATATCCAGAGCTCAGGCCGGCGATCCAAATACTCTCGAGCTGGTACTGCGTGTAAATGGCAAAGAACGGCAGCACTCCAACACCTCGAATATGATCTATAAGATCGATTACATTATTGCGTTCCTTTCTTCAATTTTCACGCTTGAAGAAGGGGACGTTATCTATACAGGGACACCCGAAGGTGTGGGCAAAGTTGTAGCAGGGGATGTAATTGAAGCAGAAATTCCCAGAATTGGAAAACTGCGTCATTCAGTTGTGTCCGCCGAGTCGAAGTCCTAAAGGTGATGAAGTGATTTTTTTTCGTGGAAATTTTCTTTTCTCGATCATCTTGGGCGCAGCCCTTGTCGCTATGTCGCCGCTACTGCCGAGTTTTGCGTATTGGCCGCCGGCGAACACCGCAGCTCCGCACGCATCGTCGGTAGAATCGCTTTACGCTCCGTTTGACTCGATCCGAACGGATCGTGATGACTACGTCTGGCCTATAAATGCCAGCCCGAAAATTACGTCTTCCTTTGCAGAATTCCGTTCGTCTCATTTCCACGCGGGCATCGATATAGGGACGAGCAATAAAATCGGCGTGGACGTCTACGCTTCACGGGACGGCTACGTGGCACGTCTCGAGGTTTCCCCTTACGGCTACGGCAGATACCTGGTGCTTCGGCATGCAGACGGCTTTTATACAACGTATGCCCACCTCAGCGCTTTCAAGGATGACCTTGAACGTGCCGTTCGCGCGGAACAACTGAAGCACGGCAAATTTTCTATCGAAATGAAATTTCAGCCGGGAGAATATCCCGTGCAAAAAGGCGACGTTGTCGCGTACAGCGGAGAAAGCGGCAGCGGCGATGCTCACTTACATTTTGAGATACGGGATGAGAACTTCAACCCGGTCAACCCGCTTCTCTTTCCCAATATTCACCGGTTCACCGATACGGAGCCCCCGATTATCCGGCGCCTCGCAATTACGCCGATGGACGAATATTCATTCGTTGACTACGCATTTTCCCCAAAGGTGTACCGAGCGCATGCTCAAAGTTCGTCGTCGTTTACTATTCCCGAAGTCATTCGTGCTACCGGCTCCCTCGGCTTCTCTATTGATGCGGCGGACAGAGTCAACAACACGCGGTACCGCTCGAGCGTGTACGCGTTCGAGTTTCAGGTGGACGGAACAACAATATTCACGTCGCAGCGCAATCGATTCCCGGAAGATGAGACGCGACAAATCGGAGTAGATTTCGATTGGGCTCTTTGGAAAGAGAGAAAAGGAAGATTCCAAAAGCTCTATGTGGATGAAGGAAACACACTGCCGTTTTACAACCGGCGGAACCAGTTCGACGGTGTCGTGGCACTGAAGAATTTTTCGGAGGGACTGCACACGTTTAAAGTCATTGCGTCGGATTATTCCGGAAATTCTTCCGAACTTTCGGGAACCTTTGTGCTCAACCATCCACCGGCGGTCGAGATCTCGAATGTCACCGCCGACTCACTGACGGCGTATCTGCCAAAGATCCAGAACGTAGCGTCTTTGGAAATCGGCACGAAAACGTTTGCATCAAAAAGATGGAACGTGCAGGAATACGATACTCGCCTCCTGACAATGAAGGACGATACTTTTTCCATCCCCGGTAATTTCAATGGACGCGATGTCGTACGTGTGGTGGCAAAAAATGCTTGGGGGACTCGGTCGTTTCCTGTCTATTATTTTCTCAACCGTTCTTCCATATCGGGAAATGCAGAATTGACAAGCGATGTTGACGGCTCGTTTTTGAAGGTGTGGGTCGAATCCTCTGCCCCGTTTTCCAAACCGCCTTCCCTGCAAGTTCAGCAGGGAGCGACAACCGCATCAATTCCGCTGCAAGCCGTGGACATAGACACTTACACCGGAGTATACAGATTATCGCCGACCTTACGCGGTATGGTGCATCTCAAAGCGTTTTGTGAAATTGGGGGAAAGCGGTCGGAAGTCTTCGATTCATTCATGTTAACTACCGTCTTTCCCGACCGGGAGGGAACGATCCAGTCTGACGATGGAAATTTTACGGTGACATTTGAGCGCGGTGCAGTTTTTGCTCCACTTCATCCCGTCATAGAAAAGATAACCGAGTCACGGTATGACATCCAGCCCCGCGACGTCTTGTTGCGAGGCGCGATCAAGGCGACATTAAAATATACGGAGAAATTTGAATCCGGCGATAAGCTGGGGTTGTATGTAAACAGCGGCGGGGGGTGGAGATTTCTGACGGCGGACCGCAGCCGCCAAACGCATACCTTCGACCTGCGCCAGGCGCACACGCTCGGCACGTTTGGCGTGCTGCGCGACGATCAACAGCCTAAAATCAGCCGATGGCGAACGTCGTCATCCAATAGAAAGGGCCGGCCGCTGTTTTCCTTCTCTGTTCGGGACAATCTCTCGGGAGTTGATGACAACGAGATCAATGTTTTTTTGAACGGCGAACGAATTATTCCGGAATACGACCCGGAAAGAAGAACGGTGTTTTACATCCCTCTCGATCCGCTGCCGCGCGGGCGGTACACGGTACAGGTCGAAGTCAAAGACCGCGTTGGTAACGCGGCACATCTGGCAAAAACGCTGACCGTCTACTGATGAAAAAGAATTTCTCGCTCGCTGCGGCACAGGCCGCAAAGTTTCTGCGGAAGAGCCAGCTTGCGCAATTGATTGTCGTCATTGTTGTGGCTGTTACTGCAACGGCATTGTTCGTGCTGCTGTCCGAGCACGTTGCAAACGCCCGTCAATTCCAGACTTTCGGCGACGCGATATGGTGGTCCATTGTGACGATGTCAACGGTCGGATACGGCGACAAAGTTCCCGTAACGACCGCAGGCAGGATTGTCGGATCAATAACAATCATCAGCGGGTTAATTCTCATTTCACTTTTCACCGCGACGATATCGTCGATTTTCGTTGCAAGAAAAATTAAGGAGAGCCAAGGATTGCAGGACATCAATTTTACAGATCACATCCTCATCTGCGGATGGAATACGCACGTCGAAGAGATCCTGCGTATTTTGAACCGCTACAGCACGGCGGCCACGACGATGAAAATTGTGCTGGCGAACGAAGCGCAGCCAGAGCTGATGGAAGTCGTCAGCGAAGCATACGCGAACCTCGATATCAAATTTGTGCGCGGCGATTACTCGCGCGAGCCTGTGCTGAACAGGGCAAACATCAAAGCGGCCCGGTCAGCAATCATTGTACCGGACACAACGTCGCAGTCGGGACATTTGTCCGACGACAAGACGCTGCTTGCACTGCTGACGATGAAATCGATGAACCCGAAGATAAAAGTCTTTGTTCATGTTGCCAACCGCGAAAATTATCAACACGTCAAACGGGCAAACGCCGACGACGTTATCGTGAGCGACCAGCACATCGGGTTCTTCCTTGCAAACCAAATCTTGTCCCCCGGAGCGTCACAGGTCGCCATGGAGCTTCTTGATTACGAACACGGCAACGATATCCACCGGGTTCCGATCCCCGAAGAATTTATCAACAAAACGTTCGAGGAAGCATCCCTTCACTTCAAGAGGACAAAAAACTGGACGCTCATCGGCCTTGTAACGGAGGAAGAGACGGTGAGCCTCGGCGATATTCTGTCGCACGATATGTCGGCGGTCGATACATTCATCGAGCGGAAATTTAAAGAGGCAGGGATCAACGTGGCGGAACGAGTGGGCATGCGGATCGAAGTCAACCCGCCGTTCGACTATCAAATTCAAAAAAAAGATTTGGCCGTCATCATCGGAACGATTGATGTCGACAAATCATAGAACGCGGCAATGGTATGAAGAAAATTGAAGCAAGTTTCCTGAAAAAGATACCGATCTTCATCGGACTGTCGGATGACAAGCTCGATATGATCAAGCACATCATCAAAGAAAAAACCGTGGAAGCCGGTTCTGTGATCATCAAGGAAGGGACGCGGGGAACCGAAATGTTCATCCTTCTCGACGGCGAAGTGGAAGTGTCGAAATCGCTGCTCCTGAAAATTGCGGGGCGCGGAATGGACCAGCGGGACAAATCACTCATCAGGTTAACGGGAGACGATTACGCATTCTTTGGCGAGATGGCGCTCTTCGATTCGAACGCCGAACGCTCGGCAAGCGTCATCGCGAAATCAAAGTGTATGATCGCGGAAATTGCGCAGGAGGATTTTTTCAGGCTCACGGAATCCGACCATGAAATCGGATACCATGTGCTCAAAAATATCGTAACGATCATCAGCAACAGGCTCGATAAAACCACACAAGATGTGCTTAAGCTTACGACGGCATTGAGTCTGGCGCTGGAGAGGTGACCTCCTCCCGGCGCTCATCTTCCGTCCCAAGCATACATTGTTCACTCATCATTTTTCATTACAGTCAAAATGCAGGAACTCGCGAAATCCTACGCACCTCAAGAAGTTGAGGATAAATGGTACCAATTCTGGGAGTCGAACGGCTTTTTCCACGCTTCACCCGACAAAAGTAAGAAGCCGTACACCATCGTTATTCCGCCTCCCAATATCACCGGCATCCTTACGATGGGACATGTTCTTAATAATACGCTGCAGGATGTTTTCATCCGATGGCGCCGCATGCAGGGATACGAAGCATGCTGGGTTCCCGGGACGGACCACGCAGGCATTGCAACACAGCATGTCGTTGAGAAATCTCTTCTCAAGGAAGGAATCGCCAGGCGCGAATTAGGGCGAGAGCAATTCGTTCAACGGGTGTGGCAGTGGAAAGAGTTGTACGGCGGAACGATCATCAAACAGCTTCGAAAACTCGGAACATCGTGCGATTGGGAACGAGAACGTTTCACTATGGATGAAGGGTTGTCGAACGCAGTGCAAGAAGTGTTCGTACGTTTGTACGAAAAAGGATTGATCTACAAAGGGAAATATATTGTCAATTGGTGCCCGAAAGACCACACAGCCCTGAGCGACGACGAAGTGAACCATTCGGATAGCAATGGTCATCTTTGGTACATCAAATATCCGATCGAAGGTGTCGACGAATTCGTCACGGTGGCAACAACGCGTCCTGAAACGATGCTCGGCGATACTGCCGTTGCCGTCAACCCGAAAGACGACCGCTACAAACATCTTGTCGGAAAAAGCGTCCTCCTTCCGGTTGCGAACCGATTGATCCCCATCATCGCCGACGATTTTGTCGATGCAGCGTTTGGTACAGGAGCCGTCAAAGTAACGCCAGCACACGACCCGAACGATTATCAAATCGGCGAACGGCACGGCTTGGAAAAATTGATCGTGATGGACACGTCAGGAAAAATGAATGAACATGTCCCGAACAAGTATCGCGGCCTTGACCGGTACGAATGCAGGAAAGAAATAATCCGCGATCTGGAAAAAAAGGGATTGCTGGCAAAAATAGAGGACCATGTCCACAGCGTCGGACACTGCTACCGCTGTGATACGGTCATCGAGCCGTACCTTTCCGACCAATGGTTTGTACGTATGAAACCGCTTGCCGAGAAGGCCTTGCAGGTTGTGATGAACGGGGAAATAAAATTTTATCCCGACCGTTGGACGAAAGTTTACGAACAC
>Ga0265338_10005585_pt1 | contig 16362 bp, 26 predicted proteins | sample 42126metaG_FD_193579 | JGI IMG/M metagenome (GOLD analysis project Ga0265338, IMG submission 193579) | Rhizosphere microbial communities from Carex aquatilis grown in University of Washington, Seatle, WA, United States - 4-21-26 metaG | ecosystem: Host-associated > Plants > Roots > Rhizosphere... | reverse complement strand
ATATATGCGGGAACTTCGATGTGCTGATGAAGCAAATGGATGATGGCCAGTTTGTGCGCTACAAGGATCACCAGCAAGCCCTCGCCGCAGCGCAGGAGCGGATCAAGGTGCTAGAGGCGGCGCTGAAGGCTGTTATTGATTGCGAGGAACTAGGGCGCCGTAACGTCGAATTGTGGTCAACTTGGCAGAAACGCGTCAGGGCGTGGGATGCGGCCCGTGTTGCCCTCAAGGAGCCGCCATGCTGAATCACTACGCCGTTTGCCGACTCGGAGCGATCTACGTCGCCGTTCGATCAGAATTTGCCCATTGGGGAATTGTATGGTCAGGCTGGGCAACCTCCCTCACCGCCGCCCGAATCGCCGCGCAGGAAAAGGTTGAAGGGTGACATGCTCCATCCCAGGCAGGAGCGTCGGCGGGAGAGATTGGATGAATTAGGATTGTGCCGGGAGTGCGGGATCTGGGCACGGAAGGCCACTGCGAGTCGATGTGTGAAATGCACAAAGGGCGAGGTCGAGAGGGCGAGTATGGGTAGAAAGTCGAAGAGATTAAATGGTTGGAGGAAGGCCGCGCAGTCATCTCATTACTCACCGATCCTTCCATCGGGGCCGACCAAGTGGGAGATGATGCTTTATCGAATGGGGATGGAAGAGAAGGATGTGATGAATAATCCGCAGAAAGTAGCGGTGTGGGTGAGGAAGAACGCAGGAAGCGTGTTTGTGCCTGAGAAGGTTTTGATGGAGTTGGGAATTGAAACGAGGTGGGTGGTATGACGGTGTTGGAATGTGGCCACAAGATCGAACTTGAAAAAACAGGCACAGCGGTGACTTATTGTGTGCTGCTGCTGAATCACAAGGGGAAGTGCGAACCGGATGTTGAGATTGCGAGGCGTTATGGGAGGGATGATGGCAGCGACAAGAACACTGATGCTCACTGAGGAGCAGGAGAGGGATTTCGAGCGCATCAAGCTGGCGATTCAGCAGGGGAATGACAGGAGTCGTTATTTGGGGGAGTTGGTGGTGCTGCTTGGAATCCTGACTCCCCTCGACGTTCGCTCGTGGGGCCGTCGATGATCCCCGGCACCCAAGCCATCCTCGCCGAACTCAGCAGGCGCATGGATGGGTATGGGAATGGGCTGAAAGTGGCTAGGGAACTAGGCATCGACCCCGGCTTCCTGCGATCAATCAAATGCGGCGGCCAGCCGGTTCCGAAGAGGATCGCGGAGCAGTTGGGATTTGAGTTGAGGTGGATTAAGCGGGGGGAAGATGGGAACGGGAAATCTGTGTGAGTCGAGTGGGTGTGCCCTGGCGAAGAATGGGGTGGGGTTTACGGAGGTGGAGGTTGGGGCGAGGTATGAAACTGTCAGACTTCTATGCGTGGGTGAAGCGAGTGGTGAGGCCGAGGCCAGAGAGTCTCTTCCATTCCGACCATACGCTCAATCGGGATCGCTGCTGTCAGATGCTATGCGGGAAGTCAATGTCTCAAGAGCAGAAGTTGCTATTACTAACATTGTTAGATGCCGACCGCCGCGCGACTGGCTGGCGGGAAGCCCATACGAGTTCTCCGCCATCTCCCACTGCACCACCAACTACCTCTTCAAAGTCATCGAGGATCTGAAACCCCGCTGCATCCTGGCCCTCGGCGGCACCGCCATGCGTGCCCTGACCGCCCAGCCGAAAGGGAAATATGGAAATCTCGATTACTGTCGTGGGTACGTTTCGATGGGAGAGGGGCCTGCAAGGGGAATCCCGGTCATATCTACTTATCATCCCGCGTTCCTCAGACGAGGGGCGGCACACCTCACGCCGCTTCTCCAGCGCGATTTGCGAAGAGCTTTTCTCCTCGCAACAGGGAGACTTGTGGATGGAGTTCATTTTGCCTGTGACGTTTCAAGACTTGGACTGAATTACCAAACAGCGCCGGCAATCGATGAAGCGTGGGCTTTCGCGGAATCAATCGATCCCGATCTCCCGCTCGCCTTCGACATCGAAACCCCAATGAGCACAAGGAGTGATGAGGATGAGAGAACATCCTTTACGGACAGAGATATTAAACTTGTGCAGTTCTCACAGCAACGAGGACACGGAATTGCGTTCCCCTTTAGAGATGAATTTCGTGACGTTGTTCAACGGGTCTTGGCATCATGTCGAGTCAAAGTGGGATTCAATAACTGGTCATTTGACGATCCGGTTCTCGAAAGCAACGACATTGAAACGGGAATGACAGATGACGCCATGGTCATGTTCGGCTTCCTCTGGAGTGATCTGCCGAAGAATCTTCAGGCGGCGGCGCAGTTTGCTGGATTTCCTTTCCCTTGGAAACATTACTCCGATAGCGATCTGGCGTTTTATGGTTGCGCTGATGCCGATGCCACTCTCTGCGTTTACAACTATTGCAAACAGAAGATGGAGGAGGAGGGGAATTGGGATTCGTACAGGAGATACTTCGCCCAAGTGTGGCCCATCCTCCGCGATATGAGCCGGCGCGGAATCCCGATAAGCAACACCAAGAGATTGGAGTTAAAGGCCCTGATCGAGAGGGAGGATCTGCGCGTGACAGCGGCGATTCAAGGGGTTGTGCCGCTGGAGGTGAGGAGTAATAAGCAGAAGTCAGGGCTGAAGCGCACCCCCAAGGACACAACGGGAATGGTCCAGACTGAAGTCGTAATCGAAAAGGAGGAGAAGTGTCAATGTTTAAAGAAAGAGCGCGAAGGATGCCCGATCTGCGTCGGTTCGGGGATTGTCCCTGCGGGTACTGTACTCAAGCGGTGGGCCATGCCGACCGAGTTCAATCCCAACAGTTCGCAACAGGTGAAGAGGTTGATCAAACACCTGAAGCACCCAGTCCCCAAGCACGCGAAGAGAACTGATGAATCCGGCGACGCCGCCGAGACTACGGAGATGAAGGAGCTGGAGCGGTTATGGCAGAAGACCAAGCACCCTGTATACCCTTTGTTGATCGAAAAAAGAATGCTCACCAAAGTGAGCGGGACTTATGTAGAAGGTTGGACACCATCAACCGATTCCTGCGTCCATACCACCTATACCTTTCAGACAGCTACGTGGCAAACGTCTTCTCGCGCGCCCAACGTTCAGAATGGATTGAAGCATGGGAAAACTACCTTTCAAAAGGAGCTTGCTACGGGTTTCAACACCATGCAGCACGCACAGCCCGGAAAGGTCTTGGTCAACTTAGACTTCAAATCCTTCCACGCCCTGACGACCGCTCACGACTTTAACATTCCCGATTACGCGAGACTTGCGCGAATCGACATCCATTCCTTCGTCACCGGCTATTTCCTGAAGACGGAGGATCGAGAGCGGTGGTGGGCGATGGCAGACGCGGAGATGGCCGCGAGATTCAAGGAGTTGAAGAAGGATGAGCTATTTAAGTTTACGCGCGACTTCAAAGCGAAGCGGGCGATCCTTGGCATTCAGTTTGGGATGGGATACCGAAAGCTCTACCAGCTCAACCGAGATGACTTCGCATCTGAGACAGAAGCTCGTGCAGTTTGGGAGATGGTCTATCATCTGTTCCCTGCACTCCGCAAAGCCCAAGACGATGTGCGCCACCGGGCGGCTGAAGACAAAAAGTTAGTCAACAAGTTCGGGGCGATCCGACACCTGTTCGACGTGGTGAGATGGGACCGCAAGCAGCAGAAATGGGTTCCAGGGGATCAGGCGGAGCAGGCGGTGGCGTTTCTGCCGGCATCACACGCGTTTGGCGTTATGCGCACCGTACTGCTTGCGCTTAGGGAGAAGGGTTGGGACGAGCGTTACGGTCTGTGTAACCAGATCCACGATTCGTTGGTATTCCACTGTCCGATTGAGCTGGCGGAGGAATGCGTGGCGAATGTGAAGGGGGAGATGGAGCGACCATCCTCCGTTCTTGTGTACCCCGAGATGGCCCCACAAGGGCTTGTGGTGGGAGCGGACGCGGCGATGGGAGACTCCCTAGCAGACATGAAAGAAATCAAATAATTCCTGTTGACATCCTCCCCCTTTTCCTTTAGTATTCGGATATTGACTTGATGAGGCGTGACCTCAGATTGAAGGGATGATTATGGCAATAGAGGTAGACCGTACCCGCATTTTGCAATTCCAGTCTTGCCCCAGAGCCCGATGGCTCGGCTTTCACGCCCACGGCAAGGGACTCCAGAGAAAAGCTAAAGGATTACCGCTGGTTTTCGGCGGGGGTTTTCATGAGGGCGCAGGTGAACTGCTGCTCAATCATGATATTGAGACTGCTGTGTATCGCGCGATCAAGTTCTTGATCGACGCATTCAAAGAAAAAGGTGTTGGATTCGACGGTGAGGATCAGTCCGACGCCTCTCTCGTCTACTCCGCCCAGGAGCAAGTCGCGCTGGCGGAGGGGTTGATTCGGGCGTGGGGGTTGGAGAGGTTGCCGGAGTTCCTTTCCACTTTTGAAGTGATCGAGGTGGAGAAGGAGGGGAGGGCGATTTTGGAAAGAGGGCCGGAGCCCTTCATCTATGACTCTCCAAACGATTATGATATGCCCGGAAGCCGAATTGTAATCAACCGGCAGCAATTGGGCGCTCCTGCCCCAGAACGTGAGAATGATCTCATCCTCATGTTCCGCCCCGACGCCCTCGTTCGCGATAAGTTAACCGGCGATCTCTACGTCGTGAGCTGGAAGACCGCGAGCATGTATGGAAAGCGGACGTTGCAGCAGTGTAGGACGGATATGCAGAGTTTGAGTGAGGTTTGGGGAGTTCAGAACGTCGCAGGCCCAACTAATATCGGCAATGTAGGGCCTGAGCGTATTGAAGGCGTCCTCTATCTCTTCTGCGTTAAGGGGAAGCGATCCCTCGACGACTGGGACAATCAATGGAAGCAGAATTCCCACCTGATCTACGGTTGGCGCAAGCTGAAGCCGGTGGACGAATTCGACGATGGCTGGAGTTGGACCTTCAAGTATCCCAAGGAAGACGGCAGCGGTCACTCCACTCTCGGCAAAGGGTGGAAGAAGGTTCCGATTTGGTCCGACTATCCCGGCGGCGTCAAGGCGTGGATCGAGGCGTTGCATGAGCGCCAAGTGTTCCCCCGCCACATCGACCCATTCGAGTCTGTCTTCCCCCAATCCCTCCCAGTGGAGCGGAGGGCGGATGAAGTCGAGCGCTGGAAGACACAGATAGTCTCACAAGAGACAAAGGTTGCTGCGAATGTTGATTCCTTGAATAGCTATCAGTATTCCGATGTCACTTTGCAGCCTGAGGTGGATGAGTTGTTCCCCCAATACACCCACTCCTGCCACGCCTACTCTGGCTGCTCCTTCATCGACATTTGCTGGGGAGGGGTTCCAGCTGAACCGGGGGATCTTTATTCGGTACGCTCGGCCAACCATCCTGAAAGTGGTGATGAGGATGAGTAAAAAGAAAACTCCCTACATAAAGCTGGTGGACATCGGCAATAAGGAAGGCCGCTACCGAGACACTTACTGGACGTGGGAAGTGTATATTGACGAATGCCACATGATGCTTGCGAATGACATCAGGGCTTGTGCGAGATATTTGCTGGAGAACAACGCGCTGCTTCCATCCCCGTTGAGTGGAGAGCCTATCGAGTTGCCGGTGCGGAAGAGGAAAAAGGCCAAGAAGAAATCACCCAGAGGGAGGGGATGAGGATGAATAGTTGGAAGAGATTTTCCTTCGTCTATTTTCTTATCGAGAAAGACATTTATGGCCGGAGTGAGCCTCGGCATCGGGAGGTTGAGAATGCTTACCTGCGTTACCTAAAAGTGATGGGAGAGGAGCCTATTCCATGAATACCGAATTGGATCAGAAGAATTGGTGGGACGACGCTTCGTCGGCGGAGTTTGAGAAGTTCTTGGATGACATCGATAAGGTGGACGGCCAGATGGAAGAGGCGGAACGGCTTTACGAGGAACGTCAGCAGATGAAGCTGGAAGAAATGGAGCCGTTTAAGTGAGCTATACAGAGAGATGTCCTTATTGCAACGCTCGATGTGACGCCGATTGGTGTGATGTTGGCGTGGGTGAGATTCAGTGCGGCCCTTTCCATTGTAACCGGTGTGGCGCGAGTGAGATTGGTCCTTATGATGAGTACGTTAATCCATTTCGCCAACGCATTCTGCCGGATGGTCGGGACTTGAACAAGGGTCGTGTTCTGACTCAGGAGGAGAGCGACAAAGGCTGGTACGCACCTGAGTCCATGCCGGGGTCATCCGCAAATGTTATCGACGGAAATGTTGTTAGTCATTCCGTAATGAAGGATACCTATCAGGATGAGTTCAAAGGGAACCCTCTCTGGAATGACAAGTCCTATGTTGATGATTGGTACAAGAAGACGCGGGGTGCGAAGTGATCTCAAGAAAGACATCAATTCTCTGCTACGCCAAATCCGATTGCGGGAAGAGTACGCAGGCGCGTTACATAGCGGAATATCTGTGGCGCACGCAGAAGAAGAAAACGCGCTACATCGCGCTCGACCGGGGATCACTTTGGAGTCCGTGTCAAGATCTCGTAGACGAAGGAATCGTCATCCCTCTTGAGTTCCAGACCGCATCGGAATATAACCCGATGGCGATCATGCGCAAACTCAGGCGCGGTGAATTTCCAGAGGGCGGCAAGATCAACATGCCTGAGCGCGTGCTAGCGAATGGCAAGGTTCAGTACAAGCCTATGACAAAGTGGATGCCTTGGACAGAAAAGGAGACGGCAGAGATCGGCGCCATTGTCGTAGACTCCATCACCTCCTTCGCCACCTCCTTCATGTCCGACGCAAAGCAGAAGAATATCCGCTCCGGCAATGACGCAGGTTCGCAGCCAAGGGAGGAGGAGGGCGAGACCACCGGGACGAATACCCAGAGTCATTATGTGGATGCTCACTTGGAAGTCCTCGACATGATGAACGCGATCCAGGCCCTCCCGATTGAGATTGCTTATTTCACTGCCCTCGAAGACACCGGCACAGACGATTCCAGCGGGTCAAAGAAAATCGCCCTCGGCCCTGCGACAGTGGGAAAGGCGATTGTGAGTGTGATTCCGCAGAGGGTGCAGAATGTGTTCCACCTAACCTCTGAAGGCGTCGGGCCGAGCAAGAAGGTGAATGCTTGGTATGGGAGCCACCCGAGTGACATTGCCAGCCTGCAATGGCCAGCGAAGGTCGGCCTTCTGCCGGGGGAGCTGCCGGAGTTTTGGAAAGCCTATTCCAAAGGTTTCATCCCTCTCACGCTGGAAAAGGGGATTGCTGAGTTCTTAGAGTTCCGCGACAAAATGCGGGAGAAAGGAAGCAAATAATGGCAACAATTCCAGTTCCAGTCACTCGTGCTCCGAAGGCCAAAAAGGCTCCGAAGCCGGTGGCGGAAAAGCACACCATCACAATCACCTTCGAGGAGAAGTACAAGTCTCTCTTCGACGAAATCGTCACGGAAGCTGCAAACGACGAACGCACAGTCTCGCAGTATGTGTTGCTGTTCCTGCGGGATAATCACAAGGTCGAGACACCAATAGAGTAATGCTCGATCACTTCTGGTATCACAAACCAAGAACCCTTTCAAATCCAAACAAAGGACTAACCAAAATGGCTGAATCGAAAGAAATCGTCTACGACCAAACCTATCTGGATTCCCTTGCAGCCCTCGACACCCCCGACGAGACCGCCGCCTTCGATCCTGATGCTGATTACAACCGTCCCGCGCCCCCTGTCGAAGACGGCTGGTATCAAATGACCTTCACCAACGCCGGGGTGTACGCGGATGGGAATAAAGTCCCTTATCGCAGCGCCCAGTGGAAGAACGAGCACAAGCCGCATTTTGAAATCGCGGTCGTGGGATCGATCATCGCCCCCGACAATCTCCTTGTGAACGAGAAGCATGTTTACACGGGGATGCCGTTGACCACCACTCCTGATCCTGACCGTGGGAATGCCTCGGGGGTTGGGGCCGCCTACAAGGCTCTGAAGGGCGAACCGATACCTGGGCTGCCAGGACTGAAGCATGTCGTAGCCTTGGACGAAGTGCTGAAATCCTCCCCAATCGCATGGGCGCGGGTGCAGAACGTGCTCGCGGACCGGGATGCAGAGAAAGCAGCGGCGGAGGCTGGGGAACAAAGGCCGAAGCCGGTGTATGGGCAAAGGAAGATCATGGCGCTTCCTGGTGGAACCAATGCACAAGGGAACTTCAGCGGCGCGGCAGACCATCCAGTGACCAAAAATCGCTGCGTCTCCCGGCCTCAGTTGGTGGAGTTCAAGCCTGCTGATTTTGTGCCGCCGACGAAAAAGGGTTAAACTTTCGCACCGGGGAAGGGCGTAGAACTTCTGCGAATGCCCTCCAACATTCGGTAACGCTAGTGGGTTTTAGGCATCAATCCACGAGCGGCGTGAAGAGATTCGAGATACTCCGGTATTCACGGCGAGCCTGCCGCCCGCGAAACGCAGGCAAATTAGCAATTAAGCCTAGCCGCCCCAACCAGAAAGGGCATCTCATCTAACAGAGGTGCCCTCTCATGGTCACAGTCCTAGTAACAATCCTAGTTTTCATGCTGGTGGTCGGGTTGATCTTCTACATCGCCCGCCAGATGGGCGCTCCGCAGCCTTGGTTGAACATCGGCGTTGCTGTGGTGTGTGTTTTCTTCCTGATTTGGTTAATTTATCAACTTGCGCCTTTGCTTGAGTCTGGGCGAGGGTTTTTGCGCTAGGATGGTGGAGGAATGAATACCGCCCAAGTCTTCTACAACGAACTTGTCGAAATCAAACATGTGCTCAAGGAGATTCTCATGTCCACCACACCCTCTGGCCTCGCTTCTCTGCAACAGGCTGTCGCTGATCTGACCGCCGCTGTCACCGCCGCCACCACAGCCCTTCAGGCAACTGGAGATTCGGACACGACCGTCGCGGCACTGGCTGCGGAGGTCGAGACGCAGGCGACGGCGCTGAAGGCCGCGATTCCTGCTGCGCCTGCTGCTTAGGAGTTGAAAAGGGCGATTTCCTTCTGGCGTCTCGTCACCATGCCGGAAAGAATCGCCCCTCCTGCATGTATCCAGCCGTGCTGAGAGCCATCCGGGTCCTCATGGTAGAGCTGATAGGGAATCTGCGCCCAGCCGTGCTGCATGAGCTGCTGCAAGGCCCCTCCGCCGCATTCATAGGTCATGTCAATGAGGGCGTCGTACTGGTTCTGGGTGCCGTCAGCGGGAAAGAGGGGATTCAGGTGGCCTTCGGCAATCGCCACATCTTCCTGAAGAATGGATTCCCCTTTTGCTTCATCAATCCCATCAGGGTAGCTTTCCCCCGGCAGAAGATCATGCCCATAGCCAATTTCCTGATGCCCAAAGTCACCCTTGGCGACTGGGGTAAACCCTTCCTCATCCCTGATAAGCTGATAGCCATTCTCGCTGGTTTTCACTTCGGCCTCTCCGTTTGGAAGTAACACTTCCCAATAAAAATCGGACTCAGATGCAGGGAATCCGGCGTCACCAGATAGCTGTACGGCCCCAGCACATTCAGGGCCTTAATTCCCATCTCCAGCAGCACCTCGAACACGAACTGGGAGCAGATCAACTTCCCCGGCGAGGTTAAGTGAGAATGGAAGAATAATCCTACAATATCCGGTAGATTGTACTGAGTTCCAATTTTCGACCGTGCAAACTCCATCCCCACCTGATAGCGGACTTCTGGAATCAACAGTGAGTACCGGCGCTCAAAAAGTGGGGTGCAGTAATCCGTTGCCCGAATCTGCACCCCATCCCCTGCGTGAGCGCCGAGGAAAGTTCCATCAGGAAGCTCGATCTCGACGTGGGAAAACTCGCTGAACGTCACCCGGCGGATCGCCCATGAGACGAATCCACGGGTGGTGATGAAGCGGATTTTCAACTCAACCATGTTAAACCGGGGCGATTTGGGCATATCGGGTCAGGTCCAACCCACCCTCCGCCGTGACGTAGGCTGTGAGGGCTTTCTGAACATCCAGATCGATATTTCCAACCTCTGTCAAAACCGTCGCGGGCAGGTTCGTATTGGCCTTCAGCACCGCCACAACCCCCGCCATGGCGCCAAGGACCGCCAGCCCGTCCTGCGAGGCGCTCTGGCCGGATTTCAGGTTGCCAATCAACGTCAGGACCGGCCCGAGGAGATTGCTGATCAGGGTTGTCGTGGACGCGCCCAACACTCCCGCGTTCTGGAGGATCGTTGGAACCAGCGTCCCGAGGATGGTGAGAATGGTCGTAAGCATCAATGAGCCTCTTTCGCTGTCACGAGGGTTGCCTGGGCTGTCTGGGCCTGCCCTAGTGCCGTCTGCGCTGCTGATTCGGTCCCCGTCCCCGCGTGATAGGAGGTGTAGGCCGCGTTCGCCAGATTGGTTGCTGTGATCAGGTCGTTTAGCAGGGTCTTCTCCGACGCCTGTTGTGCCAGGGGCAGGGCCGCGTAATTCACCTTCTCCTGATTCACAAAGGCGTTCAGGGCCGCGAGGGAGGCTCCAAGAGTCTGGTCCGCTGAGTTCAGGTAGCCGGGGGCCAATGGCTGCGTGGTCGTGGCCGTCTTGCACCCGAACAGCAGCGGGAGGCAGAGGGCGAGGGCGATGAGAGAGCGTTTCATTCAGACTCCTGTCTTGGGAGGGGTGGGTGGAACCTGGGTAGGGTCCGGTGGTGGCGCACCTACGCTTGTGGTTGAAGTTTGTGTGACGGAGGAATTGGGTGGCATGTCCGAGGGGGGCTTGGTCAAATCCTTCCCCGTGAGTAGAGTGGAAGAAACCGCCAGCAGTCCAGCCCCGGTCGAAGTTGCTGCCACCAGCGCCGCCATTCTCAGCCCTGGATCATTCCTCGACATGGAGAAGACAACAAGCGCCATTCCAAAAGCCATGAAGCCAAAGATCAGGGCGATCCAGTTATTGCCGGGAGGTTTCATTTCGGCCTTTCCCTCGCTTCCTGCGTCTCCTGCAACTGGCCAGCCTTGTGTTGATCGGAGCCGGTCAGCTCCAAGACAGCCTTCGTCGCATCCTTGAGTTCAGTTTTCATTTCGGTCAGGTGCCCATCCACCTTCGTGGCCACCTCGCTAATCTTGTTGCGGTTGAGGAAGCCGAGGATGATTGCGCCCACGGTCCCCATGGTTGGAGCCGCAGAAACAATCAGCGCAATCTGCACCGCGTCAGTCACCCTGACCTCTCTCCCGCTTCAGATACTCCTGAAGCACGTCATCATCGATGGGCTCAAACTCAGCCATTCGCCGGCGGGCATTCCGGGGGGCAGGGAAACAAGATCGGCTTTTCAGCCGGGATAATCTTTGCCTCGTGTTCTGCGACCTGTGCAGGCGTAAGCATCCTGAAGGCGCGAATGATGTCCTTGGCTGGGAAGATGTGCTTCTGCATGATTTTCCTCACTTTCCATCTGCTAGGGTATGGGTTTGCGAAGATTGTACCGCTGAAATGTGGTGATGCGCTTCAAAATAAGCAATATAAATCCCGCCCAGAGTCAGCCCAAGCCCCAGCATACCCGCCAACACCTTGCCCCAGAAGGCGGTGGCACGCCCGTAGGCTTTGATTTCTACAAGGTCTTGGCGGACTTCATTCATATCGGCTTTGATGCCCTGCTTGCCGTTGCCGTTCATGTCCCGATAGAGGGACCTGAGGGTTGAGAGAGTCGTACCCTTCGCCTGTTCCCAACTTTCATCCCCAAACTCCAACAGATCGTCGCTCACCAAGGCCCTCAGTTAGTACAAGATACCCCACGCGTGGTGCGCTGCCCCATTACTGGGCCGAGGCTTACCGCACTACTGCGTGAATCTGCGGCACTTCATTCTTCGCCAGCGTAGGCTCCGGCATCGGCTGAACCGCAGGCGCTTCACTCTTCGCGCTCTGCCCGTTGATCGCAGGCGCTATGGGGTTGGCAGGCACGACGAACGGGCCGGCGACATTGCTGGGACCGCTCACGGCCCCGCCCTCGACCGTCTGTGCGATGTAGCAGACTGAGAGGCCAGCCGCTGCCATATCGACATAGCTTGTCCCGCTGGTAGGCGCAGACTGGTTGAGAGGCGTGTAGTTCGTGGCTGCACTCGATGGGCAGGTACTTCCAGCCGCGCGGCTGATGACGTATGTAGCCCCGCTCACTCCAGCAGGCGGAGTGATGGTAATGGTTACTGAATGAACGGTGGGAGGAACTTGCGAATGCGCACAGCCTACCGTGGCCAGCGCGAGGGCGAGAATGAGCGCAGATTGAATCTTCATGGAATGTTGATCCTTCCCGATAGAGTGAGATTACCGCTGACCGCAGGCGGAGCGACAAGATTGATCGTATACGTCGCCGAGAGAACGCCTGAGTCCGCATACGTTGCCGCCGTCGCGATGGCCCTCAGCGTCTGCGTCGAACCCACGCTGATGGGCGTGGAGTAAGTCGTCCCATGCGTGCAGCTCCCCGCGCCATTCCCCGTGGGCGTCGATCCGTCGGTGGTGTAGCAGAGGGTGACTCCGCCTTGGGAATCAGTGATGGCAACCGTCTGCACCGACCCATACGACCCTCCTCCCGGCGTGAACACGGGCGTGGGGATCTGGGCCGCGAAGGTGTAGGTGAGGGTCGAGGAAGTGGTCAGGAAGGTGAAGGAACAAGTTGGCCCTGTGCAAGCACTCGCCGCCCCTGTGCCACTTGAAGTCACCGTCGCCCCGCTCAACCCAGCCGCATTGCACACGACCCCAGTCCCTGATGCTGGGAAGCTGGAACCCACGGCGCAATTCGACCCGCCAATGGTCCCGCTCCCCGTTCCCGCCGCGCTAATGGTGAGCGAAGGGACCGCGCTGATGGTCCACGTCCCCCCCGAGATGTTGGAGTTCGCATACCCCGCCTGAATTGCGATGGTTCTCAGCGTCGTAGTGGTTGAGATGGTGTATGGGCCTGTGTAAACCGGACTCCCACTTGTCGGCGTGCTCCCATCCATCGTGATGTGCATGATGCAGCCAGCGGTGGGGGATGTGAATCCTGCCGAGACGGCGCTGGCATACGTTCCTGAATAGGACTGGCTGGGGAACCCCGGCGGTCCCTGCTGCGTTGGATCGGCGCAGGTGGGATTGAAGGTGTAATTTGCGCTTCCGACTCCCGATTGCGTCAACCCCGACGCCACGGCGATGGCTTGGAGGAGGGTTGGGGTGGAGATGTTTACTGGAGTCGAGTAGACTGTGCTGGCTGTGGTCGGCGTGGTCCCGTCGATGGTGTAATAGATCGTCGCCGCTGGGGTCGCGGTCGAGATCACCACCGATTGCGGGACAGCATAAGAACCGCCACCGGGAGCGAAGGTGGGGGTGGAAACCACACCACTCACCAGTGGATTGGGATAAACCGCTGGGTCGTAAATGTCAGTCCAGGTGTTCGTGGCAGTGCAGGCGAAGCCCCGGCCCACGCCGCCATTCGAGTTCGGGCTGACATTGGTGGCGAAGTAGAAGGTGCCCTGGGAGCCCGTGGGGCTGGTCAGGTAAGTTCCACCCGCCCCCGGAGTGCATGTCGCCGGACGCGAGGCCAGTGTGCCGAAGCCTGTCCCCGCAGCCCCTGTAAACGCCCCTGAGCAACTTGAATTCCACGTCCCGCAGTCGTAGAAGTAATCCTGATTATTCACACTCCCATCGCTCAACAGCATGTAGGCGGTCGCGCCGACGTAGAGGGTATTGTTCCAGAGATACTGCGGCTCAAGATACTGATGTGGCCATGCGATTGTGCCGGACGAGAGATTTAGCCGATTGGGGAAGGCCAACCCATTCAGCGACTGTGGCGTCTGCCCTCTGCCCAACCCATCCAGGCAAGGATAACCACTGGCAGTCGGCGTCCCCGGAGTTGGGTTGTTCCCATCCCAGTTCGATCCCACATTATTCGCAGCAACCGCCGTGCCACAGTAGCCCCATCCTGCGGGCGTGCTGGTCTCCGTCTCATCCCCGCTCTGCCTATCCCCACCGCCCTGATAAAACCGCCGATACCCCGAGGCCATGTTATTGCCCCAGATCATTGCGGTTGTGCCTTTGGTCCCCAGCGCTGCTGATTGCGGTGATCCACTGGGGCCTGTGAAGTAATTGTTGTACATCTCAATCGATCTGCACCCACGTGCGGGGCCTGCTGGCGACTTCGTCCCATGCGTCTGAATCCCCACCGAAGCGTCGTTGATCGTGTTGTAGCGAATCACCATCGACCCGGCGTTCCCGCAATCATTGATAACTCCGCCATTCAGCACATTGCTCTCAACAGACCACGACGAATTCGCGCCCCATGGCGTCGCGTGGTTGAACGTTCCATCGCCATTCCCCACCGTGTCGTTGTAGGCGGCGAAGTCGGAGATGGCGAAGGGGTAGTTCGTATTGTTTGTCGAGAGGTCGAAGAGGTTGTGATCGGCAACGCCAACCGTGCCGCCATAGGTGCGGAAGAACACCCCCGTCGTCCCGCCGCTGTACGTCTCCTCATTCGGATGATTATGATCAATCCTCACCTGAGAGTTGCCAGAGTAAATCTCAATCCAGCCGTTGTACTTGCTCCCCCCGCTCCCGCCATTGATCGTGAACCCGGTGATCCTTAGCAGCGCATTCGATGCCGTGTTGGCGTTGATCGTGATGAGGGGGTTGTTCCCTGCGTAGTTGTCGGTGAGGATGGTGCTGTCTGCCGCCGTGCAGCCAAAGCTCGATTGCCCAGCAGTCCCGCTGCAAGTCACTGCGGTGTCGCCTTGGATGGTCAGGTTCGTCAACCCACTTGGCACGGTATAAGTGAACCCTGTCGTCCACGCCGAGGCCCCCGTGACATGAACTGTTGCCGTGTTGCAGACAGAGCCACCTGTACCCCCAGTGGCCAACCCTGCAAGCGCAGAAGAGAAACTGCCGGGATCGCTGGTTGTCGTGGGGGTGCACCCACCTCCTCCACCGCCGCCACTGGCAAGAGCCGACTGGACAGCAGTGTAGGCAGGCTTTGGATTGTAGGAGGCATCGTAGAGTTGGGGCGCACCAATCCCGAAGGGCGATGGCGCATCGATAAAGGCCCACTTATCCCCAATTCCCCAGACGTAAAACGCATTGCACGCAGCATTGCCGAGACAGGCATTCACCAGCGCCGAGTAGAGATTCGCCTGCGTGGTCAGGTCAGCGGGCACTGTGGAGGTGTAGCTGTTCGGCACAGTATTGTTTGTGCCGTTCGTGTGAATGCCAAGCTCCACCTGTGAGAAATAGACTGATACTCCGAGCGACTGATATGCGCTGATCGTTGAAGAGATCGACGCGGTTGACGGAACGTTGTTAGGGATGGTGTTATATTGCCATTGCCCTTCGAGGCCAACGCAATCAACCAGTCCCAAGCTCTTGAGATACGCCACGACCCAGTATTGATAGTTGTTGCTGCTGCTGCCTCCGCTGCCTTCCCAGCCCCAGTCATCGTAGCAAAGCTGCGCTGTCGGGTCGGTCGCGCGGGCCTGCGTGTAGGCCAGCTTTAGGTACGCAGGGAAAAGCATCCCTGCGTGGACGTGTCCAGCATAGAAAGACGATCCGCCGTCAAGCCCAAGAATCGAGCAAAGGGGGCCGGTCCCGTAGCCGGAGTCGTAACCCGCGTTAGGGCACTGATGGCTGGCTTCACTGACAAGCGCGATCTGTTTCATGCGCCCCGGATAGTTCGTATGCATGTGGTTCATGAACGCAGCGACGTAGTTCTGAAGGGCCGTCGTCAGTGCGCCGGAACTCAATCCAGACACCCATGAGGGCGTGCCGCCTCCATAGCTCGCGTTATCCCAGACCGGAGCGGTTGCCGTCACTGATTGAGTGTTGGTCGCAGCGAAGTTCATCACCGCATCGGCATTTGACCACGTGTAGCAACTTGTCGGGTCAGAGGAGAAGCATTGGTTTGGCTCCATGGCATTCTGCTTCATGACGTTGCCGGGCTCGATGCTGTTACACTGCGCTGCAACAAGGCTGTTGAACGTGGCGTCTGTATTGAAGATGGAGGGGTCCGTATCGCCGCAACCAATCGTGAATCCGCGCCCGGACGCCAACGACCGCAAAGTCTGCCCATGAGCCATCGGAACAATCGCCAGCGCGGCCAGTGCAAGCAGAACTCTCTTCATCGTGCCTCCCCGCTCGGCGCAGATACCAGATTTTGCGTGATGAGGTTCAGGAACGGCTGGGCAGTCGCGGCAGGCGGCGCATCGAAGTTAAACGTCGCCGCAATTGCAGTCCATGCATTGCCCTCAGTGAACCCCGCCGCGTTATTCCACGTCCCGCTGCACGTGCCGGGCGCGGTCATGAAGGCGGTTGAAACCGAATTCGAGTTGTGATCGGAGAATCCGTTCACGTTATCCTGTACATTGCAGCCAGAGGACGCGGTGATGACGGGATAGGTGCCGGTGCTGGTGCCGTAGACCATGCCGACAAGTGCGGCCACTTCATTTGATCC
>Ga0265338_10005584_pt1 | contig 16362 bp, 15 predicted proteins | sample 42126metaG_FD_193579 | JGI IMG/M metagenome (GOLD analysis project Ga0265338, IMG submission 193579) | Rhizosphere microbial communities from Carex aquatilis grown in University of Washington, Seatle, WA, United States - 4-21-26 metaG | ecosystem: Host-associated > Plants > Roots > Rhizosphere... | reverse complement strand
CGTGCCCGGCTGGTCGGTGAACACGTCGAGCTTGGACCCGTCGTAGTTCGCGCCGAGCACCCGCAGGCCGCCGACCAGGACGGTCAGCTCCGGCGCGGTGAGCCCCAGCAGGTTGGCCTTGTCGATGAGCAGGTACTCGGCCGGGAGCCGCAGGCCCTTGCCGAGGTAGTTGCGGAACCCGTCCGCCTTCGGCTCCAGGTGGGCGAAGGACTCGACGTCGGTCTGCTCAGCGGTGGCGTCGGTGCGGCCAGGGGTGAACGGGACCTGGACCGCGGTGAAGCCCGCCTCGGCGGCGGCCTTCTCCACCCCCGCGTTGCCGGCGAGGACGATGAGGTCGGCCAGGGAGACCTTCTTGCCGCCGCCCGCGCTGCCGTTGAAGGACTCCTTGATGCCCTCCAGGGTGCGCAGCACGCCCGCGAGCTGGTCGGGGTTGTTAACCTCCCAGCCGCTCTGCGGCTCCAGGGCGAGCCGGGCGCCGTTGGCGCCGCCGCGCTTGTCGCTGGAGCGGAACGTCGAGGCCGACGCCCACCCGGTGGAAACGAGCTGCGAGACGGTCAGCCCGGACGACAGGATCTCCCGCTTGAGGCCGGCCGCGTCCTCGTCGCTGATGAGCTCGTGGTCCACCGCCGGCAGCGGGTCCTGCCAGATCAGCACCTCAGCCGGGACCTCGGGGCCGAGCAGCAGGCTGGCCGGGCCCAGGTCGCGGTGGGTGAGCTTGTACCAGGCGCGGGCGAACGCGTCCGAGAACGCGTCCAGGTCGTCACGGAAGCGCGCGGAGATCTCCGCGTAGATCGGGTCGAAGCGCAGCGCCAGGTCGGTGGTGAGCATGCGCGGCTCGCGCTTGCCGTCACCGAACGCGTCCGGCACCAGGCCGGCCCCGCCGTCGTTCTTCGGCCGCCACTGGTGGGCGCCGGCCGGGGACTGGAACAGCTCCCACTCGTAGCCGTACAGGATGTGGAAGAACTCGTTGTCCCAGCGCAGCGGGTGGTACGTCCAGGTGACCTCGAGCCCGCTGGTGATCGCGTCGGCCCCCACGCCAGTGCGATAAGTGGACTTCCAGCCGAAGCCCTGCTGCTCGATCGGGGCGGCCTCGGCGTCCGGGCCGACGTTGTCGTCCGGTCCGGCCCCGTGGGTCTTGCCGAACGTGTGGCCGCCGGCGATCAGCGCGACGGTCTCCTCGTCGTTCATCGCCATCCGGCCGAACGTCTCGCGGATGTCGCGGCCCGCGGCCACCGGGTCCGGGTTGGCGTTGGGGCCCTGCGGGTTGACGTAGATGAGGCCCATCTGCACCGCGCCGAGCGGGTCCTGCAGCTCACGGTCGCCGCTGTAGCGCTCGTCGGCCAGCCACTCGGTCTCCGGGCCCCAGTAGACCTCGTCCGGCTCGTAGACGTCGGCCCGGCCGCCGCCGAAGCCGAAGGTCTTGAAGCCGCCCGCCTCCAGGGCGACGTTGCCGGCCAGGATGATCAGGTCGGCCCAGGACAGCTTCGCGCCGTACTTCTGCTTCACCGGCCACAGCAGCCGGCGCGCCTTGTCCAGGCTGACGTTGTCCGGCCAGCTGTTCAGCGGGGCGAACCGCTGCTGACCCTGGCCGCCGCCGCCGCGGCCGTCGCTGACCCGGTAGGTGCCCGCGCTGTGCCACGCCATCCGGATGAACAGCCCGGCGTAGCTGCCGAAGTCGGCCGGCCACCAGGGCTTGGAGTCGGTCAGCACCGCGTTGATGTCGGACTTGACCGCGGCCAGGTCCAGGGTCTTGAACGCGGCCGCGTAGTCGAGCTCGCCGTGGTACGGGTCGGTCGACGGCGGGTTCGTCGCCAGGATCTTCAGGTTGAGCCTGTTCGGCCACCACTGGCTGTTGGCGTCACCCTGGGTGGGGTGCACCCGGCCGTGGATAACGGGGCAGCCGGCCGCCTCAGGGGTGCCGCTGCCGTCAGTGCCTGAGTCGGTGACTGTCGGGTCGTGATTCTCAGCCATGGGAATCCCTCCGGTTACTTGGTATAGGCGATGCTCGGTATTTCATCGCTGGTATTTCTGGGCTGCTTTAAGAGCTACTGGCGGAACATTCGGCACACAGGCCCCAGTAGATCACCTCGGCCTCATCGACCGTGAAGCCACGGGTATCCGACGGCGTGAGGCAGGGCGCCGGGCCGATCGCGCAGTCGACGTCGGCCACGGCACCGCACGACCGGCAGGCCAGGTGGTGATGGTTGTCACCGACCCGGCCCTCGAACCGGGGCGCGCCGCCGGCCGGCTCGATGCGGCGGACCAGGCCCGCCGCCGTCAGCGCGTGCAGCGCCTCGTAGACCGCCTGCAGCGACACGTGGCCGACCCGCCCGCGCACCCCCGCCGCCACCGCCTCCACCCCGAGATGGTCGCCATCCCGGACGGTCTCGAGCAGCGCGACCCGCACGGCCGTCACCCGCAGGCCGGCACCGCGTAGCTCCTCGGCGGTGGTCGGTGTGCCAGGTGAGGTCATGTCACCCAACCTACTCCGCTAAAGGCGAAGAGTTCAAGTAAACGAAAACCTAGTCTCTGCGCCCGCCTCCAGGTGAGAACTGGCCGCTCCCGGGGAACATGAGATACTGAGAGTCATCATTTGACTACTGAATGATACGTCAGCATGAGAGAGCGAGCATCACCATGGGGGCAGTGAAGCTGCGGGTTCTCGCGCTCCGCGCCAGCGTCGTCGTCGGTGCCGCCATCGGGGTGGCGGCGCTGGCGGTCGGCTGCGGCAGCGTCTCGGCGTCACCGCCTGGAGCGGCGGCCAATGGCACGCCGCCGGCCGCGCCCGCGACGGTGCCGGTGCTCGGCCGGCTGCAGCTCGGCTCGTTCCCCGGGACCTGGGACGGCATCAAGGCGCAGGCGGTGTGCCAGGAGTGGGCCTGGCTGCGCGGCGGCTACGTCACCCTGCTGCGCCGGGACACGCCGTTCCAGTTCGAGCAGTGGATCTCCGCCAGCCCGCAGTGGGCGGCGGCGTTCAGCGCCAACAGCCCGCTCAAGACGGACACCGGCTACACCTACATCAACACCGCCTTCGGCCTGGTCAGCACCGCGGCGGCGGCCAGCGTCGACAACGCCAGGCTGATGGACAGCGCCTGCGCGGACGCTGATTAAAGACCAGGGCCGACAAGGGAGGGTCCGAACGGGTGCGCGCTGCCCCCAGTCCCGTAACGTTGTCTCTACCGGACCAGCCGGGCCCGCCGAACCAACAGTGCAGCCAACGGGAGCAGGCATGACGCAGACTCCGCCCTACCAGGTGACCGACCCCGCGACCGGGGAGGTCGGCCAGACCTTTGACTTCGCCAGCGATGCCGACGTCGAGGACGCGCTGCGAGCTGCCACGGCGGCGTACGCGCAGTGGCGCAAGCGGCCGGTGACCGAGCGGGCCGCGATCGTCAAGCGGGTCGCCGAGCTGTTTACCGAGCGCGCGACCGACCTCGCCGCGCTGATCAGCAAGGAAATGGGCAAGCGCCCGGCCGCGGCGGTCGGCGAGGCCGAGTTCTGCACCGACATCTTCGGCTATTACGCCGACAACGGGCCCGGCCTGCTCGCCGACAAGCCGCTGCCCGGCTACGACGACAAGGCGCGGATCGAGTACCTGCCGGTCGGCCCGGTGCTCGGCGTGATGCCCTGGAACTACCCGTACTACCAGGTGGCCCGGTTCGCCGCGCCCAACCTGGTGGCCGGCAACACGGTGATCGTCAAGCACGCGGAGAACTGCCCGACCTCGGCCCTGGCCATCGCCTCGATCATGCGGGACGCCGGGGTACCGGACGGCGTCTACACCAACATCTTCGCCACCCACGAGCAGGTCGCCGCGATGATCGCCGACCCGCGGCTGCGCGGCGTGTCGCTGACCGGCTCGGAGCGGGCGGGCACGGTGGTGGCCGAGACGGCCGGCCGCAACCTGAAGAAGGTGGTGCTCGAGCTGGGCGGGTCCGACCCGTACATCATCCTCGACACCGACGACGTGGAGCAGGCGGCGAAGACCGCCTGGGTCACCCGGATGGAGAACGTGGGCCAGGCCTGCAACTCCAACAAGCGGATGATCGTGATGGACAGCGTGTACGACGACTTCGTGGCCGCCCTGGTCAAGCGGGCGTCGTCGACCAGCCCGCGGCAGCCGGGCGACGACTCCGCCCGCGCCTACAGCCCGATGGTGTCCCGCAAGGCGGCCGAGAACCTGCTCGCGCAGGTACGGGACGCGGTCGCCAAGGGCGCGACGCTGCACGTCGGCGGCACCCTCGGCGAGGGCAGCGGCGCCTACTTCGCGCCCGCCGTGCTCACCGGGGTCACCCCGGACATGCGCGCCTACCGGGAGGAGCTGTTCGGCCCGGTCGCCGTGGTCTACAAGGTGACGTCCGACGACGAGGCGGTGTCGCTGGCCAACGTGGTCGACTTCGGCCTCGGCGGCGCGGTCTTCTCCACCGACGAGGAGCGCGCCAAGCGCGTCGCCGAGCAGCTCGAGGTGGGCATGGCCAACGTGAACACCCCGGCCGGGGAGGGCGCCGACCTGCCGTTCGGCGGCACCAAGCGATCCGGTTTCGGCCGCGAGCTCGGTCCCCTCGGCATCGACGAGTTCGTCAACAAGCGCCTGTTCTACGTAGAGAAGTAGCGCCCGCCCGGCCCGCGCCCCCGCTGTCCCAGGGGCGCGGGCCGCCGGCGAGGCCCCTCGAGTCACAGCGCCCTCGCATGCCACTGCTCTGCAGGACCCGGCGAGATAAGCGGTCAGATTCCCCGGCCTCCATTCACTTTCCCTCATGCAAGGGACTGTCTGTAACGGGTTAGCATCGCCGGCCCTCCGGCGTGCACCAGGTCCCCGCCGGGCGCGTCCATCATTCCGGGAGGCGCATCCTGCGCCTAGGGGGAGGGGAACGGGCGATGCCGGACACGTGGGAGTACCGGGAACCACAGGGGCGCCCCCAGCACCCGCCAACAGAGCGCGTGCCGTGGCAGCCGAGCCGCTACAACCCCGCCGAGCACCTCGGGCGGCTGCAGCCCTGGCTCCCGGACGAGCCGTCGGCCGCTGGGCCCCAGCCCGCCTTCACTCCCGCTGCGCCGCCGCAGGCGCCCCGCGCCCCGGGCCCGTGGGGAGCGGCGCCCGATGACCCGTGGCAGGCCAGCACCGGCCAGCCTCCAGCGCCTAGCTACCGGCCGCCGCAGGGCTACCGGCCGCCGCTTCAGCCGCAGCCAGCACGGTACGCGCCGCCGATGCAGCCCGCGCAGCGGCCGCGGGGCCGCAGCCAGCACGCCATCCGGAATATCTTCGCCGGCATCGGCGGCCTGATCACCCTGATCATCGTGGTCAGTGCCGTATCGAACAGCGGCCACGGCACCACCAGTACCCTCAGCTCGGGACCAGGCGCCCAGGCCCCGGCCGCGCAGGGCGCACCGGCCAGCACCGGCCAGCACGGCACGACGTCCGAGCTGCAGGCCCTCGTGGCCGCCCAGAGCTACCTGGGCGACGGGCAGGGATTCTCACGGCAGGGACTGATCGATCAGCTCGACTCGCCGGCCGGCGATAACTTCTCGGTGGCAGACGCGACCTGGGCCGTCAACCACTCAGGCGCGAACTGGGATGACCAGGCAGTCGACTGCGCCAAGGGGTACATGAGCGACGGGCAGGGCTTCTCCCGCCAGGGGCTCATCGATCAGATGACATCTGCCTACGGCAACAAGTTCACGCAGGCCCAGGCGACCCATGCCGCGAACGCGGTGGGGCTCTAGCGGCGGGTCAGTAATTAAGACAGGGTCTGCACCTTCACATTGGGATGGTCCCGGGCGAGCGAATTCATATCGTCGGGGTCGCCGGTCGCGGCGATGCCGCCGTCAAGGCGGATAGCCGTGGCGACGACCACGGCGTCAACTGAATGGCATGAATCCAGCCCGTCCGGGTGCCGCAGCCCTCCCGCCTGGCGTGCTATCGCCTGCCCGATTGTTATCGGCCGGATTCCCCGGCCAAGAACTCGGTCGATGGCCGCGTCAGCGGTGGTGCCTCGGTAAGACTCCGTGAGTACCGCGGCCGGCACGCGGACCGGGATGCCCATTCGGGCAGCGTACGTCAGCATGTCCCGCATACGCCGGGCTGCCTCGGGGGCGGCTTTCGGGTCCGCGATGACCTCCAGCGCCCTCGTGTCAAGGACCAGCGCCGTCATGAGGCTATGTCTTTGGCGCCCCCGGCCGAGCCGCCCGGGCGAAGGGCGGCCGAAGCCGTGAACATCTCGGCGTACCGGGCAACCTCGTCCACCCACGGGTGGAGGCGCAACATCAACCCGTGGGCGGATCCCTGCCGCCGCGTCCGGGTGCACGATGGGGTGATGCATCCCGTCGCGTTGGTGATCGGCATCGGCTGGGTCGTCTTCTGGATCGGCTGGCTTGCGGCCGCGTTCACCGCCAAGGAGAGCCGCGGCCGCTACACCCGGTTCTCGGTCGCCCGGATCGCGCTCGTCGTCCTGGTCGTGTTCCTGATCCGGTCGAACTGGCACGCCGAGAACGGATCCGGGCTGCACGCCGGGCCGGTGCTGGCCGGCGTCGGCCTGGCGCTGTGGGTGGCCGGGCTCGGCCTGGCGGTGTGGGCCCGGCTCTACATCGGCCGCAACTGGGGCATGCCGATGACCCGCCGGGCGCAGCCGGACCTGGTGACCACCGGGCCGTACCGCTTCGTCCGGCACCCGATCTACTCCGGCATCATCCTCGCCGTGATCGGCAGTGCCCTCGCCACCACCATCTGGGGCCTGATCGCGGCGGCCCTGGTGGGCGCGTTCTTCGCCTTCAGCGCCACCCGCGAGGAAAAGTTCCTGACGGGCGAGTTCCCGGACAGCTACCCGGCCTACAAGGCCAGGGCGAAAATGCTGGTCCCGTTCGTCTTCTGAGCCCCGCGCCGAACCGCCAGCGGGCGCGGGCCGTTACCGGGAGGGGGAATCCGGCATGGGGGGAGCTGGCAATGTCAAGCAGCATGGTCACGGGCGGCGTTCGGCGGCCGAAAACCAGCGGAACGGTGCTACGGCTGCGGGTAGGCGGATCGGCTGTCTGCTTCGTTGGTTACCTGCTGGGGATTTGCAGCATCCCGCTGGTCGTGCGGTGGGGGATGGCGAACTCTCTCATGGGCGTGGTTGCCCTGGCCTTCTTCGCCGGCGGGCAGCTCTATGACCTGGGTCGGCGTATAGACCTTCGAGGGCGGCGGCTCGCCTCGGCCCCGAGGGGGCCGGAATGGATGCCAGCCGAAGGCTCGTTCGTGCTTTTCCTGAGGTCTTTCAAAGACGACAACGCGCTCAGGGTCATGGACATGCAATTCCGGTCTCACCGGATGCCGTTGTGGGGGGCGGGGGACAGCGTGGTTCAGTCCGGGTTCACCCGCGAGGAGCAGATCGTCGCCGCACTGAGGGAGATCGGCCCGGTTGTCGCCGTGGGAAAGCCGCATGAGCCCCTTCCCGAGGCCGGCGCGATCCGAACGTACCGGCCACATGACCAGTGGCAGGACGCGGTCCTGGAGTTCATGCGCCGGGCGCGCTTCGTATTCATCGTGCTCGGTTCCGGGGAGGGGCTCACCTGGGAACTGAGCCAGGCACTGCAGCGCGTTCCCCCTGAGCGCCTGGCGCTTGTCGTGTTCGGTGAGCTTACGCGGCCGGCCGACTACCGGCAGATTCGGAACCTGGTGGAGAGCCAGGTGGTTGACGCGGCTGATGGACGCCGACTGAGGCTCCCAGATCACCCAGGGCTCAGCTTCCCGGATAATTCGTGGACTATCGCGTTCGACGAGGCCGGCCGGGCGACGACGTCGGTCCTGAAGCTCGGAGTCGGCGGACTCCTCTTCGCGAGCAATAAAATAGTGTACAAGTCAATTCGGAAGTTCATCCGGCCGATAGCGGATCGCCTCACCCGGGTTGACGGTGCCCGGCCCCAGGGCAGGCCCCGTCGCAGGCGAACCGCCCGGGTGTTCGCGGCGGTCGACCGGTTCGCCCGCCTTACCGTCATCCCGATCTTCATCTTCCAGCTCAGCCGGCCGGGCGGCCTCGTGCTTATCAGCGCCGCATTCGTGGCCGTGATCCTCTGGGCGCTGCTGCTCTCCCTGGCGCGGCCGTCCAGCTAGCCGCGCGGCTGCCTTAGCGCTCGGCGCTGTCCAGCCACTTGTTGACCAGCGGCGGCCGCCAGCCGGCCATCGCGTCAAGCAGCCGGCCGGGATCGGAGTCAACCTGCACCATGTCGCGGTGGGCGGCATGGACGAAGCCGGCCGACACCGCGCCGTCGATGAACGTCCGCAGCGGCCCGAAGTAGCCCGCCACGTCCAGGATCCCGCACGGCTTGCGGTGGATGCCGAGCTGCGCCCAGGTGAGCATCTCGAAGAACTCATCCAGCGTGCCGTAGCCGCCGGGCAGCATGATGAACGCCTCAGCCGCGTCCGCCATCGCCGCCTTGCGCTCGTGCATGGTGTCCACCACCCGCAGGCTGGTCAGCCCCTCGTGCGCGATCTCCCGCTGCTGCAGGGCCCGGGTGATGACGCCGTGGGCCTGGCCGCCGCCCGCCACCACCGCGTCGGCCACGGTGCCCATCAGGCCGACGTGCCCGCCGCCGTACACCAGCGCGGCCCCGCGTTCGGCCAGCGTCCGCCCGAGCGCGGCCGCCGCCTCGGCGTAGACGGGGCTGTTACCCGGATTCGAACCGCAGTAGACCGCAACCGAAGGCAAGCGCGCAGGCATGACCCGGAGCCTACCGCGACTACTCCGGACCGGCCGCCTCCACCGCCTCGCCGAAGACCCGCAGCGCGGTCGCCGCCTGCTCGGCCGTGATCACCAGCGGCGGCGACATCCGGATAGTGCTCTCCCCGCACTCCAGCACCAGCAGTCCGCGCTGGAACGCGAGTAGCTGCACCTGCTCCGCGAGGGCGGGGATACGGAACTCGACCCCGATCATCAGCCCCACCCCGCGCACGTCGGTGATCTTCTCGCCGTGCTTGGCCTGCAGTGCCCGCAGCCCGGCCAGCAGCACCGCCCCGACGCTGGTGGCATTGGCCAGCAGCCCTTCCGACTGGATGACCTCAAGCGTCGCCAGGCCGGCCGCGCACGGCACCGGGGAGCCGCCGTAGGTAGAACCGTGTGCCCCGGCGCCCCACGTTTCCATCAGCGGCGCCCGGGCCATGAAGGCGCCGAGCGGCAGTCCCGAGGCGAGTCCCTTGGCGCTGATCAGCACGTCGGGCTGCACCCCGGCCTGCTCGATCGCCCACATTTTCCCGGTCCGGCCCATGCCCGACTGGACCTCGTCCGCGACCAGCAGGATGCCGTACTTGTCACACAGAGACCGCAGCCGCTGCAGCCACGTCGGCGGCGGCACGATGTAGCCGCCCTCGCCCTGCACCGGCTCGACGAACACCGCCGCCACCTCTGACGGCGCCACCTGGTAGCGGAACAGCGTGTTCTCCAGGTAGTCGAACGTCTCTTCCGGGTCATGGCTGCGGGCGCCGGTGTCCGGGTCGACCTGGCTGAACGCGTACGGCGCGTGCAGCACGCCCGGCACCAGCGGGCCGAAGCCCTGGTGGTACTTGGCCTTGGAGGCGGTCAGCGTCATCGCGCCGTAGGTCCGGCCGTGGAACGCGCCGAAGAAGCTGATCACGTAGGGCCGCCCGGTGGCGTAGCGGGCCAGCTTGAGCGCCCCCTCGACCGCCTCGGCGCCGGAGTTGGTGAGGAACACCCGGACCGGCCCGTCGATCGGCGCGGTGGCCGCCAGCGCGGCGCTCATCTTCGAGTAGATCGGCAGGTAGAAGTCGCTGGCCGAGTAGTGCAGCAGCTCGCCCGCCTGCCGCTGGACCGCCTCGACCACCGTCGGGTGGCAGTGCCCGGTCGAGGTCACCGCGATGCCCGCGTTGCAGTCGAGGAACAGGTTGCCGTCGGCGTCCTCCACCACCGAGCCGAGCGCCCGCCGCGGCACGAGGGGGTAGGCGCGCGGCAGCGACCCGCTGGTGACCGCGAGGTCGCCGTCGATAACCGCCTGGGCGGCCGGGCCGGGCAGCGCGGTGCGCACATCCGGCACCGGGCGCGAAGGATCGAGCCAGCTCATGAGCCCACCACCACCGTCCTTGACTGTTCCCGCAGGTACTGCTGCACGTAATAGAGGCCGCCGCCGGCCTTGCCGCCGCTGCCTGAGCCCTTCCAGCCGCCGAACGGCTGCACCCCGGGCCAGGCGCCGGTGGTGGCGCCGGCCGCCCGGTTGACGTACACCACGCCGGCCTCGATCCGGTCAAGGAACCGCTCGACCTCGCCGGAGTCGGCCGAGAAGAAGCCGGCCGTGAGGCCGAGGTCGCTGTCGTTCGCCAGCGCCAGGGCCTCGTCGAGGGTGTCGTAGGGGGCGACCGCGACCAGCGGCACGAACAGCTCGTCGCGGAAGATCCAGTCGTCGGCCGGCAGCCCGGTGACCACCGTCGGCGCCAGGTAGTAGCCGTCGGGGAACGCGCCCACCCCGCGCAGCACGTTCCCGCCCGCCACCACCTCGCCGTGGGCGCGGGCGTGGTCGACCGCCCGCTCGAACCGCCGCACCGACTCGGCGCTGATCACCGGCCCGAGGAAGGCGTCCCGCGAGGTCGGGTCGCCGACCGGGAGCGACGCGGCCCGCTCGGCCAGCTTGGCCACGAACGCCGCGTAGGCCGGCCGCTGCACGTAGACCCGGGAGCAGGCCGAGCACTTCTGCCCGGACATCCCGAAGGCCGAGCGCGCCACCCCGGCCGCGGCCAGGTCGAGGTCGGCCCGGGCGGAGACGATGGCCGGGTTCTTGCCGCCCATCTCGCAGATGACCGGCTTTGGGTAAGCGGCGGCGAACTCACGGTAGACCGACATGCCGACCGCGTAGGAGCCGGTGAACGTCAGCCCGCTGACCCCCGGGTGGGCGACCAGCGCCGCGCCGGCCTCGTCGCCGCCCGGCAGCAGGTGCAGCACCTCGGGGTCGAGCCCGGCGTCACGGAAGCACTCGTACAGCTTGACCGCGGTGAACGATCCTTGCGCGGACGGCTTGAGCACGACCGTGTTGCCGGCCGCCAGGGCGGCGCCGGCCGGCCCGGCGGCGAGGGCCATCGGGAAGTTGAACGGGCTGATCACCGCCCACACCCCGTACGGGCGCAGCACGCTGACGTTGCGCTCCTGTTCCGACAGCGACCCCATCGGGGCGGTGAACCCGTCGTGGTCGGCGACCTGCTGGCAGTAGTAGCGGATCAGGTCGGCCGCCTCCTCGACGTCGCCGAGGGCTTCGAGGCGGCTCTTGCCGACCTCGAGGCTCATCAGCGCCGCCAGCTCGTTGGACCGCTCGCTGATCAGGTCGGCCGCCGCCCGCAGGACCGCGACCCGCTGCTGCCAGGGGGTGCGCGCCCAGCCGGGCGCGGCAGCGGCCGCCGCGCTCACCGCGTCCGCCACGTCGCCCGCGCTCGCGGCGTGCACGCGGCACAGCGTGAGCGCGTTATCGCCCGGGCTGACCAGCGTGAACAGCGGTCCGTCGGTGCGCGGCTTGCCGCTCACGAAGCCGGAGATGGTCGTGCCGAGCCAGCCGGTGGCCAGCCGCAGCCCCGCCTCGTAGGCGGCGTGCAGCTGCTCGTTGTCGGCCGACAGGGTGGCGTAAGTTACCCGAAAGTGCGTCGACATAACTGCAAATCTTACTGTGAGATGGCCATCTAACGGAAGAATCACCAGTCATTGGATCCGGTCAGCGAAAGCGTGACCGCCTGCCCCGCCGCTGCCGGTGATTATCCCGAACGAGTGCGTCGTTCCCCGTCAGGCCGCGCCGTGCACCTTCCCCCCGAGCGGCAGTTGCTGGAAGTAATGAGTCACGGGTTCGAGGGCCCGGCCCGGTAGCGCCGGAAGCCGGGCAGCGCCAGGCCGATCGCCACCGCCCCCGCCACCGTCAGCAGCCCGCCGCTCAGCGCGCTGATCACCGGGCTGGTGAGCGAGCCGACCAGGCCCGACTCCAGCGACCCGAGCTGGCTGCCGCCCGCGCCGACCAGGAAGTCGGCCGCGTTCACCCGGCCGCGGTACTGCTCTGGGGTCACCATCTGCACGATGGTGCCGCGGATCACCACCGTGCAGGTGTCCGCCAGCCCGGCCACCCCGAGCGCGAGCAGCGTGAGCCACAGCGAGGACGCCAGCGCGAACACCGCGAACGCGGCCCCCCAGGCGGCTACGCAGCCCAGCATGACCAGGCCGTACCGTCGGACACGGTGCAGCGGCCCGCCGAACACGGCGCTAATCAGGCCGCCCCCGCCGATCGCGGTGCTGAACAAGCCGAGGGTCAGCGGGTCGCCGTGGAACCGCGCGGCGTTGATCGCCGGGAACAGCGACACCGGCAGCGCGAAGAACGTCGCGTTCACATCGGTCAGGAACGCGCCGGTGAGCACCGGGGTACGGGCGATGAACGCCAGCCCGGCCCCGGTCTGCGCCAGCCCGTACCGCTTTTTCGGTGGGCCTGCCACGGCTTCCAAGGGCTGAGCTTTCGCGATCTGGGCTGGTAGCAGGGCCACGCCCCACAGCCCGCCTGCGAAGGAGACCAGGTCGGCCAGGTAACAGCCGCTCAGCCCGGCTCCGGCGGTGATGACCCCGGCCAGCGCCGGGCCGGCGATCAGCACGACCTGAAAGCCGGCCCGGTTGACTGCCATCGCGGCTGCCAGCCGCTCGCGCGGCACCAGACCGGGGATGAGCGCCTGCCGGGCCGGGTCGGCCACCGCGCTCAGCCCGGCCCCCGCCGCGACCAGGCCGTACAGTGCCCACAGGGACGGGCGGCCGGACAGCGTCAGCGCGAGCAGCGCGGCCGACACCGCGGCCTGGCCAGCCGTCACCGTCAGTACCAGCCGTCGCCGGTCCACCCGGTCGGCCAGCGTCCCGCCGGGCAGCGCGATCAGCAGCAGCGGCAGGAACCCGGCCAGGCCGAGCCCGCCCACCGCGGCCGTGGACCGGGTCAGCTCGAACACCTGGAGGGAGACGGCGAAGCCGGTCATCGCCGAGCCCGTGCGCGACAGCATGTTCCCCAGCCACAGCCGCCGGAAGGCCGCGCTCTCCCGCAGCGGGGACAGGTCGGTCAGCAGGCGCACGGCGACACTGTACGACCCGGCCGTTACCTTATGACTGGTGGAAGGAGGTGCCAGGCATGGCACGCTTGGTGGGCGCTCCCAGATATGGGCGTCGGCACCCCCGGGGATCATCGCGGCCCGCAGCCTGACATCGTCCTGGTACCGGCCGGAAGCCTTCGCGCGGACGAGAACCCGGTGCGCAAGGAAGTCGTAGCGGCGGTGGTTGAGGTGACATCGAAGACCACCCGGTCCGAGGACTACGGCGACAAGCCCGAGCTTTACGCTGGCATGCGAATTCCCGTGTACGTCATCATCGACCGCGGCCGTAATGCCGTGCGGGTGCTCAGCGAACCGGCCAACGGTCGCTATGAGGTCGAGACGGTAAGTCCCTTCGGAAAGCCGTTCACGTTGCCCGATCCCGTCTCGCTCACCGTCGGCACCGCGACGTTCCCGACTTTCCCCGAGGGCTAGCACCAGGGGCGTTCACCCTTGCTGGCGCAGCCGGTCAGGCCGGCGGCACGGTGGCGGCGCTCTCCCGGACCCGGTACCAGTCGCCGGCCACCACCGCGGGCAGCGCCTGGTCGCCCGCCACCGGGCTGATGACGGTGTCCATCTCCGCCTCGAGGAACACGATCAGCGAGATCAGCTCCTCGTCTGGTGCCTGCGCGGGCGGCGGCAGCACCCGGTGCCGGGTGGACCGCCAGCGCTCGCCGGTCCAGCGGGACAGCAGGTCGGCCACGTTCACCGTGAACGCTCCGGGCACGTAGGGCGCGTCCGCCCAGCCGCCGTCCAGGCCCTGCACCTGCAGCCCGCCGTAGCCCGGCTGCCGGTCGAGGATGGTGAGGATGCCCCAGTCGGTGTGCGGCGCCACCCGGTACTGGCCGTCCCGGGCCGGGCCGGTGGCCGACAGCGGCGGGTAGCGGTTGATGTTGAACGTCTGCGGCCCGCGCAGCACGTGCGCGACGAAGGTGTCTTCATCCAGGCCGAGCGCCACCGCTCCCATCCGCAGCAGGTCGTAGTACAGCTCGCGCACCTGCCCGGTGAACTCCTCGGCCAGGGCCGCCAGCGGCGGGCACTCGGCCGGCCAGACGTTGGGCGCGAACCACTGCGCGTCGGTGTCCGGGTCCCCGGTGCGGAAGTCGCGCCCGTTGGTGATGCTTTCCTTCAGGTCGGCCCGGGCCGGGTCGGCCGTCTCCCCGTAGAACGCGTTCGCCTCACCGCCGAGGGGGATCCAGCCCCGCCCGCCGACCGCCGCCGTGTACCGCTGCTTGCGCTCGGCCGGCAGCGCGAAGAACGCCCCCGCCTGCTCCCTGATCCGCTGCCGCAGTTCGCCGGTCACCCCGTGGTTCTCGATCAGCAGGAACCCGGAGTCGCGCAGCGCCTGGTCCATCCGGGCGGCCAGCCGCGCCCGCTCCGGCGGGGTGCCGTGGCGCCAGGCGGAAATGTCGAGCAGCGGGATGTCAGGCGTGGTCACCTGCACCAGCCTAGATCGTCACCATCTGGGTGATGCCGCCGCCGGTGCCAATCGACTCACCGGTGATCGCGGCCGACAGCGGTGACGCGAGGAACGTGACCACGTGCGCGATCTCGGCCGGGTTGAGCAGGCGGCGGATGGCGTAAGCGGCGGCCAGCTCGGCTTCCAGTTCGGCCTCGGAAACGTTTCTGGCCTGTGCCCGGGAAGCGAGCGACTCAGCCAGCCGGGCCCCGCGGGTGGCGCCCGGGTGCACGACGTTGGACGTGATCCCGTACGGTCCCAGCTCGTCGGACAGCGTCTTGGACAGGTGGACGATCGCGAGGTTGCGTGGCGCATAGCTGCTGGCCTGCCGGGCGAGCAGGCCACCGACGTGGATCAGCCGGCCCCAGCCGCGTCGCTTCATGGAGGGCACCGCCGCCTGGCTCGTGCGGAGGTAGCCCACGACTTTCTCGTCCAGGCCGGTCAGCAGCTGCTGGTCGCTCACCGTCTCGAGCGACCCGCCGGTTCCGGCGAGGGGAGTGGCGGCGGTGTTGACGAGGATGTCGATGCCGCCCAGCCGGCCGGAGATGGCCTCGGCGGCCTGGTCGACCGCGTTCTTGTCGGTGACATCAGCCGGCACGGCGATGACCCGCTGGCCGCTCGCGGCGGCGATCTCGGCCGCCTGCTCCTCCAGGGGGCCCGGCTTCCGGCCGCTGACGGCGACGTCGGCCCCCTCGGCCGCCAGCGCGGCGGCGATCGCGGACCCGATTCCGCCGCTGCCGCCGGTGACCCAGGCGACCTTTCCGGTCAGTTCGAGGTTCATGCCGCGGTCAGCCCCTGAAGACCGGGAGCTGCTCGCCGGCCTCGATCGCCACGTCGAGGTGGTTACCGGGAAGGGTCAGCGGGCACGGCGCGAACCGGGTGTAGGGCCGCTGGATGTTGCGGGCGAGGTTGAAGTCGACGGTCACCGGGCCGCGGGCGCCGAGATGCTCGACCTCGATGCTGCGGCCATGCGGGTCGGTGGTCCTTCCGCTGGTGGCGTCCGTGAAGGTGGCGAAGGCGGTGCCGGGCTGCTGCGCGCGCGCCGTGTCCCGGCCGAGCAGCAGCAGCCGCCGGTCCGCCCCGCCAAGCTGGAAGAAGACCTCGCCGACGGCCGGGTGGACGTGGATGATGTCCCCGATCGTGGCCGGCACCTCGACCGGGCGCAGCTCCGCGAAGGGGACGAACTCACCCTGGACGATCCACTTGAGGGCGGGCCGGTAGGCCGGCGTGTGGTCGTACCGCGCGATCAGTCGCCGGCCGAACGCGGGGTCGAGGGTGCGGAGCAGGTCCTGCCCGCCCCGGCGGGAGAGCTCGAGGGTGACGTCGCCGTGCTTGGCCACGCGGCGGAACTCGCGTTCGGCGACGGGAGCGAAGGTCTGTGTCCCGGTTACCGGCTGACCGTTGACCTCAAGGCTCTCCCCTTCGCCGAGAGCCACTTCCGTGCCCGCGGGCGTGCGACGCCAGCGGCCGGGGATCGCGTCGAAGCGCTGCGGCTCGGCCAGCAGCTTATGGAAAGAGGAGTACGAGATGTACGAGGCCGGGTCCCGGCGCTGCTGTTCCCGCGTCTCCCGGGCCTCGTCCCAGCGCTTCCGGTACTGCTCGAAATCGGCTGGCGGTGGCGGTGAGATCTCGACGGCGCTCATACAGGCGAGACTGCTCTCCGTCGGCGCCCGTGTCCAACGATGTTTCGTGATGCGAAACATTAGCAGACGTGATGCGTGGAACCTGGCCAGGCGCCGCTAGCGCTGGCGGGCGCGGCCTCCGGGGGAGTGTCACGATGCCCCTTGAGCGACCGGCACGGTGACGGTGACGTTCAGCGCCGCCGCCCGGTGGC
>Ga0265338_10005583_pt1 | contig 16364 bp, 11 predicted proteins | sample 42126metaG_FD_193579 | JGI IMG/M metagenome (GOLD analysis project Ga0265338, IMG submission 193579) | Rhizosphere microbial communities from Carex aquatilis grown in University of Washington, Seatle, WA, United States - 4-21-26 metaG | ecosystem: Host-associated > Plants > Roots > Rhizosphere... | reverse complement strand
GCCGTTCGATCTCGCCCAAACCTCCCGGGTCGGGGCTTGGGGACTGCAAGTCGGAGCGGCCTGGGGACGTTTGGACCTTTTGGTGAACGGAGCCTCCGAGTTCCACCCCACCCCCGGGGGAGGGACGCCCGGAGCGTGGGAGCGGATGACGCGGGTCAACGCCATGGCGCCCTATTTTCTCTCCAGGGCCCTGGGCCCCCTTTTGGCGAATCACCGGGGTTCCATCGTCAACCTGGTGGACACCTACGCGGACCATCCGATCCTTCCGGATCATCCGGCCTATTTGGCCTCGAAAGCCGCCCTGGCGGCCCTGACCCGGGTATTGGCGTTGGAACTGGCACCGAAGGTCCGGGTGAACGGCGTCTCGCCGGGAGTCATCACCTTTCCGAAATCCTATTCGAAAACCAGGAGGAAGGCTCTCGCCCAAAAAAGCCTCCTTCAACGGGCTGGCTCCCCGGAGGATATCGCCGAGGCGGTCCTTTACTTGGCCCGGGCGAGTTTCACGACAGCGGAGATCCTACGGGTGGATGGGGGAAGGTTTATCTAAGGGAACGATCAAATTCGGAAGCGCCGATCAGGCCAGGGGGATCCCCAGGACGCCCGGGTCGAGCCGCCGGATTTTTTGGCCCCGGCCTTTGAACCTGGCCGCTAACTCCACCAAGGTGAGCCCGGTGCGGGGGTGGATCCAATGGGGGGCTATTTCCAAAAACGGGAACAAAACGAAGGCTTTGTCCTCGATATCGGAGTGGGGAAGGGGCTTTCGGGTGGGTAGGTCCGTCCTCCCGTCGTAATCCAGGAGATCCACATCCAAGGTCCGGGGGCCGCTCCGGTCCTTGCCGCGTAACCGGCCCTCGCGTTTTTCCAGCCGGGCGGTCCAGGCCTCCAGTTGGGCCGGGGTCTTCCCGGTTTCCACCCCCAGGGCCAAATTCCAGAAATCGGATTGCCCCTTCGTGCCGACGGGCGAGGTCACATAAGGCGATGAGCTAATGAACCCGGAGAAGTCCTTCTGGAAGTCCCGAAGGGCGGCGCGAAGATGCGCCTGGGGGTCCAGGTTGGAGCCCAGGCCGAAATAAACCCGTCCCGTGGGATTGGACCGCGTGATCTCGACGCCGACGTTGGAGGAATAACGGATGGCGCCGGGTTTCGAGACCCGGAGGGTGACTTCCCGCAGGCCCTGGGCTTCCAATAGGTGTGCCGCCAGTTCCTCGGCCAGGGTTTCCACTAGCCCATAACGGCTTCGGCCGACGAAGGCTAAGACCGCCTTGGCCACCTTTTTATAGTCCAGGGCGTCCTCAATGCGGTCGGTCCGGGCGGCGCGCCGGTTGTCGCAGGGGAAGCTGAGGTCGATCACGACGGCCTGTTTTTTTTTCCTCTCCCAATCGAAGATCCCGATGACGCAGGGGCAGGAGAGGCCGGATAAGTGGATTCGGTCGGGGCTGTTCATGGCCCCATTTTGGCCGAGGGGAGGGCTTAAAAGGAAGGGGCTTGAGTCTCCACCCCTCCCGACTACCCGCGGTCCCCCCGGATTAGTTTGGAGTTCCCTTTTCAAATCCCCGGGGAAGCCCGGCTCCCCACCCCGCCGGGCCGCGAGCCTGGAAACGGATGTTCCAAAATTCCAGGGATGAAGGTACCCTATCGGTCCAAGGACACCTTAAGGCCGGGAATACCATGCGCATCCATGACTTGTTCCAGCGAAAGAAAAGGGTCTTTTCCTTCGAGCTTTTCCCCCCCAAGAGGGACGGAAGCCTGGATTCCCTATTCCAAACCGTCGAGGAATTAAAACGGCTGGGGCCCGACTTCATCTCCATCACCTATGGGGCGGGCGGCTCCACCCGGGACCTGACCTACGAGATCGCGGTCAGGCTGAAATCGGCGGGCGTCCTTCCGCTGGTCCACTTCACTTGCGTGGGCCATTCCCGCGCCGAAGTCCGGGGGTTGTTGGGCAAACTCCGGGACGCGGGATTGGAAAACCTCCTCGCCCTCCGGGGGGATCCCCCCAAGGGTCAAGCCACCTATTCGCCCCCCCCCGATGGTTTCCGGTTCGCCTCCGAGTTGGTGCGGTTCATCCGGGCGGAGGGCTTCGACTTTTCCCTGGGCGTGGCGGGATACCCCGAAGGGCATCCCGAGGCCCCGAACCGCGAGGTCGACCTGGAACACCTGAAGGAGAAGATCGAGGCCGGCGGAGAATTCGTGGTGACCCAGCTTTTCTTCGACAACCAGGATTATTTCCGGTTCTTGGAGCGGCTCCGGGCCCGGGGCGTGGAGGCGCCGGTCCAACCCGGCATCTGGATCCTCACGGACGCGGCGCAGTTGGAAAGATTGGGGAGCCTGTCGGGGGGGAAGATCCCGAAAGATTTCCGGGCCGCCGTGGAGGCGGTCCAAGCCGACAAGGAAGCCGTCACCCGCCTCGGAGTGGAATACGCGGTCCGGCAATGCGCCGACCTGTTGGAGAACGGGGCCCCGGGTATCCACCTTTACACCATGAACCGGTCCGAACCGGCGACCCGGGTCTACCAGGGCCTGCAAACCTTGGGATTGGCGCCTTGAGGAAGGCCGTCGCCGGGAAGAAACGGGCGGCGGGCGGCTCCCCGCCCAGCGGGAGGACCCGAATCGGCCGTCCGGAGGATTTAAAGGAAGGCCAGACCGTCAAATTCACCTTTGAGTTGGATGGGTTGACCCGGGAAGGCTTCGCGTTCCGGCAGGGGAAGTCGTTCCGGGCTTACCTCAACGAATGCCGCCATTGGACCGTGGGGTTGGACCTTGATGACAACCGTTTCTTCACACCGGACGGCCGATTCCTGGTTTGCATGAACCACGGGGCACTCTATGACCCGACGGACGGCCGATGCCTGGAAGGCCCCTGCGCCGGGGCTTTTTTGCGCCCGATCCCGGTGATCCAACGGGGAAAAACCCTTTACGCCGAAACCGCCCCTTCTCCCCCTCCCGCCTGAGGTCCCCCTCGGGTAACATGGGGTTCCCATGATGAACTGGCTCGCTTCCGAAAACCTCCCGTATTTCCTCCAAGCGGCTGCCCTGTTATGCCTTGTGTCGGCCCTGGTGGTTTTCGTTTTTTTCGTGGCCCTTCCCATCCACCGGTTGGTCCTCAAGTTGGCCGAATACGCCAGCGCCCATGGGGGCGGACTGCCGGGGAAACGCTTCAAGAACGACGCCGAGGTCCTCGAGGCGGTTTTCAAGCTCCTGACGGAAGACCTCCAGGCCAAGGAAGCGGAGCTCCAACGGCTTTATGAGCAGGCGAGGGACCGGGCCCGATTCATGGAACGCTACAACGACCGGGTCGTGGAGAGCGTCCCGGTGGCGGTCTTGGGGTTTGACGCGCAAGGCGATGTAGCGGGCCTGAACAGCCAGGCGGAGGCCCTTTTGAGGTGCCGGCAACCCCAGGTCTTGGGGTTGAAGGCCGACCGGCTCCTAGCTGCGGAAAATCCCCTCCGGCCGGTCCTCGCCCGGGTCTTGGAGCAGGGTAAGGTCGTTCTCCCAACCGACGTGATCTGGGAGGAGGGCGGTGAACACCGATATTTGGAACTGAGCGGGGCCCCCCTGCCCTCCGGGGAAGGATTCCCGGGGGGATATGTGGTCACCCTCGCGGACCGCACGTCCTTCCGGAAGCTCGAGGAACAGGTTCGGGTCAATGAGCGCTTGGCTTCCCTCGTCGACCTTTCGACGGGGCTGGCGCACCAGATCCGGAACCCACTGGGGGGCATCCTGGGTTACGTGGATCTCCTATTAAAAAGGCCCGGCCTCGACCCCGAGAGCCTGGAGATGGCCCGGACCATCCAAGATGAGGGGAAACAACTCCAACGCGTGGTGGATGAGTTCGTGGAGTTCCTCCGGCGCCGGGAGGTCTCCGAAAAACCCCTCCGGTGGTCCGACCTGCAGGACGACCTGCGCAATGACCTAGACCGGACCCTCCAGGAAAGGGGGGCGACCCTACGGTTCCGCGTCGAGGAATCGGAGCCTTGGGTCCGATTGGACCGGGTGTCGGCCTACCAGGCCCTCTCCAACCTGGCCCTCAACGCGGTGGAGGCCTCCCCCCGGGGGGGAGTGGTCGAAATCCGCTCCTTCCGCTCGGGGACCGGGGAGGCGGTCCTCACCGTGGAGGACGCCGGTCCCGGGATCCCCGATTCGATCCGGGCCAACATCTTCCACCCCTTCTTCACCACGAAGCCCCAAGGGAAGGGCTTGGGCCTTTCCATCGTCCGGCGGATCACCCAGGCCGCCAAGGGTCGGTTGGAATTCGGGGCCTCCCCGTCGGGCGGGACCCAGATGACCCTGAGCCTTCCGACGCAGGCGGCCGGCCCGTCCCCCTTTGACCCGGACCCCCCCGCCCCGGGGGACCCGTCATGACCGCCCCCCCACCCATTCCCATCCTGGTGGTGGAGGATAAGGATTCCCTCCGGGAACTGATGAGGAAAGTCCTTGTCGCCGAGGGGTTCGACGTGACTCCCGCGGCTTCCGCCGAGGAAGCCGCCCTCCGCTTGAGGGAGAAAACCTTCCACCTCGTCCTGACCGACCTTCGGCTGCCCGGCGCGGACGGACATTGGGTCCTCCAGGAGGCCAAAAGGCTCGATCCGCGGGTGGAGGTGGTCGTCCTGACCGCCTACGGCAGCATCGAGTCCTCAGTCCGCGCCGTGAAATCAGGAGCCTTCGATTACCTCACCAAGCCCGTCGAGAACGACCATTTGGTGGAGGTGGTCAGGTTGGCCCTGTCCCAGCGCCGGGAGACCGATCCTGCGACCCCGGGGACCGGGCCGGAACTGGTCGGCAGCAGCCCGGCCTTCCAAAAGGCCCTGGACATGGCCCGGGTGGCGGCCCAAAGCGACGCCACCATCCTCCTCCAGGGCGAGAGCGGGACGGGGAAGGAACTCTTCGCCCGGTTCATCCACCGGCATTCGAAACGAGCTTCCAAGCCGTTCGTCAGCCTCAACTGCGGGGCCCTGGCGCCCACCTTGTTCGAGAGCGAGCTCTTCGGCCACGAGAAGGGTTCCTTCACGGGCGCCGTGGAGCGGAAAGTCGGGCGGTTCGAGGCGGCCTCGGGAGGGACCCTTTTCCTGGATGAGGTTTCCGAAATTCCGTTGGAATCCCAAGTGAAGCTCCTTCGGGTCCTCCAAGAAAGGGAATTCAACCGGGTGGGGGGGATCCAAACGATCAAGTCGGACGTCCGGGTCTTGGCCGCCACCAACCGGGCGTTGCAGGAGGCTGTCAAGCAGGGCCGTTTCCGGGAGGACCTTTATTACCGGTTGAATGTCATCCCCCTCACGGTGCCTCCCCTGCGGGAAAGGCCCGAGGACCTGGAACCCTTGGTCCAAACGTTCCTCGACAAGTTCAACCGCCAGTCCGGCAAGAAAGTCGAACTGGACCCCACGGCCTGGGCCGTGATCCGGGCCCACGCCTGGCCGGGCAATGTCCGGGAATTGGAGCATTGCCTCCAACGCGCCGTCATCCTCTCGAAAGGCCCCCTCGTCCGTGGGGACGACCTCCTGGAATCGGCCTTGTACGGGGGCGTCGAGGGGGGCGAATCCCCAGGCGGCCTCAAGGCGGTTTCCCAACAAGCCCAGGAGGGCGCCGAACGGAAGAAGATCCTGGAAGTCCTCCAACAAGTGAAAGGGAATAAGAGCGAGGCGGCGCGCCGCTTGGGGGTGAGCTATAAGACCCTGTTGAACAAGATCAGGGATTTGGGGATCGGTTAAACACCTTCCCGGTGGGGGGACATACCTGGATTACCCAGACATGCCAAATCTCTGCCGTTTTAGGGAGTCACTGTTTCTAAAACCGATGATTTAAAGGGTTTTATAAATCATCCTTTGGCATGATACGTGCTTAAATGGTGGTTGAGCGATCAAACTTTGGAGTCCCGCCATGAAGCGACAAATGAAAAAAAGGCGAATGAAACGGCTCCGGATCGCGGCCCTCAAGCTTGATCAAAAGGGTTCCGCCCTGGTCTTGGCCATCTTTTTGGTGATCATCGGGTCGCTCTTGATGGCCGCAGGCTCCAAACTGGTCGTCAACTCCCGGAACGAGTCCAGGAACGTCAACAACCACATCGTGGAAGCGGACAACGTCGCCCGGGCCGGCGTGGTGGACGCCCTCGCCTGGTTCAAGAACCAATCGAACGGGGTGGCCTATAACTCCGGGGTGAACAAAACCCCCGACGAGGCCTTTTACCCCCGCGAAATCGTCATCCCGACCCCGTCCCGGACCCCTGAGCCCGACACGTTGGACGAGGACATCGGGATGGTGAAGGAATTTCCCGTGGGGGCCAATTTGGACGGCGGCCAAAAATGGATGAGGTATGAGATCCACCGGCAGCGGTACCCGACGAAATACCCCGATGGAAGCCCCTTCCCGACCGCCACCCCGCCCACGCCTTTCGCCACCCCGACCCGCACCAATACCCCGGGAGGGAGCCCCACCGCGACCCCGATGCCCTGGGACAAATACGCGGCCCACGACATCACCGCCCAGCGGCTGGCGCCTCCCGCGGGGACTGTTCCCGGCACCGTCTGGCAGGTCTCGAGCGTGGGCTACGTCTTTACCCGCCTCCGGCCCTTCCAACCCACGCCCGACCCCTTCACGGACCCCGACCCGCGCCACATCAAGATCGAGTCCAAGTCCGTGGTGTCCACCGAGTTCAGGCAATTGAACGTGACCCCGCCTTATACCGCGGCGGTCATCGTCAACGACCTGGATAACGTCAAGGTCAACGCCCTGGCCTCGATCCAGGGGGTCGCCTGCTCGGGATCCGGTTACGGGGCGGCGGCTTACGCCAACGGCACCGTGGGGGTCTCGGGGAGCGGGTCCTTCGTCAAGGGGGCCCCGGCCTCGGTTTATTCGGGCGGGACTTCCTTCAACACCTATACGGTCTTCGGGATGAACCAGTCGGACCTCAAACCGCTTGCCGACTTTTACGTGAACGCCGTGTCACAGCTCTATTCCCCGCCCAGTTCGCCCTGCACGGCCAGCGCCATTAAATTGTCCCCCGAGAAGCTTTATTACCTCGGCGGGGCCAGCGGGGCCGCCACGAACTTCGTCTTCACGGGGATGCCCTGCGCGGCCAACTACTATCCCATGAAGGGCGCCTCCGACTCGATCCTCTATGTGGACGGATCCCTCACCATCACCCCCCAAAGCACGGACTTCTACAGCTTCACCGGCATCATTTACGCCACGGGGCCCGTCACCATCAACCCCCCGACCCAGATCGACGGGGTGGTCATCAGCGAGAAGGGCGTTTACCTCAACACGATCAACGGGACCGACGCGGTGGTGCTCGATTATTGTCCCTCCATCATCCAAACCACCAAACAAGAAGTGGCTTCCTACCGGGAGAGCCAATCGGCGATCCGCTATTTCTCCGGGTTGCCGCCGAATTGAGGGGGAGAGCCATGGGACTCAAGCGAGCCGTCCGAAGCCAAGCGGGATTCACCATCATCGAGGTGCTCATCGCCTCCGCCATCCTGGCGGTCATGGTGTCGTCCCTCGTGGTGCTCCGGACCTTCATGGCCAAGCAGACCCTCAAGACCCAGCAATACGTCGTGGCCTCAGGCAAGGCCATGCAGTTGATGGAGGAGCTCCGGTCCCTGGTCGCCGCGAACGAGAAGACGGGCCTCCTCGCCCTGGACGGCTACAACCAGGCCGACCCGGCCGACGCCTCGGCCCCGATCTCGCTCAAATACAGCTATTACCTGACCACCAGCCCCGACGCCTCGGTGACGGCCGCCGGCCCGAGCCATCCCTTGAGCGGCAACAAAATGATAAACGGGAAGTGGCTGTACGCGCGGAACATCCAGGTGGACCAGCCCCCCAACACCTCGGACGACAACATCCGGCGCGTCCGGATCCGGATCTACAACGCCGAGTCGGTCTCCATCACGGGGGCCCCGAAGCCCCTGGTGGAGGTGGCCTCCATCATGCGCACGGGGATCTCCGCCCGGGTGCCCTCCCAGGTCTACGACATCTATGTTTTGGCCCTGGAAAACATCCCGGGTTGGTGGTCGTCCCTGACCACCATGAAGCCCATCTTCGACAACGTAGCCCAGGACATCATGGACCGGAACCCGGGTTTCGCCCCCCGGCTCCATTACATCACCCGGCTGGCCTTCGGCCGCGACCCGGAGTACGCGCCGTACTTCAACGTCACCACCAGCACCGCCGCGGCCACCATGCCCTGGGTGTATTTCTACCCCGACCTCACCCTCGCCACCGACGGGACGACCACCACCTACAACCAGAACTACGAGTACTTCACCGCCAGTTGGGTGGGGGGACAGCATTACGAGGACAACGCCCTCACCAAGGCGGTCACCTGGGGGACGGGAACCGGCCCCGGGGGCAGTTACCCGGGTAAATTGCCCGACGGTTCGACCCTCAATTTCGCGGTGGACCCCTCGAAATATTCCCTGGCCGACCAATGGAACACCGCGGTCCGGTGGCCCGACGAGAAGCGGCAGTACGACGCTTGGTGCGACTACAACAACGCCCGGGTTCCGCCGGTCCCCACGCCCGAGCCCAGCCTCCGGATGTTGATGGAGGACATGTGCAACACCCTCACGGCCTACAAGTACCAGAACGCGATGATCCTGAACCTCCACGGCGAGTTGATGGTGGAACCCCCCCTGCGCAACTACTCGGACGGGGCGGCCTGCCCGGACGGAATCGAAAACCCCTCGGGGCCGTTCCCGTCCTCCGCCGCCGCGACGGCCCAGGTCACCTACGCCTCGGCGGTGTCCCTCATGTACGCCCGGGTGGTGACCCACCCCGAGCAGCTGCAATATCCCGCGACCCTCCTGGCGCCCGTCAATTCGGCCACCACCCCCACCCTTCCCGTGACCTTGAGGGTGTACCCCTTCGTGACGGAGTACGCCGGGCAGGCCGCCTCCAACAGCTACCGGGTGCCGGTCATTTCGATCTACCTTCCCAACGACAAGCTGACGGATGTCTCGCCGATCGTCGTGACCAAGATCCAAGGCTACTCGGGCGACGCGGGGACCCCCAATAACTACGCCTCCTTCACCGCGACCTTGGGCACCCATTACCAGCTGTCGAGCCCCCACGGCAACGACACCCTCATTGAGCTCTACAACACCAATTTCAGGCACCTAGCGACGTCGAGTTCCAATTTATACCGCGGCCTGGGAAGCGCCGCCCGCCGTTATGGCCTGGAATATATCCCCTGCCCGGTCGGGACCAATTTCGCCACAACCTGGGATTTGGACGCCGCGACGAAAGTCTCCGGGGGAGTCACCTTCCAGAACATCCCCCGGAACACCTCCCGATGGATCATCACCATGAACCTCAGCACCAAGGCGACGGATGCCTCCGGAAACGCCATCAACCCCCACACCATCGAGACCCGTTTCGGGTCGCCCTCGGCGAGTTTCAGCGTGGGCGGGTTGGGTTGGAGCCCCACGACCGTGACCGTGGGCCCCGGGCTCAACACCTACGCCGAGGGCGTGACCCACGACCTCCAGAACATCAGCCGGACCTACGTCTGGGTCGGCCAGATCGCCCCCTTCACCGAGCGCTACCAGTACCTTGGGGACCCGCGGGACTGCCCCTACCAGGACGTCATCAATGACGACCGCTACAACTGGTTCTTCTGCGATCCCACCGTGAACACCTCCAGCGGCGGCTCGACCTTCTATACCGCCTTCCCGAACGCCCAAGCCTACGGGGCCGGCTACAACGACACGCAGGGCCACAATTCCAACGTGGACCTGCCGAAATATTTCCTGGCCAACCGGACGGGGTTGTTGAACACCCAATCCATCTGGACCGTCCTGAACGGCTGGAGCTATTATTACCTCGGCATCGGGGGGGAGTTCGGCGGGGACCAACAACCGTTCCCGGACGCCGTCACGTTCCACGATGATCGCCCTTGGCGCGCCTCCAATACCCCGACCACCAACGGCATCAACGCGGATGAGATCGCCCATTGGACCAATTCGGACGTCCAGAAACACAGCATCGCGGTCCAGTCGTCGACGGCCTCCGGGTCGTTGGTCGCCAACCCGACCCACCCTTGGATCGGTCTCCTGTTCCGGGATAGCGACTATTCAACCTACTGGAAAAAGGGAGGTTCGGCCCTGGCGGGCGGGGGGAACCTTCCGACTGGAATCGGCAATTACTACCGGGCCTCTTGGGACGACGCCAACGCGGGCGTTTATACCAGCCGGTATGTCGGCGGGATCATGGGGCCGCCCGGTTGCGGCACCTTCTTCAACGGGGTGAACTCCTCGAACCAAGGGCCCTTCAACCACACCTCGGGAAGCACGAACTGCAACATGACGGCGCTTGGGGCGAACCTGGGTAACCTCTTCAACTTACCCCTGCCGGCCCAGGTGCTCGTGACCCGGCCCTTCAAGATCGCCGGGTCCGGAACGCCTCCCGGGTACAACGAACCGGAATACGCGGCCACCCCCATCGCCAGCCAGACCCCCGGGTACCGGACCGTCCTGATGGTGCCGACCCCGAAGGCCACGCCCCGCATCTACTACGATTGGGACCCCGATACGACCTATGACTCCTCCTCGGTGATCCAGATGAAGCTGGACAAGCAGTTCTGCTACGTGGTGGTGAACGGCTTGGCCCCGTCGGGCGACGTGGGAAGGTCCTTGCTCGGCAAGATGATCCTCATCTCGATGATGCGGACCTTCTTCGACGCCGGGCTCTATGGGACCCCCACGGGCACGGTGACGCCGGGCTCCTACGGGGCCCACATCACGCAACTGCCCATGGTGCAGATCGGGAGCCCCCAGAACGCCAGCATCGCGAAGGCCCCGTCGAACGCCGTGACGGTCTCCTGGAGCCTCGGTTGGACCAAGTGGGCCGGCCAGGCCTACACCGAGGAGTATCCCGTGCCGACCGCCACGCCCTACAGCGAGAGCGTCTCGATGACCTATGCCCTGATGTTCTCCTCGGACGACAAGACCTGGGCCTATGTCCAGGACAACACCCCCGCAATCACGGGGGTCGCCCCCTCGGCGTCCCACGCCATCAGCCTGACGACCTACACGGTGGACGTCACGAACTGGGCCAACAAGACCACCCAGTACCTGAGGGTGGAGGCCTACCGCAAGAACTTCAACCTGCACTACAGCTACCACGAAGTGCAGTTCTTCCTCGACAAGTAAGGGGCCCCATGGGACGTCGACGCTCAAAACGCTTGCGGCAGGGGGGGTTCACCCTCATGGAACTGCTGTTGGCCATCACGATCTTCCTGATCGTGACCCCGGCGGTGGTGAACTTTTTCTTCAAGGTGACCCAGGGCTTCTCGGCGGACGAGGCCCGGAGCCTGTTGAAGAAGAACCAGCAGGACACCCTGGCGGGGTTTTACCAAACCATCACCAGTTCCAAGCGCATCCTCGAAGGGAACACCGGAGTCTCCATGTTGTCCTATTTGGACATGACCGGTTGTCCCGCCACGCTCACCGGGAGCCAATTTCCCGACATCATGCCGTTGGGGTCCCTCGACCTGACCTCCGCCTCCTACGCGGCCACCTCCGTGGGGAATTGCCTGATGCTCATCGCCAGCGACGGCAAGATCCTCTGCAAGGGCGTCACCAACGGCGCGAGCCTACCCGTCACGGTCCAGCTGGACTCGTATCGGTTTTATTTCTATTACCTGACGGCCCAGAACGGCAAGAACCTCAGGGGAACGGGGGCCAACGTGGTGACGCCCCTCATGGTGGAATGGCGGAGCGTCCCCCTGGTGGACAACTCGGAGATTTCGGCCTTTTTCGGGGACTCCACCCTGACCAAGAACCTGATCGCCAAATTGAGGGTGCCCGATCCCCTCCCCTGGCCGACCCCCGCGGCGACCCCCGTCAGCATGGCGGTCGACACGAGCGCGGCGGCGGTCACCCAAATGTTCTACCTGATGAGCGCCACCACCCTGACCCTCGTGCCCACCACCACCCTGACCGCCTCGACCTTCGGCATCGGAACGTCCGCGTCCAAGGCGTTCCAGGTCACCCACATGACCTCGGGGCTCATGGGGAAGACATTCCGGTACGGGGTCCTGCCCAACGATAATTCCCCCAGTTTCGTGCCGGGGAAGGCCCGAGTGCCCCTTTACGCCCCCGCGGCCAGCGCGGCCCCCTTCCCGAGCGGTTTTGAGGTGGTCGTGGCGGGGCCCGCGGTGGGTCGACAGGTGCTCATCCGAAGCGCGGTGGTGGCCCAGGGATATTTCCCCGGGTTGATCATCGACGACAAGACCCAGGTCTTGAACTGCAAGGATATTTGGTAGCGGCCCCCCCTCCGGGCGGGGAAGGGTCGATCCTGATTTCCAGGGGAGAACGAACATGAAGGAACCCTCGTCCATCTTCGGCCGGCTCCGGGACGTGCTCCAGCACACCTATTTCTTCCAGTCGCTCAAGTTCCATGAGCTCGACGAACTGATCGGCGGCCTGCGGATGATCCGGGTCCAAAAGGGCTACGAGGTGATCCGGCAGGGGGAACCCGGGGACGCCTTTTACCTCATCGCCTCCGGCAAGGTTTCCGTGTCCGTCAAGAAGGGGTTCCGGACGGTCAAGGCGGCCACCCTGGGGCCCGACGACTTCTTCGGGGAGATGGCGCTCATCTCCAACGATCCCCGGAGCGCCACGGTCGTGGCCGAGGACATCTCCGAGCTGTTCGTCCTGGAGCGGCGTGATTTCGACCAGATCCTCATGAAAAACCCCGCCATCGCCCAGGAGATCCGCAAGGCCTTCTTCGAGCGCAAGGCCAAGAACGCCTAAAAGCTGGTTGAACGGCAGCGATCCCGCCAAAGATTGACTTCCATAAAATTCCCTGGCATATTCATGCCCCGCGTCGCCGGTTTCCGGGCTCCCGGCCGCCGAACGGCGCCCTTCTTTCGATTCATGGGGCGGGGTAGCTCAGTTGGTTAGAGCGTTCGGCTCATACCCGAATTGTCGACGGTTCGAGTCCGTCCCCCGCTACCATTTACCCTTCTTCCCGATCCGGTCCCAGGTTCCTCCCATGGTTCTCCCTTTCATCCTCCCGCCGCTCCCCTTTAAAAATAAACGATTGTTGGTGGCCGTCTCGGGCGGGTCCGACTCCATGGCCCTCCTGCGCCTGTTGGCCGCCCATCCGGAACTGGGCCCCTCCCATTTGACCGCGGTCCACGTGAACTACGGCTTGAGGGGGCGTGATTCCATCCGGGACGAGGCCTGGGTCCGAAAAACCTGCCTTCAACTGGGGGTGCCCCTTCGAGTCCGCCGGATCCGGAAACCCAGGAGTTTCCCCCCGGGACTTTCCCTGCAGGATTGGGCGCGAAAGGCCCGGTACGGTTATTTCTCCCAAACGGCCCGTCATTGCCGGGCCTGGGGTTGCGCGACGGCCCACCACCTGGAGGACCAAGCGGAGACCGTCCTGGACCGCGTCATCCGTGGCACGGGCATCCGGGGGCTGGGGGCCATGCGCGAACTCACCTCCCTCCGGACGGATTCGGGAGCCCTCAAGGTTTGGCGACCCCTGTTGGGTTTCTCGAAAGGGGACCTGAGGGCCGTCTTGCGCGGCCTGGGCCAAGGTTGGCGAGAGGACCGATCCAACCGCTCGATGGATTACCGCCGGAACATCCTGAGGAACGACATTCTCCCAAGGCTTCGCCGCCTGAACCCGGACCTGGACCAGGGCTTGGCCCGACTGGCCGAAACCGCCTCCGCGGAGGACGCTTGGATGGACCAAGCGGCCCGGGAAGCTTCCCGAAAGTTGTTGGCGAAACGGGGAAAGCGGTCCCTTCATATCAAATGTCGGCCCTATTCCGGGCTCTCCCTCGGCTTGCGTCGGCGGGTGGCCCGGCTTCTCGCCGAAGGGTTGAATTTGGATGCCCGGGGGCTTAAGTTTGACCGCCTAGAGGATATCCGGAAGGTTTGGGAAGGGCTGAAGCGGGGCCCCTGCGACCTGGGCTATGGATTAACGGCCTTTCGGTCGGGTTCCCAGGCCGGTCTCCGGCTTTCCAGTGATCTTTGAGGGGCGCCCTCCATCCACGTTTTTGCGGATGGGGTACAATGGCCCTTCCAGCTTTTAACGGGCCCCAGGCCCGATTAAGGACCCTTACGTGAACCAGACCTTCAAGACCTTGGCGGGCTTCCTCGCCCTTTTCCTCATCATCATGTTCGCCATGACCCAGATCAACCAGCCCAAGACCAAGCAGGTCACCCTGACCTACTCGGATTTCATGGCCCAAGTCGACGCCGGCAAGGTGAAGGCCGTCACCCTCAACACCGAGGACCGGACCTTGGCGGGCGCCCTGGCGGATAACTCCGAGTTCAAGGTCTTCCAGCCCGAGGACCCGCAGTTGACCGGCAAGTTGTTGGCCAAGAAGGTGGACGTGTCGGCCCTGGAGGTCAAGAAGCCGGGGCTCCTGGTGCAGATCCTGGTTTCCTACTTTCCGGTTCTCCTCCTCATCGGATTCTTCCTATTCATGATGCGCCAGGCCCAGTCGGGGGCGGGGAACGCCATGGCCTTCGGCAAGAGCCGGGCCCGTTTGGTCAACGCCGGACAGCAGAAGGCCACTTTCGCCGACGTGGCGGGGGTGGAGGAGGCCAAGGTCGAGCTCATGGAAGTCGTGGATTACCTCAAGGACCCCAAGAAGTACCAGAGCCTGGGCGGTAAGGTGCCGAAGGGCGTCCTTCTGTTGGGCCCCCCGGGGACCGGCAAGACGCTCCTAGCGAAGGCCGTGGCGGGGGAGGCGGGGGTGCCGTTCTTCTCCATCTCCGGGTCCGACTTCGTGGAGATGTTCGTGGGGGTCGGCGCCTCGCGCGTCCGGGACCTGTTCGAACAGGGGAAAAAGCACGCGCCCTGCATCATCTTCATCGACGAGATCGACGCCGTGGGCCGCCAGCGCGGCGCGGGGTTGGGCGGCGGCCACGACGAGCGCGAGCAGACCCTCAACGCCCTGCTCGTGGAGATGGACGGCTTCAACACCAACACCGGCGTCATCCTGATCGCCGCCACCAACCGCATGGACGTCTTGGACCAGGCCCTCCTGCGGCCCGGCCGGTTCGACCGGCAGGTCGTGGTGGACCGCCCCGACGTGGGCGGCCGGGAGGCCATCCTGAAGGTGCACGCCAAGGCCGTGAAGATGGCCGTGGCGGTGGACCTGTCGGTCATCGCCCGCCGCACCCCCGGCTTTTCGGGGGCCGACCTGGCCAACCTCATCAATGAGGCCGCGCTCCTGGCGGCCCGGCGGGATAAGAAGGCCGTGGAACTTCCCGAGCTGGAGGAATCCATCGACCGCGTGATGGCCGGCCCCGAGCGCCGGACCCGGGTCATCTCGGACAAGGAAAAGGTCATCGTGGCCTACCACGAGTCCGGCCACGCCTTGGTGGCCAAGAAGACCGACCCCACCTTCTCGGTGCACAAGGTTTCCATCATCCCCCGGGGGACCGCCATGCTGGGCGCCACTTGGTACCTGCCCAAGGAGGAGCGGTTCATGTCCTCCAAGTCGGAGCTCTTGAACCAGATCACCTCCCTGTTGGGGGGGCGCTCGGCCGAGGAACTCACCTTCGGCGACGTGACCACGGGGGCCGGCAACGACCTCGAGCGGGCAACCGCCATGGCGCGGGCCATGGTGTGCGATTACGGCATGAGCAAACGCCTGGGTTCCACGGCCTTCGGCCACCGGGACGGGCAGATGTTCATCGGCCGGGATCTAATGAAGGAAAAGACATACTCGGAACAGACGGCGGAGATCATCGACTCCGAGGTGAAGTCCATCGTGGAGTCCTGCCACACGCGGGCGCGGTCGATCCTCCAGAAGAACCGGAAGTTCCTCAAGGTCATGGCCGAGGCCCTGTTGGAAAGGGAGACCCTGGACGCCAGCGAGGTGGATGACATCCTGGCGGGCCGGAAAATCAAGCCCATGGCCCCCAAGCCCCCGGCCCCGCCCCCGGTGGCGGTCGAGAAGAAGGAACCGGCGCCCGGCGGGGTGCTGAAGCCGCAGCCCGCCCTGAGCCAAGCCGACGCCCCCTTGGAGGGGCCGGGTATCCCGGGTCCCCGCAGGGGAGCCCGTCGTGGATAAAAAACGGATCGAAAAGGCCGTCCGGGAGATCCTCATCGCCATCGGCGAGGACCCCAAGCGGGAAGGGTTGCTCGACACGCCCAAGCGGGTGGCCAAGATGTATGGGGAGGTCTTCGCCGGCGTCGGGAAGGACCCCAAATCGGTCATGCGGATCTTCGAGACCGAGGGCCACGAGGAGATGATCCTGCTCCGGGACATCCCCTTCTATTCAATGTGCGAGCACCACCTGTTGCCGTTCTTCGGCAAGGCCCACCTGGCCTACATCCCCCACCGGGAAAGGCTCTCGGGCCTCTCGAAGCTGGCCCGCGTGGTGGACCTGGTGGCC
>Ga0265338_10005582_pt1 | contig 16364 bp, 12 predicted proteins | sample 42126metaG_FD_193579 | JGI IMG/M metagenome (GOLD analysis project Ga0265338, IMG submission 193579) | Rhizosphere microbial communities from Carex aquatilis grown in University of Washington, Seatle, WA, United States - 4-21-26 metaG | ecosystem: Host-associated > Plants > Roots > Rhizosphere... | reverse complement strand
GTAGCGGCGGAGGACCGACTCGTGGTCCGGCATTGCCACCCGGACCAGCATCTCCCGCGCCTTTCTGCCGGCCTCCTGCTGTGACAGCCCAAGGTGACGCCGTGCCATCTCGGCAAGCTGGCTGCCGATCCGCATCGACGGATTGAGCGCCGTGGAGGGGTTCTGGTAGACCATGCCAATGCGGCTTCCCCAGATCCTGCGCATCCGCCGGCGGGACAACCCGGTGAGCTGTACGTCCCGCAGCCGTGAAAAGCCCGCGGTGACCCTTCCGTTCCCGCTCAGGTAGCCGATGGCCCCCATGGCCAGGGTGGTCTTGCCGGACCCGGATTCACCGACAAGCCCGAAGCATTCTTTCTCCGCAATGGTCAACGTGGCGTCCCGCACCGCTCCCAGAACACCGGATTCCGTCTCGTACCCGATTGAAAGTCCCTGGGTGTGAAAAACCGGCGGGTGGTTGTCCACGGCCTATCTCCCCGTTCCCGGCTGGAGGACCTGGCGCAGCCCGTCCGTCATCAGGTTGGTGGCCACCACGAGAAGCGAAATAGCGCCTGCGGGAAAGAGAAGGATCCATGGCGCAGTGGCAAAGTAGCTTCGGGCTTCGTTGATCTGCAGGCCCCAGTCAGGGGACGGCGGTTGGACGCCCAGGCCGAGGAAGCCCAGAGAGGCCACGAGGAAGATCGAGTAGGAGAAGCGTACCGACATTTCCACGAGCAGGGGTGCCATGGCATTGGGGAGTATCTCGCGGAAGAGGATGACCGAATCCCGCTCACCCCGGATCCTTGCCGCCTCGACGAACTCCTTGGTCTTGAGGTCCAGCACCATGCTGCGGGCAAGCCGGGCCAGCATGGGCACGTAGAGGACTGTCACCACGAGGAGCAGGTTCAACACGGAGGGGCCAACTGTTGCAAGCAGGAGCAGCGCGAAGAGAAGGGGCGGGAAGGAGAGCAGCACGTCCAGCACCCGCATGAGCGCCTCGTCCCAGAGCCGGCCGTAGTAGCCGGACAGGAGCCCTATGCTGACCCCGATCAGGGCGGCAAGGATCGTCCCCGAGCCGCTCAGGAGAAAAATCGTGCGGCTTCCCGCCAGGACCCGGCTGAAGATGTCTCTTCCGTACTGGTCGGTCCCGAACCAATGCGTGCCGCCCGGCGGCATGAGCCGGGAGGCGATGTCCTGGGCCTGAAAACCGTACGGTTCAACGAGGCTTCCGAAAATGGCCATAAGAAGGAAGAAGAGGAAGACGAGCGCGCCCGCAAAGGCTGCCGGATTTCGTCGGAGCCTGCGAAAACGCACGAGCACACGGGCAGTGCGGGAGCTGTCAGAGACTTTCATTGGAATACCCCCGACTGAACGGGGGTATTCCTACAGACGACCTTCAAATTTCTATTTCGTAAAGTACGCGTTCGTGAACCGGGTCCTGGCCCAGTCCGAAGCGAGGACCACGCCTTCAAGATTGGCGCTGAGACCCGCAACCGCCTTTTCAAAATAGGTCACGATGGCCGGCCCCCGGTCGATCAGGATCTGCTGCGCCTGCTTGTACAGGGCGGCGCGCTTTGCCTTGTCCATCTCCTTGTCCACCCTGGCCGTGAGCGCGTCGAACTCCGCATCCGACCAGTGGCTTTCGTTCCACTGGGCCTCGCTGGTGTAGGCAAGCTTGAAGTAGGTGACGGGCGTGGCCCGGGTTCCCCAGTCAGTGATGCCGAAATCCGCCTTCAGCCAGCTCTGGTCTCCTTCCCCGTAATACACGTCCGAAGGAACGATCTGGATGTCCACATCCACGCCGATTTTCGCCATCTGTTCCTTCCACACGGTGGCCACGGGAACGACGTCGAGCTGGTTCTGCGCAACGAGCGTTATCTTCAGCCCGTTCGGGTATCCGGCATCGGCAAGAAGCTTTTTGGCCTTTGCCAGGTCCATCTTCGGCGGCTGGTTCAGATAGTAGTCGGCGAACCCCGGACCCACGGGCGTGAATCCGTTGCCGACTGACGCAAGACCCGGGCGCACCGCGTCGATCAGCGCCTGTTGATCCGTGGCCAGCTTCAGTGCCTGGCGCACGCGATTGTCAGAGGCGGGATGACCCGCATCCGATCTCATGTGCAGGACCCAATGCATGTTGGACGAGTTGGTGATGATCTTCGTGCGGCTGTCCGCCTTCACAGCGTTGGCGAACTGTGTGCTCAGGCCGGGCACGTAATTGAGCTGGCCCCCGCGCAGGGCTTCCACCTGTCCGCCAAGGTCCGGGGAGAAGATCATGTCGATCTCATCCAGGTAGGGCAGGGCGATGCCGTTTGCATCCTTCTGCGTGAAATTGGGATTCTTCTTCAACACGAGCCTGTCTTCAGGAGAATAGGAGGCGATCACGAACGGCCCGCTTCCCACGCGTTCCTTGCCGGGATCAGTGGTGCCGCTGGGGATGATGCAGGCATGATAGTCACCCACGTCGCTGGCGAACTCGGGATTCGTGTCTGCAAGCGTGAACTGCACGCGGGATGAATCCAGTCCCTTGATGTCCTGGATCCCCTTGAAAAGGCCTGCCGCCGGGCTGCCCACCTTGGGGTCCCGCAGGCGGTTGAAGCTGAAGATCACGTCATCCACGGTCACAGGTTTGCCGTTGCTGAACCTGGCGCCGCCTCGCAGCGTGAAGACCCACACCTTGCCGTCTGCCGACTGCCATTTCGTGGCAAGATCCGGTACCGGCCTGTTGCTCGGATCGATGAACGTCAGGTGCTGGTACACCTGCTCCAGCAGGGTGATATCGGCAATGGACGCCGCGAAATACGGGTCAAGGTTGCCGATGGCCTGGCTTCCCACCTTCAGAACGCCCCCGGGCACAGGCGCTGCCCAGAGAGCGGTCACCGAAAAGAGGAGAACCGCGATCAGTAGTCCTGGAAATACCTTCCGTTCCATGGAAACGCCTCCTTCGCTGCAATAATAGTAGCCATGAACACTTTCCTAATGCAAGCAAGCCTGACGCACAGGCCAGAGCGATGATAGAATAGGACAAAGGGGATATCGTGCCGGAGGACGCACGGGTGGTACAAGGGCACTGCGGACTTTGCCCGTCCGGGTGCGCTGTTCAAATCACGATACAGGGCGGGAGGATCGGCCGGGTCGTGCCGCGCAGAAATGTCACGGGGTACCGTGACGGCGCCAAGCGCCGCCCGGACGCAATGAGCTGCGCCCGTGTGGGCCGCGCGGCAGACATCGTGCACTCCCCCGACCGTCTCCTGTTCCCTCTGAAAAGGGCGGGCGCCCGGGGGGAAAACAAGTTCGAGCGGATCGGCTGGGACGAGGCCCTGGACGCGATTGCCGCCGGGCTTCACGACACGGCGCGCCGGCATGGTCCGCAGGCGGCCTGCATGTACACGGGGCGCGGAACGTTCGAGAGATCGCTCTGGGAGATGCTTTCCCCTGCCGGCGTGCGTGAAACCAGCGCCTGGAGCCTGCTCTTTCCATTCGGCTCGCCCAATTCCACGGGTGCCGGATCCAACTGCTATGTCAGCCACGCGGTTCTCGCTCCTGCCGTTACGTTCGGCGTCTGGGGGGCGGAGATGTTCCCCGATGTGGAAAACTCCCGACTCATAGTCGTCTGGGGTACGAACCCCGCCAACGCTTCTCCTCCCCTGCTGATGCGCCAGATCGAAAAGGCTCTGCAGCGGGGAGCAAAGGTCGTGGTGATCGATCATCGGCGTACTGAGACAGCGCGCCGGACCGGCGCGCAGTGGCTGGCAATCAGGCCCGGCACGGACGGGGCGCTGGCGCTCTCCATGATCCACGTCCTGATCGAAGAGGGGATTCACGATCGGGAGTTCGCCGAGCATTGGACAGAGGGCTTCGACGAGCTGCGGGCCTATTCTGCCGGCTTCCCGCCGGAAAAAGCCGAAGAGATGACCGGCGTACCGGCGGGCGCCATACGTGAAGTTGCACGGGCAATTGCGGGACCCGGCGGCGCTAAATCCGCCGGGTACGTCGGCGCGGCACTCCTTTCCTACACCGGCCTGGAATACACGAACAGCGGCGTGCAGAACATACGCGCGGTCATGACACTGTGGGCCCTGTCCGGCAACCTCGACACACCGGGCGGGAACCTCATCAAGATGCCGGACACGGATTTCAAAGTCAACCCCGGCCGGCGCCTGGAGCCGCCGGCCGGGGTTGACCCGATCGGAAAAAGCGCGTACCCCCTCTATCACCTGTACAGAAAAGAGGCCCATGCCACGGAGCTGCCGCGGGCAATCCTCCATAACGAGCCGTATCCCGTACGTGCGCTGGTAGTATGGGGTGCGTCGATCATCACCGGCTATCCCAACCCCGGCCTGTGGCGGCGCGCGTTTTCTGCGCTGGATTTTTTTCTCGTGGTCGATCGGTTCCCCACGGAGGACTCGCGTTACGCGGACATCATACTGCCCGCTGCCACATCGTTCGAAGAGGATTCCTATCTCATTTCAGGCCGTCGCGTGGAGTTTCGCCGCAAGGTGATCGAGCCCGTGGGGGAGTCCAGGAGCGACTGGGATATCGTGGCGGCAATTGCCGGCAGGCTCGGATACGGCCAGCTCTTCCCGCGCTCGGCCAGGGAAATGCTCCGCTGGGCCTTCGAGGGGACCGAGGTCGACCTGCAAGAGCTGGAAAAGACCGGCGAGGTGTCGCTCGCGGTTTCCCCCATGCGCTACCGAAAATGGGAGTCGGGCCTGCTGCGCAAGGACGGCAGACCCGGGTTTGAAACGCCGTCGGGCAAATTCGAAATTGCCTCGCGCATCCTGAAAGAAAACGGTTACGAGCCCCTTCCCATGTATACGCCGCCGCGGGAAGGACCGACAAGCGCCCCTGCGCTGGCCATGGATTTTCCGCTCGTGTTCAATTCGGGCTCGCGCAATAAGGCGTTCTTCAATTCCCAGCACCACAACATTGCCCGTCTCGCGGATCAGAGGCCCAATCCCCTGGCGTGGCTGAATCCGCGCGATGCGCTCCCGCGCGGCATTGCAAGCGGTGATGCCGTTGAGGTGGTGACCCCGAGAGGACATGTTCGATTCGAGGCATTTGTCACCGAAGACATCGTTCCGGGAGCCGTAGAGGTGGATGCGTCCGGTGGCGGTCCCCTGGGCCCCTCATCCTGGAGGGAGGCGAATGCCAACGAGCTCACCGACAGCGAGAATCGGGATCCGCTCTCCGGTTTTCCGGTTTACAAAGCCCTTCTTTGCGATGTGCGGAAAATCAGCTAGCTCGTACCGCCCGAAGGCGTAGCCAGGATGGCGAGGTCGGCCGAGGCCATGGATGGCCAAGAGGCCGACGCGGTATCCATAGGGCGGCTGGCGCGCCGGGAGCCCACGCGCGGGCCCGACTGTCTTTTGTTTGCCATTTCCGGACACGCTCCTACAGCCCGAGAACCTTTTCCACTTCCCTGGCCAGCTTGTCAGGAAGGGGTGAGCCAGGGTGGCTGTCCATGATGGCCAGCGTCCGCTCTCTCAACCTTGCTCCGAGGTTCTTCGAGCCCGAGGATTGCCAGCCGTCAAAACGCTGGCGGTCGAAGAGGGTCGGCTGCCAGAACTCACGGAAGTGATTCAACGTGTGATCCTCTCCCAGGAAGTTCCCCCCGGGACCCACGGCGTGTATCACATCCAGGGCAAGTGACTCCTCATCGATGGAGAATCCTCGGGCGAAGTGGCGCATCATCCCGATCATATCTGCCGTGAATACCATCATCTCGGGCGAGGTGATGAGCCCCGCCTCCAGGTATCCCACGTCATGGACAAGATTTGTTCCGCCCAGCATGGCAGTCTGGACCGAGTAGACGGCATCCGCCGCGGCCTGCTCATCGAACAGGATTCCGTCCGAGTGCCCCGCGTAACCCCATGTCGGAAGCCGGTAGTACCGGCCCATGCACGCCACGGCAAGCCGCGCGAGCTGGAACTCGGGTGCCCCGTACACGCTGATGGAGGTTTTCATGTCCAAGTGGTGCAGACCGCTTCCATAGAGAAAGGGTGCGCCCGGACGTTTTCTCTGCTGGATGACCAGGCTGCTCAGGACCTCGGCGTTTCCCAGGGCAAGCCCGCCCGCGATCGTCACTGGGGCGGAGCTGCCCATCATGGGGGCAGGCGAGTGCACCACGGGCAGGCCCTGCTCCGCCATGTAGAGAAGCTTCTCCGTGGCGGTGCGGCTCTGCTGAAGCGGCGTGGTTGGCTCCGAGTACAGGAGCAGGGTGGGGTTGAGCCTCAGGTTGTCCATCCCGCCGGCAACTACCGCCGCAGCCTCTGCAATGGCGCGGCAGTCGGCGCCGTCATCGCAGACGAAGACAATGGGCTTCACGCTGTTCTCAATGAGGGTGGCGTACTGCCGCCGGTACGTATGGCCGGTGAAGTCCCGCGGTATGCCCATGGACATGAGAAATGAGAGCTCGGGCAGCGCGTCCACCAGGCGCACGCAGGCCTTCAGGTCCGCAAGGGTGAACGGACGCCGCTCCCCCGTGCGGGGATCGAGGTAGTTGGGACAATCGGAGCCGGGACCGAAGCTCGTCTCCCCTGCGCGCAGCGCCACCGTGGCCTTGCCAGTGCCGCGTTCGCAGAGGGCGATCTCGGAAGGCGCCTGCTTCAGCGCCCACTCGGCAAGACCGGGGGGAATGCGCACCCGGTTGCCGTCCGTCACAGGACAGCCGGCATCACGAAGCAGGGCAAGGGCTTCTTCATGATGCACCCGGATGCCGGTCCTTCTCAGTATCTCCAGCGATGCATGGTGAATTGTGTCGCACTGGGCCCGGTCCATGAGCTCCAGGGTGGGAACTGCGCGTGAAGTCATGCCTCACATATAAGCCGCCTGCATTCCGCTGTCAAGAAAAGCCCGAGGGAGTGGGCCGGGGATTGGCGGGCCGTGTGGGAATCCATGGGCTTGACCGCCGCGCGGCGAGCGTTATGTTAGTGTCTGGAGAAGGAGAGGGAAAATGAAGCCAGTGGTCTGGGGCATTCTTTCAGTGTCGACACACTACAAGCTGCGCATACACACCTATCTGAAGAAATCTCCGCTTGTCGAAATGCGGGGCATCGCATCGCGCTCCCGGGAAAGGGCCAACGAGGCCGCGCGTGACCTGGGTCTCCAGAAGGCATACGGGTCCTACGAGGAGCTCCTGGCCGACAAGGAGATCGAGGCAGTCTATATCCCGCTCCCAAACCATCTGCACGCGGAGTGGGTGAAGAAGGCCGCGGATGCGGGAAAGCATGTCCTCTGTGAAAAGCCCTTTGCCATGGATGCAAAAGAGGCGGAGCAGGCCATCCGGTACGCCGAGCGCAAAGGGGTGCTCGTGATGGAGGCTTTCATGTACCGCTTCCACCCACAGTGGAAGAGAGCGCGGGAGATCGTCCGCTCCGGTGAGATCGGGGACGTGCAGTCCGTGAACACGATCTTCTCCTACATGCTGACCGACCCGACGAACATCAGGAACATCCTTGCCTCAGGCGGAGGGGCCATCCCTGACATCGGGTGCTATGCAGTCTCCAGCGCGCGGTTCCTGCTGGGCCGGGAACCCGCACGAGTAGTGAGCCTCGTGCATCGCGACCCGAAGCTCAAGACAGACATCCTCACTTCCGGGATCCTGGATTTCGGGGTGGCCCGGGCGGTATTCACCGTGGGCACCCAGAGTTATCCCTGGCAGCGCGTGGATGTCCTGGGCTCCGGCGGCGAGCTTTCCGTGCAAATCCCCTTCAACGCATTCCCCGACGTGCCCATGCGGGTGGATGTCACCACGGGGGTCGGGCCGAGGACCTACCTCTCCCCTGCGGCCGACCAGTACGTGGAGATGTTCGAGCCGTTCTCCAGGGCCGTCCGGGAAGGCGGTCCTGTCCCCACGCCGCCGCAGGATGCCATTGACAACATGAAGGTGCTGGACGCGTTGTTCCGCTCGGGGAAATCCGGAGGCTGGGAGCAGGTAGGGTAGGGCTCACATGGACACAAGGGGCAGAAGCGTCGTCGTCACAGGGGTTTCCACCGGTATCGGCCATGGAATAACCAGCGTGCTGGTCCGGCATGGCGTGCACGTATTCGGGAGCGTGCGCAGGCAGGAAGACGCCGCACGGCTTTCCACGGAGTTCAGGGAGAGTTTCACCCCGCTGCTGTTCGACGTGACTGACACGCGCGCAATTGCCGCGGCAGTTGATATCGTCAAGAAGCGCCTTTCAGGCTCGACTCTGCTGGCCCTGGTCAACAACGCCGGCATCTCCGTGTTCGGCCCCTTGATGCACATTACCCTTGAGGAGCTGCGCAGGCAGCTCGAAGTGAACCTCGTGTCCGTGCTCGGGGTGACCCAGGCGTTCATCCCGCTCCTCGGCGCTGACCGGTCACTGAAGGGCGGCCCAGGCAGGATCGTCAACATGGGCTCGGTGGGTGGAAAGATCGCCGCACCGTTCCTCGGGCCGTATGCCGCGTCCAAGTTCGCGCTGGAGGGCCTTTCCGAAAGCCTGCGCCGCGAGCTGCTGCTTTTCGGCATCGACGTGATCGTGATCGGCCCGGGCGCCGTGGCAACCCCGATCTGGGACAAGGCAGAACGCGAGGATACCAGTCGATTCGACAAAACGGAATACGCCGCCCCGCTTCGAAAGTTCGGGGACTGGTTTCTCAGGGAAGGAAGGAAGGGCTACCCGCCTGAGCGCGTGGGCGACGCGGTGTGGCACGCGCTTTCCCGCGCGCGCCCGCGGGTGCGCTACCCGGTCGTTCCTCACGCGTTCCGCGGCTGGGTGATGCCGCGACTCCTTCCCAAGCGCGTGGTTGACCGGATCATCGGGCGGAGTGTCGGCCTTACGCGCTGATGCGGGCCGAGCACGTGAGAAAGCATTCCGCCGCAAGGGCAATCGAAATCCTTCAGAAAAGCCACTCCACTTCACGCTCTCTCGCTTCCGGAGAGAATGCCGTCTTCCATTGGGCGGAGGACACGACAGACCTGTTCAGGTCCTTCCAGGCAGAGATGGAACGCCACGCGGATGTCTCTCGCGATCTGCCCGCGGAATGGCATATGCGCACCTCCACCCAGTACGTGGCCGGAAAAGTCTACGGGAGCGGACCGGTTCTGCTTCGCTGCCTGCATGCAATTTCCAATTCCCTTGACGAGCCGACCCGCGCGCTTTTCCACTTTTTCATCGACGTCCCCTGGCGGTATTCGGTTTTTCGCGTCGAGGAAAAGGTCGCGGATACACTGTTTCGGATACACGACTACTGCACTGGAGAAATGCTCCTCCTGCAATCCGCGAGCGTCGAGAGTCTTCATAAAAAGGCCGTGCCGCTTTTTTTCACTCTCTTATTCAGCAACGGCCTGTGCCATCAGACGTATGGACCGCTGCACTCCTTCCGGGGATTTCAGCCGGACGACTTCGTATATTTCTCCCGGATGATCCAGCCGCGTGCATTCGCGAAGGGCGGGGTGGGAGCCTCGATTACCCGCGATCCGGTTCCCTTTCTTCTGCTCTCCCGATGGTCTGAGACGCTCCCGGTAACGCATGCGGGCGGGGCAGTAGAGCTTTGTTTCCATTCGACACGGAGCACCAGCTTCGAGGCCGATTCTTTCGCAGGCTCCCGGGGTTTCACCCTTGCACGAAAGGGCGACATATCCCGTCTCAGCATCCCGGCGGAAGAAAGTCCTTTCAACTTCGGGCAGATCTATTTCGACGCAGGCAGCGGGGAGATCGCGGTCTCTACATCAGGAATGAACTATTATGAAGCCATTCGCCGCATGCTCTCACCGGCTATCCTGCTGCCGCAATCTCCAGACTGGCGCGTTACCGCAAACATGTATGCCGTGGTTTCCCTGATGCATGGCGAAGAACAGCCGGGGGAGCGATTGGCAAAGCTATTCGACAAAGCTGAGAAGCCTGGACAGAAGAACGGGCTGGAGGCGCTCAACGCCTTTGCCGCCGAGATGACTGATTGCTCGAACCGGGGTCTCCCCTTCGATCTCGAAGAGGCGGCGGGGCGGTTCGGCGTTCCCCTGGACGACGCGAAGGAAATGCAGGAAGTGATGGCACGAGGCGCGCGGAGGTTCGAGATCCACCTGGAGGGAGGGCTTCCCGGCTTCTCTCCGCCGCCGCCCATGACACGGCTCAAGATCAAAACGTCCCTGGAAGACAGCCAGCTTTTCCGGTTCGATATGGGCGGCCGGGTACGGGAGCTCTTTGAGGAGCGTGCGCCCCGGTTGGCTGGGCTCGCGCGGTCCGTCGGCAAGGAGACGCCTGCCCTCGAGGAGCTTCCCGGTGTCCTGGAAGACCTCTGCCTGAAGTATTGGAAAGCGACAGATCCAATGATTCTCTCCTACACTCTGTTCATGCTCGCACAAGCAGGTGCGGTTCTCCGTCCTGCGGATGACTACGCCGTTGAGATTCTGCGCATCTTCTGGCAAGTCCTGATCTCCGATCACGGAAAGAAGCGGACCACGCGGTTCGTTGACAGATACGAGATGTTCTGCGAGGAAATCCTCGCTCCCGCCGGCCTGGTGGTCCTCGCGGATTCAGATCGGGAGGGTGAGGGCGGCGCCGGAACCAGCACCGTGAGATCGCCCTCCCGGCTGCTCATGGCACGCTCGGACTTCTTCGACGCCTGGGTAAGCCTCATTGACCCATGAGCGCGGCCGCCATGGATGAGGAGCGGCAACAGAATGCGCCAGGCAGCGCCGGATTCAGTATATTCCTCGCGGAGGAATCAATGGTGCTCGTGGAGATCTGGTCCGACGTGATCTGTCCCTTCTGCTACATTGGCAAGAGGAAGTTCGAGGCGGCGCTGCAGGGGTTCGAACAGAAGGACGCAGTCCAGGTGACCTGGCGCAGCTTCCAGCTCGACCCGGCGGTTCGGTTCAAGCCGGGGCAGACCCTGTACGAGTACCTGGCTGAGCGCAAGGGTGTCACCGTGGAGGCCTCACGCCGCATGCATGAAAGGCTGACCGCTGCCGCGGAAGAAGTGGGCCTCCGCTACAACTTCGATATGGCCATCGTCGCCAACTCCTTCGACGCCCATCGCCTGACCCACCTTGCCCGAGAGCGCGGAGCGCAGGACACGATGGAGGAGCGCCTGTTCGCCGCATACTTCAGCGAAGGCAGGAATATCGGTGATCACGACACTCTTGCGGGCCTCGGCGCCGAGGCCGGTCTGGACCCGGCCGCGGTGCAGCAGATGCTGGCGGGGACGCGCTTTGCAGGAGAGGTGCGAAAGGAGGCGCGCGAGGCGGAATCCCTGGGGGCGGACGGTGTTCCCTTCTTTGTCTTCAACCGGGTCTTTGCGGTCTCCGGGGCGCAGCCAAGCGCGCTTTTCCTCGAGGCCCTCGAGAAGGCGTGGGCCGGACAGGATGCCGAAGGGAAAGGCGCAAGAACCTCGGTGTTGAGCTGACCTCCGCAGTCAGTCTGGAGTGCCATGTGAGAAGTATAACCCTCGAGTCCGTTCGCATCGAGCCGAAGGAGAAGCCCGACAGCGCCGTCATCCTCATGCACGGCCTCGGAGCTGACGGTCACGATTTTGAATCCCTTGTCCCCGAGCTGCACCTGCCTGTCGCGCCTTCCATCCGTTGGATTCTCCCTCACGCGCAGCTCCGCCCCGTCACGATCAACGGCGGGCTCAGCATGCCGGCGTGGTTCGACATCGCGGACATTGATCATCGGGCCGCTGAAGACGAGACTGGTATCCGCGAATCAGCAGCAGCCATCGGCGCGCTTGTGCGCGCGGAGCGGGACAGCGGGATCGCCCCGGATCGGATTATCCTTGCGGGATTCTCACAGGGCGGCGCAATGGCGCTCTTCACGGCGCTGCGCTGGCCTGAGCGCCTTGGCGGAGTGGCGGCCCTGTCCTGCTGGCTGCCGCTTCCCGACACGCTGACGGCAGAAGCGCACCGGGCGAACTCGGCGGTCCCGCTTTTCATGGCGCACGGAACGATGGATCCAATGGTGCCTCTGCACGTGGCCGAGGAGTCGAGAGATTTTCTGCGCACGAACGGCTACCCGGTGACCTGGCTGACGTACCCGATGCCGCACAGCGTGTGCATGGCAGAGGTCGCCGATTTGAGAGAATGGCTGCTGGGAGCGCTGCCCGTCCCGAGCCGCTGAAGGAAAACGCCGCTCGACGTGCGCGACTGTCTGAAAAGAGGACTCCGATTCCGGGTCCGCATTTCAAATGCCGACAATCATGGTAGACTAGTGAATGGACGTGGAGTCCCGATGAAAAGACGCATATTCCTCCTCCTTTCCCTGACCATCTTTTCACTCGGCGGATCGGGCCGGCTTTTTGCGTGGGAAGGGGCGTTCTTCAACCTGTTCCAGATCCCCTTCTCTCCCCGGGAGGCGGCGATGGGGGGAGTCCACGCGGCCCAGGCGGATGACATCTCCACGCTTGTAAGCAATCCGGCGGGTTTCCGTTCGGCCGGTCCCGACCTTTCGATCGCCACAATCGGGCTGAGCATCTACGATTCGGCGCCCGCCCAGATCGACCAGTTCCTGACCGGTGTGCCGGCCGTCACCCCCGGCATCCAAAGCTCGACGCTGAACCTCCTGGGACCCCTGTTCATCGGCTACGTGGGCAACGGTCTGGGCTTCGGTCTTTTTACGGATACGAACGTCAGGAGCTGGACCTACGGGACCTACCCCGCGGGGCGCGCCGTGCTCACACAGAACATCGTCCTGATTGCCGGCTATGCCTTTCGCATTCCTCTTCCCGAGGAGTCGCGGAGCACCCTGGACGTGGGCTTCTCGGTCCCCTTTTTCATGGCGGCCCAGAGCAATACCAGCCAGGACATACGCGGACTGGTCAATTCCTCCCTTTCGCTCAGCGATTTTGTCATGAACCAGCCCTTCGTCTTTTCCGCAGGGGTCAGCCTGGAGCTGGGGATCCTCTACAACTGGAACAGCGAGTTTTCCGTGGGGCTTGCAGCGCGGGATTTCGCGCTCACCACCTGGAAAAGCTACTCGACGCTGGCCACCTACCTGAAAGGGGGATCGGCGGACAGCTCTACGGTCACGCCGATCCCCATGGACATCTCCCTCGGCGTCCGGTGGAGCCCGCCGGCCAAGATGCTCATTCGCTCCGTGGACGGGTTCAGCGTCCTGGCCGACTACAACGATATTTTCGATTTTGTCTTTTACCCGCAGGCGGCGCGCAATCCGCTGCTCCATTTCGGACTGGGCGTGGAAGTCACGCTGCTGAAAGTGGTGAAGCTCCGGGCGGGATTCTACCAGCTCCTTCCTTCTGGAGGAGTTTCGCTCGACCTTTCGTTTCTCACCTTCGATGTGGCGGTGTTCGGAAGGGAGCTGTCGACGCAGCCATGGACAAACCCCGTATACGGGTATATGGCAGGAATCCGATTCCACACCTGATGAGCCGCGGAATCCACCCGGAGAAAGCATGATGTTGATGTGTACTGCCAGGAAGGTTCTCGCGGCGGCCTTGCTTGCTGCAGCGGCCACCGCCTGGACGCAGGACAAGGACCATGGGGACCTGCTCCTGCAGAACATGGTGACCCTCGTGGTCACGCACAATCCCACACTCATCAGCCAGCAGCGTCTGGCCGACTCTGCCCAGCGCATCCCGGACCGCAGGGCAGGCTTCACCATCCCCGGGATGAGCCTCAACGCGGGCCTGTACACCTGGAACCCGTTTACCGACTCGCTGGCTTTGCTGCCCTCGGTGACGTTCGGCCTGAGCTTTTCCTTCAACGACCCGGCCCGGGACCTCTCCATCCTGAAAGTAAAGGAGGAGAAGGAGCTCGCCCGGCAGGGTTGGGAAACGGCACGGGTTACTGCGCTCGCCACGCTGTTCTCCCGGGTCCGCGACATCCGCAAGATGAAAAGCCAGGGGAAGAACCTCACGGCCCTCAGGAGCTATCTGCAGGATTACAGCGCTCTGGCGGACCGGCAGAGAAGCGAGCAGTCAATCAGTCCCGACAAGCTGTGGGACCTGAGGGCGCGCATCGCGGACCTCGACACGCAGCTGGACACACTGGACGGGGAGATTGAAACGACGATGATGGAAACCGCGGTGAGCCTGGGCGGGGACGCCTGGCAGGAGCTGCTCGCCCTTTTCCGCCAGCTCGGAGAATGAGGTCTGCATGAGAGGTGACCGGATCGCGGGCGATATTCTTCGGGACGGCAGGAGATTCGAAGACTACTGGAAGGTGGTCTGGCACCGGAAGTGGGCGGTGCTTCTCAGCGTGGCTGCTGCCATGTGCGCTGTTTTCATCGGAAACAAGCTCGCCCCGCGGATCTACGAGTCCTCTTCCACGCTGTACCTCAAGGAGCAGATTCCCTCCGTTCTGGGAGGCAATCTCACTGCCACCGGCTTCTCTGATTTGTCTCCCCTCGAAGAGATCAACACCCAGATCGAGATCCTCAAGAGCCGCAGCCTCCTCGAGGAGGTCTCCGGGCAGCTCGGCCTGGAGGACCTCCTTGTCACGGAAAAGGGTCTCCCGGAGGGAGAGAGACTGGAGCTCACGATCAACCAGTTGAGGAAGCAGCTCGCCGTCTCCAGCATCCCGAGCACTCGTCTCATCAAGGTCTCGGTGAACTCCAGGGACCCCGGGCTGGCCATGAGCATCGCGAATGCGATCTCCCGGTCTTTCATCAACAGGAACGTGGGGTCCAAGAGGAGCGAAGCCAACGCGGTGCTCGCTTTTGTTTCCGACCAGGTGAACCAGGTCAGCGCCCGGCTGGACACGGCGGAAGAGGACCTGCTGCGCTACAAGCAGAGCCATCGCATCGCCGACATCAGCGAGGAGGCGCGGCTCAAGCTGGACAGGCTCTCCGACCTGGAGAGCCGCTACGAGCAGGCAAAACTGGACAGGCAGATCCTCGCCACCCGCTCTGCCGCGGCCATGAAGCTTGCCTCGCCGGACGCAGCGCAGCCGGACGCTCCCCTCAGTCCCGCTCTTGCCGCGCTGCAGGGCCGGCTGACCGAGGTGGAAAAACGCCGTGCAGAGCTCGCGCCCGGTGACCCCGGGGAGGCGCAGCTCCGCGGCAGCGCGGAGTCGTTGAAGAAGGAGATCCAGGGAGAAATTGAAAAAGCGGGGGGACAGGCGCGGAGCGCGTCGGTCAACGCGGTTCTCCAGCTCCAGATCGCGGACTACCGCTACCAGGATGTCATACTGGCGGCCCAGGAGGAGGCGTTCCGCGGGTTGATCGACGCCAATGAGGCGGACGTCAACACCATCTCCGCGCAGGACATCAGCCTCGCGCGCCTGGAGCGCACGCGCCGGATCAACGACGACCTGTATTCCGAGCTCGTGAAGTCAAAAAACGAGGCGCAGATAGAAGCGATCAGCCAGCTCGGCAACATCGAGGTGATCGATCCGGCCGTGACGCCGGTGCGCCCAGTCAGCCCGAAGACAGAGGAGAACTTCATCCTCGGGTTCCTGCTGAGCACGATCCTGGGCATCTTCTTCGCGTTCCTCCTGGAGCACTTCGACACGAGCGTGAAGAGCGAGGAGGAGATCAAGAGCCTGATCGCTGTTCCGCTCCTGGGATACATCCCGAAGTTCCACCAGAATGGCCGCGCGCTGGTGAAGAAGACCGGGGAGCTTCTCCCGCGGCACCCGCTGTTCACCCGCGACGAGCCGCGGTCTCCTATCTCGGAAGCGTTCCGTCTGCTGCGCACCAACCTCTTCTTCATCGAGCTCGACAAGGGGTTGAAGACGATCGCCCTGACCAGCGCCCTTCCCGGCGAGGGGAAGACACTCGTCGCGGTGAACCTTGCCGCTGCCCTTGCCGCACAGGAGGAGAGGGTCCTCCTCATCGACGCCGATTTTCGCGTCCCCGCCGTTCACAGGGTTCTTCTGCTCCCGCAGGCGCCCGGCTTCACGAACATCCTCGTCGACCATCTGAGCATTCCCCGCGTCGTGCGCGAGGTGCCAGGCCTGCCGAACCTGAGCGTGATCACCTCCGGGCGCGTCCCGCCGAACCCGGCGGAGGTCACCGGCTCGGCCCGCATGCGCCAGATCATCGAGGAGCTGAGGGGGAGCTTCGACCGGATCATCTTCGACGGCCCCCCGGTCCTGGGCGCCACGGACGCCGTGGTCCTGGCATCGGCAGTCGACGGGGTGCTGCTTGTCCTTCGAAAGGGGAGGATCGACCGGCGGGCGGTCAGGAGGATGTCGGAAATCCTCGATCACACACGGGCCACGATCCTCGGCGGGGTGCTCAACGGGATCGACAAGAGCGATTCGGGCTACGGCTACGGGTACTACTACCGGGGGAACGATTCTCCCGAGTGATTTTTCCCGCGCAGGTACGGCAGCAGGATCGCAAGCGTCCCTGCTGCCATTACAAGACCGCTCAGCGCAGAGCCCAGCGCGGCGCCCTGGATTTTCAAGGAATGCACACACGCAAGCCCGAGGGTGACGGTCGCGACGGGCCGCGAAAAGGAAGAGA